>Ga0315290_10004333_pt1 | contig 10223 bp, 9 predicted proteins | sample YL17G12_0_MG_FD_203627 | JGI IMG/M metagenome (GOLD analysis project Ga0315290, IMG submission 203627) | Sediment microbial communities from Yellowstone Lake, YNP, Wyoming, USA - YL17G12_0 | ecosystem: Environmental > Aquatic > Freshwater > Lake > Sediment | place: USA: Wyoming | collected...
CCAGGAGAATGTCACCCCTTTGAAGAAGTAAAGGAAGCAGCTATTGGCTTTGTAAACCAACTGTATTTTCCCTACGACCGGGTGGGGGTGATCACGTTCGACCGCTGGTCGGATTCGTCAGGCAGGCTTGATCTTACCAATAATAAATCAGCCATTATTGATTACATAAAAAATCGGAAGGTTACCCCCTGGATGCAGTTATGTCCTTGGATTACAGCGGACAAAGCCACCAACGGCCCTTGCGCCGATTACTCCAAGGGCTATTATGAATTGAGTTGTACGACGTTCCTCAATACAAGCCCGAACAATGACCCGACACCCTGCGGCACAACGAATATTGGCTCCGGTATGGAAATTGCAAATAAAATGGTAACCTTACCAGGCCTCATGAGACAGAATTCACTGTGGGTGATCATTTTGCTAACCGATGGTGCGGCAAATGCATCGGTAAACCTGGATGACCCCCTCGATCCTGGTCCTGCGGATGTAGAATACTTTGGCTATTGTCCAGCCTCAACCTGGGTCCAACAACCTTTTTGTCGAGACCCATTTTCTGACCCTTATTCAGCCATTGGGGTTCATAGACATGCATTCAATTCTGCAGGGTACGACTCGGCCGATTATGCATATGACGCGATTGATAAAGTCGCGGACAGAAAGAATAATGCTGCAAGTAAATTAATTTATTCCATCGGCCTGGGCAATCTGGTAACATCAAATACCGCATGCATCGATCCCGCCACCGGACTGCCTTATTCCCCAGCAAGATGCGACCCGGAAGCCGGTCAGAAATTATTGGAATATGCGGCCGATAAAGGGGATGGGGTTTATTATTTTGCCCCGACCACAAATCAATTACAACGAGTCTTTCAGGCGATCGCAGAAAATATAGCATTCCGTTTGACTCATTAGTTTAAGAATAGCGAGACGAGCCTATGAATATTAAAGCGTATATACCAATATTTGGTCACCACCGAAAGAAGAAGACCCGCGGACAAGCGACGCTTGAATTTGTTATAGCGCTCCCTATTCTTCTCCTGGTTTTATTCGGAATCATTGACTTTGCTTTGCTTTTCCAAGCCTGGCTGTCGGTTCAAAATATAGCGCGGCAAACTTTACGATACGCGGTCACGGGTGAATATGATAGCGCGCATTGCCCGGATTTGTACGGTGCTGGACCTTGTAAAAGCAATAACGCCGACCCAAATCTCGCCAAGCAACAAAAAGAGGCTCAAGAAGACGTCGCACGGCTTGCATCAATTCATGATGCAGCTGATAGTTTTATCGTAGGCCTGATGGACGATAGCACTGCGACACTGCTTAACCCTGGATACCTCAAAATAACAATTTGCGCAAATCCAAATATCACAGGTGTCCCGAGGATGGGGTTACCTGATTCCGCAGATTATGCAACCTGTTCAACTTTAGCAGGGGTTCCCACAGAGTCGCCGGGAATACCGGGCCAGGCAGTTTTTATTCTCGTTGATTTCAATGAACCTTTCGTAACTCCGGTTTGGGGGATCGCTTCCTTGTTAACTGCCGGCACTATTGATTGGCGGTCTTTCCATTTGGTCGCTGCACGCAGTGGTCGAGTGGAGAATTTTCGAGTTTCGCGCGACATGCCGGTGAATTCAAGCGGGCTGTTTGCATCTAGAACTCCTTCCAATACACCGTCCATTACGAATACTCCCACCAAAACACATACACCGACGCCTTCTGATACACCGACGCCTTCTGATACACCGACGCCTACGGACACGCCCACTCCATCGGATACTCCGACCCATACGGCTACTTCTACCTCGACGGCGACTAGGACGTCGACATCGACGCTCACGTCCACCAAAACCCCGACGGCTACCAAGACAAGCACAGCAACTGTGCCGAGCAGTACACCCAGCCGAACATTTACACCGTCAAACACACCCTTGCCAACCAATACACCGACACGCACCTATACGCCAAGTAATACGCCAACTCGGACCAATACGCCGACACGGACCAATACGCCGACACCTTCCCGGACCTATACTGCGTCAAACACACCCTTGCCAACTAATACGCCAACTCGTTCCAATACACCGACACGCACCTATACACCTTCAAATACGCCAACTCGTACCAATACGCCAACTAGTACCAAAACCTATACTCCATCCAACACAGCAACACAAACCCTAACCAATACACCTTCGAACACCCCTACAAAGACTTTCACGCCTAGCAATACGCCGACACCCTCAGATACTCCGACACCTTCTCGGACCTTTACACCCACTAGTTCAAAGACTCCGACGAGGACAAATACGCCTATAACACCGACCAATACACGCACACAGACTCCTACTAATCTACCCACTGCAACTCGCACTCCGACACCTACTCGCACTCCAACACCAACGCCAACGCCAATTTGCTTCGACTGTTAGCGAGTAAACAACTTTCAAAAAACAAAGCGGGAGAAAAACATCCCGCTTTGTTTTTATTATTAACGGTATAATTTAATCTGCTCTTTATCAACAAGAATAGCGGAATACTTTTCGGGAAAGTCAGCGCATGGACTCGCTTATTAGCGAGTTGACGAGGATGAGGGTTCTTCATTTCGCAGTGAAGCTAACCGGGTAAACTAATCCCGGGAAAATCGAAAGATCAGCGGACGCCCTCCGAGCAAGCCAAAGCTCGAAATTCTTTCCCTCCAGCAGAAAGAGCTGCGACAAACCCGCCAGGTCGCTGGCAAGACAAACCGCAGCTTATGGCAAATAATGATTATGGACCAAAAATGGTCTCATAATTCATATTCTTGACTGGAGGAACCATCCATGTGTGGCATTGTAGGATATATCGGTCCGCGAGAGGCGGCTCCTATCATATTGAACGGTCTCAAACGCCTTGAGTACCGCGGATATGATTCAGCAGGTATAGCAGTAATTCATAATGGGGTTCTTGAGGTTCGGAGGGATTCCGGCAAGCTCTCGAGGCTTGTGGCACTCGTTGAAATCGAACCGCTAACAGGCTCGCCCGGCATCGGTCATACACGCTGGGCCACACATGGAGAACCGTCCGCACGAAATGCGCATCCCCATGTCGGGAATTCCGGGGATGTAGTAGTAGTCCATAATGGTATTGTTGAGAATTTTCAGGAATTACGTGATGAACTTTCGGCTGAAGGTGTGGTTTTTAATTCAGACACTGATTCTGAGACGATCGTCCATCTTGTCGAACGCTTTCAAAGCACTGGATCGAACCTGAGCGATGCGGCACGGAAGGCGTTCAAGCGGATCCAGGGGGCGCATGGTATCGTGCTGCTTTCAACCCGTGAACCGGATAAGATAGTTTGTGCTCGGATCGGAAACGCCGGAGGCGTGGTAATTGGAATTGGCGAAGGGGAAAATTTTATCGCGTCCGATATTCCAGCAATTCTCGAACATACACGCAAAGTGATCTTTCTCGAATCACGCCAGATGGCTATAGTAACCAAGGATAGGATACTTATTGAAACTCTCGAAGGGGAAAAAATCACCCCTCACGTGCATGAGGTTTCATATGACCCAGTCGCCGCAGAAAAAGGCGAATACCGTCACTTTATGCAAAAAGAGATCCACGAGCAGGTTAGGTCGCTTACCGATACATTGGCAGGCAGAGTGGATTTTGACAAAGGGCGTATCCGCCTGCCCGAATTAAACCTTACTTCAGACCTGGCACAACATATCGACAGAATCGTCATTACTGCTTGCGGGACTGCCGCCTATGCGGGTATGGTTGGGAAAATACTAATCGAAAAAATCGTCCGGATTCCATGCGAAGTTCAAATTGGATCCGAATTTAGGTATGGAGATCCGATCATAGATAATCGCTCGGTCGTCTTATCGATCAGCCAATCTGGTGAAACCGCTGATACGCTCGCCGCTATGGAAGAAGGTCGAAAAAAAGGAGCCACACTCTGGTCGATCGTGAATGCCATTGGCTCACAGGCGATGCGTGTTTCAGACGGATTTATTTCAATGCAAGCGGGTCCGGAAATCGGTGTTGCATCCACCAAGGCATTTACCGCCCCCTTGATCGACCTGTACATGCTGGCGATTCTCCTGGCTGACATGAGAAATGAAATCGATAACCAGACCCGTAAACAACTTGTTGCCGACTTAAGGCTGATCCCTGATCTCGTAAGCCGAGTTTTGAATTCTGAATCCAATGTTGAAAATGTCTCCATCCGCATGAAAGACATCCGGGATTGTATTTTTCTCGGACGTGGGATCAATATGCCTATTGCCTATGAAGGCGCGTTAAAGCTGAAGGAAATTTCCTATGTTCATGCGGAAGGGTATCCTGCCGGGGAAATGAAACACGGTCCAATCGCATTGATCGACAAGATAATGCCTGTAGTTTGCATCGCGCCGAAGGATCCCTGGCACGATAAAATGATCAGTCAGATCCAACAGGTTAAAGCGCGCGGTGGAAACGTCATTGTTGTCGCAACTGAAGGTGATGATTTGGTCGGGTCACTTGCAGATCAAGTTCTGTGGGTTCCAGAATGTCCCTGGATGTTGTCGCCTGTCGTAACAGTGATCCCCCTGCAATTACTGGCTTATCACATTGCGGCTTTGCGAGGACTGGACGTTGACCAACCTAGAAATCTGGCAAAAAGTGTCACCGTGGAATAGAAATAATCTATCCCAAAGAAACTGCCATTACATCGTAATAAGTTCCCGCACCAAAGCCATCAAAGAGCACATGGTCGCCGGGTTTGAGGTTTTGCATGTACCGTAAGAAGGCGATCATACAGGAGGCTGCACTCACATTTCCAAAGTCGTTGAGCAACCAGGGCATTGGCAATTGAACACCGTTCTTCATCAATTGCTTGGCTTTGAGCAGGTTAATTTTATAATTGGCGTGATGAGCGATAACAACCTCAATAGATTTGCCAGATTGACCAATTCGATCGATTAAATTTTGATATTCTTTATAAACATCAGTGACAACGTCCACGCCAGTACGAACGAAGAGCTTCACCATGCCCATCAGCCCAGCCATTAATATTGGGGATCCATCTTGAGGTTCATGCATTAATCCTGCTATCGTTATATTTTTCAGATCTTCATATTGAAGTTCAAGCAAGGATTCTCCTGGAATCCTTGCGCGGGAGTGGGGGTAAAACATTCGAAGCTGCAAAAGACCATCTTCGTCGTAATTTTCACGGCTCTTACCAACCAAAAATTTCATTGTTTCGCCGGGAACCACTCCGATAATCCCTGCTCCATTTCCAAACAACTGTAAGGCATTTTTGTCCTTGGCGTGGGCGGTCAGGCGGCTCAGTCCTTCGATACCTCCCACCAGAACTTTCTTCCCTCTCAGTTCTTCTGCAATATTGACTTTCCCGTTTTCCGATAATTCGGGATTTAAAGCCAGATGCAAGGCACCCATTGAACCGTCACAGGCTTTGTGGACGGTAACCTTAAGTGCATCCTCAGGGATACCCGCTCGTTCAGAAATTTGAGCTACGTAATCATTAGAAACCGGGCAGCTCATTCCAATCATCACACCTTGCACATCGGATGGATTCCAGCCGTTAGCCAGCGCTCCTTCACGCAGGAACTGAGCTCCTACTTCCAGTTCTAGTTCGAGATGTTCATTTTCAGTCAGCTCAGGGATGTGATGGCGGCTGAGAAAACCCAGCTCGTCCAGATTCATGATCTCTTCCTCGGCTAATTCACTCCCAAGGCGGGTTTTGAGAAATTTTGGAAGTGCTGCATTATCATAACTAGCTCCCCAGGTTCCATAAACACCCCCTATCCCAAGCTCTCCATTGGTCACAGATTTCATCCCCAGTGGAATTCCACCAGCGATAGAAATTTGACTGACTTTCACTTCCTCCTTATCAAAGAAGGATGCCGATTTCTGTGTTTCAATAGATTTATTCTCTTCCATAGAGGTCTCCTTCAAACCAATAATCTTATATGATTCAACACCATGTTCAGTGAATAGCTACTACTCGATTCATTGAATTAGGGATTAGGGACATCCCAGTTTTTCAAGAACTGGGGGAATACTTAGGTTTTTTCGTGAATCGCAAAAATGCACACAGGGATATTCTTAGACCCTTTTTCGCGGAATGCAAGTTGGTTGACTTCGCCTCCGAAATAATTCTGAAGAATTTTTGAATCCATTCGACACAATTCAGGATGGCTGGATACCACGCTGCCATACGGACATGATTCAAATATCACCCTAGGACCGCTTCCATGCGCCTCCCAACGGGCTTGGTAATGCATTTTGCTGAATTGCTCGACTGCATAACCTAATTTTCGGGATATGTTTCCCGAAATCCGCGAAAATTTCTCGCTCATTCGATCGGCAACTTTTCCCAATGCTGCCTCAATTTCATTATCTCCCATCGCGCCAAGCCATTCAATTAGCAGTACATCTGAAAGCTGATCCAGGTTATCGCCCTTCGCCAATCTGCTTAAACCAAATATTTTAATGGGCCTGCCCCGCTGTGGGCCATGCCGAGTTTCAACTACAACGATCGAACCGTCAATTAGTAAACCAACAAGGTGATGGCGGACATTGGCAGGCGTTACTTTCATGGCGCGCGAAAGGTCATCCACAGATGCAGTCTGGTTTTTTCGAAAATAAGCCAAATATCGGTGCCTGACCAAAGGTTTGGTTGGTGTCATATGTCACATTATAATCACTTTCTTATTTATGCAAATATATATTTTCATAATTCAGTTGACATGACCCTTGCCCAACCTTATAATCCATAAGTTGAAAAATCCTAATCATTATATATACACGAAGCGCTAAATGGAACCTTTGACTTGGGATGCGACTTATGCAATTGCCTTGGCACTTAAGCGTCTTTACCCAAATCAGAATCTAAACGATGTATCGCTAAGGCAAATTTACCTATGGACTGTTGCCCTCCCTGAATTTGCGGATGACCCAGCTTTAGGTAACGAAGATATTTTGGCTGATATTTATCAGGCCTGGTTCGAGGAGATTATTCATGACCGCTAGCGAACTAAATTCTCCCGGCTACGAAATTCCTCCTGAAGTTGAAGGAGCGGTAGCCATCACCACATTCGATCGAATTTACAATTTTGGTCGACGATCTTCCATCTGGCCAATGATGTTTGGGCTGGCCTGTTGTGCCATCGAAATGATCTGCGCCCAGGCATCCCGCTACGACTTGGCTCGTTTCGGCATGGAAGTAATGCGTCCGAGCCCGCGCCAAAGCGATTTAATGCTGGTTGCCGGTACGGTTACCAAGAAGATGATCCCTGCGATAGTCCGGCTTTACAACCAGATGGCCGAGCCAAAATACGTTGTAGCCATGGGCGCTTGCGCTTCTGGTGGCGGACCGTTCAAGGAAGGTTATAACGTTGTTGCAGGCGTGGATAAATTCATTCCTGTGGATATCTATGTCCCCGGCTGCCCGCCCACTCCCCAGGCGTTAATCTTTGGCTTGAATGAATTACAGCGCAAGATCGACAAGCAATCGCTAAAGCAGGTCCGTTGGTACAGGAAGGGACCCGATTCGGTTGAAGTGCCCATCCCAATGCTGGGACCTGACTTGATTGATCCCCGTCGCATTCCGCAACTCAAACTGGAACTGGCGAAATTAAATCAAGCTGCTACTGCTCAAACCGGTCAGTCCGCGGATACCAAGGGATAGGTGAATTCATGACCACGCCCATTCAAACTACTTTGAACCTCTCCGAGAAATTTCCTGGCCTCGTCGCTGCCGATCCTCGCGCTGGTTATTCCGGCTGGATTGTCGCCCCTGAAAAATTGATCGAGTGTGCAATTTATATTCACGATGACCTCGGCTATGATTTTCTATCCAGCCTGACGGGTGTGGATTATCTCCCCGAAGACAAAATGGAAGTTGTTTACCATGTCTACAAAACATCGGGCGGACCTGCGCTAATTTTTAAAGTTCAGGTACCTCGGGTGGATCCGATCCAAGTTCCCTCGCTGACCTCCGTTTACCCCGGAGCGGATTTCCAAGAACGGGAAGCATATGACCTTTTAGGAATTATTTTCACAGGACATCCCGACCTGCGCCGCATTTTGATGTGGGAAGGATTCGAAGGGTACCCACTGCGAAAGGACTGGAAAGAGGCATTTTACGAGGATGAGGTCAAACCATTCAAATCCCGCTGGCCTGAAGGTAACATCACGATGGCCGAAGACAAGAATCCCCATGGGGACAATGTCCGGTTCCCGGCCGGATTTGACCCTGAAAAATGGGTACCCACCGACCCGGAAGAACTTCTCTATGCGAGCCTAAAAAACTACCAAAGCGAAGACGAGGATGGCATACGTACCGACCATGTCGTTATCAACATGGGGCCTCAACATCCTTCCACGCACGGAGTTTTCCGAGCAGTCGTTGTTTTGAATGGTGAAACAATCGTAAGCCTGAAACCGGTCATGGGCTATCTACACCGCAATCACGAGAAAATTGGCGAGCGAAACACCTTTCTACAGAACATGCCCTATACCGACCGCCTGGACTACTTTAATTCCATGACAAACAACTGGGCATATTCTCTGGCTGTTGAGAAGTTGATGTCGATACAAGTACCAGAGCGAGCCGAATACATACGTGTGATCATGTCGGAACTCAGTCGTATCCAGAATCACATGATTCTGATCGGAATGCTGCTTAACGACCTGGGAGCGTATTTCACGCCGGCCCTTTATGCATTTGAGGAACGCGAATTGATTCTCGATATTTTCGAGGCAGCCTCAGGCTCTCGCATGATGTGCAACTATTTCCGCTTCGGTGGTGTAGTGCGAGATCTCCCCGAAGGGACTCTGGAAAAGATCAAGAGTCTTGTCTTTGAACGTCTCCCGAGGAAGGTTGAGGAATTCGACCGCCTTTTAAGCGAGAATGAAATCCTGGTCTCACGCTGCAAAGGAGTCGGTTACCTCAGCGGCGAGGATGCCATTGCTTTTTCCATGGCAGGACCCGTCGTACGTGCATCCGGCATCCCCTACGACATCCGTCGCGCTGATCCCTACGGTATTTACGACCGATTCGATTTCGATGTCGCAGTCCGTTATAACGGTGACCTTTATGACCGTTATCTCATCCGCATCGACGAAATGCGCCAATCGCTTAAGATTCTTGAACAAGCGGTCAAGCAAATCCCAGAAGGTCCGGTTCTATCCGGTAAACCTCAATACCAGACCCGCGTACCAGCTGGTGAAGCCTATGGCCGTGTGGAAGGACCGAAAGGTGAATTGGGATTTTACGTCGTCTCGACCGGAAAACCCAACCCGTGGCGGTACCATGTTAGAGCCCCATCGTTCATTAATCTAACATCTCTTGAAAAATCCTGTGTTGGGAACAAGATTGCAGATTTCGTGGCGATCCTCGGCGCGGTGGATATCGTTTTGGGCGAACTTGACCGGTAAGGAGATGCGACTATGTATGGAATAGGTCTGATCAAGGGTTTAGGCGTCACCTTTAAGCGCTTCTGGAACACTTACTGGGAAGATATCACCTGGGCTATGGGTGGAAACGGCAAACGCTATTTCACACCTGAAGGTATTGCCCGTCGCTCCAGTAAGGATGCCCGCGGAATTTTCACCGTGCAGTATCCCGAAGAAAAACTTCCCGTACCTGAAGAGTTCAGGTATGTACCGTTCCTTGTCTATGAGGAAGACGAAGATGGCGAAAAAAATATCCGCTGCACTTCATGTGGCATATGCTCGAAAGTTTGCCCTCCTCAATGTATTTGGATCGTCCGTTCAGCTGATCCAACAACCGGGCGTCCGATCCCGGCGCCAGCTGAATTCTTTATCGATGCCGATATCTGCATGAATTGCGGTTTTTGCGCCGAATTTTGTCCATTTGACGCCATCAAAATGGACCACGATTATGAAATTTCTTCTGAGAAGCGTAATCTCTTGAACAAAAGCAAATTGATGAAATCCCTATCTTATTATGCCGGGATCCGCCCATTAAATTACGCGAAAGAGGAGGGCGCCAGGGCTGAAAAAGCGGCAGCCAAGGCGGCAAGAGCCGAAGCTTAGTCAAGTCAATTTATAAGTTGTAAGGTTGCAGGTTGAAGGGTATAATCTCCGCCTGCAACCTTATTTATTGATTTCCGATGATGTACAATTCTGACACCGAACTGATCTTCCCTCCGCGAATCATCTCTTCTCTATGCACGTCGAGGGGAGCGACCTGGCAGAAACTCCTCGACGTG
>Ga0315290_10004336_pt1 | contig 10220 bp, 11 predicted proteins | sample YL17G12_0_MG_FD_203627 | JGI IMG/M metagenome (GOLD analysis project Ga0315290, IMG submission 203627) | Sediment microbial communities from Yellowstone Lake, YNP, Wyoming, USA - YL17G12_0 | ecosystem: Environmental > Aquatic > Freshwater > Lake > Sediment | place: USA: Wyoming | collected...
CCTTTCGGCGGTTGGTTAGAGTATTATTGTTTGCTGTAATCATCCCTTCAATCTTATCTAATTTTATGAAATTGAATTTTGCCTATCTTTTCTAATGTTTCTGGATCGTATTTCTTAACGTAAAACATAAGTCCAAATTGAATTAAAACTATAATCCCAATAAATATCATATATGATCCCTCTAAAACTATTTGTTCTTCAATTCTAAAATCAAGTCATCGAGATCATAGAATACACCAGATGCGAATTGGTACATCACATCCCAACGATCGGGGTCTTCTAACAATATGTATCCTGGCTTACCTTTTCCAATCATGTAACCAAGTTCTAAGTGACCTGACTTGCCTGCTGGTAGTATAAGTATTGCTATATCGTTGCGATCTAGGTGGTACTTATCAAATTCATATACATGCTTGGCTGCGTATCCTGCCAAACCCTGTTTGTAATTATTACCTTTGGCAATTTCATATTTCTGCCAATAGTCGTCTGCTTCGGGTCCAGCTGAAATCCAATCATCGAACACTTCGTGTCCGGCGGCTCGTATTTTAAGGGCTGTCTCAATAATCTTTGGATTTCTTAGTGAACCAATCAAATAAATGTTTGCCATTTATACTCCTAATTTTTGTTTAGTGTACAGCAAACGATTTGATATGTCAAGCATTTCATGGTACCCCACCTCGGATTCGAACCGAGAACCATCAGTTTCTAAAACTGGTCGCACTGCCAATTAGCGTAGCGGGGCATTAAATTTTCGGAAGTAGCGGTAAGTTCGCCCCACATGGGCGCTCACATAATCCTGTCCGCATGTGGCCACATGCAGCGTTCTGGCTCCGCACAGTGGTAACGATCCACTCTAGTCATTGATTAACAGTCAAGTCCTTGCACCATGCTTGGATTCTGCGGAATTGTAAATTTTGAAGTAGGTACCCGTATAAGACGTTGTTACCGCCTTATAGCATCCCCGTATACTTCTTTGTTTGGTGCGGGGTCCTGAAATCGAATCAGGTTCTGCTGCTCTTCAGGCAGCCGCTGAAATCACCAGACTAGCTCACCCCGCAATAACTTCTCGTAGTTGTCTTTTTCTATGACAACTATTTTCTTATCTTTGTATTTTTCTAAAACTAAGTCCATTTTCTCTTTATCTCTTCCCCACCATCTACCTTTCAGTTCAAGGTAGACATTATAATCTGGAAGATAAAAATCGGGAGTATAAGAACGAATTTTATTATCCATTTCGTATTCAAAAGTATGTTGATTAGTTTTTAACTTTAGCCATTGTATGCCGAGTTCTTCAAACTTCAATGCAACATTCTGTTCCCATGTCCCTTGTACTTTTTGACTGGCGACCTCAAACCATTTACATCTACCACCTTTATTATTTGCAGATCTAGCTAAACTTATTTTTCTTTTTGATTCATCTGTGTGCTCTCTGCCCGGGCGACCCTTTGTTGCTAAAGAAACTGCAATAGAATTATGTAATATTCTTTCATCTGTCTCCTTTGAAAGGCCTTTATTCCAACTTATATGTTTACCATTTTCTAATGTGGCTGGATTATATTGAATATTCTTTCCATCTTCGGTATGCAATCTCCAATAGTGGGATGATATTGATTGTCTTGTTTTTGTTTCTATTTCACATGAGGGACATTTCCACATTAATCCAGTAAACCAACCATCAGTTGAAAATAATCTCAACCTATGTGTTCCACATGCTAGGAAATGTTTATTATGATTACATCGAGATATCAATCTCTTACATTTATCACATTCTACTTTTTGTTTGCTTATATGCATAATTTATATTTATCTAAATGCACGGACCATATCAGCTAAAGCCGGAATGTTTAAAATTGATCTTTCTCTGTGCTATGATTCATTGCTGCTGTGCTTCCCGCACCAACTGCAACTGATATAGCGTCAAAGTATGGGACACCGACTTCTGCCTGGTGTCGCACAGTAGTGAAGCCGCGACTGGCTGCATTAAATTCTCGTTGCTGCAATTCTGCATATCCGGCCATACCTCGTGCCTTATATGCTTCAGCTAATTCAAATGTAGCAAGATTCACACTATGGAAGCCTGCTAATGTAATAAATTGGAACTTATATCCTAACTTGCCTAGTTCAATTTGATATTGAGCGCAATCTTCTTCTGAAAGAAACTTTCTCCAATTAAAGCTTGGGCTGCAATTATAAGCAAGCATTTGGCCTGGAAATTTAGCATGGATAGCATCTGCAAATTTCTTTGCTTGATCAATGTCCGGAGTAGATGTTTCAAACCACAACAGATCAGCGTATGGTGCATAAGCAAGACCTCTTGCAATACACGAGTCCAAACCATTTCTTACCTTATAGAATCCCTCAATTGTACGCTCGCCTGTAACAAAAGGAGCATCAGCTGGGTCAATATCACTTGTTAATAATGTGGCCGATTCAGCATCTGTTCTAGCCATAATAACAATATCAACATTGGCTACATCGGCTGCCAGTCTTGCTGCATTTAGTGTACGAATCATCTGTGCGGTAGGTACAAGAACCTTTCCACCCAAATGCCCACATTTCTTTTCACTTGCCAGTTGATCTTCAAAGTGAACACCTGCTGCACCCGCTTCAATCATATGATATGTAAGCTCGTAAGCATTGAGTGCTCCGCCAAACCCTGCTTCAGCATCGGCAACTATGGGAGCATAGAAATCTATGTCACCACTCTTTTCAAGTGTCTGCATTTGATCGGCTCGCCGAAATGCATTATTAATTCCTTTGACCACTGTTGGAACAGAATCAACCGGATATAAAGATTGATCTGGATAGGTTGTATTGGCAGTGTTATTTGCTGCTGCAACTTGCCAACCCGAAAGATAAATTGCCTTTAGCCCAGCCTTTACATGCTGAACTGCCTGTTGTCCAGAATATGCGCCTAAGGTAGGAACAAAGTCTTCTGTCTCCAATAAGTTTCTTAATTTTGCTGCTCCGCGCTTTGCTAATGTATGATCAATCTGTACTGATCCCTGCAAAGTTTTTACTGTGGCCTGTGTATAATTTCGCGTTTTCATAATACCTTTCTATTGAGTTGAATAATGTATCTGGCTTACTGGCGAATCACCAGGGAGTCAAACCCCGGCCTGAAATTTTGGAGATTTCTGTGCTATCGTAACACTTGTGACTCATATTATATTTAGAGAAAGACGGGATTCGAACCCGCGTCTCCACGTTGGAATACCGTGGCGCACTAAGCCGCTATGCTACTTTATAAAAACTTGGCTCCGGCACTAGGAACCGAACCCAGCTAATCTACGTTAACAGCGTAGCGGTTGACACCATGTCGCCTCTACCGGAATTGTTTGGCGATGTATATAGGGATTGAACCTAGACCGGGTGCCCGCGACAGGGGCCCGTGCCACACGGCGATACATCATATTTGGTAGGTCCTGAAAGATTCGAACTTTCGTGAGTCGCCTATCAAGCAACCATTCTACCATTGAATTAAGGACCCAATGTAAAGTAGTTTTCTAGAAATGTGAACGGTCCAAACCCGAAATCTTCTCCCACTCGTCTTGCGACTAGTAACAGGTTTGCATCATTGTTGACGCGAGTGCATTTGATTTATGCTACACATATAGAAAACCTATCAATCCTTTACTCTTTCGGCCATTACGGAATGGTTACACGCCTATGTTATCCTACTAGATTGGAGACTTGAAATTATGAAATCTTACCCTTCAAGACATTTACTGTCTCTTCTTCGGGGATTTGATTGTAGGACGGGATGTCAGGATCGAGTCTGCCCATCTCCCAACGATAAATTTTTACTTGATATGTTTCTAATTTCCTAGCCTGTTCATCAAGATCCATGTATGGGAGAGTCATTGAGCATTGTATATCAATCCTTCGATTTCCTTTATCAGATTCGAAGAGATGATAAAATACATTACCATCTATCTTATTAAGCTTAACTGGATTAATAATTGTCTTTACTAATCTCCACTGTTGCTTCTTAAAGAATGAAAACATATTAGTTTACCTTTCCCTTCAAAAAAATTGCTGTGTCTTCTTCGGGGATTTGTTCATACATTGGAATTTCAGGATCTCTGCGACCATTTAACCAACGAACCATTTGCATCTGATAAAAATCTGTAGTAGGTAACCACACTTTATCGCTAATTCGATATGGTTCTCCATCACAGACATATTCTGCCTTTCTATTGGCTTTATTAGATTCATAACAATGAATATGATAAACATGTTTTCCTGAGGGACTTACAGGCCTATCAATCTTAAAAGTCTTTACTAGTGCCCATTTTTCTCTCTTAAGAAAATCAAACATATATTACTTTCTGAGTTGGAGCGGGTAGCCGGTATCGAACCGAGCTATTCAAGTTTGGAAGACTAGTGTGTATCCATAAACACCTTACACGCATATTTTTATAATACTATCTTTGCGATAGTAGGTCAATTGGTCCTCCGCCAAGGATTCGAACCTTGTTCTGCCGGGTAAGAGCCGGCTGCATCGCCACTAATGCTTGCGGAAGATTATGGTATCCTGTACGAGGATCGAACTCGCCTGCGCGGATTGAAAGTCCACTGACCTCACCAGAAGTCAAACAGGATATATTGTTTTTGCAGAGGAATTGAACACACATTCACTCATAATCCGATTGGAGATAAAGAATGAATACCGACCATAGATCCAATCATCTATCTGTACGGTTGCAAAACTTGGTTGGTCTTCTTGGTTTCGATCCAAGTACCTATGCGTTATCAACACATTGCTCTCCCGAGTGAGCTAAAGACCAAATATATTCTTTTGTTATTTGTTTCTCAAGCAAAACAAATACCTTTACATTATTTTGTTGTATAACAACATCAATCTTTTCTTTATCTATCTTTGCCTTATAACTATTCTTCGGATCTAAATAAATATTGTACTCCGGAAGATAAAAATCGGCAAAATAGTTCTTACCATTGTATTTTAATGATTTTGGACGAATCCATTTAATATTAAGCCCTTGTAAAATTTCAAAGCATTTCATTTCGTAAGAACTTTGTAAACATGTTTCTTTACCGTATGAATCAATCACCGTAAACTTTTTACTACGGCCAGCATTTTCTCTATAACCACCGAATCCACGTTCTTTCGCCAGTATCGACCGTTGTTCAGTAGTTAAATTATTTCCAACATAGGTTAATTCACCACTTTTATATTTGGCTCTTAATGTATCTGCAGCAGACTTTACAGATTCCGATGTTTCTAAAGTAAGGCCCTTATTCCAACCAACCCTATCTACAGAATACTTTGATCCTTTTGTATTCTTATACAAATTTTTATCCGGATTGCATTCTTTTACATGATTTGCAAATTGTCCTTCTATTTCTTGTTTACCAAGATTACAGTGAGGACAAGAATCCATCGGAACATATTTTCCACCAGATTGGCACAGAATGCTCATAAAGTGTTTATTAAGAACATTTGTACCAATAGTGCTTTTACATTGGATACACGAACAATATATAGTCATATCGTATTTATCATACGGATCAATACAGTGCTATGCTATTTAGATAGGCATTATCGAATAAATGTATCACTAATTTATGCTTCAACAACTTCCTTAGATACTTCATCTTCCGAGAGATCTACATCTAACACAAAATTGCTTTGTTGTGTTTCCTGAAACATCATAAATTGTCTTGTGCTATATTCTTTCTTGACGAATGTACTTCTAACTTGGTCAATGATGAGTAATACCATTGCCAAAAATACGAGACACATTGCTATTCCTAAAAATTCCATTTTATACTCCATTGTGTAATCGCCAAGTATATAAGCTATTACACTATGAGTCAAGTGGAATCAAAAATGGTCAGGGAAGGTAGAATCGAACTACCGCTTCCACGCTCCAAAGGTGGGATGATACCATTTCATTATACCCTGAAATAAAAATTCGTTTAGTGCGTAGGGAGCGTCATGAGCCGATTATACATTCACTAAACAGATGTTTGATATAGTAGTTCCGACTGACCCTATTAAGGTTTATACCTTTATCAAACATGAAACATGGTGCCCCACGACGGAATCGAACCGCCGTTTTCTCCTTACAAGAGAGTTGTCCTACCACTGAACGAGAAGGGCGAATTTTAGATATTGTCAAAGATTTTATTTAATTCTTCAGACATGGATTTTAAAGATGATGCTACCGTTCTTGTTTCATTATCATCTTCGGACTTCAGACAATGATTGTGTAAATCAATTATCTTGTCAATTAAAATCGATATTTTATTCTTTAAATCGTTTATCATAGTACGATGTCTAATCAGAACTGTTATATCTGCTCTTATCTGATTATACTCGGCCTCTATTTCCTTAAAAACATTTATTATGTTTCGACCGCCATGTGTTAATGCATATTCTAATATGTCTTCGTCTGTGAATTCCCTTAATTTCATAAAAATTCCCCAGTTTCTCTATAAAAAGTCGACTTTAAATGCCTTATTTCATTTAGGGTCTGTCTTCTGAGGTCAAAAATAAACTTTAATTTTAAGTTTTCCATAAATGTCTTAGATTCATCTGGGTCATAACACGAAGATAGTTCCGATAATCTCCTTGATTCTTCGTAACAAGGATGATCTTCTGACAAAGGTCTTTTTTCTAGTTTTACATCTTCATATCTAGGCATAGTTGTCTCCACAATAACTGTGTATTTATCTATGAATTGAGCGGTGGAAGAATTTTTTATGAAGTAAAATTTTTGGCGCCGCAGAAGGGAATCAGACCCTCCTAAATCCGCTAGACAGGCGGTTGCACTCATCAGAATGCGACTGCGGCAAATAACATTATTGTATTGTAGATTTTGTCAGTTTATTGTTCTACAACTCCACGGCGCTATATCAAGTAGGGCGTTTATACCCTTTCTGCAACCTTGCACTTGACGCACTGCCCAATACCACTGCTTAGTTTGACATGCTAGAGACGGTTGCGTCATATAGGCACAACACTAAGTCGTTCGGACAATAATTTTGGCGCCGCCGAGGGGGAACGATCCCCTACTACAACCGTGACAGGGTCGCGTGCAGACCACTACACTACGACGGCAAATTTTTATACGAACGTCTTTGGTCCGTATCTATCAGCGATTAGTTTCTGTAAAACTTCTGGATTCTTGTTTGTATGAATATAAACCTTATCGGGTGTATATTGAACACGAATCGTTGACGAACCATCTCCGTTCGTCCTCCATTTTATAGTAGGAGTAATCGCGTCTTCATTGAGTATGTCAGTAATCTTCATACTCATATTTATCATTGGTGGAGCTATGGGGTAACGATCCCCAAACAAGACATTGCAAGTGTCCTTCGCGTCCCATACGCTAACCCCTTAATAATTGTCGGTCTATGGATTCTTTCCCGACGTGTGCAGCATTACGAAAATTGCCACATTCCAAGAACTCCGTAAAAGGGAGGAGGATGTATCTGCATAAAATAGTTGGAGAACTTTCATCTCCGTCCCTTGCTTCCGCAGAGACAAATAAAATAATATTGTTTCAATTGGACTTGGACATACTTCAGATTTAAAATCTGTTAGAGGTTCCTACCTTAACAGGGACCAAAATCTACACAATATTAAAAATAAATTCCTAAGACTACCTGCAGGTAGTTGCCGTCTCGAAAGGGCGAGTTTTAACAAACTATACTTCACGGTAAACCATTGGCTAGTTCACTAGCATCCGCTACTTAGGACTCAAGCCCTCCGTCTATCTTAGGAAAAATTGGTGATGTATGATGGTAACGATCCATCAGAGCTTAAAGCGCCAGGTTTACAATCTGGACCGTCTCCTTAACGGTATAATACACCAATATTCTTTGTAGACACTATTTATAGTGTCTATTGTAAAGCACACACTAATATGCTTTACAATCCGAATTTTTCCTCCCACACAAGGGATTTCATCCTCGAACACGCCCATTCTCCCCATGTTTTAAGTGCGGGGACCGGATCTCGTTTCCGGAGTGCTTCACACTATCCTAACAATCGGTTTCCAACTATGTTGGAGCCAACAAAAAAGCCGCTTAGTTTCCTAGCGGCTCCCTTTTGTAAACTCTGGATACTTTTACTTGTGTCCAGACTCCTTACAGAAGGAAGCCATCTTAATCGGATCTTGTTCATTACTTGGTGTAAACCCGACCCAATAACCGGCGCAGAGGCGCTTGGAGGCTAATGCCACCGTATGCTCGTTCGCTGATTTTAGGTTAAAGTTAATCATTTGTAATTCCAAAAATTCCAGTTAAGTTATATTACACAAAGACAAGCTCTGTGTCAAATTATTTATCATCTTTGTAGAAAATTGTTAGTTACGCCACTAAAATAGTGTCACGTATAACAATCTTTTTCCAACTAAGCCGCACATTAACAATTAATAGAGACTCTGTCAAGTCATTCAAGTTATCTTCTTAAGACAGATATATTTTTGCGACAACATTATTTATCATCTATAAATCTTGCGGCGAATTAGATAGGTCGTTTTACAGGAGTCTGATCTAGACATAAAGCAACCGCAAGCCACTAATGTAGCATCGTTTTAGATAGGTGTCAACTGGGTTGCGTAATATTTACGCTCTGGTTGCCTTTAAAGCTATCTTTTCGCATCACCATAAAACGAAACTACGCACAATTTTGCACCAAGTGCATGGTTGGCAGCGGACGGTAGGTATATCCCTACACCTTGCTAATTCATGCCATTGAATAGTATTTATATGTAACAGTTCATACTATTGAACTTATACAAGTTCGCTACTGTAGCATCTATACAACCAGCTGTCAACCTCATGATACAATGGTAATTGCTGAACTAAGAATTAGCATATCCAAAATTCCGAATATATCTATCAAATGGATAAGTTAAATTTAAACTTATATCATTTGATGGATAAATACATAAAACGGAGATAAGAAATGGGCAGAATTTCTCTTTGGAATCCAATTAAGGGAGATGATTTTAATTTCATCGATCGCACCATTGGCGAAAACTTTCGCATTGCTGGTGATGGAATTTTAATACACCTCTATGAAGGACCTACCACAGATTCTGCCGGTAATACCGATACATCACTTACAACTATTCAAGATGTATTATTTCTAACTAATAATAATCGTAAATACAATCCCGATGTTATTGAGCTTCGTGGGCATCATCAACCACAGGATATAAATTATGATCTATCACAGTTTGGTGTTTTTCTAAGCTCTGATACAATTCGTATTACATTTCACTATAATGATATGTTAGATTCGTTGGGTAGAAAACTTATTGCTGGTGATGTTTTAGAATTTCCAAGTATGCGTGATGTTCCAATATTTGATAACGCAGTCGGTATTAATCGCTATTATGTTGTTCAGGATGCTCTTTATGCTGCTGCCGGCTATGGACAAAAATGGTTTCCACATATTTGGTTGGTACGAGCAAAACTAATGACTGCGTCTGTGGAATTCACAGAAATTATTGATCAGGCTGCTACAGGACAAACTGCTGGTGGCGTTGGACAAGGCATTGGTGTTATGCCGGACGGATTTACTGAAACGTCAGACGCAAATGGAAATCCAGGACTTGGTTCTAATCCAAATATTAAGAATGCTCTTGATTTATTCTGTAAGATTATTAAGATTACTGATGAGGTTGTTAAGGAAGCGGAATGTAATGCGTTCTTTGATCCAAAATTCTTTGAGAGTGCTAATCTCTACATATACTTAGATGAAAAGGGTTACCCCATCGTTGGTAGTAACTATTTTAGTGGTGACGGTGCTCCGCCAAACTTGTCTACGGACAATGCCGATAACTTAGTACCATCTGGACCACTCGTTGGTGCAGGGGTAGCATTTCCACCAGGTATGACAGATGGACAATATTATCTACGAATTGATTATTATCCAGAGAGATTATTTCAAAAGCAAGGTAATTGCTTTAAGCTCATAGAACAAGATATACTTAAGGTGTGGACAAGTTATAATAGAATACTCGACGAATTTATAGATAATATTAATGATACCGTACTATCAGACGGTACTGTAATTCCAGAGAAACAAGCTGTATCAGAAGTTGTAAAACAGAAAGTTGATTTATACGCTGAACGAAAAATTCAGACAACTGCTACAGAAGCAACCCGTTCAGCTATCGCTAATGAGCGTGCTAAGATAAAACCTAACTAAACGAGGCATCCAAAATTGATTTTTT
>Ga0315290_10004338_pt1 | contig 10220 bp, 13 predicted proteins | sample YL17G12_0_MG_FD_203627 | JGI IMG/M metagenome (GOLD analysis project Ga0315290, IMG submission 203627) | Sediment microbial communities from Yellowstone Lake, YNP, Wyoming, USA - YL17G12_0 | ecosystem: Environmental > Aquatic > Freshwater > Lake > Sediment | place: USA: Wyoming | collected...
AGGGGGTTCCGGTCGGCTGACAACCGAAACAGCAGGGCCTGGTCGGGACGCGTTTCAAAGGTCTGCGTCATGTCGGGGCGACGCTCAGGCGGGCCGTGCGGCGACGCAAGGCTCCCCCGCGGCCCGCCGAAGCCCCCGTCGCCCCGTGCGAGCCAGGTGCGTCGGACCGTGAACACCGCCTGCCCGCCCTGCTCCCGACGGGCGCGGCTCTCCACGGTAATCAGGGCACCCCCATCGGCACCCCGGTCGAGGACCGCGGCCACTTCGCTGTCCATGAGCAGCGTGCCGGATTCATCGATCGGCCGCTCAAGATGGACGCTCTCGTCCCGCAGCACGACCTGTGTGGCGTCCCAGCCGCAGTCATCGAGCAGGTTGTTGCTGGCCCCGTTGCCGACCAGGATGCTGGCGAAACTCGGCAGGGTCTTCAGCCCCGCGTGCTCCGTCACGTAGGACCGTTCGTTCCAGTTGGCGGGATCCCGGCCGAAACCGACGCCGAGGGCGTACAGCAGGACGTCGCGATCGGTGTAGTGAACCCGGTCGCCCCGTGAGCGGAGCGACATCAAGTGCTCGTAGTCGATGGGCATCCCTGAGTCTTCAGGCGCAACTCTGCGGGCTTACTCTTCGGGCGCCACGGTGAGGCGAATGCCGTTGATGGCGTCGGTGACCTTCACCTGGCAGGCGAGGCGTGACTCGGCAGCGCGGAAGTTTTCGGTGCTCTCGAGCAGTTCCAGCTCGTCGCTGTGATGGCTGGGCAACCTGGCGAACCACTCGGGGGCGACGAAGACATGGCAGGTGGCGCAGGAGCACATGCCGCCGCAGAGGGCCTCGATGCCGTCATCGAGTTCACGCAGCGGCTCCATCAGGGTCAGTCCGTTATCGACCTGGATCGTGTGGGCAGTGCCGCCCCGGTCGGTGACGTGAATCGTCGGCATGTCTGGAATCTACCGTGTGCAAAAAAGGCGCGGGAATATAGCACGGTCGCCGGGCAGCGTTGACTAGGCCCGGCCCACGTTCATGTCGAAGGGCGTCTGGTAGTAGGTGCTGTCCTCGGCCCAGCGCGTGGCCTCCTCCAGCATTTTGCGCATCCGCAGTTCGGCGGTGCTGACCTCGGCGCAGTTCTCGCAGCGCGGATCGTCGCAGGGCTGGCGGGAGTACAGCCAGAACTGGATGGCGCCAGCCAGCAGGCCGTCGGCAACGTCCCAGGAGTCGGGGTCCTCGTCAGACTCCAGCAGTCTGTTACCGAGCTCGATCACCTGCTCGGCCGCTTCGTCCAGTACGGTCTTGTCGTCATCCATGGCTTGATTCATTGGGGGTTCCTCCGGCGACGCGGGTGCCTGGCCATGCTCCTGGCCTGCCATGCTATCAGAGGCGGAAGACCAGGCCCGCAAGGACTTCCCACTGCCAGACGATGCTGCCGCTGACCGCCACCAGGCAACTGTTCGCGGCAGGGCCGGACCGGCAGAAGACGGCTGAGTCACTATTAACCACGGAGCCCAGCACGCGCCCTTCCAGCCGGAGTCCGAACCGCGAGGTTGGCGCCAGCTTGACGCCGCCGCCAATGCCAAAGGCAAAGAAGGTCTCTGAGTCGAATGCGCTGTCGTCCGGCTCGAACCGGGACGCGCCAACAGTGGCCACGATGTAGGGCCGGGCACGCTCGCCTTCGAAGAAGTAGGTACCGCCCGCCTGCAGGTAGCTGATGTCCAGATCCGCGAGCGGCGTCTGGTCTGGAGCGAAGAGGCCCGTCGTCTCGAGGGAGGTGGACTGCCGGCTCAGGTAGATCTCCCACTCGGTGTTCGCTTCGGCAGGCCAGTTCACGATCAGCCCGTAGCTGGCGGCGTCATCAAGATCGATATCCTGGTTCGTGGTGCCCGCCTCCTCGTCCGTATCAAATGATCCGCCAAACAGATAGCCCGCAAACGGTGTGATCTCGATGCCGTGCAACACCTCGCCGGCTGAGGCGGCACTGGCTAATGCCAGCAGAGTGACCAGTAGCAGCGGCTTCAGGTGGGCGTTCATCAGGCAACCTCCGTAGCGATGAAATCGGGAATCGTGACCGTGCAGAGTGTGCCCTGCCCCAGTTCGCTCTCAATCACCAGGGACCCCCGGTGGGCCTCGGCGATGCGCCTGGCCAGGTATAACCCGAGACCCAGGCCACCGGTACTCCGGCTGCGCGCCGGGTCGGCCCGGTAAAAAGGCTCAGTGACCCGCGCCAGGTGCTCTTTGGGAATGCCGGGACCGTGATCCCGGACCCGCAGCACCACCATGCCCGGCTTGGCCGTGAGCTCCACCTCTACCGGTGCCGCGTCCGGCGGCGTGTAGCGCAGCGCGTTCTCGATCAGGTTCTTGGCCACCAGCCGCACCCGCACCTCATCCACCTCCCGGACCACCGGTTGCAGCGGCAGGTGCAGGTTGATCCGGTTGAAGCGGTCGTGAAATTCGGTGTGGACGAGCGACTGGAGCATCGAGCCCAGCTCCACCGGCGAGCGCTGCAAGGTGGTGTGCCCCGCGTTCATGCGCTCACTCTCAAGCAGGTCGGCGATGAGCCGCTCCATCTCGCGGATGTCGCCCAGGAGGTTGTGCTTCACCTGGCCGTCGTCCAGGAACTCCAGTGCGACTTTGGCGCGCGTTAGCGGCGAGCGCAGTTCGTGGCTGATTGCGAGCAGCAACTGCCTCTTGGCCTCGAGCATGTCCCTGACGTCATCCGCCATGTGGTTGATATCGGCGGCCAGATCGCCAAGATCGTCGCGTCGCGTAGACCTGATCCGGTAATCAAGATCACCCTGACCGATACGAGCGGTGCCCTTCTGGATCCACTTGATCGGCTTGACCAGCCAGCGCACGGAAAAGTAGCAACCGGCCAGGACGATGATGGACATCAGCGCAATGGCCGGCTGCGTGAGGTCGGCCCGGGGCGTTTCCGACATGCGTGGCGACGCAATGATGATCCTGTAGCCATCCCGCGCCAGCTCAACGAAAGAGTGCCGGCGATACTCGCCATAGCGTACGAGTTTCAGGTTCTTCGCCCAGCTTTCGAGGTTGCGCTGGCTCTTTTCGTCGAGACCCAGAAAACCGATGGGAATCGGGCCAAAGGGAATCTGCTCGATCTCCGGAAAGGTCGGAACGGAGCTCCATTCTATTCCCGGACCGCTGATACGAATGTCCACGGGCACGCGCTGTGTGATGGCCTTGGCTCGCTCGATGTCCGGCGGGGACCCGATGTCGTTCAGCACGTAGTCCGCATGGAGTGAGATGTGAGCGCCGATCACTTCGCGCAGGTAATCCTGGTCGAGCACCAGCAGGTAGACAAACCGGCCGACGAACGCGTAGACAAGCGCCGTAAGGATGAAGATGCCGAGCAGGCGCGCCGACAGCGAGCGGCTGATCTCCTTGATCACGAGGGCTGCACCTCTTCACCGATGAAAGCATAGCCAGTGCCCCACACCGTCTTGATAAAGCGCGGCTGGCGACTGGTGTCCTTCAATTTCTGGCGCAGACGACTCACCAGGATGTCCACCGACCGGGAGAAGAGTTGCGCATCGATCCCACGGAGCTCGTTCAGGATCTCGTCCCGGTTGAAGGTCTTGCCCGGATTGGTGGCGAAGAGCACCAGGAGCTGGTATTCCATCGTGGTGAGGTCGAGTTGCTGACCCTCGAGCTCCGCGGACCGGCGCTCCAGGTTGATACCCAGATCGCCGAACCGGAGTGACTTGTCATCCCCCCGCGAGCGTCCGCGACGGAGTACGTTCTGGATCCGGGCCACGAGCTCCCGGGGCTCGAAGGGCTTGGGAAGGTAGTCATCCGCACCGATCTCGAGGCCGACGATACGATCGGTGACTTCGCCCCGGGCGGTGAGCATGACGACCGGCACGGAGCTGGTCTTGCGGATGGTCCGGCACACCTCGAAGCCATCCTGCTCCGGCAGCATCACGTCGAGAATCACGAGGTCCGGCTTTTCGCGCTGAAGCTTGGCCAGCCCTACCGAGGGCAGCGTGGCGGTGTCGAGCTGCAGGTCGAAACGCTGGAAGTAGGCCTTGAGCAGCTCACCGAGCTTTTCATCGTCGTCGATGAGGAGAATGCGTGTCATGGGTCACAGCTTTTACCGTACACGTTCCGGTGTAACGCGCGGCGCTTTGGTGGGTGCTGACTTGCTGTTCACGACCAGATTCTAGGCCCTTGTCTCAAAAGGGCGATTGGTCGTTACAAACTGTTACAGGGTGTTACCTGGGTGAAAGGAAAGTGCAATGTGCGCTGCCTATAGTACCCGCAGCCAAAGGACTTGAGCTGACTGACATAGGGAGAGTGGATGATGTTGCGGAATTTCACGTTAAACGATCTCGAACTGCTGGGTGAGATCATGCTGGCCGCTCTGGCCCTCCTGGTCCCCGCTGCAGTGCTGGTAATGTTCCTCACGACCTGACCAGTGCGGGCCGGGGTGGTTATCCTCCGACTCCGGCTCGCAACTGGTGCTTTTCCTGCCCACTTACTGGCCCATTTGGCGGCCAGCGATGATTCACCCTCTCCGTAGCCAGGACCAATAACGGCACGGCGATGGCCCAGGCCACAGCCAAAGAACCGTAGACCACCGTACCGCTGGCAAGGGGTTCCGCCGCGCCCAGCCTGACTCCGGCCATATAGGCGAGCGGCCCCCCGATGGCCCCGAGACCAGCTGCCAGCAGGTAGCGGCCGTGTAACCAGCGCATGGACCCGTTCAGGGTCAGCGCAAAGTTGATCCACATGCCGAGAATCCAGTAGGGCGCCACCGCCGCGAACGGCAGGGGCTCTGCGTAGGCGAGCAGATGAGCCTGGATGAAAGCCGTGTCAACAATGAACCCGACGGCGCAGGCGACCGCCACGAGCACGAGATCAGCCCGCGGGTTCGCTGCGGTACTGAAGTGCCAGAGCGTGAAGGCCGCCAGCGCGAGGACCCCCAGCCAGGACCTCTGAGTGCCTGCACCAAACAGGCTCAGGAACCAGACCGACTGGAAGCCGACGAAGTTGACCAGGCCCCTGACGATCAACGCTTCTTCCAGCGGTCCCTGGTTTCCGCCACCTGCTGGGTGCCAATGCGCATGTCGAGCCGGCGATTGAACTCCTGCATGCCAAGGACCTTCTGCGGCAGGACGTTCATCGGGTCGGTGCGATAACCCAGCTCCCGGACCTTGTAGTCGAAGGCCTGCTGGGCGGCCCGCTCCTGTTCCGGCACGGTGTCCGCATCGTCGAGCCACTTGAACCAGCGGTCCACGAACTTTACGAGGTACTTCTCGCAGGTGCCGATGTTTTCGTCGTTCAGCTCCGCGTGGGAGCTGGTGGCAATGGGCGACATCATGGCGCGCAAATAAGTGCCGTGACTGACGAAGCGGGTCCAGGCAGGATCGCTGCGGAACTTCAGGAATTCTGCGTTGGCTGGCTCGTAGTACTTCAGCAGGTAGTCGTAGTTCGTGCGCAAGTCCACCCGCGGCATGTACTCCGCGTAGAAGTACAACTTTGGAATGGTGCCGAAAATGATGCCGAGGTGGGGCACCCGGTTCTGTTGGCTTAAGAAAACCGTGGCATTCATGTCCAGGATGCTGGCCTTGCGGTTGCCGAGCCAGGAGTGCACCAGCCAGTCCACGTCAGTGCCGGAGTAGGCCTTGAAGCAGCCCTCCAGCTGACCGTCGGGTGACGTCCAGTAGTCTTCTCCCTGGGTCTGGGGATGCCGCCGCACGTCGAAGCGTGCCTGCACCCGGTCGGCGATCTTCGAATGGATGTTCCAGCAGCGTTCCCAGGCCCTGGAGACGTCCACGTTGGGACTCTCGGCGAGAAACTCCATGATCGTCTTCGTCTCGGTGCCTTTTGTTGTTGCAGCTTGCATGCTCTGTGTGCTCAGGTGTGGGTAAGGATGGCCGGAGTTTAAGCGATAATCTTGGCCATTGAGCCCCCGGGAGTGCGTCATGCCCACCGTGCAGATCAACGGCCACGACCTGTATTACGAAATCCACGGCCGGCGCCAGGGAGACAGGCCGGGCGAAACCGCGCTCTGCATGGGGGGCTGGGGCACCTACTGCCACGGCGGAGAACGGCACCTGGCTCGGGGCCTGACCGACCGCTATCGCGTGCTGATCATCGACTACCGGGGCATCGGCGCCTCCACCGATGACTTGAGCGAGCCCCCGACCATGCTGTTGCACGCGACTGATGTCATCGGCCTCCTCGACCACCTGGGGTGGTCGAGAGTCCACTTCGTCGGCCTCGTGGGCATGGGAGCCTGCATCGCCCAGGAAGTCGCCATCGAGCGCCCGGACCTGGTGCGCAGCATGGTAAATATGGGTGCGTGGGCCAGCGTGGATCCATTTCTCTACGGTCAGCTCGAGATGTTTCGCGATATTCACCGGGACTCCGGGTTCTTTGGCTTCCAGAAACACGTGTGCCTGATGTCATTCCTGCCGGACTACTACAACGCAAACCGCGACCGCTTGCTGGGGCCACAAGGTCCCTGGAGCGAGCTCAACGGCCGGTACCCGGCCCACGAGCGTCTCGTGGCAGCATGCCTGAAGCACGATGTCATGGCCCGTCTGCCGCGGATTCGGGTGCCGAGCCTGATCATTCACTCGGGCCAGGACCAGGTGACGGGCCCGCGGACCACGCTGCCGCTTGAGCATGGCATCCCCAATGCGGAAGGCGTTCTGATGCATGACGTTGCACACGTCGTGGCCGGTCGCGAGCAGAAGACCGCTTTCGCGAACGTCCTGCTGAGTTTTCTCGAACGTCACTAGAGGCTGGAGATGGCGAGCAACGATGACGCGATTCCCCCGCCGCTTGCGGCGCAGGTGAGCGCGCTGGGCATCAACGCGCTACGCCGGCACATTTTCCTGTGCTGTGACCAGAGCAAGCCGAAGTGCTCGACGCGGAAGGCCAGCCTGGAGTCCTGGGAGTACCTGAAGCGCCGCCTGCGAGAGCTGGGCCCGGCAGCGGGCGGCGGGATCTATCGCACAAAGGCCAACTGCCTGCAGGTGTGCATGGCGGGGCCGGTGGCGCTCGTCTACCCCGACGGGGTCTGGTACCGGTCCTGCACGCCTGACGTACTTGAACGCATCATCCAGGAACATCTGATCGGCGGCCGCCCCGTCGACGAGTTCATCATCGCGCGGCACCCGCTGCCAGGCGGCCTGCCGGATCAACCGTAGGAGCGGCTTCAGCCTCTCCTGCAGGCCGATTCTGAGTGAAGTCAGGACAATTGCCGCTGGCTTCGGCCCGGCGGGCGCGCCACGCTTCGAGATCCTGTGCATCGGAGGACTCGACATGCGGCGTCGTCACTTTCTAATGGCCACTGTCGTGGCCCTGGCCGTCCCGGCAGCCGCCTGGGCAGCGACCGGCGAACGCGATGCGCGCTGTGTGCGCCTCGACAACCGGATTGCCGAACTGCGCCTGAAACTGCGGATGGGCTACTCGGCCAGGCAAGGGCGGCTGTACCGGCAGAAAGTCGCTGCTCTGGAGGCCGAGCACCGGGAGTTGTGCCGGTAGGGCTGGACGACGAGTGAGTGTGCGGTCGGAAGAGAAGGGCCCGGCGCCCCGAGCGAATCCGGCTAGAAGCACCCCGACACGGGACCTATGGCCAGACTGAATCTCGGACCGCCGGGCTTTGACCTTAGATATCGGGGCTGAGCCGTCAGCAGGGCCGCAGTATACAAGTCCCCCCACGCCGCGTCCCGCGCCAAATCGGTAGAAATCGCCTGCTGCGTTATGGCAAATAAATGCCGCGCAGAGATTTGTTTTTATTGAGGTTTATCCGGGCACCAGCGAGCCGATCGGGCCTTGTGCAACGCACAATTTCCGGTCCCACGGACCCGTTTCAGGGATTGACTTTCCGGGGCCTCCCGGCAACCCCTCCCGCTATGCTGCCGGTATGTTCAAGGCCGCTTCCGGCGCGATCACACTGGTAGTGTTCTGCCGTCGCCCCGCGCTGGGTTCAGGCAAGCGCAGACTGGCCCGCGAGCTTGGCGACCCTGCCACTCTCACGATCAGTGAACTCCTGCTGGCCACCACGCTGGAAGACGTGGCGGCCTGGCCAGGACGCCGGGTGATCGCCCCCGCGGAGCCGGGCGACGCGAGCTGGGCGCGCTTGCTCCCAGTGCCCCTGGACGACGTCGTGCCACAGCGAAACGGCAACCTGGGCGTCCGGCTGGCTGACGTGGACCGGGTGCTGCGCGGCCGGGGGCACACGCGCTTTCTCTATATAGGCAGCGACGCACCCGTGCTTGGACCCGCCGACTACCGGGCAGCCCGCCAGGCCCTGGCCACCCACGATGTGGTACTTGGCCCGGCGCTCGATGGCGGCGTGACGTGCCTGGGCAGTCGGCAACCCTGGCCCGAACTGGCGAGCCTGCCGTGGGGGGGCGAGCAGCTCCACGCGGCGCTGCAGGCAATTTGCGCGCGCGGGGGGCTGACTGTGCAGAATCTCCCGCCACGTTATGACGTGGATGTCCCTGCGGATCTCCGGCGGCTGTGCGCGGACCTGGCCGGCGATACGCGACCTGCGCGCCGCGCGCTGTACCGGGCGCTGCGCAGTCTGGGATACTCCGGTTCATGAGTCCTGCTGGTGGCACCGTTGTCAACCTGTTTTGGCCAGTGGCTGCAACGGATCCTTCGACGCCGGCAGTCAGCGTGGTGATCCCTGTGGTTGCCGACAACGAAGTGCTCGCCCGATTGCTCGAACGCCTGCGGGGCCTCCCCGTACCGCCGGACGAAATCGTGATCGTCGATGGCGGTGCCAGCGCCGGCTGTCGCAGTCTCGCGCGCCGCTACGCCTGCGTGTACGTGGGCACACGAGCCGGTCGCGGGCATCAGCTGCATGCCGGCGCGCTGCGCGCCTCGGGCGACGTGCTCTGGTTTCTGCACGCGGATGCCGAGCCCCCCGCCGACGGGGTGTCACTGATTCGGGATCGGCACCTCGCCGGCGCCCCCGGCGGTTTCTTCGGCTTTCGCTTCACGGGACTCTCCACCTGGTACAAGCGGCTGCTGGCCCGCCTGATCAACTGGCGCACGCGGTTTGGCACGCCCTATGGGGACCAGGGCCTCTTCGTCGCACGGGTTGCCTACGATGCCGTCGGCGGTTTTGCGGACACGCCGCTGTTCGAGGAAGTGCCGCTCGTGCGAGGTTTGCGCAGGCGTGGCACCTTCGCGCGCGTGCCTGCGGACATGGGCGTGTCGCCACGCCGCTGGGAACGTGACGGCTGGCTGTGGCGGACAGCAGGCAACCGGCTGCTGGCGCTGGCCTACATACTGGGCGTACCACCCCATCGGCTCGCCCGACGCTACCAACCGTTGGGCCCGCCTGAAATCAAGACAGACAGCGAAGCGTGGTGACCTCGCCCCAGGCGGGAGAAGTCGCTCTCGGGTCCACCAGCCCATCGTCCACTATTAAGACCGGCTGGATCCAGCCGCATGCGCTGGACGAGCTCTGGTTCCACACCGGCACAGCCTGCAACCTGGATTGCCCCTTTTGCCTCGAGGGTTCGCGGCCCGGTGATGCTCGTCTGCAGCGCATCACGCTCGGCGACGTGCGGCCCCTGATGGATGCGGCGGTCGGGCTCAACGTCCGGCAGTTCTCCTTTACGGGTGGCGAGCCCTTCGTGGTGAAGGACATGGTGGCCATTCTCGAGTACGCCGCCAGCCTCCGGCCGTGTCTCGTTCTGACCAACGGCACCGCCCCGGTGGTGCGGCGCCTCACGCAGATCCGGAAACTCGCGGGTTCACCTCATCCGATCGCCTTCCGGGTGAGTTTTGACTACCCGGAAGAGGCCCGGCACGACGCGGGCCGGGGCGCCGGCAACTTCCGACTCGCCCTGCAGGGCCTGCGGTCGCTGCACAAGGCCGGCTTCAGCGTTTCCCTTGCCCGGCAGATGCAGCCCGGCCGGGATGAGGCGGACGTGGACCGCGAGTTCCGGCAACTGCTCGCCGCGGAGGGGCTGCCGGTCGACCTGCGCATCGTGTCATTCCCCGATTTCGGCACGCCCGGCGCACAACGCGTGGTGCCGCGCATCACCGAGGACTGCATGACCCGCTACCAGACCGACGTCACGCGCCGTGCCTTCATGTGCGGGTTCAGCAAGATGGCCGTGAAACAGGCCGGGCGCATGCGCATCTACGCCTGCACCCTGGTGGACGACGATGCGCGCTATGATCAGGGTGAGTCACTCACAGAAGCCGTTCGCTCCCGTGTGCTTCTCGAGCACCATCGTTGC
>Ga0315290_10004339_pt1 | contig 10219 bp, 10 predicted proteins | sample YL17G12_0_MG_FD_203627 | JGI IMG/M metagenome (GOLD analysis project Ga0315290, IMG submission 203627) | Sediment microbial communities from Yellowstone Lake, YNP, Wyoming, USA - YL17G12_0 | ecosystem: Environmental > Aquatic > Freshwater > Lake > Sediment | place: USA: Wyoming | collected...
CTACAGGCCTGTGGGCGTGCTGCGGCAGTACGAGCGCGTCGCCGGCGGCAGCTGGCGCGACGCGCTCCTCATGGAGCTGCTGGCCGGCGAGTTCGTGCGCGGGTAGGGGCGCGGGGGGCGGGGAGCAGGCGCGAAGGGGAGAGGGGCGCTGGCGAGCGCCCCGTGTGCGCCGGCGGCCGGCGCCGGGGCGTGCGGTACGATGAGCATGATGAACGCGGATCCGCCGCCGTACCCCAAGATCGAGCTTCACGTGCATCTCGAGGCCACCGTGCGCCCTGCGCGCCTCCTCGAGATCGCGCGTCGCAACGACGTGCGGCTTCCCGCGAAGACGGAGGCCGGCCTGGCCAGGTTCTGCCGCGTCACGGGCTTCGACGACTTCATCCGTGTCTGGATCAAGACCACGCAGGCGCTGCGTCGCGAACGCGACTTTCACCAGGTCGTGGTCGACTACGCCGCCGACCTGGCGACCCAGGGCTGTCTCTACGCCGAGGCGTTGTTCTCGCCCTCGGAGCCGATGGTGCGGGGCACGCCCTGGCAGGAGTGCTTCGAGGGCTACTGCGGCGGCGCCGACGAGGCGCGAGAGGTGCACGGCGTCGACATCCGCTTCACCCCCGACATCACGCGCGATTTCCCCGTGGAGGTCGCCGAGCACCTGGTGGGCTGGGCGCTGAGGTACCGCGAGCGCGGCGTCGTGGGCCTCAGCCTGGGGGGCAGCGAGCACAGGTACCCGCCCGAGCTGTTCGCGCGGCCGTTCGCTATTGCCCGCGAGGGCGGGCTCAAGGCCGCGCCGCACGCCGGTGAGGTCGCCGGGTCGGCCTCCGTGCGCGGCGCCCTCGACGTGTTACACGCCGATCGCCTGCGGCACGGCGTGCGCGCCGTCGACGACCCCGCGCTGCTCGCCGAGATCGCCGCCCGCGGCGTCGTCTGCGACGTGACGCCGACGAGCAACGTGCTCCTCGGCGTCGCGCTGTCGCTGGCCGAGCATCCGCTGCCGCGCATGCTGGCGGCCGGCGTGAAGTGCTCGATCTCGTCGGACGACCCGGTGCTCATGGGCACCAGCCTGAGCCGCGACTGCGACGCTGCCGTGGGCCTCGGTCACACGCCCCGGGGCATGTTCGAGCACGCCCTCGGCGGCGTCTTTTGCGAGGACGCGACGAAGGCTCGGCTGCGCTCGATCGGCGAGGCGTTCGACTGGGCGAGCGTCACCGGCTAGGACTCGTCCAGGGAGTATCGTGCGTGTAGACGCACCAATGTCTCAAGGATGCGGCGCTTCTGCCGACAGTAGTGAGACACGGCATGACACCTTTGCTCGCCCCCGCCGACGAAGGAGGCCGCTCTGAACTCCGTGCGCGTGAATCGTGCTGTCGCCGCTGTCGCCATTCTCTACGGCGTGTCCGCGCTGCTACTGCCCCAGTCGGCGGTGCAACTCCTGGCCGTGCCTCTCGTCGTCGCGGGAGCCTGTCTTGGCGGCCTGCGCGGCGGTGTGCTGACGGCTCTCTGGATGACCTTGGTGACCACGGTGTCCTCCTTCGTCCTCCACGACGTGGCGACGGGCTACTACGCGATGAGCGTCGCGGCCTACGCCGTGGTGGGGGCCGGTCTGGGGTGGACCGTCGACAGGGTGGTGACGCAGCGGCGCCGTCTGCAGGATGCGGTGGACGAGTTGCAGGCCATGCACAGGCAGTTGTCGGCGAGCCAGAAGCGGTACCGGCTCCTCTTCGAGGCCAGCAACGACGCCGTCTACCTGCACGGTCTGGACGCCCACGGCGAGCCCACGCGCTTCGTGGCCGTCAACGATTCTGCGTGCAACGTCCTTGGCTACAGCCGCGAGGAGCTGCTCGGGCTCACGCCGCGCGCCGTCGATGCGCCGGCCACCCCGGGGCAGCTACGGCGCGTGATGGAGCGGCTCCTGCACGAGGACAGCATCGTCTACGAGAGCGCGCGCAAGACGCGCGACGGCCAGCAGGCTCCCGTGGAGGTCAGCTCGAGTCTGACCGACGTGGACGGCCAGCTCCTGGTCCTGTCGATCTCGCGCGATATCGCCGGCCGCAAGAAGACGGAACGCCGTCTCGAGCAGCTCTCCCTGCACGACGAGCTCACCGGCCTCAAGAACCGGCGTGGTTTCTACGTGCTGCTTCCCGAGCAGGGTAAGCGCGCGAAGCGCTCGGGGGCGAGGGTCGTCGTGCTCTACGGCGACATCGACGGCTTCAAGGCCATCAACGACAGACTTGGGCACAAGCGCGGAGACGACGTGCTGAAGGCGGTGGCCGCAGCGCTGGTCGTGGCCTTCCGGGAGACGGACCTCATCTCGCGACTCGGCGGTGACGAGTTCTGCGTGGTCGCGGAGTCGCCGGCCGAGCCGGCGATCCTGGTCCAGCGGCTCGATGAGGCCATCGCGGCCGCCGGTGAGGACCTGGGACTGTCGGTCAAGCTCAGCTACGGCACGGTGGTCACCGACTGGCGGGGTCTTGAGGACCCGGACGAGCTGCTCACGCGCGCCGACATGCTGATGTACGAGGCCAAGCGCGCCCGGCAGGTGGAGCGGCACGAAGAGCCGCCGCAGGAGATGGCCGCCGGGGCGTGACTGCGCCGCGTCGGGGCTCGGGCTGGTGATCGGCTGGGGTAGGAATCCCGTCGAGTGGGAACTGACACAGCGATGAGCAGCGGAGTGGAAACGACGAGTGATATGAGAGGCATGGACGCCGGCCGCCTGCACGTGGTCTTGGGCGCCGGCGGCGGCACCGGCGGGGCCATCGTGCGCGAGCTCGTGGGGCAGGGCCGGCGGGTGCGCGCCGTGACGCGCGGCGGCAACTCCGCCGCGAGCTACGGCACGCTGCCTCCGGCCTCCTTCGAGGACGTCGCCGCAGACGTGACCGAGCGCGAACAGCTGCGCCGCGCGCTCGAGGGTGCGGCCGTGGTCTACCACTGCGCCCAGCCTGCCTACACGCGTTGGCCGCAGGAATTCCCGCCCATGACGCGCACGATCGCTGAGGTCACGGCCGCGGCCGGCGCCAAGCTCGTGTTCACCGACAACCTCTACATGTACGGCCCGGTCGCCGGTCCGCTGACGGAGGAGACGCCGCCCGTCGCGCAGACCAAGAAGGGCAAGGTGCGCGCCGCAATGGCGGCCGAGCTCCTCGAGGCGCATCGCGACGGCACGTTGCGCGTGGTCATCGGCCGTTCCTCCGACTACTTCGGCCCCGGCGGCCTCGTCTCGGCCCTGGGGGAGCGCTTCTTCAAGGCGTTGCTGGCCGGCAAGAAGGTGACGTGGTTCGCGGATCTCGACCAGCCGCACACGATGAGCTATCTGCCCGACATGGCACGCGCCTTCGTCACCCTGGGTGAGCGTCCGGAGGCCGATGGCCAGGTGTGGCACACGCCGGCCGCTGCGGCCCTGACGGGCCGCCAGTACATCGAACTGGCGGCGCGCGCCGCCGGCACGCCGGCGAAACCGGCGGTAGTGGGTCCCGGCACGGTGCGCCTGCTGGGCCTCTTCATGCCGGTCCTGCGCGAGTTCCCCGAGCTCATGTACCAGTACGAGCGGCCGTTCGTGATGGACACGGGCAAGTTCGAGGCCGCGTTCGGGCCGTTCGCCGTGACGTCTTCCGAAGCGGCTCTGCGCACGACCGTGGAGTGGTACCGGAGCCGCGCCTGAGCCTCAAGAGATGCCGTCGCGAGGCTGATCGCTTGCCAGCGCAATCCAGACCTGTTAGGGTGGGTTTCGTCGTTACGGGAGCCGGTTTCTCGCCCCGCGCATCTGGCGCCGGGCTTTCCTCCCCACTCAGACCCCAGACTCTGTGACTACCGGGCAGTGTTCTGACGCGAAAGGAACACCCGTCCGCACGCCGTTTGGTCGCCCTGAGGGCGATCCCCCACGAGACGAACCCACGCGCACCCCGATGCCCGCCGGCGAGCAGTCACGCCCGTCCGCGGATCGCGACGTGCTGCCGCGTGAGGAGTCGTCGAGGAAGAGAGAGTCCGTGAACCCAGTCAGCGATCCAACCCTCGCACGCAACCAGCAGCCGCAGAGCGGCGAGGGCCAGAAGCGCCGTCGCAATCGCGGCGGCAGCGGCCGCGGCGCCGGCCCCGCCTCGCAGGGCGGCCAGCAGGCGCAAGCGGCTACGCCCGGCGCCACCGCGCCCGTGACCGAGCCCACCACCGAGCAGCGCACAAACGAGCAGTCTGAGCGCCAGCCTCGACAGGGCCAGCACGAGCGCCACGGCCGCGTCGACGGCTCCGGCTCGGGCCGCGACCGCTCGGGCCGCGACCGCGACAGAAGCCGCGGCCCGCGCCGCGACCGCGACGGCCGCGGCGGCCAGGGCGTCGACGAGAGCTACAAGGAGCGCAAGCACGCCGCGCGCCCCACCGGCCCCGCGCCGGTGGTCGACCTGCCCAAGTTCGCCGAGCTCGGCCTCACCGGCGAGTTGCTCGCCGGCGTGGCCGCCATGGGCTACGACACGCCTACTCCCATCCAGGAACAGGCCATCCCGCGTGTCCTTGCAGGGCACGACGTGGTGGGCTCTGCGCAGACCGGTACCGGCAAGACGGCCGCTTTCGTCCTGCCCATTTTGCAGCGCATGACAGGCCCGACCGTCGCCGACGGACGCACCGCCCACCCCTCAGCCCTCGTCGTCACGCCTACCCGCGAGCTCTGCGGGCAGATCGAGGAGGTCGGTGAGACCCTGAGCATCTACAGCGGCCGCACGGTCGTCGCGGTCTTCGGCGGCGTCCCCTACGATCCGCAGGCCAAGAAGATCGGCAAGGGCGTCGACCTGCTGGTCGCCACGCCTGGCCGCCTGCTCGACATGCTGCGCCAGGGACACGTGCTCCTCGACAAGGTCGACACGCTGGTGCTCGACGAGGCCGACCGCATGCTCGACATGGGCTTCTGGCCGGACGTGAAGCGCATCATCGACGCCATCCCGGCGAAGCGCCAGAACCTCTTCTTCAGCGCCACCATGAGCAAGCAGGTGCTGAGCATCATCGCCGACACCCTGCACGAGCCGATCTTCATCGAGCTCGGCGGCCACGCCCAGCCGGTGGACACTGTCGAGCAGAGGGTCCTGCCGGTCAACCACGACCAGAAGGTCGACCTGGTGGTCGAGTACTTCCGCCATCACGACCCCGACCGCACTCTGATCTTCACGCGCACCAGGCGCCGCGCCGAGCGCCTGGCGCGCACGCTCAACAAGGCGGGCATCACCTGCGAGGCCATCCACGGCGACCGTACGCAGGGCCAGCGCCAGCAAGCGCTCGACGGCTTCAAGCAGGGCAAGATCGCCGTGCTCGTGGCCACCGACGTGGTGGCGCGCGGCATCGACGTGGACAACATCACCCACGTCATCAACTTCGACATCCCGACCAACCCCGAGGACTACGTGCACCGCATCGGGCGCACCGCCCGCGCCGGCGCCAGCGGCATCGCCGTGAGCCTGCTCACCGGGGAAGAAGTCCACGAGCTCAAGGCCATCGAGAAGCTCATCGGCAGCACGCTCGAGCGTCACGACCTGCCCAACTTCGACTACGACAAGCGCGTCATCCTCGAATCCCACCAGGTGCAGTCCCGACCGGGCAAGCTGGTGTGGAACGGCGGGGCCAAGCGCTCGGCTTCGCGCGGCATCCGCCGCAAGCCGCCGCGCCGCGCGTCGTCTCACTGACGCAGGCAGACGCAAAGGGGGCGGCGGGCTGACGCCCGCCGCCCCCTTTGCTATACTGCCGACTCTGCGTGGGCGACTAGCTCAGTTGGGAGAGCGCCTGCTCGACAAGCAGGAGGTCGTTGGTTCAATTCCAACGTCGCCCACCACGCCTCCGTCTGCCTCGCCTTGGGCCGCCCGGCCAGGCCGTCTCCATCGTTTTCGCCACTCCGCGGCGCCGTTGTCCCCCCTGCGTCCACGCGCCCGGTGAGCAGTGGACCAAGGCGCGACAGCTTGAGGCGGCCGAACGCACGATCGATCTGGAGCGCGTGATCAACGATCGCGTCGGCCTGGATCGCAAGGACGACAGGCTGCCCGAGCGCCTGACGGAGGAGACCCTGGAGGCCGTCCCCGGCCACAGCACGGCGATCCACCTCGACGTCGTGTCGGACAGCTACTTCGGCGCCATGGGGTGAGACCTGACGGATGGCCTGCCGATGGCGTCGACGCTCGGCCGGAAAGGCCGCCCGCCGGCCTCTGAGCGCTTATTGACGGGGCGCGAACGGGGCTGCGGGCGCTCAGCCCTCGTCGGCGGCCTCTTCCGTCTCTTCCTCTTCGAGGTCGAGCTCCTCGAGAGCCGCCGCAAGCAGCTTGCTGTCGACGAACGGCGTCTCCGCATCGAGCCGGGCGCGCATGGCCGCCTCGTCGAACGCGGCTGCGGCCGGAACCGGGGCGAGGGCCTCCGCGGCCGCAGTCGCCGCTTCAGCTTGTTGCGCGGGAAGCAGGTGCCTGGGCACGAACGCCAGACTGGCGATCACCGACGGGATCACCGCAGTGCCGATGACCACTGCCACGAGGTACGAGTACTGGCTCTGAGTCACGATGCCGTGGCTCAGACCGTAGAGCGCCGAAATCGTCCCGAAAGTGAGCCCTGTCGACATCATCAGCGTGTAGTACCAGCGCTCGTTGCGCTCGCGGCGAAAGCGGCCGATGACCGGGTAGAGGCCGAAGATCTTGGCGCCGACTTTGGCGGCAAAGAGAACGAGCACGGCGACCGGCGCCGCGACTACAGCGCTCACGCTGACCAACATGCCGGCGCGCAGGAAGTAGAAAGGCGTGAGAAAGCCGACCGTCAGCGTGCGCAGCCGGCGAATCCAGTGATGGTCCTGGGCGGCGCCGCCGGCCAGGACCATGCCGACGATATACGCAGGCAGGACAGCCTCACTCCCCGACCAGAAAGCCAGGGCCCCGAGGCCCAGGAGCACGACCATGATCAGCTTGGTGCGGATCGCGGCGGTGCGGTGACCGTAGATCCCCGTCATGCGATTGACGATGAATGGCAGGGCCGTGATGACGAGGGCCGTGACCACGATGAACACGATCGTCTTGTAGGTGAACGGCGCGAACAGCAGGCCGAGCGCGATCACGGTCCCGAGGTCGTTGATGAAGCACGCGCCGAGGATACCCTTGCCGAACTCGGTGCGGTTGAAGCCAGTCTCGAGCATCACCGAGTACACGACGGCCATGGACGTGGTGGAGAGGGCTACTCCGGCCAGCAGACTGGGCTGTGTGCCCCAGCCCAAGGCCCAGTGGGCGACGGAGGCACAGACCAGGAACGGCGCCAGAAAGCCGATGAGGCCGACGACAGAGACCTCGGTCAGCTTGGTGCGGATGACTGCGGGATCGAGCTCCGCGCCGGCCAGAAAGGTGAGCAGGACTGCGCCGGTGGAGGCGAGGAAGCGCAGCCACTGCTCTTCGGAACCGAGGCGACCGAACCACCCGTAGTGCGCGGCGATCGCGGCGACCACCACGCCCATGCAGATCTCGACGAGCGCGATGGCGATGCGAAGACGATGGGCGATGACGGCGGAGACGACCGCCAAGCCCAACCAGATCGCGGCGATGGTGAAGGGCTGCTGCATGATGGAGTCCTCCTCTGTGATGGCCCTGGGGGCGCTAGCTTGTGAGACCAGGAGCCATCAGCCCCTGCGGGGGCGCTCAAGGGGGGGACTCCATCCCCGCCGGAGGATCGTACCCAGCGGCGCGTCGAAAACCAACCACACGCCGCCGGGGAGAAGGACGCGTTGCGACCTGCCGAACGGTGCCGGCCTGGCAGGTCGCTTCGCCGCTGGTCAGGCGGCCGGGTTCGGCGTCTTGACCACGAGAAAACGCACCAGGCCGTCGCTCTCGTTGCGGATGTTGTGCAGGCGTCCGGCGGCGCTGGGGATCAGCGTACCGGCCGTGGTCGCGGCCGTCTCGCCCTCGATCTCGATCCTCGGCGAGCCCTCGAGCACGTAGAAGAACGCGTCCACGGGCGCCTTGTGCGGCTTCACGACCTCGCCCGGCTGGAGCGTGATCTGCGTCACGACGACATCGTCGGTCTTGTAGAGGTGCCGCACGTCGACGCCGTGTGGGTTGTCGGCTACCGGGATCTGGTCGGCGGTGATGGTCTGCATGGGGTCTCCTGACGTTGCTTGCTCGGTCGGAAGGTACCCGCTGCGGAGACCGCGGATGCTTGATCGTGGTCAAGCGGTGCGGTTCAGCCCCCGGCGATGGCAGCGCCCGCGGCGCGCAGAAGGTCGCGGGCCGGGCCATCGCCGTCCCGCGTGTGCTGGCTGATCAGCCTGGTCCGGTGCTGCTCGACTGGCACCTGGCGGAAGCGCTCAGGGGAGAGTGCCGCGCCAGGCCACAGCCGCCGGTCAGTGCGTCAACCCACCGCCGCAGCCAATGTCATCCTGTCGCCGCGCCCGACGGCTTCAGCGGCTTCCCGTCTCACCCTAGAGTGGGGCGATGAAGTACCTCTTCCTCGACGAGTCCGGCGACCACAGCCTCACGCGCATCGACTCCCAATACCCTGTCTTCGTGCTCGGCGGGTCGTCGTCGATGCGGACTACGCGGTCGGCGAGCTGACGCGAAGGCTGGAGCAGTTCAAGCTCGACACGCTGGGGACGTCTGACGTGACGCTGCACACTGCGGACATCATTCGCACGCGCGGGGCGTTCGAGACGCTCAAGGATGTCAAGCGTCGGCAACGATTCTACGCTGCTCTGAACCACATCATGCGTGAGCTGGACTACAAGGTCGTCGCTTGCGCCATCAGGAAGGACGCGCATGTGGCGGCGTACGGTCCGGCAGCGCTCGACCCCTACATGCTGAGCATGAGCATCCTGGTCGAGCGCTTCTGTTTCGAGATCGCCGACACTGGCGACACTAGCGGCCACATTGTCGCCGAGAGCAGAGGCAGGACCTTCGATGCCGCCCTGAAGCTGGCCTGGGCGGCGATGGAGGTCGGTGGCACGGCCTACCTGCCACCGTCGGTCATCATGGAGCGCATCGCCGGTCTGCATCTCAGCGACAAGAAGGGCAGGATCGCGGGGCTCGAGCTGGCCGACCTGGTCGTGTCGCCGATCGGTCGCTTCGTTGCCGGGCTGCCGCCGCGAGAGGACTTCGAGGTCGTCCGCGAGAAGCTCAGGCGCCGAGACGGCGAGTACATGGGAGCGGGGCTGGTGGTTCTCCCCAAAGAGTAAGGTCGGGACCCGCTTCGCAGTTCCCGACCTCTGCTCAAAGTATAGCCGCGTGGCGCCGGGAGGCAAGCATTCTGCGCCGTTTGTCACCCCAGGCCGGCTTCGCCTGCCTCCCCGTTGGTACTGAGTCGATCTCAGTGATCGCCTGAGCAGCATGGCGGGAACGGCGCGCTGACGACGCTTGCCATCAAACGCGGCGCGTTGTCAGCTCGTTCCTGCGCCAAGGCTGTCCAGGAGGGCGCGACGAATCTCGACATCGTCTGCACCCAGGCGCCGGCATCGCTCCACATATCGCCGCGCGGCTGTCGTCAGCTCGCGATGCCTCGCGCCGACGACCGCGATCGGGTGGGGCGCCGCTGCGACGACGACGCGCTGGCGAGAGCGGGCGCTTACCAGCCCCGCCGTGCGTAGCTCCGTGTAGGCGCGCTGCACGGTCCCGGGAGCGAGCCCGAGGTCGGTGGCCAGCTGGCGTACTGAGGGCAAAGGCGTCTCCGCCTCAAGGACACCGAGAGTGATGAGCTCAGCAATGCCGGCCCGGATCTGCTCGAAAGGCGGCACCGGCGAGCTGGTATCGATAGTGATGTTCACGGCTCGACGACTCTCGGGACCACGGCGCGGCCGCCGCTGACCAAGGCGGAGAGCCAGGCCGCCGCGGAGGCGAGAAGTACGACGCTGCCGCACACTTCCATCGCCCAAGCGATAGCCTGCACCGATGCTGACGGTGAGACATGTGCCAAGCCGGCCCCCATCGTGAGGAGTAGCGCCCCAACCACGGGCAACGCCATCAGACATGCAGCAGTGAGCGCCACGCGCGCCGACTGTGCACGCGTCCGTCCGTCTGCATCTGGGTCGGTCGCCACCGGGGGGCGCCTGACGACCGCGCGGATCGCCCACTCAGTCATGGCCCAGCCGCAGGCAAGTCCGATGAGAGCCGGCACGCTGTAGTACCAACCTGGCCAGGGGCCGTAGTTCCTGGTGAATCCATCCATAGCGGTCGCCGAAACCTGCGTCGAGTCGGTGGGAGAACCCAGCGCCGACGCCGCGAGGGCGAGGACGGCCGCG
>Ga0315290_10004341_pt1 | contig 10218 bp, 10 predicted proteins | sample YL17G12_0_MG_FD_203627 | JGI IMG/M metagenome (GOLD analysis project Ga0315290, IMG submission 203627) | Sediment microbial communities from Yellowstone Lake, YNP, Wyoming, USA - YL17G12_0 | ecosystem: Environmental > Aquatic > Freshwater > Lake > Sediment | place: USA: Wyoming | collected...
GGTACCGCCGCGCAGGGCAGGCTGTGGTGGCGTGGCGGCTTTCCGCGCTCGTTTCTGGCGCGAAGCGACGCGGCGAGCTTCCAATGGCGGCATGATTTCATCCGCACCTTTCTGGAGCGCGACGTGATGCAGCTCGGTATCCGGATTCCGGCCCCGGTGCTGCGCCAGCTCTGGATGATGCGGGCGCGCGAGCAGATCGGCTCGCGTGTGGGCCGGCGAGCGCAGACTGCTGACCGGTGACATCGCGACATCGCCAAGCAGGTCACCATCGGTAGCGCGGCGGGTGGCGGGCCCGGCCGGGTTGGGCGCCTTGGTCAGCCGTGACTGGCTTCGGCATGCAACTTCAGCCCAAGCGCCCCGATGACTTTGAGGATGGTGTCGAAGTCCGGGCTACGATCGCCCGAAAGCGCCTTGTAAAGGCTTTCGCGGGACAGCCCGGCATCGCGCGCGACCTTTGCCATGCCTTTGGCGCGAGCAATATCGCCAAGGGCTTTGGCAATGAATGCGGCATCGCCGTCGGCTTCTTCAAGGCAGGCTTCAAGATAGGCGGCCATTTCCTCGGGGGACCTGAGGTGTTCGGCGACGTCATAGCGAGTGGTAACGGTTTTTTTCATGGCGGCTACTCCGAAAGATTGCGTGCGAGGCGCAAGGCGGCCCTGATGTCCTTGGCCTGGGTGCTCTTGTCCCCACCAGCCAGCAGAATGATCAGTTCTCGCCCTCGCTTCTTGAAATACACCCGATAACCGGGACCGTAGTTGATTCGCAACTCCGACACACCTTCACCAACCGGCTCGACATCTCCGGGGTTTCCAGCCGCGAGCCGTTCGATCCTTGCTTGGACGCGCGCTCTCGCCTGGAGGTCGTGCAAGTCGCCGAGCCATTGCGCGAAAAGGGCTGTCTTGCGAATTGCAATCATGAAGCCACTGTAGCCGCGTGGCTACATCTTGTCAATGCCATGCGCGCCGTTCTGAGGTGCCCAACGTGTCGTTCGGCGTTCTGGGTCTTCCAGCGTTCGAACCCCCGCAAGCAAATGAATCCCGGAGGCCAGCAGCGAGACCACCGCGGGCTCTCCGACCTTGACCTGGTTGCGCGCAGCGACGTGAACCGAGAGTGTCGTCGCCAGATGCTCGCTGCGCGCATGGACTGGTTCCAGCGTGACCTGCACCATATCCCCCATCGGGATGCAGCGCCGGACCTCGCAGGGCACCGGGTTCTCGCGTTCGCCGTGCGAAGGCCGGTCGCGGCGGTGAAGAAGAATCGCCCCGGAGGGAACCACCCACGATACGGCGGCGCCGACCGGGTGCTGCGCCTGAAGTGCGGCCTCCAGCGGCAGGCCGTTCCAGTCGAGGATCGTGCGTTCGGCCGCGGCGTCGTGCGCGCGCACCGTCGCCTTGCAGATGTTCTTCAGCGAGACAAGCCGGGCGACCTCGACCGATTGGGGATGAGTCATCACGTCCTGCGGCGTGCCCGTCTGCAGCGTCGTGCCGTGATGCAGCACGCACATCTGGTCCGCGAGCAGCAGACCCTCCTGCAGCGAGTGCGTGACCAGGACCACCGGCATCTTCAATTGCCGGCGCAGGTTGGCGAGCTCCTCGTAGAGGCGCTCGCGCGTGGCCTGGTCCACGGCCGAGAACGGCTCGTCGAGCAGCAGCACCGACGGCTCGCGCGCCAGCGCCCGCGCGAGCGCCACGCGCTGCTGCTGTCCGCCCGACAATTGCGCGGGACGCCTGTCTTCGAGTCCCGCCAGATTGACCGAGGCCAGCACCTCCCCCGCCCGCTCGATCCGCCGGCGCTGCGGCCCGGGCGGCACGGCTTCGAGCACGTTCGACAAAACCGTGAGATGCGGGAAGAGCGCATAGCTCTGGAAGACGAGGCCGGCGCGCCGGCGCCGCGCCGGCACGTGGACGCCGGCCGCCGAATCGAACCAGACTTCGTCGTCGACCTTGATGCGGCCGCCCGCCGGCCGATAGATGCCTGCGATCGTCTTAAGAATCGTGGATTTGCCGCTGCCCGAAGGCCCGACCAGGACGAGCGTCTCGCCGTTGCGGCAGGAGAAGGTGGCGTCGAGCGCGATGGGGCTCGCCTGCCGGATCTCGACTTGCAACATGGCGCGGGCCGTCCTACCAGACCCGGCGCGACAGCCGGCTCGTCAACGCCAGCGTCACCAGCGAAAACACCAGCAGGAAGGCCGACATCGCTCCGGCCGCGCCCATGTCGAATGCCTGCACGCGGTCGTAGATGGAAATCGCGATGGTCCGCGTTTCACCGGGAATGTTGCCGCCTACCATCAGCACCACGCCGAACTCGCCGACTGTGTGCGCGATCGTCATCACCAGCGCCGAGACGATGCCCGGCCACGCGAGCGGCAGCTCGATGCGCCACATCGTCCGGTGCCACGACAGGCCGCAGCATTCGGCCGCCTGCCGCACCTCGACGGGAATCGACTCGAACGCCCGCTCCATCGGAATCAGCGCGAACGGCAGATTGAAGATCAGCGAGCCGACCAGCAATCCTTCGAACGAGAAAGCGAGCGGTGAACCCGTCATGCGTTCGTAGAAAGCACCCAGCGGCGATGCGCCGCCCATCGCCATCAGCAGGTAGTACCCCAGCACGGTCGGCGGGAGCACCAGGGGAATCGCGATCGCCGCCTCGACGATCGACTTGCCACGGAAGTCGGCGTACGCAAGCCCGCGCGCGACCATGACGCCCGCCGGAATGAGCACGAGGCCCGTGGCGACGGCAAGGAGCAACGACAGGCGCAGCGCTTCCCAATCCATGGCGGGTCAGTCTCCCGCAGGCGCGTAGCCGTAACGCCTGAACACTTCCTGCGCGGCCGGTTGCTGCAGGAAGAGAAGGAACGCGCGCGCCGTCTCGCCGGAACGCCGGAGCAGAACCGCGCGCTGGCGCAGCGGCTCGTGCCAGCTCTCGGGAATCAGCACGTAATCGCCCTTCCCGGCAAAATCGGGCGACAACGCGAGGGACAACGCGAAGATGCCGGCCTGCGCGGAACCAGAAACCGCGAACTGCGCGGCCTGCGAAACATTTTCGCCAAGGACTAGTCTGGTGGAGAGCGATGCCCAGAGGCCTTCGTGCTCGAGTGTTTGCCGTGCCGCGCGGCCGTAGGGAGCGTGCTCGGGATTGGCGATCGCGAGCCGCCGCAATCGGCCATCGTTGACCGCGGCGCGCAAATCCGCAAGCGCCGGATCCGCCTTCACGGTGGAACCTTTCGGCACGAAGAGAACGATGCGGCCTGTCGCGTAGCGTGCCCCGCCGTCAACGGTGAAACCCTCCTTCGCGAGCCTGCCGACATATTCCTCGTCGGCGGACAGAAACAGCTCGAACGGCGCGCCCTGCTGGATCTGGCGATAGAAATTACCCGACGAACCGTAGGTCAAGCGAACCGTCTTTCCCGTCTGTTGCCGGAAGCGCGTGGCGACGTCGTCCAGCGCGAACTTGAGATCCGATGCGGCGGCGATCGACGGGCCGGCCTGCGCGAAGGCTGCGGCAGCGACCGAAACAATCATCGCCACCAGGACCACCGGCACGAATACGCTGCGGACGAGGAAGGCACGCACGACGCGAATATACCGAAAAACGGGAGCGAAACGACGCAACCGCCCCCGTGGCATCGCCTACGCTATACTCAAAAACCGGAATCGCCCGAGAATGACAGGCGCCGATGATCACCGCTACCGCCGCTCCTGCGCTGCCGCCGCAACACCGGACAGATTCCGCCGAATGGGCGGTCCGCGTGAACCTCGCCGCGTGCTATCGGCTGGCCGCGCATTTCCGGATGACCGATCTCATCTACACGCACATTTCCGCGCGTGTCCCCGGCCCGGAGCCGCATTTCCTGATCAACGCGTACGGGCTCTTGTTCGACGAGATCACGGCATCGAGTCTCGTCAAAGTGACTCTCGCCGGTGAAGTCGTCGAGGACCCGACCGGGCTCGGCATCAACCCGGCCGGCTACCTCATTCACGGCGCGGTCCACGGTGCGCGCCACGATGTCGGTTGCGTGATCCACACGCATACCACCGCGGGACTCGCCGTCGCGTCGCAGAAGCGCGGGCTGCTGCCGCTGACGCAGCACGCGATGCGCTTCACCGACCGTCTCGCCTACCACGACTACGAAGGCATCGCGCTCGATCCCGACGAGCAGCAGCGACTGGTGCGCGATCTGGGCGCGCACGACGCGATGATCCTGCGCAACCACGGCTTGCTGACGTGCGGCCCGACCGTGCACGACGCGTTCGACCTCATGATGCACCTCGAGCGCGCGTGCCAGGCGCAGGTGGCGGCGATGGCCGGCGGCGCGGAGCTCAATCTGCCGCCCCCCGCGGTGGCGCGCAAGGTCGCCGCGCAGTTCGCGCGCCCGGGGCGCCGCGCGCCGGCGAATGCCTGGGCCGCGCTGTTGCGGATGCTGGACCGGATCGACCCCGGCTATCGCGAATAGGGAATCCGTCGGGGGAGCCCTCGCGTGATGCAGGGGCGCGCAACCCATCCCAGCAGGCCTCTGGCGGCGACACCCCGCTGTCGTATATCCTGCGGCAAAGAGCGGCCCCTGCAGACGGCCAAACCCCACACGAGGAGTGAGATCATGAAGCATCGCATCGCGGCGATCGTCGCCGGTTTCGCGCTGGCCGCCATCACACTCTGCATCGGCGCCGCGCCCGCGCACGCGCAGATCAAGTTCGACAAGCCGATCAGGATCCTGGTCGGCTTCGCGCCGGGCGGCACGGCGGACATCATCGCGCGCGTCGTCGCCGAGAAGATGACCGCGAGCGTGGGCCAGCCAGTGATCGTCGAGAACCGGCCCGGGGCGATCGGCCGGATCACCGCCGACGCCGTCAAGGCCGCGGCGCCGGACGGCACCACGATCATGGTGATGCCGATCGGACCGATGGCGGTCGTCCCTCATGTGTACAAAGACATCACCTACGATCCGATCAAGGACTTCACGCCGATCGCTCTCGGCGCGACGTTCCAGTTCGCGATCGCGGCGGGTCCGGCGAGCGGCGCCAAGACCTGGAACGAATTCGCCGTGTGGGCGAAGGCCAACCCGACCAAAGCCGCCTACGCGACATCGGGCGCCGGGAGCCTGCCGCATTTCTTCGGCGTGCTGCTGGGCCGCGAGATCGGCGTCGAGATGGTGCACGTGCCGTACAAGGGCTCGGCGGCGTACCTCAACGACTTGCTCGGCGGACAGGTTCCCGCGGCCGTCGACGCCATCGCGGACCTCACCGAACTGCACCGCGCCGGCAAAGTGCGGGTGCTCGCCAGTTCCGGCGCGACGCGCTCGACGGCGCTGCCCGATGTGCCGACCTTCAACGAGCTCGGCGTGAAAGGCGTCGAAGCGATGGGATGGTTCGGGTTCTTCGCGCCGGCCAGGACACCCCAGCCGATCGTCGATGCACTGAATCAGGCGATCAACAAAGCGCTGCAATCGCCCGATGTCGCGGAGAAACTGTCGAAGCTCGGCATGGACCCCGCGACGGGAACGCCGGAGCAGTTCGCCGCGATTGTCGCCGCCGACTACGCGAAGTGGGGACCGATCGTGAAGGCTTCGGGGTTCAAGCCCGAGTAAGCGGAAACGGGGCGGGCAGAAGTCACGTCCCGGTCCTTCGACTCCACCCGGGACCCATCAACCCAATCGCAGTCGACCTACGATTTCGATGTGCACTTGCGCGCGATTCCCATAACGCAAACCGGTCAAGCATGCTTCAAGCGCCGCGGCAGCAACAGCGACACCATCGCTGCGATCAGGAACGACCCGGCAAACACCAGAATCGCCTGGTGATACTGGTCGAGGGATTGTGCGGATGCCGGGGCTGACAGCAGCAATCCCAACACGGAAATGCCGACCACCCCGCCCAGGTAACGGCAGGTCGAGAGCACGCCTGACGCAATGCCGCTCATCGCGCGGTCGATGGTGCCCATGGCGGCAGACTGCGAGGGCCCGTTGGCCAGGCCCAACCCGGTGCCGCCCAGCACCAGGCCGGCGATGATGTGCAGTTCGTCTTTGTCCGGCGTAAGGATCGACAGCCAGTACAGGCCCGCCACCGAAATCAGCGAACCGGTCACGCACGTTGTCCGCACGCCGATGGCTTCGGCTACCCGCCCCCCGAGCACGGACGCCGCCATCATGCTGGCCATGAAGGCCGTCATGAAATTCCCTGATCGTTCCGGTCCCCATTGGTAGAGGAGCTTGAGCAGGTACGGCAATTGGAAGAGCAGTGCGTACATGCCGAGGTTTTGCAGCCCGACCATTGCGCAACCGGCGGCGAAAGAACGATCGGAAAAGAGCTTCAGATTCATCAGCGGATGCGGTGTGTTTCCTTCCCACCAGATGAAGAGCCCCAGCAACACCAGAGCCGGCACCAGCAACAGGGGCTCGTCCTTCATCCCCGTCACCAGGAACACCAGCGCGCACGCCATCAGCAGTGTGCCTGCCCAGTCGAACCTGAAATTCGCCGCGGGTTCTTCCTGCAGGTTGGCCTTGAAGAAGCCAATGGAGAAGAACACCGAAAGCAGCAGCGGCGGCAGGTTCATGAGGAAAATGGCGCCCCAGCCAAAGTGATGCACCAGCAGGCCGCCCAGCGACGGGCCGAGCGCGGCCGCAAAGCCCATCATGGCGCCGAAGTAGCCGAACACGCGATGGCGCTTGTCGGCCGGCACCGTGATCTTGAATACCGCCATCACAGTCGGGACCATCATTGCGCCACCCAGCGCCATCAACACCCGGCTTAGGACCAGGGCCTCGAAGAAGTGAAAAACAACCGGCAGCAGGCAGCCTGCGCCGAACACCCATTGGCCCAAGCGCAATGTGTTTCGATAACCCCAATGGTCGCCCAGCTTGCCGCCCGGTCCCAGCGCGACGATATTGATCAGCAGGTAACTGTTCACCAGCCACTGCGTAAGCTCGCCCGGCGTGCGGGCGAAATCTGATCCGATCGCGGGCAGCGCCACTGCAATCATGGTGGACCCCAGCGGGACGAGCATGGCCGACAACCCCAGCCCCATCAACCGCAGCGGTGCGTAGTCGGCAAGCGTGCGCGATTGCGTCAAGCCGGCATGCCCGTCGTAATGGTGCGGCATTGCAGCAGGTACAAAACATTCTTCTCGATGCCCCATTCGATATCCCGTCCCGGCCCGAAGTGTTTTTCGCACAGCACGCCCAGACGCACCAACTCACCGAGTTGCGCATCGTTCACGCAAAACCCGCCGACCTTTTCCGGGTCATCAATCGGCGTTTCTTCCACCCCGCCACCGGGCAATGCCTTGATGAAAATATCCTTGGTGCCGGCAATTTTTTCCCGGGGCGTGCCGTCCTTGGAAAAACGGAAATGATCGGGAATCACCAGCCCTTCGACAATCGCCTCGCCCAAACCCCACGACGCCTCGATGACAATCTCATCGACGCCGGTCACGGGATGCCGGGTGAACATCACGCCCGCGCAATCAGGGAACACCATTTTCTGCAAGGTTACGGCCGTGCGCGGCTTCTCGGTGATGCGCAGCCTGGCCCGATATGCGCGCGCGCCTTCCGAGTGGCCCGAGTCCCACACCAGATGGATGGCCTGCACGATGTCGGCAAAGCCGATGCGGTTCAGTTCGGTGAAGTGCTGACCGGCGAAGCTGGCGATTTTCGCGTCCTCGCCAACGCCAGAAGAACGTACCGCGAACGGCTCGGGCTTGTCCCGCAGGAAAGTTTCCAGCGTGGCCAGCGCGGGCGCATCGCCGTTGACGATCGCATCGACGAAATCCACCGACAGGGCCCAGCCCGGCGGGACGGGCAAACCACTGCGAAAGGAAGCGCCCAGCTGAACCGACTTGCCCCCGAAAAGGGCCTCGTCATTGGCGAGGCGAAGCTCGACAGGCGCATTCATGAAAGGATGGTCACTTCCCCTTTGTCCGCATCCACCCGCACCATGGCACCGTTGGGGATGGTGCGAGAGGCGACCCGGCATCCCACCACGCCGGGCAGGCCGTATTCCCGCGCCACGATGGCCGCGTGCGACATGAGTCCACCACGGTCGGTAACGATCGCCCCGACGAGCGGCAGCACGTAATTGAACGCGGTCGACGTGGACCGCGTCACCAGCACCTCGCCTTTCTGGATCTGGCTCAGCTCGTCGATGTTGTCGATCACCCGTGCCCGGCCCTCGTACCAGCCCGCGCTCACCGAAATGCCGCGCACGACATTGCCTTCGCTCTTTCGCTCGTCGGTGCCGTGCAGATGCATGAGCAGCGCATTCATTGCCTGCATGGTCCGCCGCGTCTTTTCCGGGAACCACTCCACCGGCGGCGGTGGCGATGGTGTGCCATTCAAGAAGGGCGGCGCGACGTCATTGGGCACAGTCACGCGGAAACGATTGCGCGTGGCCAATTCTTCGGAGCTGGGCGCAGGACTGCTGCCCGTCCCGGTCAGCAGCGCCTGCACCTCGGCGCAGGTCGCGTCCAGCACGTGCCCGGCTGCGCTGATCTTGCCCTGGGTCGCGAGGCGGCGGCCTGCTTCCAGCAGCGCCCGGCGAGAAATGCCGGACGCCCACAAGTCACTCCAATAGCCTCTCTCGTCGCGCAGCCTGTTGACCAGCCGCGCTTCCTGAAGCACTTCATCAAACTGCGCGCGGTGCGGCTCCGGGACGGCATTCCGAATTTTCGCGATCAGTTGCTTCACCTGCGCGTCGGAGTTTGCCTGCGCTTCCGGCGAATGCTTGAACTGCAGTGCATTGACCAGCATCTCGGGCGTCTCGATGGCAGTGGGGCACGTAATGTCGTAGCCGCCCACAACGCGATGCGACACGAGGTCCAGATACGCCTTGACAGCGGGTCCGACTGCGCCGGGAAGCGCCTGCAGCTCCTGCAATTTTTCGGCCGGCCGGGCGGTGCCGTTCAGTATTGTTGCCGCGTTTGCATCCGCAGCGATCGCGCGCAGTGCCGACAGGTACTCGTCGGTCACGCCGGTTGAAATGGGCGTGCTGCCTTTCAGTGCCCGGGAAATCTCCGAAGGCGGGAGGCCCGTCCACTCCTGCGCGCATGCCATGAAATCACCGATCACCACGACGCAGGTAACGGTGTACACATGATGCTGGAACGCCATAGCCTTGGAATTGTCGAAACACTGCGCAACGTACGCCGCGAGTTCCGCATCGGACATGGACGCGAGGTCCTGCGACTGCAGACGCAAATGGTTTTTCGTCGACTCCGGCTTCAACACCCGGTCCCAGTGCTGAATGTGCTGACGCCACGGTTTTTCATGCAGCACGGTGGCGGCCGTCTTCAGGCGTCGGCGGGTCTCCGGATGCAGCATGCACATCAGCTTGAAAACCAGTTTCGGCGGCGGGCCCTTGGCGTTCTCCGGCGCGCCAACGATGACCTTCTTGGTATAGAAGAATCCGTTCACAAATCCCGGTTCGATATGGTCCAGCAGCAGTCCATAACAGGCGGTTCCCATTTGAAACCCTTTGACGAATCCGTCGCGAAAGGCTTCCTGCAGAAACCGGGTCATGGGACGCGGAAAATGGGTGGCATCCTGCTCCCAGATACCAGCGTCGGGTGCTTCAAATGTAAACGCGGCCATGGTGCCTCGAGGAAAAATTTGAATTGCTTTGGTGAAATCACTCCAGCAAGTTCTTCTGCGGCGCGGGAAAGCCACCGCCATGCCGGACTCTGTGGCGCCAGCGCAGGCTTTGGCGGGCACGGGCCGCCGGATGCTTCTCGCATGGCACCGCCGGCTTCCCCTGTTGGCTCGACTCGGCGCCGGAGCTTTGCTCTTTTTTCTTCATTATCCTAGATTCAAGGACGCCTGTCTGGTAGACAAAGGCCGGGAACAGAAGACGATGCCTGCGCCGAGCTTCGCCGGACTGGGCTTCGGGCACCGCCGCGCGTTGCTTTAGCCGTCGATCGGTTTCCGTACGAGCCGCAGTATCTTGCGCACCTCCCAGCATGACTGGAGCACCGCGTTGCGCGTGGCGCACTTGACATGTCTTGAGCGACTGCTTTCGGCGAGGACGAACGCCGGCTCGGGGTCGGAGTGAACCGGTGGAGTGACCGACGGCCTGCGGCCAGCAGCACAGGCAGTCAGGCGAACTCAATGCGTTATCCTGTTGCGCACAACGCGGTCTTGCCCCTCAACGAGGTCACGCCATGCCCATCGATCCCGGCATCGGACTCATCGCACACGCCATTCAGCTCGCCATCGCACCCGTGTTCCTG
>Ga0315290_10004345_pt1 | contig 10215 bp, 12 predicted proteins | sample YL17G12_0_MG_FD_203627 | JGI IMG/M metagenome (GOLD analysis project Ga0315290, IMG submission 203627) | Sediment microbial communities from Yellowstone Lake, YNP, Wyoming, USA - YL17G12_0 | ecosystem: Environmental > Aquatic > Freshwater > Lake > Sediment | place: USA: Wyoming | collected...
TCGCTTGATATAATCCATCAAAATAAGTTTTAAGTGTTGCTTTTATTTGTGCCCATGTTAACTTCTTTTTTAAAAATGCTGTAGGAGTGGTTGCACTATCTTCTATTAAAGTTACATCTGCATCTATTGGTGTTGTTTTCGCTGTTAATCCTGAAATTTCAGCAGCAATTGTTTGGTTAAATTGACCGCTAGCAGCATGTTTATCTACTTCTAAAGTATTTAACGCATCTTGTACACTTATTCCACTGTCTTCTGTATTAACAGTGTCTGCGGTTTGTGCTCCACCAGCAACAATCCAAGTAAATTGCCCAGTGGCAACATCATAAGAAGGCACTAAAGTATCCGAAGGACTATTTGTAGCCTTCAGGTCGCTAGGTTCTACTGTATCTGCTTGAATTTGTGAACCTTTTATTCTTGTATTTCTCTCTGCCATTTTAGTATCTCCTTTATAAAACTATTTTAAAAGTTCTTCTAAAACTATTTCTGCCCCTTGAAGTTTTGCTAACGCCAGTTTCGCATTTTCTATATTTAATTCAGCTTTTTTTATTTCTAATTTAACCCACTCTAATCTTTTCTGTGCTAAATCTCTAAGATTCTTATAATCTACATTACGAGTTTCTTTCATTTTTTCTAAAGTCTTTTCCTGTTTTTCATTAAGTTTTTTCATTAAAATCTCCATTTAGATTAGGGAGAGGGGAAATAAATCCCCTCTCACCCAATTATTTATTAACTTGCTTTAATATAACATACTAGCAAAATATCCGAAGTATCGGGAGCAAGTACAAATGTTACTGTCTCTCCTGATTCAATCGTATAGTCTAATGTTGGTTGTTGAAGCAAACCATTTAAAAATACCATTACACTATTTGTTTCTGGGGTATTAGCTAATTCAAATTGAGTATTTGCTCCATTTATATCACCAGTAGGAACTTCATTATTAATAACATCGGACTCAAGAACAACACCTGTTAAACCTGTAACCAATGTTGCTGGGTCAACATAATCCAATTTTTCTACTCCTGAATCACCATTATAAACTAAGATATATCCATCAGTAGGTGCTGATTCAATGTCCATATGTGCTTCAGTAATTCCACCTGCTTTAACAGCAAGCAAATTAGATACTATACCGATAGATGCGTTGTCATAAGCCACTCCCAACCCATCACCATCGAGTTTAATGCCTTCATTTGCTTCAACCTTGACCCTTAATAGATTAGAAGCGTCATTATCAAGACCAAAACCTTTTCTAACCTGCGAACCACGTATTAATGTATTTCTATCCGCCATTTTAATTCACTCTCCTTTTTTAATATTTTCTCAAATATTTTACTTCTAAATCATCTCCGCTCTCCAAGGCGGGATTTAATTGAAAACTTTTATCTGTTAAAATTGTTTTATCTTTCTCTTTGATACCATTAACATATACTTCCACTGTTGTAGATTGAAAATCATATGTTGTAATAAAATCTGTGCCAGGAATTTGAGAACTTAAATCTTCTATAATAATTACTATTTCTAATTTTAATGTTCCATCAGGATTTAAAGAAGTTTCTAATCTTTCTTTTAAATTTTCTTTATTGCCTGCACATCCACCTTCACCTAAATTAGTTTGAATGGCAATAATTTCCAGATTTTGTTTTGTTGTTAATCCGGCATGGTCTTCATGGAGCAAAGTTCCATCAGGATTAGGATTGTATAATATTGCTATATTTTCTGGATATTGTGCCATCGTTTTTATCCTTTTTTAGTAACTTACTACGAGGAATGAAACCTCGTATTTTTGGTAATTTATTCTTAAACCTTCTGATGGAAAATTTATCTCTTCTACCCTTTTAACTGTGTATGCCCATACTATTTGCCATTCTGAACCAGTCCAATACTTTTGAGTTAGAGTTGCTAATTTTGTAGTAATATTAGCTTTTAAAGTTTCAATGTCATTACTTAAACCTACAAAGCCATCCTTGTTGACTAAAATGCCAGAGAGTTTAATTGATTGGCTCTTTTTTCCTCCTGGGATTATAATTGTTCCATCTGCTCTAATTCCAGGGATTATTGTGTCTTTATCTGCTTCTTTTGGGTCGGCGATGGATTGTGCTAAGGGCAAATTATAATCATTAGTACCATCATTAAAATTAAAAACTACTGTTGTAGATGCCATTGTACTTCCTCCTTAATAATATAATTATTAACTTAGTGTTTGCCTATATTCATACGTACTTGCTAATTTGTTTTGTAATATTCCCCAAGGAGCACTTATTATTAGATTATCTCCCTCAATGTTTGAATAAGAGTTTTTTAATACTAAATCACTTTTATTAAAAATACGTAAATAGGAATAACTATAAGGATAACAATCAAGAACATATATACATGTTTCTGTAGCTACAACAGAAGAACAAAGTCCTAAAATTTCTTCTACTCCAAATCTAGCAAATAAAGAAGATGTTCCGTCTTTCTTTAATCTTACTATTGCTTTCTGATTTCCGTTTTCGTCTTCTCCCATAGTAGATAAGAAATAAATATAGTTATTGTCTATACCTAAGCCAGATAATAAACTAGTAGGAGTAGTTGGTGCATATATAATATCAAGAATGCGGGATTCTTTATTATATTTATATATGGTGGTACATAAATTACCGCCAGAAGAATCGTTTGCTCCATTAATATATATATAATTTTTATCACATGCTATCGCCCCCCAGCCATATTGTTGTCTAACGCTCCAATTAGTAATATAAGTATACGATGCTATTCCCATTCGCCATGAAGTCCATAATTTGTGTTGTATTAAATATTGTGCTCGGGGTCTCCCACTATCCGATAGCATTACTTCAAGATAATCCCAACGACGTAATATATATTCTCCCGTAGATATAAAAATAGTACCAATATTATTATTTAATGCACCATATTGAGTAAAATCAGTTGAGCTATCTCTTGCTAATATTTTAAATTTTCCTCCTGTCCAAAGGGAATCTAGTTCTGTTCGTTCACCACTTATACGGGGATTTGTATTTGCTTCAACACGAGTTAGACTCCATAAATAATATTCATCCACTGTTATATCTAATGTGCTTTGGGAATCCGCATATTGTATATAATTTTGAGTATTACTCTTGCAAAGTACCCAAGGATGTACGGAATTACTTGGATAATCTGGAAAAGCAGGTACATAACCTTTTACTATTAAATTTTTCCCACTTTGCAAACTATATAACCTAACCGGCATAGCAGAAGTTCCAAGTAATATAATTTCGGAAGAAATAAAATGCCTTAAATCTTCAATATGAATAGCTTTGCATTGATATTTGGTGTCTATTTCTGCAATATTATTATCTGTCCAATCGCTTTTCGCAGTAATTAAATTACCTTCTTCATCGTTACTTAAAAATTCAGATAAGGTAATTCCATTAATATCAAGTATTTTTTGAGTAGAACTTCGCAATTCTAAAATATATTGTTTTATATTTTGAAAAAAGCCAGTATTATTTATAGGACTAAATTCTGTTAAAGGAGTAACTCCTATATCTATTTCTTGTTGATGTCTTTCTGTCTGCAACTCTTCAATATGCTGCCTAATTAATTGAGAATATCCCTCATATTGTGGAATAGATAAACTTGGTGTTGTATATAATGGGTCTCCAGTATAAAAACCAATGGTTCTACCACATATAGGGCATAATTCTGCCATTATTCTGCCCCCGAAGCGTAAACAGCTTGCAATCGCCATTTCTGAGCGTTTTTATCCCACACTATTGAAGATAACATTGGGTCTTCATCATATAAACAAGATTTCATTTCGTTTCCGTTGCTATCTAATAATATATTTCCTTCATTATCTCTTTCTACAAAATAACATCTATCTACTTGAATTTCATATGCTCCCGTGCCCCAGGATTTAGTATCTGGATTGAAAAATAATTCCAACTTACCCTTTTTTTCTACTACTTCTCCTAAAGAAGTTTTTTCTGTAGCTATTTCTGGTTGAACTTTCCAATAACTTTGAGAATGTTTGTTTGTAATGGTTCCCCACACATATTCTACAAATTCTAACACATCAACTATTAATGCTCCACCAGAAAATTTGGAATGGGAATGTTTGGCATATCCTTTTGCTCCATCTACTTCTTCTGGATTTGTTGGTTCAGAATTTAGTTGTGAATGTTTTAATTCTTCTGTGTTCCATACAATACCACTACCTTTTATTTGACCCATACCAGCAGAAGCATCTATAGCCCCAATATTAGTTCTATCTCTATTTCCTCCTGCCAATGTATATGGTGTCTTACTTTTCTGTTCCGTATTTACTGTTAAATCCTTAATTTTAGCTTCAAGAAATTTTATTTTGTTCTCTGCTTCTGATAATCTTTCATTAATATTCATATTATTCCCCCTTCCAAGGGAGTGAAATTGTTCTCTGATATACTCTACAGTTTTGTAATTCTAAATCAACTGTAAAATTAGAAAAATTATATCTCATTGACAGTATATTCATTGGAGTATTAGTTATTCCAGATATATATATTCGTTTAGATAAATCAATATTAAAAAAACATATAGCATCAAGAGTCAATGTAATATCTCCTATTGCTTTTTCATCACATACTTTACTTAATTGCCAATTTGCATAATCTAAAGCAAATTCAGTATCATCCCAGGCAGGAATTTGATATGATACCCCTTGATATTTTTTTGCTATATTTCCAATTTGTTTATTTAAATTAGAAAGCATCAAATCCTGTTTAATTGTAGTAGGATATTCCCCCATTTTAAGAGTAGTAAATGTTAATGGATTATTTATTGGGTCTAAACTATAAGAATAAAATTGTTTTTTCCAAATAAAAACTTTAATTATTGGTGCTCTTATACTTATAATTTCTCCATTATCATCTGATAAATATAAGAATTTTGGGTCATTAAATATTATTACTTGATTCTCATAATCAATAGTAAATCCTTCTGTTAAAACTTCTTGCACCGTAGTCAATTCTGTAAAAAGATTCATTGTTTCCCAAGAATAATCGGGGGAAGAAATTTCCACATAAGGCGGATATTCATCAGACCATTGGGATAATTTTGGGTCTATATATGGTAAATTATATTTCTTAAAAATATCAGAATACAATGCATTGTTTTCTGGGGCATGAGAATCCCATCCTTCTCCATTGTCTGAATTTGATGCAAATAATTCAAGAGAAGTATCCCAAGCAGGGGTTACATATTGATTATATGATTGATAAGTATATCCACTATATTTTCTATCCCCCGAATAAGTAATATTACCCATTTGAACTCTATATTGATTTGTTATTGAAGAAATATCTTTTTTAAATGAGTGATTAATTAAATTATATAATTCTAAATTTTTTTCTAATTGTTGTCTTTCTATATTTATAATATCTCCTGAACCTGCCACCCAAAGTTTGGGGTTCTCATCTACATCATAAAACCAACCATAATTGCCTACTTGAGTAATTAAAGAAGTTATGGCATCAGATTCGGGGGCACCAAAACAAGAAATATTTTCTGGTACAAAATTACCAATATTTAATATCCAAGAAAACGCTTCTTGCAATGCTAATTTTATAGTTGAATAATATGTTTCTACTACATTTGGGGGTTTGTTTTCCAATGGTTCGTGCCCTACGTGGAAATAAACTTTATTTCTATTTCTATCCCAATATTTATTTGAGCATATAATATTAATATGTTCTGGATTTTCTGATTGATTAATTTGAGTTATTTTTCCTTTATATAATAACCATGTATTGTATTTTATTTCAACAATTGTCTCTTGTTCGGGAATATTTATATCATATGCTCTTGCCAAATCAAAACTTGCTGACCAAACATCATTAATGCCTTTATCAATATTCATGGTGTCAATATCTACATCTATTTGTTCTACTACTATTTCGTCAATAATAAAATAAACATGAATATATGACTTTCCCAAAGATTGAAATCCCGCATTACCAGGAAGTTGATAACTTCTTAAAAATCTAATATCATTCTTTATATTAAAAGCATTTAATCTTCGCATCCTAAAATCATTTAATATATTTAAAATACTTCCTTTTGCAGAATTAAAATAATTTTTAATATTAGTCGTTGTTTCTTTAACAAAAGAAATTTTATTACTTATATTATATAAAGACTGTTTAACAAAATTAACTTTATTATTTATATTAAATAAAATTTCAGTTACAAGAAAAGTATCTGATAATAAATTTTTTGGAACTCCAGGAACTTTTACTTTAGTGTCTGAATTTATTATTTTTTGAAATTCCTCTTTTATTTTAGTATCTGATAAAATGTTTGAATAAGGAGAAGAAATATAAGTATCTGATAATATTGTTTGAGGAATATTTTCCTCTTTTATTTTAGTATCTGATAAAATTGTTTTTATCTGCGGAAAACAATAAGGACTGTCAGGGGGAGTAAAATTAGAAGTTTCATAGTTTGTTCCCCCTTTAGAAATATGAATTTCATCAATAAAACCATTAAAATAATATTCTATACCTACCGAACTTTGTTTACCAATAGTTAATGCAGCAGATGAATTATATATAGTTCCTGTTAATGATTTGTCTGCTCCTATTTTGCTACCATTAATAAATATTCTTAATGTGGTTCCTACTTTTGTTACACAAACATGATACCAAGTATCTACTGTAGGACTCCATGCGCTAAGTAAATTAATTTGTGTGTTCCCATCAGTAGTATATTCAAAAATGATATAATTTCCACCATAAACAATACCCCATGCCCTATTAGTAACACCAGCCGCTGTATATTGTGCAATTAACATATACGTGCTTGCAACACTGGAGAACCTAACTTGTAAATCTATTTTAAAATTACCACTACCAAAATCCCAATCTGCACTATGGGGAAAACTAATAAAATCAGAATTCCCATCTAATTGTAAACAGGTTGGGCTAAATTTATACTGGCTGTCCTCAATATGCCCAGTAGCTGCATCAAAGGTAGCTACCTGTCCGGTATCGGCAGTATAAGTCCTATCCCCATCTGTCCCCGTAAAATGAGCTAATAATACCTCAAATCCATCTAATTCCATTTTATGCTCCTATAACTATAAAATTACCTAAGCCATCTATTTCTAAAATATATTGTCTGTTGTTATTATTTTTATCATTATACTGAAAACCTAAAAAATAATGTATATCTTTACTTAACTCTTGCAGACTATTATTTAATATTTTTCTAACTCTTCTAAAAAATATAAGTCTTATATTTTTCTTTTCTTCTCTTTGTTCCGCATAAGACGTAAAATTCTTATTAAAATTTATAATTCCTTTTTTTAAATCTACTTTAAAAATTTTAGATAGCTCTTCATTATAAATAAAAAATTCAGTCAGTATATCGAATTTTTCTTTAACCAATTCAAATTTATTTTCTGTATTATCTTCGTTAAATTGTAATATTTCTGTATTATCAGAAAAACAAGCAGTCCAACTAAAATAAGGAGAAATTATTGAATTATTTTCTCCCACACATTCTATAGATATTGTATTGTCCATTTAAAACTCCTTTATTTGTTAAACTTCATCGTATTGGAAAGTATATGTTTTTTGATTAACTGAACCACTTGGCGTAGAACCTGTTGTCTGAGTTTGAATCCTAATATACTTAGTATATCCTGGGGCAGTAATTGTAGAGGTTCCTGCTGCCGATTGAATAGCAAGAGCAGAACCAACCACTATAGGTATATTAGAATCTCCATTTGGTGTTGCAGATGGCGTAGCAAAAGCAACATTGGCTGCTGCTTTAATTGTTTCCCCTCCTACTAACTCACCATTGGATTTCCAAAACTTCATATTTGAAATTTCGGTAAATGTATCACTAAACTTTGCTCTAATATACTTTTCAAATGAAGCGTTTCCTCTAGTAACTGGATATGTTGAAACATTAAGATTATATGAATCATTATTACCAGTATTTAAGTTAGTTATTCCATCATGAACGGTTTCATTAAGAGTATTACTTTCTGACCACTGAAATGTTGCTGCCATTGAATTTATTTCCTTTCTTTAAATATTTTTAAAACTTTATCTTTATATTATCTCCAATAATTAAGATTTAAACCTTTGATAAATTTATCATTTTCGACTGTTTGTTTAAATTCGATTAATCCATTTTTTAAATTTATTTTATAAATATTTATAATATTCAATTTTTTCCCCATTATATAAGAGTATTCAAAATTTAAAATACCTCTTTGCGTTCCGTTTAAATCCTTGGTAACTTCAATCATATGATAGTATTCTTGGTATCCTGATAAAATTAAACTATCACCCGATGGAAGTTTGTATAAAACGTATTTAATTTTTTTATGTGGGCTGGCACTCCATAAATCAAGTTGTAAATTTCCATAATATACTGTATTGTCCCCATAAATAATTTCAAAAAGATTTTTCATATTATCCTTTTTGTTAAGAATATGTGTACCTAATTGTTATAATAATATTTTCTGCTGCTGGAGTTGCAAAATTTGCAGGAATAACCATCTTCATATTTGCATAAAGCTCTTGACTTATTTCTCCTGTTTCTAAAATATCCAAAGCCCCATTACCGCCATTCAATAATAGAACATTGCTTCCACCAGCAATAGGACTTCCTACCCAACTTGCCCCTGGAAGTATATATGTAGTGCAAACCGCTTTCAAAAAAGAATTATTTGCCGTTCCTAAACCTAAAGAATTTTTATTAAAAGTAGTATGATTTGAATCATCCCATGCTTCTAATTGAGGTTCTGTAGCTGTTGCCCCATCAAAAGAAAAACAAAATACATATCTTTTATTTTCTGCCATACCTTTTACTAAATGAGTATAATATGTCCCTCCTATATTGTGTGAATAATCCATCCACAAACATTTAGAAACTGTAACTGCCAAAAACTCATCTATAATAGAAGCAGCAGCAGAAAGTTCTGATGAGGTAGGTTCGTGTGTCATAAGGTCTTTAACAATCGAATTTCCTGCTGTCCAAATTAAATAATCATTTGTTAAATCAACCAATCCATAATCTGCTGGTGTTATTTGATAATCCACATCTGCATCTACTATGTTTACTAAAAAATCTAAATTCGTTGCCATTTTTAAATCCTCCTTAGTAACTTACTACGAGGAATGAAACCTCGTATTTTTGGTAATTTATTCTTAAACCTTCTGATGGAAAATTTATCTCTTCTACCCTTTTAACTGTGTATGCCCATACTATTTGCCATTCTGAACCAGTCCAATACTTTTGAGTTAGAGTTGCTATATTTTTTGTAACTTGTCGTTTTAAAATTTCTATAACATTACTCAAACCTGAAAAACCATCGTTATTGACTAAAATGCCAGAGAGTTTGATAACCTGATTTTTTTTCTCACCAGGAATTACAATAACTCCATCTGCTCTGATGCCTGGGATTATTGTGTCTTTATCTGCCTCTTTTGGGTCGGATATGGATTGTACAAGAAAAAAATCATAATCGTGAGTACCATCATTAAAATTAAAAACTACTTGTTTTTTTCTATATGATGCTCCTCCTGCGTTAAAGATTGTAAATAAATCATTAAATAAAACTTTAATATCATTAAATAATGCCATTATAGTTTCCTTAAATATACTGATTTATTTTTTTAGAAAATAATTTTTGAAAATCTTCATCTGTCAATAAGTTATCTTGAACTTGTTTGGCTATTTCTGTAGACATTGCTTCTTTAGATGCTCCCATTGCTTCTACTGTTATATTTATATTATCTGCACCTTTAATATTAGGATAAATCGAAATATTTTTAAATGATTCCGCAGGTTTTTGCCCTGGTTGAATCAAAGGAACTTGTTCATATGCTTTTGATTGTTCTTTAAATCTATTTCCAAGACTAAGTTCAGGATTTTCATTTATAATAGATTGCTGAATTGCTCTTTTTACTTCTTCTCTTAAATTAGGGTACATATCTTGCAAAAGTTTTCTATTTTCTTGCCAATCATAGTTCGTGCCATTTTTAGACCAAGAAGATTCTATATTTTTTGCTCCAGGAACAAAATATGCCTTCTGTTGTTCTGGAGTCATTTGGGTTAATTCCATTTTTTTGATAATATCTTTTTTTTCAAATTGACTTGCTTTTTCATATTGCATGAGTAAATCTATATCAAGTTTTTCTTTTTCTACTTTTAATATCTGTTGCGCTGCATCTAATT
>Ga0315290_10004346_pt1 | contig 10214 bp, 7 predicted proteins | sample YL17G12_0_MG_FD_203627 | JGI IMG/M metagenome (GOLD analysis project Ga0315290, IMG submission 203627) | Sediment microbial communities from Yellowstone Lake, YNP, Wyoming, USA - YL17G12_0 | ecosystem: Environmental > Aquatic > Freshwater > Lake > Sediment | place: USA: Wyoming | collected...
AGTTTGCGGCGGCGCATCGCTATATCAAGGCTGAATGGGATGAGGCCAAGAACCGTGCAGTGTTCGGCCCCTGCTACAACCCGCCGGCGCACGGACATAACTACATGGTCGAGGTGACGGTCTCAGGCGAGGTGGACCCGAAGACCGGCATGGTCGTGAATCTCTTCGATTTGAAGCGCATCCTGCTCAATGTGCTGGAGGAATTCGACCATAAGAATTTGAACCTGGATATGCCCTACTTCGAGGACCGGATTCCCACGTCGGAAAATCTTGCACGTGTCCTCTGGACCAAGCTGGACAGGCAGAAAGATATTGGTACGCTCCACGCAATTCGATTGTATGAGGATGAAGACCTGTATGCCGAGGTGACGGCGGCGGCCGGCCTTGACGTTGCCAGCGTCACGCGACGCTACTCGTTCACGGCGGTGCAGGATGGCAAGCAAGGCCCCGAGTGGGACTGCTTCGTGACGGTCCATGGCACCATTGACCCCGTAACCGGCATGGTGACGGATATCGGTGCCCTCAACCGTTTGGTCCAGGAAAAGGTGGTGCAGACGTTCGACCGTCATGACCCTCGTCAGGCCCTCGGGACTCAGCCCGTGACCGGCGAGCAACTGGTCGAACACATCTGGAAGCAACTGGTCTCGTCTCTCTCATCGGGAAGACTGTCGAATGTTCGTCTCGTTCAGTCGCGGGACCTGTCTTTCGAATACACAGGCTGACGCGTCTGCGTACGTTCGGTCAGGGCGTTCTATGAATACACGTCTTATCTATGCGCTGCTGATGGTGTGCCTCTCGTGGACGGCGGTGGCCTGGTCTGCCGAGGAAGGGGAGGCGATCGAGAGGACCGTCAAGGAAGCCGCCATGGCACCCGCGATCTTCTCCGAAACCAGAGACAAGCAAGCCGTGTTGAAGCTGTACAGCAAGGACTATATCGGTATTCAGGATGGCGAGACGGAGACGCGGGACTCAATTGAGAAGTGGCTGGCGGACTATGAGTCTGAACTCGACAAGGGAAGCACCCTGCGCTTTATCAGCGCCGTGTCGAACCTGCATGTTCGGATGCCGGGCCCAACGGCTTGGGCTACCTACGACTATGTGTTTCAGGCGATCAGGAAAGGCGAACTTGAAGCGCAGGACTCCGGGCAATGCACCACACTCCTGCGCAAGGAAGGCTCAACCTGGCTGATTCAGCATGAACACTGTTCCAAGGCGCGACCGATGAAATGATGCCCGATATCAGAGTTTAATGGCGGAGCGTGTGGTTTGTGGTTACTCGTTCCGTGCTTGGCGCGAAATACACGTAGTGCTCGTGATCAGTTCGGAATCAATCCTGTTACGCCCTCCAAAGTATTTGCAAACAATAGTTGGATAAGATGATCCGCGTCAGCGGGAGATGGAGCCAGATTGTTCTCGTATTCGTAATGGTCCTGTCAACTTCCCCAGATAAAGTAGACAGTCTAGAGGGAGTATTCCGAGGAATGGCTGATCTAGTTCTTGAGGGAATGACCCGAATGGCCGGACCCGGTTGAAATTCAACTTGGCCCGGCCACGCAACATGTATTTTCGCTTTTCCCCCTTACCTTACTAGAGGTACTGTTTGGTTTAGCGTAGCGGCCGCGGTCGACCTACGAGTTCCGCCAAGAATGGCCGAATTAGCACCGGCACCTTCATTCGCGGTCCCACCGAGAATCGAGGTGTTCGGGCCCGTGACGCAGTGATTGGACCCAATGACAAGTCCACCGTAGGATGTGAACATGTTCCCGTCTCCCATGACGATATTGTGGGAACCCGTAAGTGTACGGTCGCATGCCACTGCGTAGCTGATGGGGGTGATTTGCTCTTCATTGTATCCAACGACGAAGTTGCCCAGGCCCTTGAAGCTGACACTAGTGACGGGATCAACGTCTGTAGCGGTAGCGCCCGACCCGTTCTGGACGTGGACGTTCGCGCCATGGAATATCACGTGAGGGCCAGTTAGCCCCTTTAGTAGAGTTTTATCAGGAATCACTGTTACGTATTTGGCCAGTTTGGCCAGTTCGACCAGCGCAGGGTCGGCGCTGCCTCCACCCGCAACCTTCTTATCGAGGTCGCTGAGACGAACATTGATAGCATTGTGTTGAGACATCAAAGATGCTTGAGTGACCATCCCGGCCAAGGCGGTCTCCAAACTGGTGACCCTGGCCTGCAGAGCCTCAAGGGAACCAGGGTTGCCTCCCTGGTTATGTTGATGCTCACGGTGCTCCACGATCTTGTTACGAAGATCTTCGACTTTTGACCGTAGCTCCGCATTCAACAAACGGTGCCGCCCATCTCTATCTTGATTCAATGATCCATCTGTCGCCGGCGACAGATTCGGTACAGCGAGTAACCCCATCATCAAAATACTTACGGAAGCAATCTTCGCGTATCGTCTCATGACACACCTCTTGTTTGATTGTGATGTAAAGCTCTGCTCATCACAGGAACGACCTTTGTTGCTCTGGGCCGAGAAGCGCGACCAGGTCTTGTGCCTCCTTTGTGAATTCGCCTTCTCTCTCGATCACTGGAAATGGTCGCAAAGGCTATGCCGAAAACCAGACGGAAGACTCAATATATTTCAAGTAGTTATGGGTTACCCTTATGAGATCGAGCAATAAGCAGCTCCGATTTGCGTCGACAGAGGACAAAATTTGGACTGTACAAAAAAGAGCTTGTTAGTGCTCCTTCGAAACTTCAATAGATTGCAGAAATGTTCCTGTGGAACAATATACTACTAGTGTTAAATATGTATAATAAGGACGGGGGCCGGGTGGCGCGAACAACGTCCTAACCCGGCGGGGCCAATGCAACCTAAGAGCGAGGATGTGGGAGACTTACCTTCTCTCTGCCGAAGTCGGTGAGGAGGAACTACTTTATCAAATGATCCAAAATCAGTGCGGCGAGTTCAGCCGGCTCCACTACCCCTTCACGGGTGAGGAGCAGCGTGCCATTGGAAAAGAAGTGAGTTGTGGGATAGGTCTCGAAGGTGTGGCTCTTCTTAATCTCGCGGCAGCGGCCTGGGACGTGCATTTTGGCCTTGCCGACTTTCACGTCTGGAAATTTGCTGGCGGTCTCTTCCAGGATCGGGTCGTAGGTCTTGCAGGGTTCACAGGCCGCAAGGCCGTAGGCGACGATCGACGCGGGCGCGTCGGTGAACTCCTTGTAATTTTCGTCTCTGACGTCCTCGACTGTTCCCGCCATCTTCGTAGTCCCAAGTCATCACGTCAAAAGTCCGAAAGTCCGAAAGCCCCCACTTGGAGACTTTCGACTTTCGGACCTTCTGACTGAAGTTATCCCAGCTTCGCGAGGGCCGCGAGGATGTCCTTGTCCTCCCGCGCCACCTTGATTTCCTGCACCTTCGCGTAGGCGACCTTGCCGCTCTTGTCCACGATGACGGTCGCACGCTTCGAGCAGTTCAACGGCTCGAAGTAAAGGCCATAGCCTTTTGCCGTGGTCCGATGCACGTCCGACAGCAGGCGGTGCTTGAGATCCATGGAATCAGCCCAAGCCTTGTGCGAGAAGAAGCTGTCGCAGCTGATGCCGAACAATTCCGCGTTGGCCGATTGAAACTTGGGGAAGTCGTCGGTCAAACACTTGTTCTCGCCCTGACAGACCGGGCTCCAATCCAACGGATAGAAGCAGAGCACCACGTTCTTCTTGCCCTTGAAGTCGCTCAGCTTCACGTCCTTCTGGTCCTGATCCTTTAAGTTAAAATCCGGCGCGGTATCGCCTACCTTGATTTCTGCTGCTACATCGCTCATCTGCATGCCTCCTTTGCTGGGTTTAGTCCGGCCTCTGACACAGTCGTATGTGTTTTTGTACCGTGCGGCTTGAAACCTTGTCAACGGTCCTGAAGGCCTAGCAGGATGCTGAAAAAGTCCGCCAGCGGAAGAAGACTGTTATTTGGTTTATTTGGTTTGTCTCGTTTGTTTGGTTTTTTGGTGAACGGAACTAACTAATTGAACCAAATCAACCAGATAAACAAAACAAACCAGATCAGCCAGATGGTACCGGCCGAATTTCTCGAAAACTCAGCATGCGTCCGGCTGGTGCGGCGGTGCGGTGGTTGGCAATCTCAATACTCTGGCCCAAGAGTCCTACACGGATATGGCTTCCGACTTTTGGCGACTGTCCGGTCCTGATCAATTCGTCTGCCGTTTCTCTGAGGAGATCGCGTACAGGTTGGTCTGGAAGACCGGGAGGAAGAAATATTTCGAGTTCATCCACTCCGAACTTGCTGAGGCCGAGGGTGTAGCACCAGCTCCGATGGCTTTGCTCATCGTCGCCCTGCATGATCGGGATGTGATCACCGACGACAAAGTGGGTGAGGGGACGATCCTGCCAATCCGACGGGTTCACGTACTGGTTGGTGATGATGTCATGGGCTGTGCCTTGAGTGAGGAGGGTGAGGCCCCGGGCGAGTCGTGCGGCAAAGAGTATCGTATCCGGCATGTCTCGCGGGGATGCGAGGGAAGGCGCGACTGCGCCCATCACGTCGTGTTCCCAAGCCAATTGCTTCATCACGTCGGCGACGTGGCTCATCGGCAGCGGCATCACGACATGGGCCGACCAGGGGCCGTGCGTCGCGTGCCAGGATTCTGCCGAGCCCGCTTCGTGGCGAATGGTCAGCGGCCCGCCATATTCCCGTTCGTACCAGGTCTTCAGTTCGTCTGTGGCCGGCGCGGTCCCCCGATAGCCGACAAAGTAGAGCGGGGGACGACGGGCAGAAGGTTTGGGAGTCTTTTTCTTAATCCGCATGGCAGGAACGGTGAAAATTCTGTCAGCTTCGTTCTCGCATCCGCTCTCGACACCCGTGAAGCGTATCTCGTTGGGGATAAGAGCGTATGGCTCGTATAGCAGAAGAGGAGAGCGTATGGCTTATGGCCGATAGCCTGCCCTAGAACAGTACGAGATCGTCTTTGTCCGTGCTATACGCCATTAGCCATAAGCTCCCGTCCTCCGCTATATGCTCTTTTCTTCGGACGAGATACGAACGACGAACACCCGGATTCATTTGCCGGACTTGCGGGCCTTGCGACGATCATCCGGGTTGAGGAGCCGTTTGCGGATACGCAGACTCTTCGGTGTGACCTCAACCAGTTCATCCGGGCCGATATATTCGAGTGCGAACTCCAAGCCCATTTCCCGTGGCGGCGTGAGGACCAACGCTTCATCGGTGCCTGACGCGCGCATGTTGGACAGGTGCTTTTCTTTACAGACGTTGACGTCCATGTCTTCGTCTCGGCTGTTTTCGCCGACGACCATCCCGCGATAGACATCCACGACAGGGCCGATAAACATGGTGCCCCGTTCTTGGGTCATGAAAATGGCATAGCCGGTGCTGGTTCCGTCTTCGTGCGCGACGAGTGACCCGTGTGTCGCCACCGCGAGGTCGCGTTCCTCCACCGGTTCGTAGGCGACGAAGACATGGTGCATGATGATGGTGCCCCGAGTCTTGGCAACCAATAGATTTTTGAGCCCCATGATGCCGCGGGTGGGGATATGATATTCCAAATGCATCTCGCTCGGACCGGCGTCGGAATGGATGAGCCGCATGTGGCGCAATTCGCCGCGGCGTTTGCCGAGCTCTTCAATCACGGCGCCCTGATAGGTTTCCGGCACCTGGATGGTCAGCTCCTCATAGGGTTCGAGGACCTTGTCCCCATCCCGGTGGACAATCACTTCCGGCTGCGAGACTTGCAGCTCGTACCCTTCACGGCGCATTTGTTCGATTAAGACGCCGAGATGCAATTCGCCGCGGCCGGCCACGAGGAACTTATCCGCACTATCCGTTTCTTGCGCGCGCAACGACACGTTGGTTTCGAGCTCTTTGAAGAGTCGATCGCGCAAATGCCGCGAGGTCAGGTACTTGCCTTCTCGTCCGGCGAACGGGCTATTGTTTACGGAGAAGGTCATTTGGACGGTCGGCTCGTCGATCGTAACTCGAGGCAGTGCGACCGGATGTTCCTCGTCAGCAATCGTATCGCCGATGCTCACCTCGTCCAGGCCGGCCACCGCGACGATTTCTCCTGCCTCCGCCCGTTCCACATCCGTCCGTTCAAGGCCTGAGTAGACCGCAAGGTCTGATACTTTCCCGGGGAACTGTGCGCCATCCTTTCCGAGTACGGTCACATTCTGCCGACGGGCGATCGAACCGGATTGAATCTTGCCCACTCCCATCTTGCCTTTGTAGGAGTCCTGAATCAGGGAGAGGACCAGGATCTGGAGCGGCGCGTCGGCGTTGATGGCCGGTGCGGAAATCTTCTCCAGCACGGTGTCGAGGAGCGGCGTAATGTCCGTGCCGGGCTTATTCACGTCGAGCGTCGCGGTGCCCTTGATCGCCGCCGTGTAGACGATCGGGAAATCGAGCTGCTCGTCCGTCGCACCGAGATGGACAAACAAGTCGAAGGTCCGATTCACCACGTCATCGATGACCGCATCCGGCCGGTCGATCTTATTGATGACCACGATGGCCTTGTGGCCGAGCGCTAAGGCCTTCCGCAACACGAAGGTCGTTTGCGGCATGGGGCCTTCTTTTGCGTCGATCAAGATGAGGACGCCATCCACCATGCGCAGGGTCCGTTCGACTTCACCGCCGAAATCGGCGTGGCCCGGTGTGTCGACGATATTGATCTTCACGCCCTTGTAGATGACGCTGGCGTTCTTGGCCCGGATCGTGATGCCGCGCTCGCGCTCCTGGTCCATCGAGTCCATGATCCGTTCGCCCATGTCGTCGATCTTGCGATGGACATGGGTCTGTCGGAGCACGGCGTCGACCAGTGTCGTCTTGCCATGGTCGACGTGGGCGATGATCGCAATATTCCGAATATCGCTCCGGCGCTCTTTGGGCTCAAGTGACGTTGTGACGGGAGATTCTGATACGGCTGTTTGATCCATAGATATTGCTGCATGCTCCAAAAAAAAGACGCCCAGGAATCCAGGCGTCGTACGGCAGTATACCCGAAACATGATGTCCGGTACAAGCAATGCGCGCAGGAAGATGCGGGGGCCACCGCGCCGGCATTTGCTTGAGTTTCGAGGGCCCCCACGGTATGGTGACAGTGGTATTTTTATCCGGAAACCAAGCCTCCTTCGAGGATAACCCCGCGTAACCATGATGGATCGGCCGATACAGCTACAGGATCCGTTTCGCCAATCACCGCCCCGCCGGTCATGGCGCTGGTGGCAGATCTCGCTCCTAGGCCTAGGGGCGGCAGTCTTGATAGGGGGGCTGGCAGTGGGCGGGTTTGTTTGGTACCTCTCGAAAGACCTTCCCGCGTTGGAGCAGTTGGGGACGTATCAGCCAAGCCTGGTGACTCAGGTCTATTCGATTGATCAGCGGCTCATCGGTCAATTTTTCATCGAGCGTCGCATCCTGACCCCGGTGGCAGACATTCCCGAACGGTTGCGACGTGCGGTCATCGCGGTCGAGGATGTCCGGTTCTTCGAACATCCCGGCCTCGACTACATCGGCATGCTCCGTGCGGCCTGGATGAATGTGCGCCGGGGGGGCAAGGTCGAAGGGGCCAGCACCATTACCCAGCAGTTGGCGCGGTCGCTGTTCCTCTCGTCCGAACGCACCTTCGACCGCAAAGTCCGCGAGTTAATTCTGGCCTACAAGATGGAATTGGTCCTGACGAAAGAGCAAATTCTCGAACTGTATTTGAATCAGATTTACTTCGGACAAGGCGCCTATGGTGTCGCCTCGGCGGCTCAAACGTATTTTGGAAAAGACCTCTCTTCCCTCACGATTGCGGAATCGGCATTCCTGGCTGGTCTCCCGAAATCGCCGAACCATTATTCGCCCTTCAAGGCCTACGATCGCGCAAAAAAGCGGCAGGAGCATGTACTGACTCGTATGGAAGAGGCGAGGTTCCTCACGACGGCAGAACGCGAGCAGGCTGCAGCGGAGATACTCAACTTCCGTCGTCCGGGTGGTGTGCAGGCTGCGCCCTACTTTGTGGAGTATATCCGACAGTTGCTGGTCGCTAAGTATGGCGAAGCGATGGTGTACAAGGGCGGGCTCAAGGTCGTTACGACATTGAACATGGAGATGCAGAAGGCTGCTGAAGCAGCCTTTGCGGCCGGCCTGCGCGAATTGGATAAGCGCCAAGGGTGGCGTGGCCCACTCCGAACGGTCGATGTGACTGTGCCAACCCCGCCCACTGTTGCCGCGACGACTGATCAGGTACTAAAAATAGGAGACTATCGCGAGGGGTTCGTCACCAAAGTGGCGAAAGACCATTATCTGGTGCAGATCGGCACGACGGTGGCCAAACTCGCCTTTGACGATATGGCATGGGCGGCGCGCCGTCTTACTGGGTCGGATACGGCGAAAGATGTCGTCGTCAATCTGAATCTCAAGCAAGTGTTAAAGCCCGGTGATGTCATCGAGGTGATGGTGAAGAGGCTGGATCGTGACATCGGCCATGTGCAACTGGAACAGACTCCCCTCGTCGAGGGAGGGTTGATTGCGCTGGAGCCAGGCAAGGGTGCCATTCGGGCCATGGTCGGAGGCTACGATTTCGGTCGCAGCGAGTACAATCGGGCCGTGCAGGCCCACCGTCAGCCCGGGTCCGCCTTCAAGCCGATCATCTATGCGACGGCCATGAGTCAGGGGATGAGTCCCGCGTCGGTGATCCTCGATGCGCCGGTTGTCTACGAGCAGGAACAGGATGAGAAAACGTGGAAGCCGGAGAACTATGGAAGGAAAATCCATGGCATGGTGAGTTTGCGGGATGCCCTGGCCCACTCACACAACCTCGCGACGGTCCGGTTGCTGGACAAGGTTGGCGTCAAGAATGTCATCGAGTTTGCGAAAACGGTCGGGATCACCAGTCCGCTGGCGGCAGATCTGTCGCTGGGGTTGGGCTCATCCTCCGTCGGCCTGATGGAACTGACCTCCGCCTATAGCGTGTTGCTCAACCAGGGGAGCCGTGCGGAGCCGTATGCGATCCTGTTCGTGAAGGACAACGCGGGGAAGGTACTTGAGCAGGCGGAACCGCAAGCGCTGCCGGTGATCTCCAAAGAAACAGCGTACTTGATTACGAACATGATGGAAGATGTGATCCAAAAGGGGACCGGTCATGCGGCCAAAGTGATTGGTCGGCCGATTGCGGGGAAAACCGGAACTACGGACGAGTTTATCAATGCGTGGTTTATCGGCGGTGCGCCGAACTTGGTCACGGGAATCTACGTCGGGTTTGACGATCGACGTTCACTCGGCGAGACGGAATCGGGGGCGCATGCCGCGCTGCCTATTTGGATCAATTTCATGAAGGAAGCGCTCAAGCCGCTACCGGTCATGGCCTTTACCATTCCGGAGGGCGTCACGTTCGTCAAGGTCGATCCGGCGACGGGATTGCTTGAGGGCGAGCAGGAAGGACAGGCTAGTACCGTCGAACTCTTTACCAAGGGCAGCGAGCCGACTCAAGCGACTCAGCGCCGACTGGACCCGATTGATTTCTATAAGCTGGATCAAATCCCCGAAGGAGCGCTGTAGCCAGACGGGGCGGGAGAGGGTTGATCTGGTTCATCTGGTCTATCTGGTCTGTCTGGTTCAACCAAACAAACGAGACAGACCAGATAAACAAGAGAGACCAGCCGGTCCTCCTGCGCCAGACCGAGCAGTTCGAAACCCAGAGCCCTGTTCCCATTCGAGGGTGTCGACGGAGTCGGGGGTAGCTCAGGCTGAGCAAGCAGGATTATGTCGTGAGCCTCCCTTCTTCAGAGGCTGCTCAAAAAGGCTTCGCAACTAGGCCGCAGGCGGAGCAAACACCGGAGGTGTACCCTCTTGGGTACATTGAGGATGTTTGTGAGCCGAGAACGACGTTGAGAGCCTTTTTCAGCAGCCGACTTAGTAGCTGTCCATCGGCGGGCACGTACAGACGAAATGGCGATCTCCATAGGCTTCGTCGATGCGGCTCACGCTGGGCCAGAATTTATGGTCGCGTACCCAGGGAGCGGGGAAAGCGGCCTGTTCACGGCTGTAGGGTCGGTCCCATTCGTTGGCCGTCACGACCTGTGCCGTGTGAGGCGCATTCTTCAGCAGATTATTCGTGCGGGTCTGGCGGCCCTCGACGATGTCTTGCATCTCTGCATGAATCAAGATCAGCGCCTCGCAGAACCGGTCCAATTCGGCTTTCGACTCGCTCTCCGTCGGTTCGATCATGAGCGTCCCGGCAACCGGGAAT
>Ga0315290_10004347_pt1 | contig 10214 bp, 4 predicted proteins | sample YL17G12_0_MG_FD_203627 | JGI IMG/M metagenome (GOLD analysis project Ga0315290, IMG submission 203627) | Sediment microbial communities from Yellowstone Lake, YNP, Wyoming, USA - YL17G12_0 | ecosystem: Environmental > Aquatic > Freshwater > Lake > Sediment | place: USA: Wyoming | collected...
GCTTCCGCCTTAATGGTTACTACTGCCTGGTTTGTCGTTTTATCGGAGTTTATAAACACTTTAAAAATATCATTCCCTGAAGGAATATAATTGACTGACACCATGGATATGATTGTTACCTGAAGAACTTCGCTTGGTTCGGATATATTTCCTGTAAAATCAATGGCTTTTACCAGTGCCGAATACGTTGAGTCTATTTTAAGATTACTAACTGTCAATGACAAACCTGTAGTAGATCCTTTTCTGATCCCATCAACAAATACTTCATAATTCTTCACAAGTATATTATCAGTTGAGGCAGCCCACGACAAAGTAAAACTTTTCGAATCCTGAGCCGGCACGGTCAATCCGGTTGGCTTTGACGGAGGCACAGTATCAAGGAGCATAGTAGCCACATATGAATCAATTTCGCCTGAACCGTTATCCCAATCACTACGGAACATTACCCTGCTTCCGTCCCTGTTCGGAACGCCAAAGGGTGAGCGATCGTAATCTTCTACCGTTGAATGGTGTACATGCGCAAAAGCATTGATCGTTCCGCTTCCATCTATTCTTACTGCAAATATCTGCTGGTAATTGGGTTTGGTTGGTTCTGCATAGGATGCAGCAAATTCAGTAAGATAAAGCCATCCTGGGCGGTTCAGGTTGCGACATGAGATATGTGGCGTCCAAGACATCTGTGCATCAGTGGTAACTTGCGTGATAGCTCCATTATCCAATCGTACTGCCATAATACCCCTGCTATCAACTATATGACACGAAACTTCATTCCCTTGTGTGTCATATCCCAAATCATAATGCGTTCCTCCCCAGGGTGCCACCTGGCGCACAAAACTTAAATCATTTGTATTATGTATAGTAATACCCTGCTGTGAACCGGTTCCGTCAACACCCCATTGAATAGCAACATATTTCCCCGATTGCGACATAGTAATATTATTGGGCATAATAGCTCCAATATTCATGGTAGTCAGGATACTATCTTTCATGATATCATACACAGCAACATAATTAGTTCCTGATTTACTGCAGCGCAAGGCGGCATATCTGTCGTCGTTTGAAATGTTTCCCTCCCAATCGCCGAGGCTTATCGTAGTATATTCTGTAAAAGTATGAAGGGTCGTTTTTACACCCGTTATGGCACTTTGACTTTCAAACTTGTTACCTGAAGCACCGTATATTATTTCAGGATTTGTATTGGCCCATACATGGTGATCACCTGAAGGATTAATGGTCCGGATTCTTCGATATGTATTACCATCAAGTATCTGGGCAGGCCAGCCTTCCATCATAATAAGTGAGCCGTCACTATTCCAGGGCTGATCTTTTGCATAATGATGATAAGGCTTCGAAGTTCCAAATTTTACGATATCACCAATCCTGGTAACTTCGGTGCCAAAAGTGGGATCAGTAACCGGGATCAGATAATCGGGCCGGGCAATCCCTGCAGGAAGTGCTTTAAATGCAAGTTTAGTTTCAGGAGGATAAGTTTGTGCAACTACTGCAGGAAAGCTGTAAAATGTCAATAATAGAATCAGAACCACAAAGGCACTATGGAATTTAGTATGTTTACACCTGAGATTTGCTCGAAACATTTTTATAAGATTCATCATTTTTTTGCATTTTCCCCTTTTTAGGTTGTAAGATATCTTTAGTGGCTTATCGCTCATCATAATGTTTTTTTTGCCATAAAATTCAGGACTAAAAAATTTATTACGTCAACAAGTGCCTCTTTTGAAAACTTTGTCGGCCTGTTCTCAAAGAAAAAACTCATACATTATTTCAAAAACAACATTTTACGCATCTGGCTGTATGTGTGTGTTTTTCCAATAATGTGAATTTTGTATAGGTATAGTCCACCAGGAACTTTGGTGCCGCTTTCATTATTTGCTTCCCACAACACAGAATACTGTCCCGGACCTTGTCGTGCATCGACCAGCCGGTCAATCAGACTGCCCTGGATGCCATAAACATCTAATTGTACATCGGCTGCTTCGGCCAGGTCATACACAATTTGTGTTCTTTGATTGAAAGGATTCGGACCGTTCTGATGCAGTGGAAAGTTATGAGGGTTAATAATTTGTGAGCCTGGTTTTATGCCTGTATTCGTTTGCTCACCAAATACCGCATTTACTCCATATTGAAAATCTGACCAACCGTTTTCATGCGCTCCCCTATCTGGCGCACTGCCCATATAACCATCTGTAAAATTCGGTATAATCACACCGGCATCATAACCTTTACTGCTTTGTGATAATTGGAAATTTCCTGTATTATTCAATGAATTATAACCTGCACCGGGGACATACGTTGGATTTTGCTTTAAACCATTTGGTTCCGAACCAGCAGGAACTGAACCATTGTATAAGTCATAATCAAAATCATTATCAATGTTTGTTGAACTTGCGCTAATGCATTGCCCGTTAAGTTTACGCAACTGAATTATATTATTTCTTGCTACGCAATGTTTTATTATTCGGTTGCCCCCGCCTATGCCGCTGCCGACTCCCAAACCATCCGTCTGAAAACAAGTATTGTTAAATATAAACATATGCCCGGTCATATATTTTTCATCACCGGCATGTCCCATTTTTATAAAATTACCTGGCTCCCCATCCTGAGTCCATTCTGCCTTGTCTACAACATTTCTCCACAAATACAAGGGGCCAATTGAAACTGCTGCATTACCTATCACATCTGCTGCTTGGGTCATATAGTTATTCCAGCAACGTACATTCTGCCCTCCCCCTTCAAGTTCAACTGCGTTATCCCAGCAATGACTAAGGTAATTACAATAAATATCGCAGTCCGGTCCTGGAACGCCCTCATAACTCCCATTGTCCCCACCACTGATTATATCATTACACATATGATTCATATCAGAATAAAATTCATTGTATCTGATAACATGATTCCCTTTATTGTTAAACATTGTTATTCCCTGTGGCCCTTCGGGGTGTGTATATGTAGTGCCGCCATTTTGATAAGAGTTATTACAGGTATAAGTTGGATGGTGTATTTTGTTACGTTGAATGATGACACGTTGAATGTTAATACCTGTTCCGTTTTTAAAGAAGATACCACAATCGCGGTCAGAACCATGATTTGGTAATAACGGAATGGCGTGTGGACGACCAAAATCCGAAATATCACAACCTTCAATTATTATATCATGAACACCATCTTCTATCTGAATTGCGCCAATAGGCGGCCAAGTGCCAGTTCCCGCTCCTGCTCCTTTCAGAACAAAATTTCTGACGATGATATAAGAAGCAGAAATCTTTAGGCAATATTGATAATTATGATTTACATCGATCGTATCGTTCCGGCCATCATATACTTTGTAAGCACCGGCACTTCCTCCTGAGGATACTTCGAGCGGAGTTGATTTTTTAGATACATTCACAATTGTTCCTTCAGGAAAATTTTCATCCCATGTCGCCTGGGTTATTGAATCCGTCGTTGGAGTACCCTGCAAAGTAAGTTTAAAGTCGTAAGACTCGCCGGGCGTAAGATGAACCACACTTCCCCGATAATCTGCTTTGTCAAGCGATGTGCCGCTGATGGGATTATATCGCATTGGCAGCCCTTCCATCCACACAGTGTCATTGGTTTTTTTATACGACACCAGCACATTTTTTTCAGCCCCACCCCCCACAGGCGACCAATATAAACTCATACAATGGAAAGTTGGCACTGCAATTGGCTCCTGCGCCTGCGAAGAGACTGATGACAGAACAAGAGACACAAATAATATGGGGAAAATCCACATTAATAATTTTTTGTTTTTCATCGTATTTGTTTTTATTTCTGCAATAATTTCTTGATGACGACCTGATTTTTACTATTCTCCACTTTCACAATATACATGGATTTATTCTGAAATGCCTTCAATTCGATTGTCGCCTGCTTCGTTTTTAAGAGCTGCTTTTCGAAGACTTTTCTTCCGGTCAAATCACTGATTGAAATGACAAAGTCATCTTCCTTTTCAGCAGTTAATGTAATGATGCCCTTGTCTGTCATGGGGTTTGGACTTACAATAACTTTTATCATTCCGTTTGAACTATTTGGATTATCAATGGATGTTGACCCGGTAGTTACATTCAAAGTCTGGCTTGCCGGTGAGATATTCCCATTCACATTTATTGCTTTTACAGTCATTGCATATGCTGTGTGAGTGCTTAACCCGTTGATATTCATGGAAGTATCTGTTGTGGTACCTATCGAGTCTCCATCCATAAAAACTACATATTGGATACCGTTTTCATCATCGATGGATGCATTCCATGAGAATGTAAAACTTTCTGTTGTGTAATCAGATGCCACCATACCACCGGGAATTGTCGGAGCAAGATATTCTGCCACATAATCATAAACCCTGGTATATTTAAACGGGCCACCAACATAAGTTACGCTCATATCTTCTTCTTCCCAATCGCTTGCAAACATCACTTTCGTACCATCGGGGCTGGGAACTGGCATTGGTTGCACGTACAAGCCTTCATTTGTAGAATGATGCATATGTCCAAAAACCTCAACTGTTTCGCTTCCATCGAGTTTTAAAGCAAATACAGTATTATAGGATGCTTTTGACGGATCACTTGTGCCAGCTGCGTGATACTCTGCTACTGATCCGGCTCCCGCTTCGAAATCTCCAAAGTAGGCCCAACCCGGCCGCTTGAGATTTCTGCAGGAAATTGTAGTTGCTTTGGATATTTTTGTGCCGGATAGCACTTTTGTAACAAATCCATCGTTGAGTCTGTGCGTCATAATATCACAAGTCGACAGATTCTGATACACCACAACATCATTTCCATCAGCATCTAAACCCATGTCGATGTTAAATCCATTCTTAACAGTACCATATATTTGACGAATAAAATTCATCTTATTATCAAACAGTTCTACTCCCATGTCTCTTCCTGTTCCCGAACGCTGCCATTGAACTACAACATAATTACCTGTTTGTGATATACATACCCAGTTAAGACCAAAAGTTTCGTAATAATCCTGCTGTCCCTGTGGTCCCATTTCGTAAATACTGAATACAGAGTCGGCCTGCATATCATAAACAACTGTGAAATACTTACCTCCTTTGGGGCACCATAAGGCAACATATTTATCATCATTTGATACATTGCCTTCGTATAACCCAATACTGATTGCACTGTAATCGCTGAAGGTATGCATAGTTGTCCTGGTACCACTTGACACTTTATATTTAATCAGCGAATTTCCTGAAATACCGTACATAATATCAGGGTTCACATTCGACCAGACTGCTTCAGTCGGAGGGTGTCTTTGTGGATAAACCGGATCAAATCGTTTAATAAACGAATAGTTTGTACCATCAACTAAATAATTGGGATAGGTGAGATCGATTAAAATTTTTGAGCCATCGGCATTCCATGGTTGCATTTTAAACCACCTGTGCCTTCTGTAAGGCGACCACCAATCTGTTGCCCCTCCATTTGTTGGACCAAACACAGTTTCATCACTGATACAGGTTATGGCTGAGCCATAAACAGGATCAATGATCGTATCCAGGTAAGCCGGCCTGGGGAGTCCTTTTACCATATTTATCCTGATAAGTTGCGTATCAGTTGGAAACTGGCCAGATACAGAATTTGCCCACAACAGGCAAATACAAGTTATCAAAAGAGAATGTAAAATTTTTGTTTTCATTTAAATACTTTATTTAACCAATCTGGAATTCAATAATTATGCCGGGTTCTAAAATCGGACAGAATGTGAGCGTTATGCTAATACTTAATTCATATTGTAAATGAAGAGCCCCAAAGGAATTACCTCTGGGGCTCAGCTTGAAGGATGGTATGGCTTATTGCTTTATAAACCTTGAAGAATAAGATTTTCCATCAATGTCAACCTTCATCAGGTAGATACCTGATTTAAGGTTTCCAAGGTTTAGTTGCATCTGATTTTTGTTTACAAGAGTCTTTGAAACGATTTGACCTGTAGCATTTATAAGAGTAACGCGGGCACCAGGGACTAATCCATCAACCATAACATTTTCCCTTGCAGGGTTAGGATAAATTCTCATGCCGGCACGCGTAAAGTCTTTGATTCCAACACCAATGATAATATCAACAGCATAATCTGTTAATGAAACACCATCTTCAGCAGTAACAGTTATGAAAACAGTCGAAGGAAGATCAGTAATGATACCATCACCCATTACAGTTGCATTTGGATCAGTTGTTGTAGCAGTAAGCGTTACAGAAGTTGTTCCTTCTGGAACGAGCAACGTATAAGAAGTTTCTACTGAGCTGAATTCAGGATCAAGAGCGCCTACTGATGATGCGAGACCAGATAAGGTAGAAACAGAAGAAGGATTTACATAGTAGTAAGCAGGAGCTTGAACTATATTACCTAACAGTCTATATATTTCAGCGTAGTATGCTGCCTGGCCATCGTTGGATAAAGTCCACGACCTGGGTCCTGATTCCCATGCGAAGATAGTACGCTCACTCTTAGGCGTTTTTGAATCAACTGAAGAATTATAAGGCACATCTTTAGCAAATCGTACAAGTATTAATCCTTCTCCTGTTACATTTCCAAGCCACCCAACAACTGTTCCGTTGTGAGGATCACCAGTCGATGTACTTCCAATCAATCTCTTCATCACCGGACTTGCGTAAAGCAGAACTGAGTCGCCAACAACGGAACAATATTTAAATATTGGATCAGTTTTATCAACATTAAGCCAGATACTCTCCGCAACAACATCAGTTACTGCGCCATTGGTATACCACATAGGGGGAACACCCCATTGTGCACCAAAAGGATTGTCAGTAATGACAGGTGCCGTAATGTTATCGAGAACATCCTGTCCATTGCCATCATACGTGCCAGACCACGCATCACGACCGGCAATTACCAGATCAGCTGCATTTAACATATCAATAGTTTCTTGCGTGGGGTCTATTAAACTTACGTCGCTGCCAACATTGACTCTTGTAACATTAAACCCATTTTCAGTCAACCATGTAAACTGTGCATCATCATTACCATGAACAGGATCAGTTAACAATACAATGTTCTTCAGCCCATTGTTGTAATAATAATAAGCAGGAGCATTCATTGGCAAACCTGCCATTCTGCAAATTTCAGCATAGAGCGCTGCCTGAGCATCGGCAGACAAAGTTAGTGATGAAGGCCCGGTCTGAAATGGGAATAATGTATGATCACTATTGGGAATTTTAGCTGCAGCATCAGAATTATAGGGAACACCTTTTGCAAAACGGACAATACCGGCATCACCTCCATAATCACCTATTACAGTCCCATTATGAGGTGATATTGTTGTAACAAATGCAGCCTCAGTTGCATACGTTATTTCTCCGCCAACAACATTTGAGTTGGCAAAAATAGGATCGTCAGTAACATGAATCTTAAAAAACTTAGGATCTGCCGGGACATTCATTGTTGCATCCAGAAACCAGAATTTATCAGGCGTACCCCATTGTGCGCCAAAAGTATTTGTATGAATAACTGGAGTTATGGTTGCATCGACAGCATTTTGAACATTTGACCAGGCATCGCGGCCATAAACGATAACATCGGCTGCATCAAGCTGATCCATAAAATCTTGAGTTGGAGTTCCTATCATGTCATCGGTAACATTAATGGTGGAAACATTAAACCCGTTATTGCTTAAAAACGTGTTCAACGCTAAATCTCCTCCATGAGCCGGGTCGGTTAACAATACTATGTTCTTTTGGCTATAATATATGTAGGTAGGAGCAGTGATAGGCAAACCAGCCATCCTGCATATTTCAGCATAAAATGCTGCCTGGGCATCGGGTGATAAAGTCATGGAAGAAGGCCCCGTCTGAAATGGGAATAAGGTATGATCACTATTGGGTATTTTAGCTGCAGCATCAGAATTATAGGCAACACCTTTTGCAAAACGAACGATACCAGCATCACCTCCAAAATCACCGATTACAATTCCATTGTGTGCATCTGCGGTTGTAACAAAAGCAGCTTCAGTTGCATATGTCAGTTCTCCGGCTGTTATATTCGAGTTGGCAAAAATAGGATCGTCAGTGACATTAATTTTGAAAAATTTCGAGTTTGATTGCACATTCATAGTTGCATTCAAGAACCAAAATTTATCAGGAGAACCCCATTGTGCACCGAAAGTATTTGTATGAATAACTGGAGCAGTAGTAGCATCAACCGCATTCTGAACATTCGACCATGCATCGCGGCCGTAAACGATAACATCGGCTGAATCGAGTTGAGCCTGAAACTCAGGTGTAGGACTTCCTATCATTGCATCAGTGACATTAATAATAGAAACAGTAAACCCGTTATTGGTTAAAAACGTGTTCAAAGCAAGATCTCCACCATGAGCGGGATCGGTCAACAAAACAATGGTTTTGTCAGCATTAGATTGCCCAAAGGTATTTATTCCTCCGGTGAAGAATAAAAAATTTGCAATCATAAAGATTGCCATGGTAAATTTTTTCATGATAAAAAGGTTTTGGTTAATAAAACATGAATATTGGGTAAATAATTAATTGGTAAAAAGCTATCTATTATTATTTTGAATTTTAAATGAACAAGGTCCTGGAATAAAGTTGTATCAGAACACTTATTAACCTGCGATTTGCAGTGTAAGCAAAACTATAGCAAGATCTGATTTCGACTTCATTCCTTTAGCTAATAATTTTCAAATCAGACATTAACATAGTCGTATCATTCTACTTATACAATCGATTGCACGCAAGGACAATATTACAAATTTTTACCTGCCCCACATAATACTTTTCATTTTATTTATAATACTATTATACAAAATCCATCGCGAATGTTTGCTGTGTAGTATTGGTCATATAATTGATAAACACTAATTTATCAATACCACGATAATATCCATAACATTTGTTTGCGTGGGACCTGTAATTACTAAACCACCTGCTTTTTTGAAAAAGTTAAATGAATCAAATTCATTTATATACCGTTCAATGTTAAGGTGAAGATTTTGAGCATTTACAGAAGTATGGGAATCGCAAACGGCTCCGGCAGCCTCGGTTGGTCCATCCGAACCATCCGTGCCTCCCGAAAGCAAAGTTATATTACTGGTGTTTTCCAGCAATTTTGCTGTAATCAATGCAAGATGCTGGTTCCGTCCACCAAGCCCGTTTGCTTTAACTTTTATCGTAGGTTCGCCTCCAAACAACAAACAAACTTTCTCTCCTTTTCTTTCATTTTGGGTTCTTAATGCTGCTTCAACAATTTTTTCAGCCACACGCTCAGTATCGCCTTCAAGAGCATTTGTAATAATGGTGGTTTCGTAACCTAAAGATTTTGCTTTTTGAGCCGATTCGTTAAGCGCGAGTGTATTGCTGCCAATGATGAAATTATATGTAAGCTTCAGCAACTCTTCATTCTCTTTCAATGTTTCCGGATGCTTTCCATCTAATCCTTCTTTTAAGAATTGCATGATCTGCAATGGAATCCGGTATTCAATTCTGTACTTTTCAATCACCTGAAGCGCATCAGCAAAAGTTGCGGGATCAGGAGCAGTAGGGCCCGAAGCAATTACATCGAGCCGATCGCCAATTACATCGGATAGAATTAAACTAACGGCAGTTGCAGGTGCAATTGTTTTTGCCAATTGCCCGCCTTTTACTTTTGATAAGTGTTTGCGGATACAATTCATTTCTCCTATATCTGCACCTGATTTCAGTAAAACCTCATTCAGGATTTTAAGATCAGACAAGGCGCACCCTTCCGGAATATCTGCCATTAGCGCAGAACCACCGCCCGAAAGCAGGCAAATAACCAGATCATCTTTTGTAGCTTTTTCGGCAATTGCCATCATTTTTTCTGTGCCTTTCAATCCGTTCTCATCCGGAACCGGATGCCCGGCTTCAGTAATACCTGTATACTTTAAAGGAACAATATGATGGTATTTTGTGATAATATGGCCTTCAGTTATCCGGCTTCCCAGAATAGACTCAATCTCCTGCGCCATCATAGCGGAAGCTTTTCCGGCACCTATCAGAAAAATGTTTTTTATTTCGGAAAGTTCGAATTTCAATTCATTTATTATCAGCACATTTCCGGTTAACGCAACAAATCGCCTGATTAAATTCGCGGGCTTCACACTTTCGACTCCAGCCAGGAAGATTTCTATTGCAGCTTCTCTCTTATCCATCATATTCGGTACTAATATTATTATA
>Ga0315290_10004348_pt1 | contig 10212 bp, 8 predicted proteins | sample YL17G12_0_MG_FD_203627 | JGI IMG/M metagenome (GOLD analysis project Ga0315290, IMG submission 203627) | Sediment microbial communities from Yellowstone Lake, YNP, Wyoming, USA - YL17G12_0 | ecosystem: Environmental > Aquatic > Freshwater > Lake > Sediment | place: USA: Wyoming | collected...
CTAGCTCTCGATCTTCGACGGCTCGTGATGAAACGCCGCGATCTTGGGACGGACCAACGAGGCAAAGTCCTTGTACCGGAGCTTGATCGCGCCGACGTAGGTGCCGGCCTCAAAGACGATGGACTCGTCTTCTGTCAGGAGTTGATCGACGTACACTTCCACGCCATAGAGATTGCCGAATGGAGGCATCGTGCCCACTTGGCAATCGGGGAACAGATTCGAGATTTCCGCTTCCGTCGCCAATCGCACATCGCGGGCTTCAAGTACATCCTGCAATCGTGTCAGGTCCACCCGCCAGGTTGACGGGAGCACGGTCATCACAAAGTAGGAATCGGCCTTCACCATCACGACTTTGGCGACGAGTTTGCCTGGCACATCAAGTGTCTGCGCCACGTCGTGGGCGGTATAAACCGTCGGGTGGTATACCACTTCATAGGGAATCTTGTTTGTGTCGAGATAACTCTGGAGTCGTTTCAGAATCGGCATGGCAACCTCCTTAGCTGAGAGACAGGAGACACAGGTATGCAAGGTCCGTCTGAGCAACAAAGTGAGCAAAGGAAATGCCATGGATGCTTCGCGGGGACGATCGCGCAAAGGTGGGAAGAATAGAGGAATTAGCGCGAAGTGCAGTAGAGGATCGAGAAGCTCCGGATCCGTGCTTGTGGCATTATGGGGCAATGTCACCACACCCGCTGCCCTGATATGCCACGAAACAGGCGGAAGCTCCTCTGTTGACCCCTTGGTTAGGAACGTACAGACTTATAAAAGCGGAAAGGTCTGTGTGCGAGGTCTGTCCGATCGGAGAAGCGCGAAGATCATTCCCGCTGTCGCATTTCACCACGGTCTTCCGTCGGTAACGTGGCAAAAGGCTCCTAGATCGTCTATTCTGCCCCTAAAATCGCGAGTTTTCCATGGCATACCTCATGCTGGTTCTTTAATGGAGTCTTATGACCATGAGGCCAAGAGCTTCTAGCAGGATGCTGAAAGAGTCCGCCAGCTTCGTTCTCGCCGCGCTCTCGACATTCGGGAAGCGTGAAGCGTCGTCCGTGAAGCGTATTTCGTTTCCGGATATGGACGTTTCACGTTTCACGTTTCACGAACGACGTGGTGTCGTTCTTCTCGCCGCCTTTGTGTTCGCTGGATTTGTTGCTTGCGAGAGAACTCCCGACCAAGCGCCTGAAGCCAAAAAGGCGGTTGTGGCCGACAGGCCAGGACTGCTCCATCTCACATCAGAAGAACTCGCGCGGACGGCGATCGAGGTCACGCCGGTTGCCCGAGGCCAGTTGCTGGTACCTCGGGAATTTCCCGCCACAGTTCAAGTCAACGAGAATGAACGTGCTGAGGTGACCACGCTCATCAGGGGCCGGGTGGTGAAGGTCCACGTGGATGTCGGCCAAGACGTGAAGAAAGACGCCTTGCTGGCGATGCTCCACAGTACGGACCTCGGTGTGGCGGAGGGGGCGTATCTGAAATCTGCCGCAAAGTTGACTGAAGCGAAACTGGCGTACGAGCGTGCCAGGGACCTGCATGAACAAAAGGTTGTGAGTCTGGCCGAGTTGCAGCGCCGCGAGGCCACGATGAAAACGGCACAAGCAGAAGCGCGCGAGGCGCGGAACCGTCTGGAACTGCTCGGCGTCCCCCGGCAGGAAGTCGAGCGGCTGGATCGCGAGGATACGATCAAGGCCGATGTGTCCCTACGCGCGCCGTTCGACGGCCGGGTCATCATGCGCAATATCACGAGGGGCGAGGTGGTCGAGACGCAGCAGAAGCTCTTCACCGTCGCGGATCTTTCGGATGTGTGGGTCGTCGGCAATGTGCCGGAGAAGGATGTGCAGTTCATCCGGAAGGACCAGAAGGTCAATGTGATTGTGTCCGCCTATCCCCATGCCATCGTTCCGGGAACGATCACCTACATCGGGGATGTGCTCGATCCGGCCACCCGTACGATGCGTCTGCGGGTGACGGTGCTGAACCCTGATCGGCTGCTGAAACCGGAAATGTTCGCCACCGTCCTCGTCTATGCGTCGCCGACTCCGGACGCCCTGACTGTGCCGCTCGCGGCAGTCCAAAACGGCCCGGCGGGTACGATGGTGTTTGTTCAACGGGGAACGAACGACTTCGAAGTGCGAACGGTCAAGGTGGGAAGCGAGCAAGGGGAGGTGGTGACGGTGTTGGAGGGGGTGAGCGCCGGCGAGCAGGTTGTGACCAAGGGATCGTTCGTGCTCAAGTCTGAAATGGAACGGCACAAGATCGAACCGACGTTATGATCGTCTCTCTTTTGGAATTTTCGCTGCGGCAACGGATCCTGGTTCTGGGCTTGGCCTGCCTGTTGTCCGTCGCCGGCATCTTTGCCTTTCAGTCTATTCCGATCGATGCCTACCCCGATGTGACGAACATCCAGGTGCAGGTGCTGACCGACGCGCCGGGTTTCTCGCCGGTCGAAGTCGAACGATTCATCACCTATCCGCTCGAGCTCCAGATGACAGGCCTGCCCGGTTTAGCGGAGATCCGATCCCTGTCAAAATTCGCCCTCTCCCAGATCACGGTCGTGTTCAACGACGATGTCGATGTCTACTTCGCCCGCCAGTTGGTGCTTGAACGGATCATGGCGGCGAAGGAGCGATTGCCCGATGGGCTGGAGCCTGTCATGGCCCCTGTGAGTACCGGGCTCGGTGAGGTCTATCAATATTATGTGGAAGGGCCGAATGCGACGGCGAGCGATCCCAAGATCGTCGAGGAGGAGCTGACGGATCAGCGCACGCTCCAGGACTGGGTCCTGCGCCCGCTGCTCAAGAGCGTGCCAGGCGTGATCGATGTGAACGGCATGGGCGGGTTCGTCAAACAGTATCAAGTCCTGGTCGATCCGGCCAAGCTCCGCAAGTTCGACCTGACGCTCCACGATATCTACGACGCGGTGGCAAAGAACAATGCCAATGCCGGCGGCAATGTGCTGGAGCGCCATGCGGAACGCGCGATCGTCCGCAGCCTGGGCCTGATCAAGACAATGAGCGATATCGAGTCCATCATCGTGAAAGAGTCCGGCGGCACGCCGGTCTTCGTTCGTGATGTCGCGGAAGTCCGCATCGGCCACGCCGTCCGTTTTGGGGCAGTGGTGCTCAACGGCGAGCGGGAGGTCGTGGCGGGCACCGTGCTCATGATTCGTGGGGGCAATGCGCGTCAGGTGGTCGAAGCGGTGAAGACCAAGGTGGAAGATCTCCAACAGAACAATATCCTCCCTTCAGGCACGAAGCTCCTGCCTTTCTACGATCGCATCGAGTTGGTCACGGCGGCCATCGATACGGTGCGGGATGCGTTGATCGAAGGGATCGTGCTGGTGATCTTCGTCTTCTTTTTCTTCCTGGGCCACGTCCGCAGCGCCGTCGTGGTGACGGCCTCGCTCATCGTCACCCCCCTGATCACGTTCATCGCGATGCAGCGGCTGGGGCTCTCGGCCAACTTGATGACGCTCGGCGGACTCGCCATCGCCATCGGCGAGATCGCGGACGGATCGCTGGTCGTGGTGGAAAACGTCTATCGGCACCTGGCGCAGAACAATGGCGCAACGAGGAAGAGCACGTCGGAGGTGATTCTTCGGGCCACGAAAGAAGTGGGCCGGCCGATCCTCTTCGGCATTCTCATTATCAGCGTCGTGTTTTTGCCGCTGATGACGCTCCACGGCATGGAAGGGAAGATGTTCGCGCCGCTGGCCTACACGTTGGTGATCGCGCTCTTGGCCTCGGTCGTGGTCACGTTGACCCTGTCGCCGGTGCTCGCATCGCTGATCTTGCGCGGAGACCATCCGGAAGAAACGCGCCTCACGCGCTGGATGAAACAGCGCTATGTGCCGGTGCTCACCTGGACCCTCCGGCATCGCAGTCTCGTGCTCGGCGGCTCGACAGGGATCGTGCTCTGCAGCCTTGCCCTCGTTCCATTTGTGGGACGGGAGTTCATCCCACTACTAGAAGAAGGCACTCTGACGCCCAAGATTGTTCGGCTGCCGAGCGTCTCGCTGCCGGAGTCCATCGAGATGGAGAAACAAGCGCATCGGGTGATGCTGGAGTTTCCAGAAGTGCGGATGGCCGTGAGCAAGATCGGCCGGCCCGAGATCGCTGTAGGGCCGGAGGAACTGAACGAGAGCGAACCAATTGTGTCCCTGAGTGATCGGAGCACATGGAAGACGGCGGCAACTCAGCCGCAATTGACCGACGCCATCCGGAGAAAGCTGGCGGAGATCCCAGGCATCTCCGTGCTCATGAGCCAGCCGATTCAACACCGGGTGGACGAGCTCATCTCCGGCGTCAGGGCGGAATGCGCGATTAAGCTGTTCGGGGAGGATCTCGATGTGCTGCACGATAAGGCGGAGGAGATTGCCGCCTTGATGCAGCAGATCAACGGCGTCAAAGACATCAAAGTCGAGCAGATCGCCGGCCAGCCCTATCTGACGGTCGACATTGATCGGCAGAAGATTGCCCGTTTCGGCATCAACGTGGCCGACGTGCAGGAGATCGTGACCACCGCGATCGGCGGCAAGGCGGTGACCCATGTCTACGAAGGCGAGCGGCGGTTTCAATTGACGCTTCGGTTCCCGGAACTGCAACGCAACAGCATCGGCACCATCGGAGAGATTCGGGTGAAGTCTGCCTCCGGCGCGCTGATCCCGATGAGCGAGCTTGCCACAATCGAGATGCGCGAAGGGCCGTTCAGCATCAGCCGGGAGCACGTGAAACGCCGCATCTACATCGGCTTCAATGTCGTCGGGCGCGACATCGGCAGCGTCGTGGATGAAGGGCGGAAGAAACTGGAATCATTGGTACACCTGCCTGAAGGGTACCAGATGACGTGGGGCGGAGCCTTCGAGAACATGGAGCGGGCCAACGAGCGGCTGTTGATCGTGGTGCCTATTACGCTGGGGCTCGTGTTCTTTCTGCTCTTCTGGGCTTTTCACTCACTCCGTTACGCGACCTTGATCATCTTGAATCTCCCCTTCGCCTTGATCGGGGGCGTCGTGTCTCTGTGGCTGAGCGGGCAATATCTGAGCCTGCCCGCTTCCATCGGCTTTATCGAACTATTCGGCCTTGCGGTGGGGAACGGGATCGTGCTGGTCTCCTATATCAATCAGTTGCGCAATGAAGGCACGCAGATGGAGCAGGCGATCGTCAGCGGTTGCGTTCTTCGGCTTCGCCCCGTCGTCATGACGATGATGACGACGCTGCTGGGTCTGCTGCCGTTGGCGCTCGCGCAGGGGATCGGAGCCGAAGTGCAGCGGCCGCTTGCGACCGTCGTCATCGGCGGCCTCTTTACCTCGACGGCACTCACGTTGGTCGTGCTGCCGGCCCTGTATCGATGGTTCGCAGAAAAAGAAGCGGGGAAGGAGTATGCGCCGGAGTGGGTGTGAGGGGAGGAGGAGGGTAGCCTGGTCATCCTCCTGCTCGCGCAACGCGCGGCCTTACCACAGAAGAAGGTGAAGGTTGAGGTTTAGGTTGAGCAACGATCAATCCGACCAGGCGTCTTTTCGACCCTCAACCTCGACCTAAGCCTTGGCCTTCCGATGAGACGCGCGCAGTGGGAGATCAAGCAGCCCACCCTCCCGTGGAGAGATAACGAGCAAGCTTGGAGAGGAGGGAGCGGCTGACGTCTGACTCCGCTGTACATCTGTTGAGCTTCACCATCCGATGGGGTATCGTTCCGGCGAGAGATCGGAGATCTTCTATGCCTGTGCGATCGGACAGACTTGTGCGGGATCGGCTGGCCCGACAACGGACCGAGCTGGCAAACGAGCGCACACGGCTGTTGTTTATTAGCAGGATGCGGGAAAACTATTGTGGTACGCCAGAACTTCACTGACCGGCGCATCTGTAACAGCGGGGAAACATCTGGCAGGATGCTCAAAAAGGCTGTCCAGCAAGGCCGCAGGCGAATCGAAACCAGAGGCGTACCCTCTGGGGTACGTTGAGGATTTCGATGAGTCGAGAACGAAGCTGGCGGGCTTTTTCAGCATCCTGTTAGAGCGGCTCGATGCCTCCACGACATCGAAGGCAGGGTTCAGATTGCATTCAGCCGGTATGGTAACACCGAGCAGGAGGAAACATGAAGAGGAGCTGGATACTCAGGGTGTCTACGGTCGGGCTTGTGAGCGGTCTTCTATTCTGGACTGTGGCGCAAGGACAAGCTGAGCCCAAGGCCCAGAGCGGCGATGTGGCGCGTGGCAAGACCCTGTTTGTCAGGAACTGCACCGGTTGTCACGGGCCTCAGGGCGGAGGGGATGGGTACAGGTTTCTTAAGGGACCGGATCCGGCTAAGCTCACATCACCGTCGACCAGAAAGAAATCCGATGCCGACCTGATCAAGACTATCCATGACGGCAAACCGAACATGCCGCCATGGAAGGTCCGCCTCTCGGAGAAAGAGAGCCAAGACGTGCTGGCCTATGTGCGTACCCTCGCCAAGTGAAGCGATGCGACCGGCATTGTTGTCGGTAGGGGCTGCCGGGGAAAGCAACAATGAGCCGGAGTCTGTGTTGAAGCGCGAATAATATGGGCTGTCATGAATAGAGAAGGGAGCTGCGATGTAATGTTATACTCGGCAGAACGTAGCGGGTTTGTGTGTTCCATTTCACACAGAGGAGGGTCCCATGTCGCGAATCAAGGAACTCAGAGCGTCGGTCGACAAGAAGTTGGATTCGTTGGAACATCAGGCGCTGGCGCTGGAAGCGCAACTGACCCAGACGAAAGATCAGGCGCTGCAGCGGCTGGAGCAGCGCAAGCAACAGCTGCGGGATCTGCTCAAGCAGGTCCAGGCCGACGTGCAGAAGTCGAAGGAGATGGCAGAGCAGGCGAAGAGTGAGTTGCAGGCCAAGCTCGAACATCTGCAAGTGCAATTGGCCCTCGGCAAAGCGGACGCCCGCGACACGTTCGAGGAGCAGAGGACGAAGATTCTCAAGGCCCTGAACGAGTTCGAATCCGTTGCCGAGCAGAAACTGAAAGGGGCCGCGTTCGAATCGGGCAGGGTCTGGGAGGATTTCGTGGGCCGGACGAGCACGCTCGAAGCCGAGTTCGAAGCGCTCAAGGGCCGGTTTGAGAGTGAGAAAGCTAAGCAGCAAGTCACGCTGGAGTCAAAGAAGCAGGAGCTACTTACCAAGCTGGTGTTGTTCAAGGACCAGCTCAAGGCCAAGCGCCAGGTGGTGCAGACCAAGGCCGATGTTCTTGAGACCGACTTGCGCGATGGGCTGGATCATATTAAGGTGGGGTTTAAGAAGTTGTTCGAATAGGGGGAGAGAGAGGAGGGCAGGCTGGTCGTCCTCCTGCTCGCGGAACGCGCGGCCTCCAGTGTCGTTCGTCGATCGTGAGCGTCGCTCGTATCTCGTTCGAAGAAAAGAGTATATGGCATATGGCCAGAGGACGAAGAGCCTATGGCTTATGGCACGAGATTCGGTCGTTCTGATTTCGTGCAATAGGCCATCAGCTATAAGCTATACGCTCATCTCTCCTGCCATACGCCATTAGCTATCAACTCCGTGCTGCCGCGAGATGCGTTTCACGAGATACGCTTCACAAGACTCAGTGGCGACGCGCGCATTCGAGGATCGACCAGGCCGCCCTGTGGAGAGATAGGCAAGCGAGCTCGGAAGGGGAGTGGCGAGACAGCTGCCATGGTCTCTGTGCTCGCAGAGCCCCCACGGTAAAGCTGTGGTCGCCTGGGAAAAGGTCGCGCCCCAGCGCGACCGGGGTTGGGCGGGTGAGAAGGTTGCGTCCAATGGAGACCACACCAGCCGCTTTGCTGGATATGGGTAAAGAGCAGGGAAATCGCACAGTCAATGCGCGCGGCGAAAATTGCGATCATCATAATAGAGAGGAGGGCAGGCCATGGCGTGGGGATCGGATGCGAATACAGACGATGAACTGGAAAAGCTGGCGGCCGTGCGTGGGTATTTTCAGAAGCAGTTCCCCGGATCCTCGATTCGTGACTCGTACAATGCCGGCAGAACGGCGCAGGTGTTTCGGATCGAAACCGACGACGTCGGCGAGCGACGTCATGCAGTGGTCTCGACCGAATTTCTCGAAGAGTATGCGCCTGATAAAATGGGAAAGGCGTTGATCAGCTGGCGTGTCGCGGAACATCTCCGCTCAGCGAAGGGCAAGGAGGTGCTGGTCACAAGTTGGGGCGTGGAAGAAAAGGAGGACTGAGGGGGACGGGGGTAGCCCGTTAGTCCCCGTTGCTCCCGGAACGCACGCCCTGAGAAGGAGTATGAGAGGGCAGGCTAGATGTTCTCCTGTGCTCGTGCAACGCGCGGTCTTACCACAGAAGAAGGTGAAGGTTGAGGCTTAGGTTGAGCACTGACCAATCCGACTCGACGTCTTTTCGACCCTCAACCTCGACCTAAGCCTTGCCCTTCCGATGAGACACGCGCAGTGGAAGACCATCTAGCCCGCCCTCAATGGAGAAGATGGAAGAGCGGTGGTCGATCGATGCGCGCAATGGAGACCACACCAGCCGCCTCGCTGGATACGGTTACAGAGCCGGGAAATCGCTCGCGTGCGATCGCCTTTACTGATTAGGGCCTGACGTAGTGGGTTGTGGCGTCCTCCTTGTGCTCCGGCAGCCGGATCATGTAGCGACCTCCGGTGTCGGATGTCACCAGCACCTGTCCCTGCCGGCTCAGCCGATCGACTTCAAGAAAGACCTGGCTCCAGGACAGGTCGGAGAGACTCTTCGTCAACATATCCAGATCGCACCCATGCGTGCGTTGTACTTCGCCGAGAATGCGATCGGTCACGGGTGTTTTCGAAGTCATGATCAGACCCTCCCTCTGATATTCGGACGTTCACTGCATTCTCCGGCGCGACCTCCTTTCGTTTAGGGCTCGTTTTTTGATCCGGGATAAACCATGCCGAACTCTTCGTCCGGCATGATTCGTTGCGAAAGCACGGCTGCGTAGGGTGAGAAATCGTACGCAGGATATCTCTTCGCGAAGTACGTCGTCGGCCTGAACTTACGCGTATCCACCCAGGTGACCGTTGGAGAGAAATGTTCGGTCGGCGTAGCGGTAGCCAGCAGAAAGGACGGAGTCTCACCGGCCTGAATGGGATTTGGTGCAAGCACGGAGATGACATCTGGCACCAGGATCAGTGCCAAGAGGGGAAGGAGGACTCGGCGGATGACAGTCACCATGAGGACCCTCGTTCCAAAGGATCCGTATCCGGGCAGTGATGCTCTACGACAAAGAATCCGGCGTAGGAGTGCAGGGGACTGCGGAGAGATCCGGCGCGCAGGATGACGAGTAGAAGCGTGCGGAAGAGCCAGCAGCCACCGTCACTGGACCGTCAGGACAACATGCTACGCCGATAGAGATGCTCGGTCAACCGTCCCTCGACAGGTCCCTCGACAGGCATAGGGAGCCAGGTCTCGGGAATCGTATGACGTAGCCATTCCTAAAGTAAGAACAGGAGCGAGCTTGGAAGGAGGGGATAGGGGGCCACCAGACCATCATTCTGGCTCGCGTTACGCGTACGCCCCCGTGCCGTTCGTCGATCGTGAAGCGTCGTTCGTATCTCGTCCGAAGAAAAGAGCATATGGCGCATGGCCAGAGGACGAAGAGCCTATGGCTAATGGCTTATGGCACGAGATTCGGTCGTTCTGATTTCGTGCAATTGGCCATCAGCTATACGCTCTTCTCTCCTGCTATACGCCATGAGCTATCAGCTCCGCCCTCCAACGAGATACGCCCTTCGACGGGCTCAGGGCGTCCCGAGCCTGTCGAGGGACGCTTCACGAGGCCCGCGTCACGAGACTCAATGGCGACGCGCGCAGTGGGAGACGAGCGAGCGGAGGAGTGGCGATCCCGCTGCGGAAACCGTCGTCCCTTCTGTGCTACCATGGGCCAGTTATCTTCAGATCGCCGGTCTGGCCGGACCCGGCGAATAGTACGTCTGGGATAAGAGGAGAGCACCCTCGCAGGATGCTCAAAAAGGCCGTCCTCTTCGTCCGTCGTTCGTCTCTCGTATCTCGTCGTTCGCAAGCGTTGATTTTTCTGCTTGCGAGATACGCTTCACGTTTCACGAACGACGATCTTTTTGAGATACGCTTCACGAGGGACGCTTCACGGGATACGGTCTTTGCGCTGGCGGACTTTTTCAGCATCCTGCTGGATCACAACCATGCCGTTGATTCCTGAGCCGCTACAACACCGTCTCATTCAGCTTCGCCGCGTGCTCC
>Ga0315290_10004353_pt1 | contig 10207 bp, 7 predicted proteins | sample YL17G12_0_MG_FD_203627 | JGI IMG/M metagenome (GOLD analysis project Ga0315290, IMG submission 203627) | Sediment microbial communities from Yellowstone Lake, YNP, Wyoming, USA - YL17G12_0 | ecosystem: Environmental > Aquatic > Freshwater > Lake > Sediment | place: USA: Wyoming | collected...
CAGCATCGAGCACGTTTGTCTAACCAGTGTAATCTTTCGGCGGGAAATCTCGCCCGACGAACTGACAGAGGATCTGTGCAAATTCATTTTCAGCGGTATCGAAAGGAAGCGGCCATGACCGGGAAGACTTCGACAAAGCCCATGGCCCTCGTCTTCCTCCTGGTTCTGCCCTTTTGCCTTTTCCTCACTGCCTGCGAGAAAGAAAAGGAAGCGGGGCCCTACGACTATGACGTAACGATCATCGGAGCAGGCGGCGGAGGACTTGGCTGCGGCGCAGCCCTGGCCAAGGAGGGCCTCAAGGTCTCCGTCTTCGAGCAGCACGACAAGGTCGGCGGCTTCATGACCGCCTTTGACCGTGAGGGCTTCACGTTCGAGGTCTCCCTCCACGTGCTGGCCGACGTCAGGGAAGGGGCCGCCTTCTACGAGATCCTTAAGGACCTCGACGTGCTGAACAGGGTGGAATTCCTCAAGATCGATCCCCTGTGGCGCTGCGTCTTCCCGGACCAGACCTTTGATGTCCCTGCGGACCGGGAGGCATTCCGGAAGCTCCTGTACCAGAACTTCCCCAACGAGCGAGAGGGGATCGACGGGTTCTTCAAGACCACGGAAGCCGTCTACGACGAGGTCGTCGCCATCGGGGAACTCTCCCAGAAGAACCTGCTGGCCCGGCTTCCCCAGTATGCGCTTTTCCCATTCCGTTTCCCGAACCTCTTCAAGTACCGCAACGCCACCCTGAAGGACCTGTTCGATGAGCAGGTGAAGGACCCGCGCCTTCAGGGCATCTTTGCCCAACTCTGGGGATACCTGGGTCTTCCTCCCTCCCAAGCCTCCGGGCTCTACTATGCCCTGATGTGGCACGGCCTGCACGACAAAGGCGCCTACTACCCGAAGGGCTCCAGCCAGGCGATCTCCAATGCCCTGGCCGCGGTGATCCAGGAGAAGGGCAGCAAGATCTTTCTCAACACCCGAATCGACAAGATCCTCATGGAGGACGGCCAAGCGGTGGGCGTGAGAACCGCCAAAGGAGAGGAATTCCGTTCCCGTTTCGTCGTCTCCAATGCCAGCGCCCTACAGACCTATTTGCGCCTCGTTGGCGAAGAACACCTGAAGCCCAAGTTCGTGAAAGAGCTTGAGGGTATGGAGATTTCCTGCTCCCTTCTGATCGTCTACCTCGGCCTCGACATCGACCTCCGAAAGACCGACCTCAAGGACGTGCACGAGGTGTTCATCAACAGCGGCTACGATTTCGAAAAGGACTACCGGAACCTGCAGGCAGGGAATTTCGACGACCCGCACATCGTGATGGGCCTCTATTCCAACATCGATCCTTCTTTTGCTCCGAAAGGCAAGTCCGTGGTCTCCCTGGTCACGGTCGCGCCCTACGAATACAGGAACAACTGGCTCAAGGACGGCAAATACGAAGAATACGTGAAGATGAAGGAAGAAGCGGCCTGGAAGCTCATCCGCAGAACCGAGGCCGTGCTGCCGGGCATCGCAGATCACATCGAGGTGATGGAGGTCGGCACGCCGCGCACGTTCGAGCGGTACACCCTGCACGACAAGGGAGCGGTCTACGGCTTCGCCCTCACTCCGGAGCAGAGTTTCAACAAGCGGCTCGCGCAGAAGGGCCCGATCCGGAACCTGTACCTGGCAGGAGGATGGACCTTCCCGGGCAACGGCCAGTCGACGGCCATCATGTCCGGGTATCTCGCGGCCCGAGAAATCCTCGGCCGCATCCGGTAACGATACAAGGGCTCCACTCAAAGCAAGAGGCAAGAAACCAACCGGAGGATCCCATGTCTGCCAGAACCGAAGCTCTGATGATCCAGACCCCCATCAAGGCACAGCAGGTCGCGCTCCTGGAACTCACCGACGATATGAGGGCCACTCGGCCCGGGTACGAGTGGCGGCTGGATTTGGAGAGGGCCAGGCTCGTCACCGAGTCTTACAAGCGGACCGAAAAGGAGCCCATGGCCCTGCGCAGGGCAAAGGCCCTCGCCCACATCCTGGAACAAATGACCTTGTACATCCGGCCGGGCGAGATGATCGTCGGCAACTTCGCGTCCAATCCGGACTCTGTTCCCCTCTATCCGGAGTTCGCATGGAAGTGGATCGCCCGCGAGACCGCGCCGGGCCAGGTTTACAGCAACATGCTCACCGACGAGGGCAGGAGAGACCTGAAGGAAATCGGCGACTACTGGGGCAACTTCTCCATCCATCACATGCTTCGGGGATACCTGCCCGAGGAATTGACCGAGGTGTTCTGGGTATTCAACTGGGAATCCGGCACACCGAACTACGAAAAGATCCTGCGAATGGGTCTCAAGGGGATTCTCGAGGAGGCCAGGGAGCGAATCGCGAGGCTCGACAGGGAGTACATGGCCGAGAGCGTCAGTGGCGTGGACTTCGTGAAGAAGAAGGACGCCCTGAACAGCATGATCCTGGCTGTTCAGGCCGCCATGGCCTGGGCGAAGAGGTACGGGAAGCTCGCAAGGCAGTCTGCCCAGGGAGAGAAGGATCCTCGACGAAAGGAGGAACTGGAAAGAATCGCCGCGGTCTGCGAATGGGTGCCGGAGAATCCGGCTCGGACCTTTCACGAGGCCCTGCAGTGTTACTGGTTCATCCATGTTCTGGTCAACTTCATCGACCTCCCGCAGGTGGGAAGCGGCATCCGGTTCGACCAGGTCATGGACCGCTTCTATGAAGAGGACCTGAAAGAGGGAAGGCTCAACAGGGGTGAGGCTCAGGAACTCGTTGAATTCCTGTTCGTCAAATTCCAGGAGACCGGCTTCCTGCACGCGCCCATCTGGTCCGGATTTGGCGGCGGCGCCCTGGGATATCAGACGATCACGATCGGCGGGGTCGATTCCAAGGGGAACGACGTCACGAACGAGATGAGCTACATCGTCCTGGATGCCACGAAGACGGTGAGAGCCATCGTTCCACCCCTTGCCCTGCGATGGCACGACAGCATACCGAAAAAGCTCGTCGACAAGGCGATCGAGGTCCTGGGCTCCGGGATGCCCCAGCCCGCCATTTTCAACGACAAGGTGAACATCCTGCGGCTGGTCCAGCTCGGCTGCCCCCTCGAAGACGCCCGTAGCTACTCCATCAACAACTGCATGGTTCCGACCATTCCGGGCAAGAACTTCAATCACATCTCCGCCTGGGCGAGTGGCGTGCCCCTGCCACTCTGCATGAATGCCGCTCTCGGGATCCCGCCGCTCGCCTTCTACAAGAAGGCCGGCCTCAGGACGATCGACCCCAAGAAGCTGAACTCCATGGAGGAATTGCTCGACGCCACCGTCGAAAACTACAGGTGGGTCATCCGCAGGCTCGTTCTCATCGCGAACATCTCGGACGCCCTTTACCAGGAGTACGCACCGAGACCCTTCCTCTCGGCCGTGACCGACGATTGTATCGAGCGGGCCCAGGACGTCCGGGACTGGAACTACACGCCTGATTACAGGGATGTCACTCTCTTCGGGCTCAACACGGTCTCCGATTCCCTGGCAGCCGTGAAGAAGCTCGTTTTCGACGACAAGAGAGTGACCCTGGAGAGGCTCATCGAGGCCTTGCGCAGCAACTGGCAGGGATGTGAAGACCTCCGAAGGATGTGCCTCGCCGCGCCCAAATTCGGAAACGACGAAGACTATGCGGATCTCATCTCGCTCGAGTTTGCAAAGAGAATCTCTGAAGAGACCCGGGCGTGCAGGACGAACCGGGGAACACCCGTGATGCCTGACGGCACCGCTTCAACAGCCTGGTGGAGTTTCGGTCGCGTGTGCGCGGCAACGCCGGACGGCAGGAACGCTGGGGATCCCTTCAACGACGGCACCATTTCGCCCATGACGGGCAGAGACAAGAGGGGACCCACCGCGGTGCTCAAGTCCGTTTCCAAGGTCGACCCCCTCCTGACCTGGAATCACCTCTTCAACCAGACTTTCATGCCCGAATATCTCAAGGGCGACCATACCGATCTCTTCGGGCACTATCTCAAGACCTTCGGGGACCTGGGAATCCACCATGTCCAGTTCACCACGGTGGGCAGGGAGACCCTGGACGACGCGCAGAAAAACCCGGGCAAGTACCCCAACCTCATGGTGAGGGTTGCAGGGTTTGCCGCCTATTTCATTGATCTGGACCGGAACATTCAGGATTCGATCATCGGCAGGACTGCCCAGAGCCTGGGTGCTGCCTGCAAAATGGATCGCTGAGCACACCATCTCGCTGGGGCACGGAGGAGGGAATCGTGGCCGGGGCTGTTCGCGACTGCGTTGCGCGACGTTTCTGAATGTTGCGAGGAGCTGAACGACTTCTCCATGGCCGGGTTCCAGAAATTCTGCAAGTAGAAAGCCGGTCAGCGGGAGGGTGTTTCGCCACGGGGTTCCTCGCAGTCGACCCGTGCGCAGACGAGGTCCTATCCTTGCATTCGCGCCTCGGAGAATCCGTCACGCATGCCTGAGATGATCATCGACCTGCACGTGCACACCAGGCGACACTCCGGGTGCAGCAACATCGAACCGCCGGATCTCATCGGTAGGGCAGCGGAAATCGGCCTGGACGGTTTGGCCTTGACCGAGCACGGGATCCTCTGGACAGAGGAGAACCTCGCTCCGTTGAGGGAGAAAGCGGCTGGGAGGGGACTCACGATTCTTGCGGGCGAGGAGGTGACCTGCTTCTTCAACGGAAGGAAGCAGGACTTCCTCGTCTTCGGATTGAAACGGAGCCTGGGAAGCGCCACTTCACCCCGCGAGCTCGTTCACCGGGTCCATGGCGATGGAGGAATCGTGATCGCGGCACATCCTTTTAAACCGTCCCGTCTCGGGGTCGGTTACCATGGCATCGGCGAAGATCTGTATGACCTCGACCTGGACGCCATCGAACTCCACCATCCGGACCACAACGACGAGGCCAGGGAAAAAGTCAGGGAGGCCGCCCGAATGCTGGGGATTCCCATGACCGGCGGGAGCGATGCCCACGAACTCGACCGATTGGGTGTCTCGAGCACCCGGTTCTTCAACCGGATCGCCACCGTTGAGGATTTCACCGTGGAACTGCGGGCCGGCAGGGTCGAGCCCCTTCGCGGGTTCCCCCTCCACACCAGAAAGGACCCAACATGAATGGAGTTGACGTCGTCGTGATCGGAGCAGGCAACGGCGGTCTCACCGCATCCGGTGTCGAGGGAATTCGAAGAACGGGGATCCAGGTCATCGAGATGAGGGAACGATATGCCAAGGTCCTCATGCCCCTCAAGGGGAACGTGAACCACGTGGGTATGATGTACGCCGGCTCCCTTTTACACGGTCGGAGAAATCTCGGGCGGGATCATCCACGGAGCTTCCTTCGACTGCAGCCGGTTCTTCCCCATCGTGACGGAGGTCACGATCCGGTTCCGGAGGCCTGCATGGACGGACGTGACCCTCGAGGTCGAGCTGACCCGGGAGGAGTCGGAGAAGATCCAGAGAGAGGCGAACGACAAGGGCAAGGCGAACTTCGCCATGGACCTCGAGATCAAGGACACCAGCAGTGAGACCGTAGCCCTGGTACACGGGATCTGGCAGATCCGGAAACTTCCGGAGGGCATGCCGAGCCCCTTCCCTGCCGGGTGAAGCTGCAACGAGTGGTTCGACAGAATAAGATGGCCACACTCGCCTGGGCCGGCGTGATCTCTCAGGACTGCGCCTGGGTGTTCCGTCTTCGATTTGCTCGGGCTCCAAACGTTCCGGCCTTATCGTCCCTCGTCCCGGGCCGGCCGCATGGGGCGTCCATGCCCCGCGGCCGGGGCGGAACATCCATGTTCCGCCCCCTGGCGGGCCTGATCGGGACTCGGGACGGGCCTCCACGAGTCGCCCTGCGCGAATCTCCGCCGGAACACCCAGGCGCTGAACAATCCGTCCCGTATAGAGAGGCTCTCCGCCACTGAGTCCGTATTTCTTGGTTGACTCCGGCTCGGATTCCGGCTACGCTTTAATTGGTCCGACCAGTTTGGGGCTCAGGTTCCGGCATGCGCATTTCCGAACAGATTGCCCGTTCCCTCGAAAAGGCCATCCTGAAGGGCGAGTTCCCGACGGGAAACCGCTTCCCCTCTGAGAGGGAACTCGCCGAGCGCTTCCAGGCGAGCCGCTCCAGCATCCGCGAGGCCGTGGGAAAACTTGCCCAGTTGGGCCTGGTCGAAACCCTCCCCCAGAGCGGCACCTACGTGAGCAACTACCTCATCGACGGCTCCATGGACCTTCTGGTCCATCTCATGAAACACGGGGAGACCGTGGATTCGGACGTGGTCCTTTCGCTGATGGAATTCAGAAGGATGACGGAGGCCTTTGCCGTCCGCAGGGCAGTGCTCAACGCGAAAGAAGAGGATATCAGAGATCTGACCCGCATCGTGGAGCGGGAATGCCGGCCAGGCATCCGCGCCCGGGAGATGGCGGACTGCGACTACACCCTGCACACCGCAATCATCCGGTTTGCAAGCAACCTGGTCCTCCAGCTCCTCTTCAATTCCTTCAAGCCCGTCTACCGGTTCTATGCGGACTTGTTCTTCAGGCTTCCGGACACGATCTCGACGACCGTCGCCCAGCACAAGAAGCTCGTCCGGGCCTTTTCAAAAAGGGATCCGGAGGCCGCTGCCTCCTTCCTGGAGGAAGCGCTCTCCTACGGGGAGAAGCGCGTCGTGGAAGCGCTGCGGAAGCAGGCCGGGGGGAAACCGCGGAAGCTCAACCATCCCTTCAAGGCAAGAGGAAGTTTCTAAACCGGAGGTCGTCATGGCCGTACAATGCCAGCCCAACGTGGCCGTCTGGTCTCCTGCGGAGACTCTGTCTCCCAGGGTCTCGAAATTGCGATCCGAGTATTTCTCCTTTCACGAGCGGGCGTACTTCCGAAACGAGGTCATGGCCTTTTCCACAGGCCAGCCCTGGGACATCGTTTTCAGCGAGCACACCTGGGGCGTTGCTCCCGAAATCCATCCTTTTCTGGAGGCCTTCAAGGCAGCGTTGCTGGTCGATGCCAAGGTCATCCCTCTTCCGGATTCCTTCTGGAAGGAACCCCTCGTCCTCCGCAGGGCACTCTTCTTCCAGGAGGTCGTGGAGAAACACCTTCCCGTGCAGGTTCTCGAAGGGGAGCTCATCGTGGGCGGCCAATTCAACACGGCCCTCTCACGGACCCTGACCCGGAAGGAGGCCAGAAAATTCAACCGCATGGAGAGACGGTACGTGGAGAGGCTCAAGGAGTACGATGCCCTCGGGTTCGGCAATGCGGGAGCCACGGCGGGCCACCTCATTCCGGATTACAAGACCGTGCTCCAGATCGGCTTCAAGGGCCTCCAGGAACGCTTCGAGAAGCTTCTGCCCCAGGCCTCCAACCCGTCCCACAGGGATCTCCTGCGGGCCCTCATGGTCAGCGTGGAAGTGCCCCGTATCCTGGCCGGACGATATGCCGCAAGACTCCGGGAACTGGCCGCTCAGGAAACGAGTCCGGGCCGTACCCGCGAACTCGCCCGGATGGCCGAGATTTGTGAGAGGGTCCCCTGGGAGCCGGCCCGGACCTACTGGGAGGCCCTGCAGTCCCTCTGGTTCACCCACATGCTCATCATGTCTGCCGAATCCTACCCGGGCCCTGGCCTCTCTCACGGCCGGTTCGACCAGTACGTCTACCCGTACTACAAGCGGGACATCGAGTCCGGGACGATGGATCGGGAGTTCGCCAAGGAGCTCCTTGGATGCTATTTCATCAAACACAACTATGCCTATGACTTCCAGGGCAGGATCGGGAACAACCAGGGGATCAACTCGTCTTTCGGCCAGCTCATCACCCTGAGCGGAATGGGTCAGAACGGAGAGGATCTGACAAATGACTTCACCGATCTCTGTCTGGATGTGATTGAAGAGATCAACCTGCTCGAACCCAAGCCCAACGTTCGGCTGCACGCAAACTCACCTGAGAAGCTCCTTCGCCGCGTGGTGGAGATCATCGCCAAGGCCCAGGGGGCGCCCTTCCTTCTCAATTTCGACGAGACGAGCATCCGCGCCCTGGAATGCATGGGACTCCCGAAGGAGAAGCTCTGGGATTACGCGCCGGTGGGCTGTCTGGAGAACACGCTCCAGGGAAACGACCGGTCCGGAACCGTGGACGTGAACTTCAACCTCGCCAAGCCGGTTGAGCTGGTTCTCCATAACGGAAGGGATCTGGCCACAGGGAGGCAGGCCGGGCCCAGGACCGGCGACCCCCGGCGGTTCCAGAGCTTCGAGGAGTTCTGGAAGGCATACGAACGTCAGACCCTCACCGTCATGGAGAAGCTCATCGAGACCTACAATCTCTCCGACGAGATCCGGTCCAGCTACGAGCCGGTACCCTATCTCTCCACCCTGGTGCGTGGCTGCGAGACCTCCGGAAGGGACATCAACCGCGGCGGAGCCGAGCACAACTTCATCACGATGGAGGGGGTCGCACTGGCCACCACGGTCGATTCTCTCCTGGCCGTGAAGAAGCTCGTCTTCGAAGACGGAAAGATCACGATGGATGAGCTGATCAGGGCCATCGATACGAATTTCGAGGGCTATGAACCCCTTCGGCAGAAGCTCGTCAACAAGGCGCCGAAATACGGAAACGACGACCCCTATGCCGACGAGTTCGCTCAGCGGGTTTCCCGGTTCTGGTCCGAAGCCGTGACACGCTACACTTCTCCCTCCACGGGAAGGCGCTACCGGGCAGGATACCTGTCCTGGAACTACTGGATCAGCTATGCGCCCAAAACGGCGGCCACCCCGGATGGCCGCAAGCGGGGATCGTTCCTCTCCAACGGGGTCTGCCCGGTGAACGGGGTGGATCGAAGAGGTCCCACCTCGGTCATCAACTCGGTTGGGAAAATCGGATGGCCGACGATCCCGAACGGAGGCTCCCACACGATCAGCCTTTCTCCTTCGCTCGCCAGGGGGGAGGAGCACCGGCAGAAGATCATGTCGCTCCTCAAGGCTTACACGGAGCGGGGTGGGACCGCCCTGCAGATCAATATCTTGGACGCCGCTACCCTTCGAGAGGCGCAGAAGCGTCCGGACGAATACAGGAATCTCCTCGTCCGGGTCACGGGCTACAACGCCTATTTCGTGACCCTGGGCAAGGAGATCCAGGACGAGATGATCGCCCGGCATGCCCACATGATCTGAAGACCCAAAAGAGGGCACCCGAATGGTTGTTCCCTGCGAAACGGCTGAGAAGAAGCAAACAGCTCACGAACCCGTTACCGGCCGGACGACGAGTCCCAAGCTGGACGATCGGCTCTATGAAGCGTTCCAGGGCGACATGACTCCGAAGTTCCTGGCCACGCAGGACGAATCCGGCGTTCCGAACGTCGTCCCGATCATCTCCATCCAGCCCTATGACCGCAGCACCCTGATCTTCGGGAACTTCCTCATGTGGAAGACCGAACGAAATCTCAAGAAAAACCCGCTGGTCTCGGTCACCGTGTTCACGAAGGAACTCTTCGGCGCCACCCTGCGCGGCGTGTTCAGGGGATTCGAAAAGACGGGCGAGTACGTGGATATCGTCAACTCCTCGCCGCACATGCGCTACAACGCATACATGGGCGTCCGAAACGCGGGCTCCATCGAAATCGTAGATATCTCCAGACCCTTTCAATGGACCAAGCTGGAAATCCTGTCCGGCAATCTTTGTTCGAGGCTGCGCAAGGGATGGGGCAGGAAGTTCACGCAAGCCCGCAACGTGCTCCATCCCCTGGTCGCGGAGAAGTTCGCAAGGATCGCGGCTGTGAAGGTGATCGCCTACATCGACGACCAGGGATCCCCCTGTGCGGTTCCGGTCGTGGCGCTCCAACCCGCCGCGCCTGACGTGCTCCTGTTCCCCAAGAGGCCCATGACCGACTACCTGGGAGGTCTCCGGGAAGGCGCAGAAGTCGCGGCCTCGGTCATCACCATGGAGCCCGTGGCCTTTCAGGTCAAGGGCACCTTCCGGAACGTGAACGACAGATGGGGCGCCGTCGTGGTCGACAGGGCCTATCACGCTTCGCCCCCCTTCGTGGGGAAGCTGATCAACCCGGGGTCCTGACAGCCATTTTGTCTTTTGAAGTCCCCTCTTCCCTTTGGAGATGCTGGTGAGAAATGGCCGGATACAAGGCGCACCGGATCCAGCTGTCAGTTGCCAGGGATCAGCTGTCAGGCCTCCCCCTTCGCCCCCAAAAACTGAGAACTGCGTG
>Ga0315290_10004356_pt1 | contig 10201 bp, 15 predicted proteins | sample YL17G12_0_MG_FD_203627 | JGI IMG/M metagenome (GOLD analysis project Ga0315290, IMG submission 203627) | Sediment microbial communities from Yellowstone Lake, YNP, Wyoming, USA - YL17G12_0 | ecosystem: Environmental > Aquatic > Freshwater > Lake > Sediment | place: USA: Wyoming | collected...
CCGATGTTTTTCAGCCTGGAGGACTTCCAGGAGGTGGTTTTCAATTCAACCCCAATCCCGAAGTGCATCCTTTCCGGCTCCATCGACACCTTCTACCCGCTCCGGCGGTCCGCCGCGCGGAATCCGGACGTCGTGGTCATGGCGCACCCCGGGTACGCCGCCGCGAGCCGCGAGGGACTGCCCGGGACCTTCGGTGCGGCATACGCGCGGGAGCTCGCCCAATATCGGTGCGGGGTGACGTGCAGCTTGGTCATCGGCTATGCCGTGGCCAAGTATATGGAGCTGCCGGCCGCCGGATGTCTCCTGTTGGCCACCTACACGCCCGATCTCGACCTGCTCGGCTTTCAGGACGGCGTCAACTATATCCGGGTGGACGAGCAGACGTTCGACGGCAAGCTCGCGGAGATCCTTGCGGGGCCCGAGGCCTTCGAACCCATCCGGAGGGCGGGGTTCGAGTTGGTGCGCGCTCGGCATGCGGACGTTCACCGGGCACAAACTCTGGAGCGGCTGATCCGGGAGCACTGCGCCGCACGGTGACGGCTGGTGGAACCGGCAGGGACCGTCGGGTCAGGTGAGGTCGCGTCCGAACAGTTGAATCTCCGCGCTGTCCTCGGTCATTCGGATCATTCGCTCGAAGGTGAGGCCCAGCCGCTCGAGCACCCGGATTGATCCCAGGTTGTCGGGCTGCGTAATGGCCGCCACCCGCGTGAGCCCGAAGGCCGCCTTCCCGTGGCCGATGACGGCTGCCGCAGCCTCCACGGCGTAGCCCATTCGCCAGTACGCCGGCAGAAAGGCGAACCCGATATCCGCGTCTGCCAGGGTATCCCGCTTGAGCAGTCCGCAAATGCCGACCGGTGTTTCATCTTCCTTCCGCGTAACCAGCAGCAGCCCGAACCCGTGCCGCTCGTAACTGGCCATCGGGCCGTTCCGGATGTACGCGCGCGCGTCCTCGAGGGTGCGAACACCCCGATCACCGATGAACTGGAGGAACGACGGCTCGTTCAGGAGGCCGAGGATGAAGGGTGCGTCCTCCTCGGTTTGCCGGCGCAGGGTGAGGCGGTCGGTCTCGACGATCGGCGCAGAAGGACGCTGCCCGGGAACAGTCACGGGGCCGCTGTCGCGGCGGCCAGTTTCCGCACGGTGGTCACATTGCGGATCGTCGTGGGCCCGCCGAGCGCGCGCTCCAGCCGCGCGCCGGTCACCTTGGAGTCGCTGATCCTGCCTTGACACAACCAATAGGCCTCGCGCCGGTGGACGTGGAACTCGTCCGTCGACGTCTGCAGGGCCAGGAGAGCATTCCGGGCCGATGCCGCAAGCGGGGCCTTCAGGAACATCACCGAGAGGGCCTGGACTCCGGGGGCGGGTGCCTGGCCAGGAAAGGGCTCGTATGCGGCGACGTCCGCGAGCTCTTCCGGCGCGCGGAGAAAGGTGGCGACCTCATATCCCAGCGCGCCCTGAAGCTGGCGTTCGATCTTGCGCTCCAGACTTGGTGTATCGGCGGAGCGTGCCGAAAACAGCACGTTCCCACTGGCGATCACCGTGGCGACCTCCAGGAATCCAAGTGCCCCGAACAGCTCCCGGAGGCGCGCCATCTTCACGACATGTCCCCCGACGTTGATGGCACGGAGGAACGCCACGTGGCGGGTCAGCGGTGCTCATCCGGATGAGGCAGGCGCTGCCGGTCAACATCCGGCTTCGCGGCGAGCAGGCGCTCGGCAAACTCGAGACGGCCCTCGACCTCGGCGAGTCGCTTCTCGACGGCGCCGAGCTCATTGAGCCGGTGTTCCATCTCTTCCAGCAGTCGGGGTTGCACTTCGGCCAGCCGGCGCTGGCGCCGGAGGAGCACTATCCCCGCCAAGGCACCACCGGTGAGAATGCCGTTGGCGAGCGCCCACAATATCGTCCCTTCCATATCAATCCCTCCCGGATACAGCGCTCGACGACCCGTTCGGTGCGTTCTCTGCCTCGGCGGCCCGATTGATATCCTCGGTCTCGAGCACCGGGCGCGGGTAGCCGCGGATGGCCACCTCGATCATCGCCCGGCCGACGTTGACGGACGTGGTCACGTGGCGCGGCGCAAGGCGGCGGAGCAGCGGGTACAGCGGTACCAGCACTGAGTAGAGGGCGTTGTAGAGGGGTGTCTTCGAGCGGACGCCGGCCAGCGGCTGAATATATCCTGGACGGAACATGTACGCCGCCTTGAAGGGCAGGGCAAGCAGCGCCTCTTCGGTCTGGCCCTTCACGCGCGCCCACATCACCCGGCCGCGCCCGGTGCCGTCGGTGCCCTCACCGGAGACGTAGCAGAACACGGAGCGCGGGGCCGCCTCGACCACGGCCCGGGCCGCCGCCAGGGTGAGGTCGAACGTGAGCCGGCGGTATTCCGCCTCGCTCATCCGGAATGACGACACGCCCAGGCAGAAGTAGCAGGCGTCGGCGTCGCGGAAGGCCTCCCGCCGCGGCGCGAAGTCGAAGAAGTCGGCGTGCCGTACCTCGTGGAGCTTGGGATGGGTTACGCCTCCGCCGCGTCGGACGACCGACACGACGGACTCGATCCGCGCATCCGCAAGGCACTCCGCGAGTACGCCGCTTCCGACCATCCCGGTGGCCCCGAACAGGATCACTTTCATTTCGCTCGCACACTCCCGATCAGGGGCTTGGCGAACCGCACGCCTTGGTCCGCGTACCCGAGGTGCCGGTAGACGCCGTGGGCGGGGTAATGGGTCGGCCCGCTGGTGATCTCCATGGCGATGATCTTCTCGCCAGCCATGGTCATGCGCCTTCATCCTGGCTGGGATTGCTAGTTGGCGATCCCCACCGCAGCCCCAACGTATCGCGCGTCCATCACCTGATCCAGCATGAACGCGGCGACGTCCGCCCGCGAGATGCCGACGGTCCAGAGCCAGTGGCCGACCTGTGGACCCTGGCGGTATACGCCGCGCCGAGGCCCGTTGTTCAACGCGCCGGGCCGGACCAGCGTCCAGGCCAGGCCAGACCGGCGGACGAGGGCCTCTTGCCGCCGCTTGTCCAAGAAGTAGAAGGGCAGGATGAAGAGTCGGACGAAGAGCGTGTAGTACAGCCCCATCTGCCACCACGCGTCTCCCACGCCGAGCGCCGTTTCAACGACCACACGATGCACGCCGTGGCGCTGCATTGCCTCGAGAATGTTCAGCGTGCCCTCGGACAGGATGCGGGTGGGGCGGAACCACTGCTGGTGGCCCAGCGCGCAGAGCACCGCCTCCTGCCCCCGGACGGCGGCGTCCAGCGATGGCGGCACCAGCACGTCGCCCTGTACCACGGTCAGCCGGGGATTCGTGAGGCGAAGCCGGGCGGGGTTCCGTACCAGGGCCGTCACCTCGTGGCCCTGCTCGAGCGCCTGCTCCACCAGCGCCCGGCCGGTCCCGCCGGTCGCTCCCACGACCAGAATGCGCACGCTGCTCCTCTCGTCCAATGGTGCCGGCAATGTGCCAATGCCCCCCCGGCCGCGAGGCACGTATCAAGCTGGAGCGCTGCCCCTCTGGACAGCCGACTCATTGTGACGTATGTAAAGAGACGACTCCTCCAGTCTGGCCGTCATCAGCTCCGCGCCCGGAGACGCTCGATGCTCGATTCCACGGTTCACTGGCTCGACCAATTCGGCTCACTGGTGTTCTGGACCTGCGCCGCCACCCTGGTGCTCATCAACGCGGCCGCGGTGGCGGTGGTGATGCTCACACGGAGCCGCGACCTCGTGAACCGCTGGACCGGGCCGGTTCTCGCCGCCAACCTCTTCCTGCTCGGCGCCGGCATCGGCCTGCCGGTCGCGGCGTTCACCGCAAAATTCGTGGTGAGCACGCTCGCGCCCTCACTGTCGGTCGAGCAGAGGAAAGACGCCGGCCCGCAGGATGCGGTTCCCATGTCCGGTGTCCTGCCGCAGCCCTGAGCATGCACGGCGGGGGCTCCCCCCGCCATCCCTCCCGCGACATTCACCGCAACCTCAACCCAGGCGGCCTCGAGTCAGCGGACCGCTAGTGAGCGGCAATCGTCATTGCCTGTCCGATCGTCCCGCGGTCCTCGAGGGCGGAGAGCATGACGGCGGCGACATCGGCGCGGGATACCCGCGATCCGAGGCCCCAGCGGACCTCGCGCCCCACATGCACGCGCCCTGTCCGCTCGCCGTCGGTCATTCGCACGGGACGGAGAATGGTCCACTGGAGTCCGCTGGCGCGCACCGCAGCCTCCTGAATTTCCTTGTCCGCCATGACCTCCCTCAGGACCGTGCGCAATACCCACGGCGCCGGGAAGCGCCCGGCGGCCCGGCTGTCGCCCACGGAGCAGGAACTCTCGACCACGAGTCGCCGGACGCCCGCCGCCTGCATGCCGGCGATAAGATGGCCGGTGCCCACCGAACAGACCGGCACGCCCGGCTGGGCGCGCGCGCGGTCCGCTCCCTCGGGCTTGGCGCCCAGCGTGCACAGCACGGCGTCGTGGCCGGCCACGGCGGGCCGGAGCGTGTCCGGTCGCATCACGTCGCCGGCGGCGATGCGCAGAGAAACATGGGACACGGGAAGCCGGGCCGGGTCGCGGACGAACGCCGTGACCGCATGCCCGGCGGCCAGCGCCTGCTGGACCAGATGCCGGCCGGTTCCGCCCGAGGCGCCAACGATGAGGAGCCGCACTCCGTTCACTCCTTTTCGCGCAGCGAGGAGAGCACCACGAGTCCGCCGAAGATGCCCCCCGCGGCGCCGATGTAGAAGACGAGCGCGCCAGGGCCGTCGCTCCGGCCGCCGATCTTGACCAGCACGGCGATCGACGCGATGCCCACGAGCAGCAGTGCCATGCCGATGAACGTGAGGCATCCGCGCACTATCGCAGCCCTCCGGCCGTGGGCCCGATTCCCTGCGTTCGCATGAAACTGTCGAGGCCGCGCATCGCCTGTGCTCGGATGGCGCCCTGCACGAAGGGTGTCCAGCCCAGGAGCACTCCCTTGAGACCGAGCGCCTGGCGGGCCCAGGCGTACAGGTCGAAGCGGTCGATGTGCTGCACGATCAGGCCGCCCCGAAACTGGAAGGCGGCCTGGATGGCGTTGTGCACCGGGCGACCGGTGGCGGAAAAGCTGTACCAGGCGTCCCACCGCGCCGTGCCACGGTCGGCATCGGCTTGAATGCCGCTCGCCACCACCCGAAGATCGGAGGCCCGTTCGCAGAGCAGGCGCCACATGGCGCCGACCTGGGCACCCCGCAGGTCCCGGAACACCGGGTCCGAAAAGGTGGCGTCCTGCGCGTAGCAGGTGGCCATCGCCGCGTGATCGCGCCGCTGGAAGGCCGAGTAGAATCCCCGGATCAATTCGGCGTGCTGACTCATGCCACCCCCGAAACGCCCTCAAGGCCCGGCACGTCTTGCCAGACCTTGAGGGATGCAGCCTGTTCGGCAGCCCTGGCCGATTGCAGCCAGGGTGAGTTCTACATTGCCGCCATGTGCCGCACCGTGGCAGCCAGGGTCTTCACCTTGGCCGGGTCAGCCGCGGTGGCGGCGTCGCCGTCGAGTTGTGTGGCCAGCGCGGTCAGCGCCGCTTGCCGATCCTGTCCCGATTTCCTGTCGGCGCTCTCGATCGACTTCCTCGCGGCAGACACCCTGGAGGCCGAGAGGCCGTTCGATCGCGACAGCTGGTCGAGATACGCCTGCGCCACGACGGCTTTGGCCGGCCAGACCAGCTGGGGCTGTCCCTGGGCGTTGAAATAATCCAGGTGCACCAGCTTCGCGGCGTCGATTTCGTTCTGCGAGACGAACGCGCTGGGCGTCAGCTCGAACACATCGAGCCCGCGCGAAATCTCGGAGCTGTACATGTGACCGTTGTACCAATACACCGACCAGGTCCCACCGCTCGCCATGGTCGTGGAGTCCACCGGGCCGCGGTCGAAGAAGGCGATTTCCTTGGGGTGTGCTGCATCCGTGAAGTCGAACACCGACACGCCGCCCTGGTACCACGACTGGACCATGACGTCGCGGCCGGGGATCGGGATCAGGGACCCGTTGTGCGCCACGCAATTCTCGGTGGCCGTCTGCGCCGCCGACATCTTGTAGTAGCTCTGGAAGGCCAGGGTGTTGTTGGTCAGCGCGAAAATGGCATCCGCCCCCCACTCCGGCTTGTCCGTGGCCCGGCACTTCGGTGAGCCGCCGCCGCCCCACTCATCGGAGAAGAGCAGCTTGGTCCCGTCGTTGTTGAAAGTCGCCGAGTGCCAGTAAGAAAAATTCGAGTCCGCCACGGCGCCGATCCGCTTGGGATTGGCCACGTCGTGGATGTCGAGAAGGAGGCCGTAGCCGCCGCAGGCGCCGCCCGCCAGCCCGATGGCCGGGTAGACGGTGATGTCGTGGCATTGGGTCGGGCCGGGACGGATGGCGCCCGGTGTTGCGGGGGCGCTGCCGAACCGGGCCTGCATCATGGCCGGCAGGGCGGCCCGGAGCGCCGCGCTGTCGGCGCCGGTCGGGGCGCCGGTGCCGTTGCGCGCCTTGACGACGCTGTCAAGCATCGGGTCGACGAACCGGGACGGCAGGGCGAATTCCGCCCCGTTGATCGTCGCGGTGTATCCACCCTTGGCGCGCCACTCAGCGGCGGTCTTGGCCGCGGCGGCGATGTCTTCTGCCGCTTCCGCGTGCACCACTGGTGCGGTCAGGTCGTTGAAGATCCGCGGGGAGTTCACGATGGCGGCCTGCTCCGGGTGGGCCAGCGGGACCCTGATGACCTCGATGCGGAACAGCGCCGAGTTCGGATCCTGATCCGGCGTCAGCTTCGAGCACCCCGGCAGCTCATTCGGCGAGCGCACGCCAGCCGAGCCGGAGATGTATACGTAGATGTTGGCCTTGTCGTTCGGGTCTTCCACCACGGTATGGGTGTGCGAGCCGCGGCAGGTCTGCACGTTGGCGAGGTACTTCGGCGCCGCAATATCGGTGATGTCGAAAATACGCAGGCCGCGGAGGCGGTCGGCACTGACGGTGTCCTTGACACCCTGTGCGCCGCAGTCGAGGCGGCCCGAGGTGCCCTCTCCCGACACGAAGAGCAGGTGCTTGTAGACCGACACGTCGCTCTGCGACGCGGGGCAGAAGTACCCGATCCTGAGCGAGGGCTGGGCCGGGTTCGAAATGTCCCAGACCTGAAACCCGTTGTAGCTCCCCTGGATGACGTACTGTCCCGTGAAGGAGAGGTCCGAGTTCGTCGAGCCGACGAACTTCTCGGACGGCAGGGTCGTCGAGACGACGCGCAGGTTCCAGCTCGCCTGCTCGGCGTTGTTGAGGCCTGCCTTCAGGCCAACCCGGGGGTCGGGCTTGGGGGCGGACGCGGGTGCGGGTGCGGGTGCGGCGGTCGGGGCGGTGGTCGAGGAGGCGCATCCCGCCAGGGCCAACGCCCCGAGGGCGAGGGCGAACGGAACGAGCGGCGCCTGGCGTCGAACGTGGTGTGTCGGAGTCATGGGTGGTTCCGGAAAGGGGATAGGGGCGGCCAGACAGGTCGGGAACGTCGGGATGCTCATCGGGGGCTTCCAGCGGACGGCAGGGCAGCCAGCATCTTCTGCATCCGGTCAATCTCTGTCGTCTGATCGGCGTACACGTCGGACGCCAGCCGGAAAGTGGTTTCGTCCTGGGCCGCTCCCTCGGTGGCGAAGAGTTGGTTGACCATCACGATGGCGCCCATATGGTGCTGGATCATGTCGTTGAGGAACAGCCGGTCGAAATCCGCCCCTCGGGCCTGGTCCAGCTGAGCCAACTGCTCGGCGGTGAGCATCCCTGGCATCGGGGCGCCGTGGTCCATGCCCGGCATCATCTCATGCGGCGACGCTGGGTCGGGCACCGGCTCGCCCCGCGCACGGAGCCAGCGCTGCATGAGCGCAATTTCGTCCTGCTGTCCCACCACGATGCGCTCCGACATGGTGTTCACCTCCCGGCTCGCGCCATGGGTCGGCGCCCAGCCGGCAATCAGGACGGCCTGGGCGTGGTGGGCGATCATGCCGGTCATGAACTGCGCGTCCGCCGCGACGTAGGGCGGGTGGGTGGCGGCCGTGCTTCCCTGCGCCGCCACGCTCGGGGCGACCAGGGCAGTGGCGAGGAAAAGCGTGCGCATGCCGCGCGAACGGGGGGAAGTCACGTGCCACTCCTGAATATGGGTCCTGCCGAGGGATTTCTGCGCCATGCCCGAGGGGCGCGCTCCGGACGATTCAGCCCAAACCTAACCGGCCAGCCAGGTCCCGACAGGTCGGTGCGCCTGCAGGGGCCCGGCTGGTGCTGTCGCCTTGACGGAAGTTGGCTGGCGAAGGTTTCGGGCTCGGGCCCGCCAGGGGTCAGCCGGCGGTGAACGTCGCCTGCAGCGTCATCGGGACGCTCGCCAGCGCCCGGGAGACGATGCAATTCACCTTGGCGCCTTCCGCCAACGTGAGGAACTCGGCCTCCGTGATCCCCGGCACCTCGCCGTGGGTCGTGAGGTCGATCCGCGTGATGCCGAACCCCTCGCCGACCTTCTCAAGCTGGACCTTGGCCGTGGTCTCGACCTTCTTCGGGCTGTGTCCAGCCTTCGCGAGGCCAGCGGAGAGCGCCATCGAAAAGCAGGCGGCGTGGGCGGCGCCGAGGAGCTCTTCCGGGTTGGTGCCCGGGGCCATCTCGAACCGCGTCTTGAACGAGTAGGGGCCCTCGAACGCGCCGCTCCCCAGGCGGATGGAGCCGGTCCCAGACCGGAGGTCACCGGTCCACTGCGCTGCTGCCGTCCGTTCCATCTGATCTGCCCCCTGCGGTGCTACTGCTCGGCGACCGCTTTCAGGTTGGTCAGGCCGGCCTCGAAGTCCTTGCCGACCATCTGATCCATGCTGACAAAGATACTCATCAACTTACCGACGTAATTGTTCTTCCCACGCATGGTCCAGGTGACGATCGTCGAGTCGCCGGCGGGGGCGAGGGTGAAGTCTGTGGTATGGTGGGCCTCGAACGGAGCCAGGAAATCCAGCGCGATCGACACCTTCGACACGGGCACCTCCCCCGTGATCTCCATCCGCCCGGTACCAACCTTTCTGTTGCCACTCCAGGAATATACGGCGCCGATTCCGGCAGGCGCTCCGCTATGGGTCCGCGTCATCGTGGGGTCCATCGTTTCCCAGGGAGACCAGGAGGTCCACTGGTGGAAGTCATCGAGCAGGGGGAAGATCTTCTCCGGCGGAGCGTGGATGCTCGCCGAGCGATGGACCTCAAAGGTACCGGGGATCGTCATCGCGAAAAGCAGAAAAGCGATGAGGGCCAGGCTGATGGCGACGCCGATCTTCTTGACCATGGTTTCCTCGTGACGGGCTGGGGGGCGGCCTGTAAATCAATGCAGCGCAAAGTGCTCAACGGCGTCGGGGAAGGCAAGACCGTATGCCAACCTGCGAGCCACCGAAGGAGGCGCCCGGCTCTGCGCACGTGCGCGCGCCCGCGCGCACGGAATGGAAACGTGAACCCACGTTCGCGGGCAAAAACGAACGCGCGTATCGCTCACTGACCCCCGCGATTTCCAGGGTCAGGAGCGTCCGCATGCATTTCACGCAGGTCGAGCAATTGCCGGCGCGCTGCCCCCCGGCGCATACGTCGAGCGCGCCGAGAGAATCAGGAATCTCGGCCACCCGGAGCGTCTTTGCGACCCGGGTGTATTCGCCGCCGACGGACAGGGCGTCCAGCGCTTCGGTGCAAAGCATGGGCAGGGCCATTGGATCGGAGAATGCCATGTCGATCGAGGGCCCAACAAAGGCATCCGCGTCGGCGTAGGTCGACGCGTACAGGAAGCGGCCGATGCCGCCCTGCAGCAGCAGGGGCACGGACGCATTGCGAGGGGTATGGGTCTGCTGAAAACCGAGGCCCGTCCCATAGAAGGCGTCCACATTCGAATCGACCCGGATCAGCGGAAGCCCGATCCGTTCCGCCACCGGGGCGAGCCGCGCGTGGCGATCCCGGAAGAGCCGCCCCGCTGCTGGTCCCGTGCCATGGGAGCCGACGTTGTTGAACAACAGGTGCGTCAGCCTGAAGCCGGAGGGGGGGCAGCGTAGTGATGGTCGGCGAGCACGCAGAAGGAGTCGATTCCTGCCGAGAACCCGGTCGCGACCCCTGGCGCCCGTGGCATCCCGCTCCGGACCCCGGCGGGCAGGATCCGGACGCGGCGCAGCGAGGGGATGACCTGCTGAAGCAGCCGCTGGTATGGGCCGGACAACTGGAACCA
>Ga0315290_10004362_pt1 | contig 10198 bp, 1 predicted proteins | sample YL17G12_0_MG_FD_203627 | JGI IMG/M metagenome (GOLD analysis project Ga0315290, IMG submission 203627) | Sediment microbial communities from Yellowstone Lake, YNP, Wyoming, USA - YL17G12_0 | ecosystem: Environmental > Aquatic > Freshwater > Lake > Sediment | place: USA: Wyoming | collected...
CGAAGGGGAGCGGAAAAGATTCTGCCCCGGCCACAAACTCAATCTCTGCTCCTACGATTTCTCTCCCCAAAGGCGGCGGCGCCATTCGGGGCATGGGGGAGAAGTTCGCCGCCAATCCCGTCACGGGTACCGGTTCGATGTCGGTGCCCATCGCCACATCACCAGGCCGAGGCGGCTTTGGCCCGCAGCTGTCCCTGTCGTATGACTCTGGCGCGGGCAACGGTCCCTTCGGTCTTGGCTGGAATCTCTCGCTCCCTTCCATCACACGCAAGACCGATAAGGGCTTGCCGAAGTATCACGATGCTGAAGAGTCGGACGTCTTCATCCTCTCTGGCGCGGAAGATCTCGTGCCGGTGCTGGTCAAAAGCGGCGGAACCTGGGTACGCGAGAACCTGCCGCCCCGAACTGTGAACGGCATAAGGTATCAGATTCAGCGCTACCGCCCTCGCATCGAAGGCCTCTTTGCTCGCATCGAACGCTGGACGAATTCATCTGATCTGAAAGACACCTTCTGGCGCTCCATTTCGAAGGACAACATCACTACCTGGTACGGCAAGACTTCCGAAAGCCGCATCGCCGATCCAGCCAATCCGTCGCGCATTTTTACCTGGCTGATCTGTCAGAGTTACGACGACAAGGGCAACGCCATCGTCTACGAGTACAAGCAAGAAAACTCGGAGGGTGTCGATACCTCACAAGCCAACGAGCGCAACCGCGTTCGCCAGGCCAATCGCTATCTGAAGCGCATCAAGTACGGGAATCGCGTCTCGCGCCTCGTCCAGCCGGATCTGACCCAGCTGCCTTGGATGTTCGAAGTGGTGTTCGACTATGAGGACGGCCATTACACCGAGGCCGCCCCCGATGCCGATGGCCGTATCTATGCCCAGTCGGTTTGCTCACCTCCTCTGAGCGCAAAATGGTCCGTGCGGGTCGATCCTTTTTCGACGTACCGTGCCGGCTTCGAGGTGCGGACCTATCGCCTCTGTCAGCGGGTGCTGATGTTCCATCATTTCCCTTCCGAGCTCGGCACTCCGGACTGCCTCGTACGGAGCACGGATTTTACCTACTCCTATGAAAATAACCCGAATGACGTGCGCAACCCGGTCTATTCCTTTCTGGATTCAGTAATCCAATCCGGCTATGTGCGCCAGGCAAACAGCGCTTATCTCAAAAAATCCTTACCTCCGGTTGAGTTCAAATATACCAAGCCTATTGTGCAGGACGCCGTGCACGACGTGGATGCGGCTAGCCTGGAGAACCTGCCCATCGGTGTCGATGGTTCGGCCTATCAATGGACCGACCTGCATGGCGAGGGCATCCCCGGCATCCTCACCGAACAGGCGGGCGCCTGGTTCTACAAGCGCAATCTCAGCCCCATCAGCGAGCGTCCGGTCGAATTCGCACCGCTGGAACGCGTCGCAGTCAAACCCAACCTCGCTCTGGCTGGTGGCGCGCAGTTCATGGACCTGGCCGGCGACGGCCTGCCGGACTTGGTCGTGATGGACGGTCCCATGCCCGGCCTCTATGAGCACGATGAAGAGGAAGGCTGGCAACCCTTCTGCCCCTTCACCTCGCGTCTCAATCGAGACATGCGCGATCCCAATATGAAATTTGTTGATCTGGACGGTGACGGCCACGCCGACGTGCTGATCACCGAAGACGATGCCTTCGTTTGGCACCCCTCGTTGGCCGAGGAAGGCTTTGGCTCTGCCTACCGAGTCGCTCAGGCGCTGGACGAAGAAAAAGGCCCGCGCCTCGTCTTCGCCGATGGGACGCAGTCGATCTACCTGGCGGACCTCTCCGGCGACGGTCTTACCGACATCGTCCGCATCCGTAATGGCGAGGTGTGCTACTGGCCCAACCAGGGCTACGGCCGCTTTGGCGCTAAGGTGACCATGGACCATGCGCCGCAATTCGACAACCCGGACCAGTTCGACCACAAGCGCATCCGCCTGGCCGATATCGACGGCAGCGGCACCACCGACATCATCTATCTGCACCGCGACGGTGTGCGCCTCTACTTCAACCAGTCCGGCAACGGCTGGAGTGAGACACAGCAACTGAACGTCTTTCCTCGTGTGAACGGCATCGTGTCTATTGTGGCTACCGACCTGCTCGGCAACGGCACCGCCTGTCTCGTTTGGTCATCGCCCTTGCCGGGCGATGCGCGGCGGCAGATGCGTTATGTAGATTTGATGGGCAAGCACAAGCCGCATCTGCTCATCAGGACCAGTAACAACCTGGGTGCAGAAACCTGCGTGCAATACGCATCCTCGGTCAAGTTTTATTTGAAGGACAAACGTGACGGCAAGCCATGGATTACCAAGCTGCCGTTCCCTGTGCATGTCGTCGAAAAAGTCACCGTCACTGACAAATGGCGCCAAACCGAGTTTGCCAGCACCTATAGCTACCATCACGGCTACTTCGATGGCATCGAGCGTGAGTTTCGAGGCTTTGGGCGAGTGGAGCAAGTGGATGTGGAGTCCTACGGCGAGTTCACGCAGGGCAACGCCGCCAGCCCCTACATCACCGACAACTATGACCTCTACCAGCCGCCGATCAAGACCGTCACCTGGTACCACACCGGGGCTTTTCTCGACCGTGAACGTATTCTCTCGCACTTCAAGCAAGAGTATGTCCCAGTTCACGGATTTACCGAACACCAGCTCCCAGAGCCGACGCTCACTCCGGCCGATCTGTCCGACGAGGAATGGCGCGAAGCCCTGCGTGCCTGCAAGGGGATGGTGCTCCGCCAGGAAGTGTTCGAGCTGGATGTGGACGCGCTCGACCAAGGCACAGAAGTGCGCGTCCGCTTGTTTAGCACCGCCTATCACAACAGCCACATCACGCGCGTGCAACCACAGGGCATCAACCGCCATGCGGTCTTTCTCGTCACGGAGAGCGAAGCCATTACCTACAACTACGAGCTGGATCTGCGTCAGACGGCATCGAGTCCCGATCCACGCATCGCGCACACGCTCAACCTGCGCTTCGATAATTATGGCCGCGCGTTGCAATCCGTAGCCGTGGTCTATCCACGTCTGGTTCCCTACGCAGACGCCACCAATCCACTTACGGCGGAGCAACGGGCACTGATCCAGAAAGTTCAAAGCGAGCGCCACATTGCCTATACCGAGACGCACTTTACCGCTGAGCTGCCGGAAGATCCTGGCCGGCACCGGCTGCCCGCGCCGTGCGAAGTCCTCACCTATGAATTGACTGGCGCCAATAGCACAAATGGCTTCGTCCCGAGTGCCGGCCTCTACTTCTCACTCGATGACCTGAAGGCCTTCAAACTCAGCGAGACCCTGCCAGACCAGGGATCAAAACCCGTCGTCCCGCTGGCGTACCATGAGCAGGCAGCCGATGACAGCGCCCACAAACGCATCGTCGAATGGGTGCGCATGCTCTACTTCAAGGATGACCTGTCCGGCCCAGAGCAGTTTGGGAAATTCGCGTGGCTCGGCTTGCCCTACGAGACGTACAAACTCGCCCTCACCGATACGTTGCTCCGCGAGGTCTTCGGCAACAAGGTGAAGGAGCGAATAACCTGACCAATGCGGTAACGTGATATGGCCTTTCCAATCCAAATTGATGCGCATCAACTGTCGCATTTCCAGTTCATGATTCCCGGCGTCACCGCCGAGTGGACTGATACACAGACCGTCCAGTCATGGGAGATGAGTGAGGGGCGCCACACTTTCACTTGTGACTCGGGCCACTCGCTGGAGTTCACTGTGACCGCCGATGGCACGGTTGAGTATGACTCTGTCTACGATCAGTGTGTTTCGGGCCGCGGGACCACTCGGCTAGAGCTGGTAGGCGTTGCCATCGAGATCGATCCCCGGCCGCTTTCCCCCACGGAATTTTATCTTGACTCCATCATTCCCCCGTGGGCGAGCACGCAAGCGACCTATGCCCGCCAGGTGCTGCCGGGGGACTATCGCTTCAGGTCCCTTACGGGGCCGGACTGTGCCTTCACGGTGACGCCGCACGGCACCATCGCCTACGATCCGGCCAACGACGGGTTTTTGAGCGGGCGAGACAGTGCGACCCTGACCCTGCGGGGCGTTGCCATCGAGATCGATCCCCGGCCGCTTTCCCCCACGGAATTTTATCTTGACTCCATCATCCCCCCGTGGGCGAGCACGCAAGCGACCTATGCCCGCCAGGTGCTGCCGGGGGACTATCGCTTCAGGTCCCTTGCGGGGCCGGACTGTGCCTTCACGGTGACGCCGCACGGCACCATCGCCTACGACCCGGCCAACGACGGGTTTTTGAGCGGGCGAGACAGTGCGACCCTGACCCTGCGGGGCGTTGCCATCGAGATCGATCCCCGGCCGCTTTCCCCCACGGAATTTTATCTTGACTCCATCATCCCCCCGTGGGCGAGCACGCAAGCGATCTATGCCCGCCAGGTGCTGCCGGGGGACTATCGCTTCAGGTCCCTTGCGGGGCCGGACTGTACCTTCACGGTGACGCCGCACGGCACCATCGCCTACGACCCGGCCAACGACGGGTTTTTGAGCGGGCGAGACAGTGCGACCCTGACCCTGCGGGGCGTTGCCATCACGATCGATCCCCAGCTGCTCTCCCACACGGACTTTTATCTTGTTGGCGGCATCATCCCCCCGTGGGCGAGCACGCAAGCGATCTATGCCCGCCAGATGCTGCCGGGGGACTATCGCTTCATATCCCTTGCGGGGCCGGACTGTGCCTTCACGGTGACGCCGCACGGCACCATCGCCTACGACCCGGCCAACGACGGGTTTTTGAGCGGGCGAGACAGTGCGACCCTGACTCTGCGGGGCGTTGCCATCACGATCGATCCCCAGCTGCTTTCCCCCACGGACTTTTATCTTGACTCCATCATCCCCCCGTGGGCGAGCACGCAAGCGATCTATGCCCGCCAGGTGCTGCCGGGGGACTATCGCTTCATATCCCTTGCGGGGCCGGACTGTGCCTTCACGGTGACGCCGCACGGCACCATCGCCTACGACCCGGCCAACGACGGGTTTTTGAGCGGGCGAGACAGTGCGACCCTGACTCTGCGGGGCGTTGCCATCGCGATCGATCCCCGGCCGCTTTCCCCCACGGACTTTTATCTTGTTGGCGGCATCATCCGTCCGTGGACAAGCACGCAAGCGATCTATGCCCGCCAGGTGCTGCCGGGGGACTATCGCTTCATATCCCATGCGGGACCGGAGTGTACTTTCACGGTGACGCCGCACGGCACCATCGCCTACGACCCGGCCTTCGACGGATTTTTGACCGGGCGGGGGAGTCCGACCCTGACCCTGCGGGGATACGTCATCGGCATCGATGCTGGGTCGTTCCAGAAGACGGCGATTCGGATCGACCCCGTAGGCGTACTGACAGACGTCGCGAAACCCGATCCTGATTCGATCACACTCTTACCCTATGCGAATTACACCCTGCGCCTCTTGGATCCGCCCAAACAAGCGATGTGTGTAGTCGGCCAAGATGGAACGGTGCAGCTGATCGGGGGTGATGATTTTCTGGTGGTGGATTCGCAAGGCAATCGGCCGGTGATCCGGTTCATAGAGAACCCCGAAGCCGGGACCGCCCTGGCCATAATGGCCGATCCGGCCATCAGCGGCTATCTCAGCGGCGTCGCGCTAGCCAAACAATTTCCTGAAACGAACACGGCCGGTCAATACTGGATGCGCTCCGGCATCGCCGGCTTTGCCGAGGACGCCAAAGACCACTTCTATCTACCTGAACGGTATACCGACCCTTTCGGCAATGTCACCACGCTTGCCTACGACGGCAAGTACGATCTCTTCATCCAGTCCAGCACCGATGCCTTGGGCAATAAAAGTGGAATCGCAATGGTGCGATCAGATCCAGCCGATCTGAACACTGAGAGGCCGCGCTTTGATTACCGTGTGCTTGCGCCCATCGAAATGGTGGATCCCAACGGCAACCGCGCTGAGGTCTATGTCGACATCCTCGGCATGGTGGTGGCCACGGCGGTCAAAGGCAAAGGAAGCGAAGCAGATGATCTCACCGGCTTCGATGACGACCTCGCCAATCCCTCGGCAGATGAGGTGCAAGCGTTTTGTACAGCCAGTGAAATGGATGTGCAGCAGGCCAGTGAATGGCTGAAACATGCAACAGGCCGCTTTGTCTATCACTTCGGTGAAACCCGCGATACGACCGGCAAGGTCACAGACTGGGCGACACGCCCGGCAGGCGCCTGCGGCATCATCCGTGAACGTCACGCCAGCCAGGTGGCGCTCGATCCGGCGCACGACAATCCGCTGCAGGTTGCCCTCGAATGCTCCGACGGCAGCGGGAACGTGCTGATGAAAAAGGCACAGGCTGAGCCCGAGCATGAAGGCGGGCCGCTACGCTGGATCATCAACGGACTCACCGTGCTCAACAACAAAGGCAAGCCAGTCAAGCAATATGAGCCCAGTTTCAGCAAAAAAGGGTTTGGCTGCGAAATGCCGCCTGCCGAAGGCGTGACACCCCTCATGTACTACGACGCCGCCGGGCGTCTGATCCGCACCGAGATGCCCGATGGCACCTACAGTCGCGTCGAGTTTTCCCCCTGGCATGTGAAATCGTTTGACGCGAATGACACAGCGTATGATCCGAATCCAGTCAATCCGAACCATAGCGATTGGTATTGGCGGCGCACCGACCCGACCCATCCGCTCTATGCCACATTCAATACGCTGGAAGATCATCGAGCGGCAGAATTAATCAAAGCCCATGCCGACACCCCTGGCCAAGTACACCTCGACAGCCTGGGTCGCGAAGTCATCGCCATTGCCCACAACCGCACCAATGGCATTGACGACAAATACCTCATCTTCACCAAGCTCGATGCCGAAGGGAAGCCACTGTGGATTTGCGACGCGCGCGGCAATCTGGTCATGCAGTACATCACGCCGCCCAAACCCACGCGGCTAGCAGATACCTCAGCCAACCCCCGCGACACCACAGACACGACTCGGGAATATCTTCCCGTTGGCAGCGTGCCCTGCTACGACATTGCTGGCAATTTGCTCTTTCAGCACAGCATGGATGCGGGCGACCGGTGGATGCTCAACGACGCCGCCGGGAAAACCATGATTGCTTGGGACATCAACGAGCGGCAAGACGCCAACAATGCGCTGGTGATGGAGAACCGCCTCTACGCCACCGAGTACGACGCGCTGCACCGCCCGATCGTCCTCAAACTCGGCATCGACGGCAACGCTCCCATCGTCATTGAAAAATTTATCTATCAAGACGCGCAACAACAGCCAACCAACAACCTCAACGGCCAACTGACGCATCACTACGATGCCAGCAGCCTGAGCGAAATCAAGGCGTTGGATTTCAAGGGCAGCCCGCTCAAAGTGCATCGCACCCTAGTGCGCGACGCCACTTCCACCATCACCGACTGGCAAGGCGACCTACCGACCAAACTCGCAGCCGATACCTACGTTCAGATCACCGAATACGATGCCCTCAAACGCATGACCAAGCTGTTCAACTGGCATCGTGGCACAGGTAGCCGTGTGGCTGTGTACATACCGGAATATGGTGAGCGCGGGGTGCTCAAGGCTGAAAAGTTGGTTGTAGGAGCGGAAAAAACTGCAGAAGGTTACAAAAACGGTCAGGTAACCCACGCCATCGTCAAAATCCGTTACGACGCAAAAGGCCAAAGGGAATATCTCGAACTGGGCAATGGCGTCACCACCACCTACACGTATGACCGCGACACCTTCCGTCTCGTCAACTTGCATTCAACAAGAGACATTGCTGAAACCTGTGTCTCTGGGACCGGTTCAATGTTCGTCGATGACCGCACCGTTCAGGATTTGCGCTACTGTTATGACCCGGTCGGCAATATTACAGAAATTACTGACCCAGCCTTCAAGACGGTTCACTTCGACAATCAGGAAGTCAAACCCATCAATCGCAACGAATACGACGCCATGTATCGGCTGATCAGCGCAACGGGCAGGGAAAACGGCGCCGCTTCCGGCATGCCGTCAAATATTGAAGGTGCGCTGTTGACCGACCACTTCCCGTGCATCGCCGACAATGCCTTTCGCAATTATACCCAGCGCTACGAATATGACGCGGTTGGCAACATCCTGCAAATGGGGCATCACACGGGGGGGCAAGGTAATTGGACACGTCGCTATCAATATGCTTTCAACGACCTGCAACAACTCGCCAGCAACCGTTTGTGGCGCACCTGGCAAGGCAGTGGAGATTGGGACAGTACCACCGCCAACAATAAGGTGACCTATCACTACGATACCCATGGCAGCATGCTGAACTTGGCCGATGTGCCGACTGAATTTCGCCTGCGTTGGGACCACCGCGACATGATTGCCTCCATCAACCTGGGTAACGGATTTGTCCATTACCAATACGATGCCGGCAAGCAGCGCACCAGGAAATGGATAGACCGGAGTGAACAGGTAACAAACGGCAACACGCAGAATATTACGGAAGAGCGGATGTATCTCGGTGGGTTGGAGATTTATGAGAAGCGGGTCAATGGCGCTGTGAAGCAACGAATTGAAACCCTGCATTTGTTCGATGGCGAACAGCGGCTGTTGATGGTGGATCAGATTGATGACACTGATAAGGGCAAGAGCACGTTATACCGCTACACCTTGAGCAACCATCTGGGGTCTTCGACGCTAGAACTGGACGACCAGGCGAAGTTGATCTCGTATGAGGAGTATCACCCCTATGGCACCAGCGCCTATCAGGCAGGGCGTAATGCGGCAGAAGTGAAGTTGAAGCGCTATCGGTATACGGGGATGGAGCGGGATGAGGAGAGTGGGTTGAGTTATCACGCTACCCGTCAATATGCGACGGCGCTGTGCCGATGGCTGAGCGCTGATCCCAACGGGCTAGGCGATGGCGTAAATGTCTATAGCTACGTGGGTGCGCGCCCGTTGCTAAAACGAGATTCCACAGGTATGGCCGGCGATCCGTCCGATCTTTTTGCAGCCGGCAAAGCATGGGAAAATGAAATCCTGACGACCTTGGAATCTAAGTTTAAGGTTGTTAGGCAAGTGACTGTCAAAGCGACCATTGATGGAGAAGAAATTACATCAGTACTCGATGCCCTATCGGAGACGAAGAGCGGTTATGCTGTCTTCGAATCGAAGCTGAATCCCACCACTGAACTTACGAAAGCACAGGAAAAACTCATGTCTCACATCGAGCAAGGCGGGCAATTCACCATAGCTGCTGGTAATAAAAAGGAATCACTGCTTAGATCGATATTCGGCGTTTCTGACAAAACTCCGATTACTGCGAAACAGTATTTGGTTTTACACCAGGGAAACGCCAGCCAGGTCCTTCAGGAATTGAAGGCAATTGGTTCTGATGAGATCGGTACTATTGCAAAAGGTGGTGAGTTGATGGTGCTGACACGTTCGGAGGCAGCGGAGGCATACAAACTCGTTGAAGCAAATCAGGGCATGCTATGGAAAGACGCCGTCGGGAAAGTGCGTGGTGCTATGCCAGGCGTGGCCGTGGCAGCAATTGCTGCCCTAGTGATGCTTGCCAAGCCTGCACAGGCAGCATCGGCGGATGCCGCCACAAGGCGGTCTAACATTGATGATGTAGAGAATGTAGCCTCTTCGTCGGAAAGTCTGGGTCTTTTCGCAATGGCGGGCGGCGGGTTGGCAAGTGCCGCGGGAAATCTATTAGAGGCGCCGAAACTTACAGCCTATGGCGGTGGGTTGATCAAATATGGAGGATATCTCACGGCTCCGCTCACATTGTATCAAGCCCAGAAGGATGTTCGCAGTGAAGACCCTTGGCGACAAATCACAGGTTCTCTCAATATCTTGGGGGTAGGGTTCCTACCTGCGGCTGTGTTCTCGGCTGAACTCAAAATCATGGAGCCGGGAATTGAACTGTTCAACGAGATGATAGTGAGAACCCTCGGAAGTAGATTTCCGCTTGGTATAGGTGCCTTTTAAGAAAAGCAGGCTGAAAAGGAGACAGGCTGAATTTCCAGAGAGAGAAGAAAAGACCTCAGGTTTCTTAAATCTTGCCGGGTGGCCACTGGGGCGGAGCGTGGATGCGAGGCCCAGTGCTACCGGAGGGAGATTAGGCCGGGGGAAGCCAGATGATCTGGTCCGCGAAGCTGGTGGGGGGCGGTTGGAGTAGAAAAATTTGAAAACGCCGGGATAATTGGCGAAGG
>Ga0315290_10004368_pt1 | contig 10188 bp, 11 predicted proteins | sample YL17G12_0_MG_FD_203627 | JGI IMG/M metagenome (GOLD analysis project Ga0315290, IMG submission 203627) | Sediment microbial communities from Yellowstone Lake, YNP, Wyoming, USA - YL17G12_0 | ecosystem: Environmental > Aquatic > Freshwater > Lake > Sediment | place: USA: Wyoming | collected...
GTGGAGATCGTCAACAAGATGCGTGGTTTCCAGTGCGGCTGCAAATACGCGGAGGCTTTCCGCGTCGTGCAGACCTGGCCGAACCAGAAAGCTTGCCGGTTGCTCCCTCCTGTGCAGTTCGATACACACTAGCTTTTTAATGGCCGGGAGTCAAATATGAGCAAATTAGGCAAAGGATGAAGTATGGGCATTCAGGCAATACAAGCGGTTTATCCAAACGATCCATGCTTTTAAATGGGAACCAACACGTAGGAGGTGTGGGTGAACTTGGGTGAAGACATACTCGAACTGAGGCATATCAGCAAGACGTTTCCTGGCATGGTAGCCCTCAAGAACGTCGATATGAGCGTGAGGAGTGGCGAAGTCCATGCCTTGCTGGGCGAGAACGGTGCTGGTAAGTCCACGCTGATTAAGATTTTGAGCGGATATCACCAGCCTGACAAAGGTGGCGAAATGCTAATTGCCGGCAGGCCGGTAACTTTTAGAAACCCCAAGGATGCGATGGAGGCATCCATCCACACAATCTATCAGGAATTGACGCTTTGCCCCCATATGACTGTGGCGGAGAACATCGTCCTGGATAAACAGGACCAGTTCAAAGGCTTCTTGCAAAGAAGGCATGAATACCAGGCCATCGCTGCCCGGGCGCTGGAAGACTTGGGCCAAAGTGAGATAGACCCTAACTGGCTTGTAAAGGATCTATCCATTGCCCAGCAGCAGGTCGTGGAGATCGCAAAAGCCGTCACTTCCAAAGTAAAAATCGTCCTAATGGATGAACCGACATCATCCATATCTCAAAATGACGCGGACAGACTCATGGACATTATCCGCGGTCTAAGGGCCAATGGCGTCGCGATTATCTACATATCCCACAGGCTGCATGAAATCGGCGGCATCGCGGACCGAATCACGGTTCTTCGGGATGGAGAACTGGTGGGCACGGTAAACAACTCGGACGTCACCGAAAAAGACCTTATCACTATGATGGTCGGACGCGAACTAAAGAACGTATATCCCAAGAGAGAGGTTCCAATCGGTGATGTCGTGCTGAGAGTGGAGAACTTGGCCAGTGGCGAATTGTTCAAGGGGATTTCCTTCGACGTACACAAGGGCGAAATCTTTGGCATCGGTGGACTGGTTGGCTCAATGCGAACCGAAACGCTGGAAGCGCTTTTTGGAATGCGACCGATAACTGACGGGAAGATATTTCTTAATGGCGAAGAATTCCACCCAACGAACCCGCGGCAGGCCATCAAGCACAGAATCGCGTTTGTTACAGAGGACAGAAAGAAGACGGGCCTGGTGTTATGCCTTCCGGTATACGAGAACATCAATATGGTCAACGCGCAGCAGCCATCGTTCGCGGGATACCTGAACTGGTCAAAGCTCAAAGCTGTTGCCGAAAGTCACCGGAGGACTCTGAATATAAGAGTTAGTAGCATCGAGCAAATAGTGAGTTCGCTCTCAGGCGGTAACCAGCAAAAAGTGGCGCTTGCCAAATGGCTGGACTTTTCTCCAGAAGTAATCATCTTTGACGAGCCTACCCGCGGCATCGACATCGGAGCAAAAACGGAGATCTATTTGTTTATGGGGGAACTCGCCGCACGAGGCACGGCGATCGTGATGGTCTCGTCCGAGCTGCCCGAGCTCATCAGTGTGGCGGATAGGATTATGGTGATGCAAGAAGGCCGGATGAAAGGGATCCTATCGAAAGAAGAGACGACTCAAGAGCGTGTGATGAGCCTGGCCACTCAGAAGGCCCAGCAGCCATCACAAATATCAACTGGAGGGTATAGAGCGTGACACAAACACAAGACAAAACTGGGCAGACATCCAGATCCACAATCGGGAAACTCATCATCCAGTATCGCACAATCTTGATCTTAGTTGCGCTCATGACCGTATTTTCCCTTCTGAAGCCGGTGTTCCTCAATCCCTTAAACCTGCTCGCAATAATTAAGAACATGAGCTACGTGCTCATAGCCGGATTGGGGATGACGTTCATCATCACACTAGGGGGGCTGGACCTCTCCGTGGGCTCGATAGCGGCCGTTGTAGGTGTCGGTTTCGCAATGCTTATAAGGGGCGGGTTTATGCCGGCGATTCCGGCACTGCTCATCGTGATGATCGGAGCCATGCTCCTTGGCTTCATCAACGGGTTCGTCTCTGTCAAAGGAAAGATCGAGCCCTTCCTTGTGACTCTGGCTACAATGTATATCTATAGGGGAATTGCCCTCATGCTAACGACGGGCAGACCGGTCCCAATCGTGATAGCGAATTTTGCAGATCTGTTCGGTAACGGCAAGCTATTCAATCTCGTCCCTTCACCCGCCATTATATCGCTGATTGTGTTGCTGGTATCCTGGTTCCTCTTCAGGCACACCAAGTTCGGATTCTATGTGCGAAGCATTGGAGGCAACCCGGAAGCGGCGAGGGTGGCCGGCATAGACATAAGTCGGGTCAAGATCGCGGCTTACACGATGAGCGGGTTATTCGCCTGCATTTCCGGCTTGATACTCGGCGCGCTGATGAACGGTGGGCTGCCAAACGTGGGATCCGACTTGGCGCTGGACAGTATCTCAGGCGTTATCCTTGGCGGAACAGCGATTTCCGGAGGAGTCGGTTCGATATTTGGAACACTGGGAGGCTGCCTGATTATGGCCGTACTCAACAACGGTATGTCGCTAATGGGGGCCCAGTATCACGTGCAGATATTTGTCAAAGGACTGGTCATTATCCTCGCTGTTCTAATGGACAACGCGTTCAAATCCAGACAATGATGAACGCGTTTCGCGGACGACACGGATAAAGGCAGGCGGAAGAACCAAAGAAAGGAGGGCCATAACCTAATTCTGTTCGTTTTTGTGTCAAGGAATCTCGACCATCGGAACCTATCTCAAGAAATAAAACGGAGGAAAGATAATGAAAAAACTAACACTGTTTGCATCGCTCTTGCTGCTCCTAGCACTTGTTCTCCCAGCTTGCTCCCCGGCTACGCCGGCTGCACCGCCAACAACTGCTCCGGCTGCAGCGCCAACAACTGCCCCAGCTGCCGCGCCAACAACTGCTCCGGCTGCTACGGCGGCTCCGGTGAATCCCAACCAAGCCGATTTCACGTACGTGGGAGATCCGAATGCTGTATTTGACCTGAATAGTTATTACAAGGAAGTGGGCGTCGACGCCAACGTAACGATTAAGGAGCCGGGCGCGGTACAAGTCCCCGACGAAATGACAACCGAGATGCCCAAGGGTGACAAGAAGTACAAGATCGGCTTCTCCGTCTACTATACGGTGGACGAAGTGGGCTCTATGATCCTTGAAAGCATGAAAACTGCGGCAGACGAGGCCGGTGTTGAGCTGCTGGTCAACGACGCGAACTACGACCAGAATTCTCAAAATCAGGCTATTGAGCAGTGGATCCTGCAAGGAGTGGACGGCGTCATCCTTGCCCCGTGCGATTTCACCGGCGTGAAGACCGCTCTCGATGCACTTGAGAAGGCTAATATACCGGTGGTTACGCTGAATGCGCCTCTTGCGGGAAACACAAATGCCGCCATAATTTCGGACACTGTGGGGCAAGGCACGATCTCCGGTGAACTGCTCGAGCAAGCCCTGCTGGCAAGCGGCAAACCAATGAAAGGCGAGGTCGTATTTCAGACGCTGCCCTTCGTGCACCCCAACGCTGCCACCCGCGCCAAGGGCTTCAAGGACGTCTTTACAAAATACCCGGATATAAAGATCACTGAGTTGACCGGCATTTCGCCCGAAGACCATTTCAAGGCGTTTGACGGAGCCATCAAGGCGAACCCCGACATGCTTGGCGCGTGGGGCCTGTACTCCTCGGCCACCGTTGGTATGATGAACGCCCAGAAAGCTAACGGAAGCAAAATCCCCCTGTCCTCTGTGGACAACGACAAGCCTATCCTGGCGGGCATCTTTAATGGCGAAGTCCTTGGCACTGCAGCCTACTCCTCCATCGCGCCAGCGAGATGGGCTATGACCGAGATCGTCAACAAGCTCAACGGCGACCCTATCCCGGGCATAGTCTTCTTTGAGAACATGAAAGTCACAAAGGACAACGTGGAAGAGGCCTTCGCGCACTACTATCCTGGCCAGACCCTGCAAGGCTATATGTCCGGCACGACACCGTAGCACTCACTAGACCTTGGTGAGAAATGCGAAGTAGGGGCGGACAGCGGACGTCCGCTGTCCGCCCCTTGTGATGGCTACCAACGAAATCCGGCCACAGTGTGACTACCTGGTCCTGGTGAGCCGCGTTGCAAATTGGAAACAAGCACTCTTCCTGCTCCAGTCCGACACTCTCCTGCGTTCTCTGGTCAAGGGCCTGGCTAAGGGTGGACTCATGGGTTAAACAACCGCGGAGGTAGTATATGGATTACTTACTGGGCATTGATGTCGGCTCAACGAGCATGAAAGCCTTGGTATATGATCTGGACGGCAACGTCATTTCACGCGGCAGTCACCCGACGGAAAGCATAGCAAACGATCCGGATCACCCAAACTGGCAGGTTTACTTGCCCGACCATATCTGGGACGGGATTGCATCTGCGATTCGCGATGCAGTGAGTCGGATTGGGCCGCAAAATCGCATCACAGCGGCGACGGTTACGGGCCTTGGTGCAGATGCAGTACCTCTGGATGAATATGGCGAACCGGTTTATCCTTTTATCAACTGGATATGCACACGGACAACGCCGCAATTTGAACGATGGTTGGAGAATGTTGGTCTGGAACGAACCTTTCAGATCTCCGGCTGGCAGCCCTTTATATGGAGCACTGCCCTGCGGTTCATATGGTTGAAGGAAAACGAACCAGAGCTGGCACGCCGGGTCCATAAATGGCTGATTGTTGAAGATTTTGTAAACTATAAGCTGACTGGAAAATATTCTACCGATTACACGGATGCATCACCTACACTTTTGTTCGACCAGCGTTCCTTAGCATGGTCGGACGAAATGTTAAAATTTGCTGGACTCGAAAAAGACCTCCTACCAACACCTCAACCCAGTGGATCATTTATCGGCGAAGTTACACCCCAGGCGGCTGAGAAGACCGGGCTTGCGCCAGGCACGCCAATTTTCCAGGGAGGACATGACTACCTGGTGGGAGCGCTAGCGGCCGGAGCGATCTCTCCCGGTATGTTCCTGGATGTCACCGGAACCTGGGAACTGGTAATTACACCGACGACGGCACCACAATGGACATCTGAAATCCGTCAATGAGGACTCACGGTTGAAGCGCATTCAGTTCCAGGCACTTATTGTATCTGGGCCGGGGGGACCGCTGCAAGTATGCTGGAATGGTACAAAGATCAGATCGGATCGGAAGCCCAGCGAAGAGCACAGACCGGCCAGGGGAATGTGTGGACAAACCTAATGGATGAAGCACGAAGCGCGCCACCCGGTGCCAACGGCATCTTCTTCCTGCCACATTTCAATGGCACAGCCTGCCCGAATTTAAATCCGCGTTCACTGGGTGCATTCCTGGGTCTTAATGACACCACCAAAAAGGAGGATATGGTCCGAGCTGTGGTCGAAGGACTGGACTATGCATTCCTAGATATGCTGAAGGCACTCGAGCTGGGTGTAGGGCAAAAGGCTGAAAAAATTACTGCAATCGGGGGTGGAGCGCGCAATGAGTTCTGGATGCAGAACAAAGCGGATGTCTCCGGACGCTTGGTGGTTACGCCAGAGATCGAAGAAGCCACAGCTCTTGGTGCTGCAATGCTGGCCGGCGTAGGTGTCGGGATTTATAAGAATTTGGCGGAAGCGGTGCAGCGAGTTCATAAGCCAGGCAGGTCGTTTGAACCGAATCTAAAGTTGGCGTCCTTCTATGCCGAATTGTTCGAGATTTACAGGGAAATTTCTCCTGCTTTACAGCAGGTAAACAGCCGAATTTATAATCTCTTTCGGGTTTGATATTGCAAACTGACGGTCAATGAATGGCAGCTTCACAACATAGATTTTGCTCCTACAAATCGAGCCAATTTTATCAAACATCTTGGAGGCTTTCCCATGAAAAAAGGACGAATTGGCAATTCTGACTTACAAATCACGACCATCGGGTTTGGCGCATGGGCTATAGGCGGCACCGGCTATGAATATGCCTGGGGAGTGCAAGACGATAAAGCTTCCATCGAAGGCATTCATCGCGCACTAGATCTTGGGATCAATTGGATAGACACGGCAGCGGCTTATGGACTTGGCTACTCTGAAGAGATTGTGGCACGCGCGCTGAAGGATTGGTCAGGTCCTCGCCCTTACATCTTTACGAAATGCGGCCTGCGTTGGGATCAGGAGGGTAAAATTTTCAAGGTACTTGAAGGTGAGTCCATCCGCCGCGAATGCGAAGAAAGCCTGCGACGTTTACAGGTGGACACCATCGACCTCTACCAGATTCATTGGCCAACGGACGTCCCTGCCGAGATTGATTCTGCGTGGGGAGCACTAGCCAAGCTTCAGCGTGAGGGGAAAATACGATGGATCGGAGTCTCCAATTTCAATGTGGAGCAAATGCAGCGCGCGCAAGCGATCGCGCCGATCACCTCGTTGCAGCCCCCATACTCATTGATACGAAGGGAGATCGAGGCGGAGATCCTTCCGTTTTGTATTCGGGAAGGCATCGGGGTAATTGTCTATTCACCAATGGTCTCGGGATTGCTAACAGGTGTAATGACGCGAGAGCGGGCTGCGAACCTTCCGGAAAATGACTGGCGGAAACGCGATCCCGAGTTTAATGAACCTAAACTCTCACATAATCTTGCACTTGTAGAATGTCTAAGGGTGATCGGAACGCAGCATGGACGTTCACCGGGAGAGGTTGCGATCGCTTGGACGCTGCGTCACCCTGCAGTCACGGGAGCGATCGTAGGAGCTCGTAGTGCAAAACAGGTTGAGGGTGTCATCGGTGCAACGAATCTTCAACTCAGCGAGGAAGAGGTGGCGAAAATCGAAAGTATGCTACGCCCATAATAACTGTGTGGGTAAATTGTCTGATCCAATTAGCTCATGGCAGATTTGCACAAACCTATTATCTGAAACTTAGAGGGCTGTTTTATAAGTAAAAGACAGCCCTTCCTTTTTCTAGGATAACTCTCGCCAGTCGATTATATGCGAGAATCTTTCAAAGATCACTTATAACAACTGACTTTCCAACATTCGTTTTATGAATACAGTGCAGCATTAACCTGGTTCGGGTCTGCTAGGGCGAAATCTCCTCAGTTTTCACAAAGACAATAAGCCATGGAAACAGTGGAAAGGAATCCTGCTTGACTAAATATCGAATCGCCCCAATTGGAAAGAATAAAGAGAATCCTGGATGACCGGCACGGAATACTTTTAACCTTCGACTTGGCTAAGTTCAATATTCCTAGGACCTACCTTTCTGCCCTGGAACGAAATGGCGAAATTGAACGGGTTTCAAGAGGCGTTTATAAGATGGCCGATTCAATCGAAGACGAACTGTTTAGTTTTCAAGCCAGGTACAAGTCATCCATTTACTCGCATGAGACCGCCCTCAATCTTTGTGATTTGACAGATAGGCCCCCCATTGTCTTATTCGATTTCTGTGCCAGTGGGTTATCATTCGATTCCGTTGAAAAGGGGTGGACCCAAAATCTTCTACGTAAATCGAAACTTGTTAATCAGGGGGTTGTTTAAATGAAATCCCCTCATGGAAATGAAATCAAGGCTATAAATCTCGAAAGAACGATCTGTGATGTACTGCGAAGCAGGAACCAGATTGATGTCCAATTGATCAACGAAACATCGAAACGCTATGTGAGCAAAAAAGAAAGAAATATTGATCTGCTCTATCGCTATGCCAGGCAGTTAAGAGTCCAGAAAATCGTCAGGGAATATATTGAGGTCTTTTATGAGTAAGGCCATGCAGCTCAAAGATAGAATAAAGAATAGGGCTTTGAAAAACCATGCACCCGCTCAGGCGGTATTGCATAACTTCATGCTGGAATGCTTATCTGTGATTGCCCGCAAGACTCTCACCTGTCATAGCAAGTCTACGGAACCTGCGCACATCCGCCACACGAATAGAGTGGGTGAGTTCAGCAGACTGAGCCTCCCACGCTGAATTTACTGCTTCCACTCGCGAATGGATTGCCCCCGTCAAGATTAGAGCATGCGTGATCCTTGTTTGTTCAATTTGTGCTATAATGTAGGAAAGTATGACTGTATGATTGTATGGAATACTGGAGGACATTATGGATGAAATCGGCGTTCGTATTCAAGAAAAAGGGCAGGTTACCATTCCCCGTCAGATTCGTAAAAAGCTAAACCTGAAGCGCGGCGATCTGGTAGTGTTTGTGGAAACCGAAGCTGGGGTCATCGTCAAACCCGCCTCGGTGGTCGCCACCGATGAACTGCGGGCTGAGGTCACCGCAGTGGTGCGTTCCATCCGTGAAAAGTTCAAGGATTATTCTGCGGATGAGATCGAGTCGCTGGTGGGTGATGCCATCCTCGAAACACGGAGGAAACGCGCGTGATTCGAGCGGTGCTGGATGCCAATGTTTTGATCAGCGGGTTGATTTCCACAAAAGGCACACCCAGCAATATTTTGAATGTCTGGCTCAAAGAGCAGTTCCAACTTTGGATATCGCCTCAAATATACAGTGAGTTATCGCGCGTTTTGAAATATCCACGCATCGCGAAGCGATTAGAAAGAGGACAGGCGACTAACTTGCTGGAGAATTTAAGCGTGCTGGCAGAATGGGCGGATGGAAAATTAAAACTGGATATCTTGACCCTTGATCCCTCCGATAATATTTATCTTGCCTGCGCAGTGGAAGCGCACTGCGGTTATTTAGTCACTGGAGATTGTGATCATTTTGAAGAAGCGGGGACAGAGTATCGAGGTGTGAGAATTGTGGCTCCTCGTGTTTTCCTTGATTTGCTGGCTGCAGATTAAATCATGAAAGGCTTTCAGGTTTGATCATTGCTGTACAATCTCAGTGCAGGCCACCACAATCCAAGGTTGGGGTCAACAGCAGAACAAACATGGACATTTTATTATGAAATCTCGGATTCGTACTCCGAGATTTCATAATAAAATTGGACTATGATCAAGCGCCCAGATTACCTGAAATTATTGGATACCGCCATTCGTCGCTCACCCATAACTGCTTTGCTGGGACCGCGGCAAACGGGAAAGACCACCTTGGCGCGCATGTTCGCTGAAAACAGGCGGGTAACTTTTTTTGACCTTGAATCCATTCCCGATCAGCGCCGACTCCAGAATCCCGAACTTGTGCTGGGAAACCTGGAAGGCTTTGTCATTCTGGATGAAATACAATTAATGCCGGAATTGTTTGGGGCTCTGAGAGTCCTTGTGGACCGTCCGGGACAAAAAGCGCGCTTCATCGTCCTGGGCAGCGCCTCGCCAGAAATCATCCGGAATGCTTCAGAAACTCTCGCCGGACGGATCGAGTTTATTGATCTTAATGGATTTGATCTCGCTGAAGTCGAGAGTTCGAATTGGGACCTGCTATGGACGCGGGGAGGATTCCCCCGCTCCTTCCTTGCGGATAATGAAGCTGACAGCTTGACCTGGCGGGAAGGATACATCCGCACCTTCCTGGAACGGGATATTCCACAACTTGGCATCCCAATATCTGCCACTGCCATGCGGCGTTTCTGGACGATGCTGGCGCATTATCACGCCCAGACCTGGAATGTCTCCGAGCTTGGCCGTGCGATGGGGTTATCGGATAAAACGGTGCGTGGATACCTTGAAGTTCTTACCGGGGCTTTTATGGTCCGGCAGCTTCAGCCATGGTATGAAAACATGAGCAAACGTCAGGTGCGAGCACCGAAGATCTATCTGCGCGACAGCGGTCTCCTGCATAGCCTACTTAACATTCAAGATAGGCATACTCTGTTGGGACATCCCAAGGTGGATGCTTCCTGGGAAGGATATGCGATCGAACAGGTTCTGCAGATCTTCCGTCCCTCAGAAGCATACTTCTGGGGAATCCATAATGGTGCGGAGCTGGATTTGCTATTCTTCCATAAGGGGAAACGTTATGGGATCGAAGTGAAGTTCAGTGAAGCGCCCGGGATCACTCGTTCCATGCAAACCGCGCTGCACGATCTGGATTTGTCCCGCTTGTGGGTAGTTTACCCCGGAAAGGATACTTACAAGGTAGACAAGAAAATA
>Ga0315290_10004370_pt1 | contig 10186 bp, 7 predicted proteins | sample YL17G12_0_MG_FD_203627 | JGI IMG/M metagenome (GOLD analysis project Ga0315290, IMG submission 203627) | Sediment microbial communities from Yellowstone Lake, YNP, Wyoming, USA - YL17G12_0 | ecosystem: Environmental > Aquatic > Freshwater > Lake > Sediment | place: USA: Wyoming | collected...
GTAAGATATGTAATGAAAAACAGACAACCTTATGTGACTGGTGTAGCATAATACAAAGAAAGAAAACTATAAGATCTCAAACAGTCAGGGATAGCGCAAAACACGGATTGTAACAATATGATTACTCCCTATAGCCTTCGCACCCTTACCTATAAAGAATAACAAGTGATTGCGGCAACCAATTATGGTGGATCGCATATAGCAGCCTGATTTTATAGGATTTTTTAAGTAGTTTATTAGAGAAAAAAATATTTAAATTTGCTTTACCCTGAGCAGTGCTTTTCATAGCACCAATCATGTTAGGTTTTCGTAAGATTTTTTTAAATTTCCAATTAGAGTGCCTTCTATTGGATCCATAATGAGTACGAACCCTTATCGTTTTGTTTTAACTGATCTAAATTTATTATTACTTGCTTTTGTGAATTTTGCTGTAGAATTTCCATCCATCACACGTTTTAAAATTAAAGTATCATTTTTAATCCATACTTTATGGGGTGTCGCCAACCTATCAAAAAACTTAGCAGATTATTTGAGAAGATTTTGATCTATTGTCAAGAGATTGGGATTTGTAAGAATTGGTTTATAGAATATTTAAATGAAAGTTAATATGTCGAAAATATGACCAAATTTAGCCGGTTATATTACCACTTCGTATTAAAGACCTGATTCACTGAAAGTGCTCTCAGGATTATCTTTGATTTCTCTGGGGTGAGAACAAGACCATTGTCTGAAAAAGAATAGGACTAGGTAAATCCGACATCTTCGTTGCCTTAAATTACATTGCTTCTGGTATTGAGAATTTTTTATCATCCGACCATTTGGCAAGGGTTTTTCTATTCCGTCTTTTTTGCAGTCATCCCATTAAAAAGGAGCCCTATAATCTTGTTATCCCTGTCTGTCAGAAACTTAAGATAACCCCGGAATTCTTTAATAAAAAACTCATTTTCAGAGGTGAAATATACTTTCCAGAAAAAATTCCCCAATACATTTACCCACAAGCCATTATCACTTATTTTAAATGTTACAACTTTTCCATCCAGATCATATTTACCTGCGTATTTTTCTATATAGGAGACCTCTACATCAACAACTTTTTTTATTTCGGGGAGATAATAATCATTCCATTTATAAACCGTTGCAACGCTATTAGCTATTTCTTCCAGGATGGAGTTATTGTTGTGATCTGTGTTAGTCATAATTACAACTCCATCTCCCGCATTGAGGCAGCCAATAGCGGTACAGCAAAATCCTTCATTTCCTCCATTATGATTAAAATACTTAAAAGAACCGGTAACTCTTGAATTAACAAATACGCCAAGTGCCGCATCCTCTAATACAGGAGTTAGTCTTAACCTCGTCATCTCCGGGGTAAGCATTTTAGTCAATTCTCCATTATATGAGAGTTGAGTATTAATAATATACCTGCATAGGTCAATGGGATTTGTCCATAATCCTGCAGCAGCTTGTTCAGGGTAAATATGATACTTGCCAGAAACTTCCTTTCCATCTACCTTATAACCTGTAGCCAATAATTTCTGCATGGAAGCAGAAGGAGGTTGAGTAAATGAGCTGCTTGTCATTCTAAGCGGGGACAGGACATTCTCCTTCATAAAAATATCATAAGGCTGATTTGTAATATCCATTACAATCAGTTGTGAAATAGTAACACCTCCCCCCGAATAAATAACACTTTTCCCGGGTTCGATCGACGACCTGACCGGATCTGTATTTGAAGGCTTCTGTCCATCAAGGATCTGTTGTATAGATGGAAGAACCTGGTCTTTTGCATATCCAGGGAAACCAGAGACCGTCAATCCTCCGGTATGACTTAAGAGGTTGGCCACAGTGATAACTTTATTATTCGATTTTTCGTCGTATGGAAACTTCCAGGTTACAAGAAATTTATTGATATCGCTGTTCAGATCAATTCTCTTTTCCCGTGCCAGCTTTAAAACTCCAACACTGTTCAGGGATTTACTGATTGAAGCTGCCTGAAAGAGTGTTTTTTCTGTTACCGGACGCTTTTCTGAAACATCGGCAAAACCATATCCTCTTGCCCATTCAATCTGATAATTATGGATAACAGCAATGCTGACACCATTTATATTATATCTTTTCATTCTTTCCGTCAGGGTCCAGGTATCGTTTTCACCTGTCTGTACCCAGCCTGCAAGGTTATTCTCAACAAGTCGGATTCTTTCTTCAATATCAACCGGATATCTTTTTGTCTGTCCCTCCAGGGATAATTTGGTCTGAATGATAAGAATTAATAGCAAAAGGAGATATTTCTTCATTTTTGGATTTTTTTACGAATTCATAAGGTTGATTAATAATTTCATGTATGTTTCAATGACTAGAATTTTTGCAGGTTGCTGCGTATCATATTAATAATTATCGGTGTCAATTATTAACTAAATTACAATAAGTTCAAAACTATGATTTGTGCAAAATTCAGTCGGGCTTTACCACCCTAATCACACTGTACTGAAACAATTCTGTGTTCCACCCTCAGCTGTTCAATTATCCGGGTTGCCGAAGGCAATTAATTAGAAAGCACGAGAATTTTGTCGTCAAATCCTCAAGCTCAACATGCAAGCAGGGATTGAGCATCCATAACGAGTTTTACAAAATGCAGTTCAAGTCCTGTCTTGTTGTCAAGATGTTTTTCGACCTCAATCATTGGCTGAAAATCATTTTCCAGAATTTTTACCGGAAATCCTTTGCCTCTGTCAATAATACGGTAAATAATTAATCCTAGCTTTATGGATCCTTCAATTCTTATAGTCTCATTATCGGGAGAATGGCTGGCAGCATTCCCTATAAGAGCAAGAAGTAATTTTTTAAGAAATTCCCTGTCTCCCATAACCATCGGTTCGGTTGAATCATGGTTGATAATCAGTTCTATTTTTCTTTTTGATAATTCATTTGATAGTTCGGCTGAGCTTTCTTCAATCAGCGCTCTGATGTAAAAACCGGACAGCTTGACCACATTTGGCCAGTTAAATTGAAAATATCGCATTAAATTTAAAAACAAGTACTTAAAACCGGCCTGAGATAATCAATTTGCTCCGGCGCAGAGTGATCAAGGCCTCTGGCTTGTCCACCTTAGTCCTTAATCTCGTCAAAATGCAGGATCGGGCTGGCAGGCTTTTGCAGCTTTTGGTTTTAGCGGTGGTTTGTAAGAACAGCAAATAAGCTTGAAAGAGATGGGATGATTTTAGTTTTAGGCTGTAAATCACTCATATCGTAACGCTTCTACAGGGTTCCGTGTTGCAGCCCACCAGCTCTGCCCGCATACAGTAAGCAATGCGATCACCAGAACAATTATACCTGCCAGAGCAAAAATCCACCAACTTACTTCTGTTTTATAAGCATAACTTTGGAGCCATTTATGCATTGTATACCAGGCAATAGGGCAGGCTATTGCAAAAGCGATCGCTACCCATTTTACAAAATCGTTATTTAACAACACCAGTATTTCTGAGATTCCGGCACCATTTACTTTTCTGATACCGATTTCTTTTATCCTCCGCTGGCTTGCAAATAGCGACATTGCAAAAATACCCAGGCAACAAATAATTACAGCACATATTGCAAAGAGAGAAAAAGTATGACGAAACTGAAGTTCCGACTGATACATGCTCTCTATTGCCTGATCTAAAAAGTTCACCTCAACTGGGAAGGATGGAGATAGCTCTGAGGCAGAAGCCTGTATATCCCTTGCCAAACTATTCATTGAAGTAAAATTTGAGATACGGAGATTTGCCAGGCAATATGATGCATAAGGTTCATTTCGAATCACAAGTGATGTAATTGTTTTATTTACAGGTTTAAAATGAAAATCTTTTACTATGCCAATAATCTCATACTCATTTTTGTTCATAGTGAACTTAGTACCAATAGGATTAGAAAGGTTATGTTCATGAAGAAATGTTTCATTCACTACAACTTTTAACTTATCAGTTGAGAGGGAGTCGGTATAAAGCCGGCCTTCGACTAATTCTAATCCCATCATTTCAAAAAAAGTTGCATCAGCGCTGAAAAGGTCAAAATTAAGCTCCTTCTTTTCTCCATTCAACTCCATTTGGACAGTCCTGTATTGCATGTCTTTCCCTGGATAAAACTGTGAAAATGAAACTTGATCTATCACAGGTTTTTCGAGAAGAATCTTTTTTAAAACCTCTTTTTTCTGATCCAGTTGAGCCGTTAGTTTTATTGAGATAATATTTTTTTGATTATAGCCCAGGTCAGAGCTCCCGAATCTGACCTGTTTTTGTACAAGGACAGTAAATGCTATTAAAATTATTGCAATTGCAAATTGCATTGTAACAAATACACCGATGAACGAGGTTCCTGATTTAACCGGCCTTATGGATTTTTTCAGATTATCAATGATTCTTGAAGAAGATATCCTAAAAGCAGGTACTATACTGAAAATCACACTAAGAATTAAGATAATTGCCAGCGAGGTCAGGATGAATCCCGGAGAAAGAGTAAGGTCCGAACTGTAATGTATTCCTGTATATTTATTTATGCCCGAACTGATTAAATTCACAATGTCAATTGCAATCAGGAGAGCAGCCAGAAAGAATATAAATGCCTCCGCAAGCACATTCAGAAGTATTCTGGACCGGCTGACTCCGATTATCTTTAAGACACCGGTTTGCCTTATTCTTTCAAGCCATTGGGATGATGAAATATTGAAAAAATTGATCAGTGCAATTATAAGTACAAGGACAGCTACAATTAACAGGATCATGACTTTTTTCTTATCGCCTGTCATGAGATAGTCATTCCCTAAAAATTCGAATTTTGAAAAGTAAACTTTATTCAATGGAACAAGCCTTGAGTCTTTATACTCTTTTTGGAAATCTTCCGGTACTATACTCAAAATTGTTTTTCCAGCTTCAACTGGGTTGATACCATTGTTTAAGAGGAGAAAAGTCTGGAAGTCACACCAGCCCCAATCAGTAAATTCGCCACTTTCACCCTGAATAATTTTTTGGGTCTCCATAGATGAAATCGCGCTAACAGACAAGCAGGAATTAGTTTCAGGTTCTTTAATGATTGCCGATACTGTGAGTTCTTTGCTGTTATTAAATTTTAGAATTTTCCCAATGGGGTCATCGGCTCCAAAGAGTTTGTCTGCCAACTTGTTTGTAATAACTATAGTCATTGGATCTTTCAACGCAGATAGGGGATCGCCTTTAATAAAACTGTAGCTGAATAATTTAAAAAAACCATCATCTGCAAATAACAGGTGTGAAATAATTGGATTTCCATTTTCAGTTTGAAATACAGGGGCTTCCCATGTTCCTACAATCCTAATGGCCGCTTCTATACCAGGGACCTTCGCATCAATATTTTCTTTAAGGATCCCGGGAGTATAAATCCTGCCATCTGATGGCAGGTACAGATATACCCGGTCCCAATTCTTATGTTGTCTGTCAGTTGTGAGTTCACTGTAACTATAAACTGTCAGAATTATTACCAAAGTAAAACTGATTGCTAAACCCAGCAAATTTATCAGATTGGTTAACGGTTTGCGGGTGAAATTCCGGAGTATTGTTTTAAAGAAGTACAACATGATTTTGTATGTCTTAAATACTATTCATATCTTAATGCCTCAACCGGATTTCTTGTCGCTGCCCTCCAGCTTTGCCAGCTGACTGTTATTAACGCAATCAATATAGCGGAAAGAGCTGCTAATGCAAAAATCCACCAGCTCAGTTCTGTTTTGTAGGCAAATCTTTCCAGCCACTCTTTCATAAGGTAAACAGAGATAGGGATAGCTATTAATATTGAGATCAAAACCCATTTGATAAAGTCTTTATTCAGAAGATATAATACTTCAGATACTGAAGCCCCGTTGACTTTCCTGAGTCCCACTTCCTTAGTTCTTTTTGCTATTCTGAGAAGTGCTATTCCAAATAAGCCCATAATTGATAAAACAGTTGCCAGTATTGAGAATGCACCAATAATCTTAGACTGGTTCTGTTCATTACCATAAAAACTGTTTACCTGATCAGTTAGATAGGTGACCTCAAAAATTTCATTCGGTGAGATCTGGTTATATAATTCACGTAACCTTTTTTTTGCCGCTTCATCGTTTTTGCCATCAGTCTTAATCGCTATTAATGCCATCTTGGCGGGGTTCTGCTGAAGAATAATAAGCGGCTGGATCAATGTATGAAGGGAGTGTGCGTTAAAATCTTTTACTACTCCCCTCACTGTAAAGACATTCAGGAACTTTTCTCCTGCTTTTATTTTATGTTCAAGTGCACAGGATTCATTTATTAAAACATCTGGAGCTGGCGTTTGCTGATATGCACCGAAAGAAGTTCCGTCAATTACCTCGATACCAAGCAAATCTGTCATTCCCTCACCCATTATCAAACCATCGAACCTTATTTTTCCTCCTTCGGCAACAGCCAGGTTTATAGGTAACATTGCGTCCATAGGAGGGATGAAGGATGATCCTGCAACTTGTTGAACACCGGGAATTTTCTTCATTTCATTGCATATTGCCGGAAAAGCTGATTTAAGTTCCGGTGAGTTGAGATAGCTGATAAGAATATTTTCTGTTTGTATGCCGGCAGAACCTGTTATTGAATACCTTATCTGTTTTGAGACGCAGATTACGCTTACAACAAGTATGATGTAGACCGCGAAATGAAATACCAGAAATGAATAATTCCATTTTCCCGATCCTGAGCGCTCTGTGGATTTTCCGGATAGCAACAGGATGGGTGAAATCCGGGAGAAATTATAACCAATAAGAAATCCTGATAATGTTCCTGTAAATAGCACTATGCAAACTAGAAAGAGCCACATTAGCGGATTAGTGAAAACATCTGCACTTAAGGTTTTGTTTAGTGTGTTATTAATTAATGACATCCCGTAATCTATCACAAATATTGATGGAATAAGGCTTAGGATTGCTACTAAATTCGCTTCAAGTATAATCTGTTTCCGGAGCGTTTCCACAGATGCACCAAACACTTTTCTGGTTCCAAGTTCCCGGAGCCTTTCAGTTGTGCCTGCCCTTGTAAGAAGCACATAGTTTATTGCTGATATTAAAAGAATAAGAATTGATATTGCTTCATAGTATTTAAGTTCATTTGCATTTCCCTGCCTCATATATCCTCTCTCCGGCAGATCACCGGAACGCAGATAAATATCTGCAACTGGCTGAAATGAAAATTTGGCATCTTTAATTCTTTCACTATTAATGAATTCCTTGTATTTTTCCATTTTCAATGAAAGGTTCTCCTTATCTGTATTTTTATCCAGAACGAGGAACGAGAGAAATTCTCCATTGGTCCAGTTCAGGTTGGTGTTACTCTCATTTCCAAAATCCCCCAGGAAATTCTGAAATAGACGATACATTCTTTCAGCAAGTTTAATATCGGCAACATAATCCGGACAAAGGGTTGAGGTTGATGGAAAATCCTTGTATACACCAGATACTGTGAGGTCAATAAAATCATTATTCATTTTTACTGATAAAATCTCGCCCAGCGGGGAAAGATTTCCAAAGTATTTTATTGCTGTTTTTTCCGAGATTGCCACTTCACTCGCTGAATTCGAATGGGTTCCAGAAATAAAAGTTATTCCCATTATCCTGAATATTGACGGATCGGCATAGCCGAAATGGCTGTCCCGGAACATTTCATTCTTTGAAGTTCGGAGTTGCATATTGAAAGTCTGATAATACCGGAAATAGTCCTGAATTTCAGGAAACTCAGCTTTCATGGTTTCTGCCAGGGGGTAATGAGTTAAACCGGACTGACCAAGAGTTGCTCGGTAAACATTTTTGTGGTTCGGGATAAACCTGTTAAACGACTTCTCATGAAGGATTAATGCCAGCAAAAGGATAATGCATCCTAGTCCGATACCTAATCCAAGGATGCTTATTGAAGATTGAATCTTATTGCGGGTAATACTTCTAAGTGCGTATTTCAAATCTGAAGCTGTTATGAAATTATGTTTTAAAAGTATATGCCATAATAGTGCCAAAGTTATATGTGCAAGATAATCAGAAATATAAGTTGCTTTGCTGTTACTGTTAGTAAAAATATTATACGTTAGAGTGTAAATTTATTTTACGGATTATTAACATTCTCTTTAATATTAAGAATGAAAATCAGTAACCTTGATCATTGTTGGCCGGATCTTATTTGCCACTAGAAGCCAAAGTTAAGTGCTTGTTGATTAGTAAGGTATGCTAATTTTAATTTGAATGGTCAAGTGTTGTCAGTGGGTTCGGCTTTTGCATTTAAAAATTTTATTGAAGTGAATTTAAGAAGTCTTTAAGGGGAAAAAAACATTAATGAAGAATTTTTCCAATACAAAAGTGGTGTTAGTCACTACCATTCCGGCGCAAATGCCCAACTCGGAATTATTTATAACACATTTTTGCTCCCTGGCAAAAATGATCTTTGTAAACTACATTTTTCCCCATCCGAATCCCATATTTTAAGCAATTCTATTATTCCGTTTGAACTTTATAAGTAGTAAATATGTTAATTACAATTTTAATTGCATAATTAAATAAATAAAGTTATTCGGTTGTATGAAAATATTTCAAAGAAGCAGATGCCTGCCAATTGAAATAAAATTGTCGTATAATGGATAATTTTTCAATTGTGGGAAAGTCCCGGTCAACGGGCAGGGGTTGTCATGGTATTATAAATCGTCTGGATGGAGAAGTCCGGACAGGCAAAAAAACATCCCAAAGTTCCGATAGCTCCCGATAGACGGGTCAAATTCGTTTCTGAAAATTAATGGTTTAAAAAATTTAAATCTAATCCCAATTTGACAAGATAAATATCAGATCCACCAATTAAAGTACTAAATAGATTTGCCCCGGTAAGCCCCATATGATAAAAATTACCTTTATTATCAAAGCCTACATCTTTACCGGAGGTGGCAAGATTCTTTCCTACTGCAATAAAATTCCTTTCCCACAACAGAGCACCATCTTTTTTATACATACGGATAAATCCTTGCCCAGGTAGAAGATTCAAAATACCGCTTACCAGGATATTATCTGATATTTTAGAATTAAAATCAATTGAACGGACTCCATCATTATTTTTTGTCCCAAATTGATTGTTCCATAATATATCTCCTTTTTCACTGATTTTCAGCAGAAAACCGTCACCTTCTCCAATCTGCTGACAACCAAAATTACCCGATGTCGAACCTCCTATATAAATGTTTTTCTCATTATCAACATTTAAGATCATGGCAATGTCAAATCCTTCACTTCCAAACTGATTATACCTGATTAGATCCCCTCTATCGGTGAAATGTCCGGTGAATCCATCAATGAACCCGTTACTTTTACACGCTATATCACCCCATGTTGTTCCGCATACAAAAATATCAGAATCAGGGCCTCCTGTTATGGCATAACTGTAATCATCACTGGGTGTCCCAAATTGAGAAGTGAATAAATGATTACCCTTATTATCTAATTTCATAATAAAGCAATCAGTTTTACCAAAAGAATTTTGTCCCAGTTTTCCTCCTGTCATTCCGGTAACATAAATATATCCTTTATTATCTGCATATATCCCTTTAGCAATATCGGTACTGTCAGTCCCAAACTGCTTCTCCCATTCCATTTCTCCCTGAGGATTATATTTAACAATAAAAATGTCCTCCTTGCCAAAATTTTTATTATTTAAAATGCCTGTTGTTGAGCCTGTTATATATACACAACCTGTATTATCAATTGCAGACCATTGAATATCTTCTTCTCCATCTGATCCAAATTGTCTTGTCCATATGTTATTGCCTAAACTGTCAATCTTAGTAATAAACCCATCATTTTTACCATAATTTTTACCATTCATAATCCCATTTGTTTTACCAGCAATATAAACATTCCCATTGTTGTCAATTACGTGGTTTAAAGCATATTCATCTTTATCAGAACCAAATTGTTTACCCCAGATAAAATTGGTTTGGGATTTTAAATGATTTGCCATCATGGTCAATGCAAGAATGACAATAACAGCCCTTTTAATTTTTAATGTTTTCATAGAAATGACTACTTGTTTTGTATATTTTATCACTGTTATCCGATTAATAATTTAGATTCGTAATTGATCTTCATAAGTATTTGATTATCAATAGCTATATTTTTCTTTTAAAAATTGACCCCCTGCATATTAAA
>Ga0315290_10004372_pt1 | contig 10183 bp, 9 predicted proteins | sample YL17G12_0_MG_FD_203627 | JGI IMG/M metagenome (GOLD analysis project Ga0315290, IMG submission 203627) | Sediment microbial communities from Yellowstone Lake, YNP, Wyoming, USA - YL17G12_0 | ecosystem: Environmental > Aquatic > Freshwater > Lake > Sediment | place: USA: Wyoming | collected...
CACGTTCTTTCACGCCTGCCTGCCCGGCCTCGTGAACGCACGGTACAACAGCTCCGCCTTCGTGTGCGTGGTCCTCGACAACAGCGCGACCGCCATGACCGGCTTCCAGCCGCATCCAGGAACCGGCAGGACTGCTCTGGGAGAGGCAGCGCCGAAGCTCTCCATCGAATCCCTCTGCCAGGCCATGGGGATCCCCGTGCAGGTGATGGATCCGTTCCAGTTGCAGGCTGCAACCGCCCTCCTCTACCGGACGCTCCAGACGGAGGAGCTCCAGGTCCTCGTCTTCCGTCACAAGTGTGCCCTGCTGCAAAGCCGTGAAGAGGGCCTGCCAGCCAGGAGGGTCTTCGTCGACGCGGACCGGTGCATCGGCGAGCAGTGCGGCTGCAACCGGTTCTGCTCTTCTGCCTTCGGTTGCCCTGCCCTGATCTGGGATGCAAAGGGAGGCCACGCTTCCATCGACGAGGTCGTCTGCTCCCGCTGCGGGCTGTGTGCGGATCTCTGCCCGGGCAAGGCCATCCGGATCCTCGAGGAGGAGCCTGCATGAGCGCCCTCCGGAAAGACCCGCTCAATCTCATCATTGCGGGCGTGGGAGGCCAGGGAAACATCACGGCCTCTCAGGTCATCGCCCAGGCTGCCTTGCTCGAAGGTCTGCTTCCGACCATCGGCGAAACCTACGGGGTCTCCCAGCGGGGCGGTTCGGTCATGAGTCATGTCCGGCTCACGGCCGGCACGGCCCTGGGCCCCCTGATCCCAAAAGGCGAAGCGGACATCCTGCTTGGATTCGAACCGCTCGAATCCCTTCAGGTGGCCGTGGAATTCGGCAGGCCGGACATCCGTGTCCTCTGCAACCCAAGGCCCATCTATCCCATCGGTGTGCTCGCAGGCGACGATCATTACCCTGCGGTCGAAAAGATCCTTGAAGTTCTGAGACGTCACATCCCCTATTTGGGAATGGTTGCGGCCACCGAGTTGGCCCAGCAGGCCGGCGATATCCGATCCATGAACCTCGTCATGGTCGGGGCTCTCGCGGCGAGTGGACTTCTCCCCATGAAGCGGGGAAGCTACGAAGAGGCCCTCTCCAGCCTCTTCCAGGGGCCTGTCCTCGAGGTCAACCGGAGTGCCTTCGAAAAGGGCTTCCTGGCCTTTTCCGCCCGGGATCTCTCCCATTGACGACCCCTCCCGCCCTGTCTACCATGGGGAACAACCCGTAACCTCCGGCGGCGCAATCCGCTCTGCAGTCGCGCGTGCCGGGGAGGAGCAGTCCGTGCCGATCTACGAATACCAGTGCCGGAAGTGCGGCTCCGTGTCGGCCTACCTCGAGAGGCGCAACGAATGGCACCTGCTCAAACGGAAGTGCAGGACGTGCGGAAGCCGCAGGACCCGGAAAGTGCTTTCCACTTTCACCTCCAGCGTCAAGCGGACGCGAACGGAAACCCTGAATGAACTGAAGCACATGGGCCCTGTGCGATCCGTACCCCGGCGTCCGTCGCCATGGGGAGGGGGCCCTCATCCATCGGCCTGTCCTTTCGACAAGCCCGAGAGGCGAAAGGGCGGCCGGGAAACAGACGGCGGCGAGCGTTAAACCATCCGAAGAGGGATCCGCTCCGGTGCAGGATTTTACGCAGATCGAGGGCGAACTGAGCCAGATCGTCTTCACAAGCGAAGAGAACGGATATACGGTCGCCCGGGTCCGCCAGAAGGGTCAACTCCAACCCACGACCGTGGTGGGAAGCCTCTTCTCGGTGAGCCCGGGTGAAACGCTTCTGCTCAAGGGCCAGTGGGTCCATCACAAGCGATTTGGCCGGCAGTTTCAGGTGGAGAGTTATACGATCGTCACCCCGACCACGGCAGAGGGCATCCGGCGATACCTTGCCAGCGGCCTGGTCAAAGGGATCGGGCCGGTCATGGCCAAGAGGCTCACGGACCGATTCGGCGCCGAGACCCTCGAGATCATCGAGAACCAGCCGGAACGGCTCTCCGAGGTGGAGGGGTTCGGCCCGGGACGGATCGCAAAGCTCCGAGCCCGTTGGGTCGAACAGCGGGAGATCCGGAGGGTTCTCATCTTCCTGCAGGAATACGGGATCAGTCCCGGCCTGGCCGGAAAAATCTACAAGCATTACGGCGATCAATCCATCCTGCTCGTCAAGGAGAACCCTTACCGGCTGGCTTCCGAGGTCTTCGGCATCGGATTCAAGACGGCAGACCGGATCGCCCGCGCCATGGGCATGGATCTCAACTCGGTCAAGCGGGCGGAAGCAGGCATCCTCTACGTTCTGGATGAAGCTTTGGCGGAAGGCCACGTGTTCCTCCCTTACGAAATCCTCCTCGAACGTGCCAAGGCCATCCTGGAGATTCAGGACGAGGAGGTTTTGCCGATGGCCATCGCCAACCTCTTCACGAACCGCCAGATTCTCCTGGAGGATCTCAACGAAGAGATCGGGGCCTTCGAGGAAAACCGAAAGGCCGTCTACCTCCCCGCGTTTCATGCAGCCGAGAAAGGGATCGCCACCCTTCTCGATGTGTTTCTTCAGCTTCCCTCGCCCACCTCCCTTGTGGATCCAGGCCATGCGGTCCAAAAGGCAGAACGCTCCCTTGGCTTGGAGCTCGCCCCGGAGCAACGCCAGGCCGTTGAAAGGGCCCTGCGAGAGAAGTGTCTCATCATCACCGGAGGTCCCGGCACCGGCAAGACCACGCTCGTCAAGGCCCTTGTTTCGATCTACCGAACCCTCGGTTTCCGCCTCCTTCTCACTGCGCCCACCGGAAGAGCCGCCAAGAGGCTCCAGGAGGTGACCGGTGAGGCGGCGAGAACCATTCACCGCCTCCTGGAATTCAGCTACCAGAAGGGAGGTTTTCTGCGGGGAAGCGAAAACCCGCTGGAGGCCCAGCTCGTCATCGTGGACGAAGCATCGATGATCGACTGCGTCCTCTTCTACCATCTCGTCAAGGCCCTGCCGAGTGAAGGATCCTTCGTACTGATCGGGGACGTCAACCAGCTTCCTTCCGTTGGACCGGGCAGGGTGCTCGAAGACCTCATCGAGTCAGGCCGGATCGGAGTGGTGCGTCTCAACCGCATATTCCGTCAGGCCGAGGCCAGCCTGATTGTCACGAATGCACACCGTATCCTGCAAGGCAAGACTCCTATCGGTCCGGATCTGCAGACGGAGAAACAGCAGGATTTCTACTTCATCGAAGAGCCGGATCCGGAGCGGGCTGCAGCCCTGATCCTGGATCTGTGCACCCAGAGGATTCCGGAACGGTTCGGGCTGGATCCCTTGGAAAGCATCCAGGTTCTCTCGCCCATGCACCGCGGTGCGGTGGGTGCAGAGAATCTGAACAGCCTCCTTCAGCAACGGATGAATCCGACCGGCCCCTGCCTGCAGAGGGGAGGTTGGACCTACCGCCTCCAAGACAAGGTCATGCAGATTCGCAACAACTACCACAAGGAAGTGTTCAACGGCGACATCGGCCGGATCGTCTCCGTGGACGAGGAGGAAGGAGAGCTCGCCGTGACCTTCGAAGGCAGGCCCGTGACGTATGAACTCGGCGAACTCGACGAGCTCGTGCCGGCCTATGCCATATCCGTGCACAAGTCCCAGGGCAACGAGTATCCGGCCGTGGTGCTGCCCATGCTCACGCAGCATTACCTCCTGCTGCAGAGGAACCTGCTCTACACAGCCATCACAAGAGGCAAGAGGCTCGTCGTCATCGTGGGCACGAGGAAGGCCCTGGCCATCGCGGTTCGGAACGCTCGGACCCGGCAACGCCACACCTTACTGCGAAAAAGGCTCGAAGGGACTCCCGAGGAGAGCGGCCCCATCCGGCGGATCCGTGGTCCCGACCTGTAACTCCTCCTGGCCATCCGGCCTGTGACGCAGATTCCACAGACTGCAATTCAACCTTGTATCCTTCTGCTGCCTGCGAGCGTTTCCAGCACCCTTCTTCATCTTTTCTCAGGCTGTCGACAGAAATCCACAAACCCGTGGCCCCAGCAGGAGCCTGCCCAGAAACAGGGTCCTGGGATTCTTGAAGCCATTCAAGCCATTGGAGCCCTGAACGGTTTTCCCCCCCGACACATCCTTCCTCAGCATCCTCCCGAGAACTCCGCTCTCTTCCCTGTGGCCGGGCAACAGGAAATCAGGACAGAGGGGTCATCTGGCACCGGTCTTGCTCTGCCACGGGCAGAGGAGGGATCCCCGCAGGAGACCGTCCCCCCCCAACCGGACATGAAAGAGGCAGGAGCGAATGCAGGGTATGCCGGAGAGGACCGAACACCACGAATCCATCAGGCAGGGACCGGTTGCGGGGATTACGACCGAAGAGATCCTGGCTGCCATCCGACCCCCCTGTGACGGTCTGGGGCCTGTCATACGTTACGCTCTGGAGACGCCTGGGAAGCGCCTGCGCTCTCAACTCCTCTACGGTGCCGCCCGGGTCCTGGGAAGCCCTCCCAACCCGAATCTGGCAAGAGCAGCCACCTTGGTGGAACTCTTGCACAACGGAACCCTCCTTCACGATGACGTGATGGACCATGCACGGATCCGAAGGAATCGACCTTCCGTGAACCGGCTCTGGGGGGACGCGGTCGCAATTCTCGCCGGCGACTTCCTTCTGGCCACTGTCATGGATCTTGCCCTCCAAACCGGGATCCCCGCTATCATCACTACTGCCGTGGACACGTTGATCCGCCTCGTAGAGGGACAGATGCTGGAAATCCAGCAGCAGGGGAATCTGGGCCTTACGGAGGACACGTACCTCGAGATCATCCGGAAGAAGACCGCATCCCTGATGATGGCGGCCTGCAGAATGGGAGCATCCATGGCAGGCGGGAACCCGGAAGAGATCTTGTCCCTGGAACGATTCGGGCTGCACCTCGGTCTGGCTTTTCAGATGCTCGACGATCTCCAGGACTATTGCGCCTCAGCCGAGGCTTCTGGGAAGGAACCGGGCAGGGATGCGGCCGAGGGCAAGGTGACCCTGCCGGTCATCGCATCCCTCCAAAAGGCGAACCCCTGTCAAAGGGAGAGGCTCCGCCAGATCTTCGGCCATGATCACCACGCCCGGCCTCCGGAGGAGCTCCGAGCCCTCCTGGATCGCCTCGGCGGGTTTCGGTACACCCTGTGTGCGGCCAGGCAGTCCGTGGAAAGGGCGATTGACTCTCTTTCAAGTTTTCCGGGTGGTTCGGCGAAGCGTGACTTGGAGACGATCGCCCTCGCGATCCTCGGCCTTTCTCAGGGATAGACGCCGATGAGGTCCAAGCCCGTGCTTTCCGGAAGGGAGAACATACAGTTCATGTTCTGAACAGCCTGCCCGGAAGCGCCCTTCAGGAGGTTGTCGACCACTCCGATGACAATCACCTTTCCCGTGCGCGGGTCGAAGCGCACAGCGATCTCACACCGGTTTGTCCCCCAGACGTCCTTGGTGCGCGGAAGCTCTCCTGGATCCAGAACCTGAACAAAAGGCTCGTCCCGGTAGAAAGCCTCGTACTGATCCTGAAGGCTCTCCGGACGTTCTTTTCCGGACGAGCACGCGTAGACCGTAGCCAGCATGCCCCGAATCATCGGCACGAGGTGAGGGACAAAGACCACCGTAACGGTTTGGCCGGCAAGGAAGGTGAGCTCCTGCTCGATTTCCGGCAGGTGCCGGTGAACGAGAGGGCTGTAGGCCTGCAGATCCTCATCACACTCCGCGTAGTGCGTCTTCAGGCTCAGGCCCCTGCCTGCCCCGGAGACACCGGACTTGGCGTCGATCACGAGCGACCGGCAATCGAGACCCCCTTCCCGCAGGAGCGGTGCCAGGCAGAGAATCGACACGGTCGGATAGCATCCGGGGTTCGCCACGAGCCTCGCCGTACGGATTTCCTCCCGGTGGAGCTCGGTGAGCCCGTAGACGGCCTCGCTGAGGAGCTGCGGAGACGCGTGCGGCTTTTCGTACCACTTCTCGAACAACCCAGGGTTTTTCAGCCGGAAATCGGCGCCGATGTCGATCACCCGGGTTCCCGCCGCCAGGAATTCAGGGACCAGGGCCATTGCCTCGCCGTGCGGCAGGGCAAAGAAAACGACATCCGCCTTCTCCACGCCCAAGGTCTTCAAGGGCAGCAAGGGCCTGTCGTGAACCGCGCGCAAATGCGGAAACACCGCCCGGAGACGCTTCCCTGCATGGGTAGGCCCTGTCATGAGCCAGCAGATCTCCGCATGGGGATGCCTCTCGATCAGCCGGATCAGTTCACATCCCGTGTAGCCGGCAGCACCGGCGATCCCAACCCTGATCTTGTTCATCCCATCCTCCTGAAGAGCTCCCCTTCGCGTTCATCTTCCCTTGATTTTTCGTAGGATCCATTCGATCATAGCCCTGCGGCCGGGACAGATGCATCCTATCGAAACGCGTGCCCGGCGGCAACCGGGCCCCGCACGATGCGGGGCTGCCCGCCGCACCCCGGGCAGGAGCCCATTCATGATTCAGGAAGCCATCGCTCGGGTTGTCGACAGGCAAGACCTGACCGAGGGAGCCATGCAGGCCGCCATGGAGGAGATCATGAGTGGCCAGGCGACCTCCTCCCAGATCGCGTCCCTGATCACAGGTCTCCGCATGAAGGGGGAAACCGTCGAAGAAATCACGGCGGCAGCCCAAGTGATGCGCAGGAAGGCAACCCTCATCCCCTGGAAAGCCGAAGGAGCCGGGTCGGCCGGAGAGCGCCCGGAAGGCGGCCAAGAGATCCTCCTCGATACCTGCGGCACCGGCGGAGATCAGACCCACACGTTCAACATCTCCACAGCCGCGGCTTTCGTCGTCGCAGGCGCGGGCGTGCCTGTAGCCAAGCACGGCAACCGCTCCGTGTCCAGTTCGTGCGGCAGTGCCGATGTCTGCGAGGCATTGGGCCTCAATCTCCAGATCCCTCCTGCAAAGATAGCAGACTGCATCCGCAAGCACGGGTTGGGCTTCCTCTACGCTCCTTCCCTCCACCCTGCCATGAAGCATGCCGTGACAGCTCGAAGGGAAATCGGCATCCGGACGATCTTCAATGCTCTGGGTCCTCTGACGAATCCGGCAGGGGCGACCGCTCAATTGGTGGGCGTCTACCGAAGAGACCTCACCCGAATGCTCGCAGAAGCACTGCACAGGCTAGGATGCCGGCGAGCCATGGTCGTTCACGGCTCGGACGGCATGGACGAGATCACGACAACCGGTGAGACGTATTTCTGCGAACTGAGAACGGGTGACTTCCGGGAAGGCACGATGCACCCGGAGGATTTCGGGGTCCCCCTTGCCAGGGGGGAAGACCTCCTCGGCGGTACGGCACAAGAGAACGCCAAGCGGATCGTCGAAATTCTCGGGGGGCAGCCTGGCCCGAGGAGAAACGTGGTCCTCCTGAATGCAGGCGCTGCTCTTTACACTGCAGGCGCTGCGCGAGATCTACCGGAGGGAATCGAGATGGCCAGGAGATCCATCGACGAGGGCAAGGCGATGGCAACGCTCCGGAAGGTCGCCCGCCACACCCAGACCCTACCCGAATAGACGAGCGAGGAACGAGGCAAGATGAAGAGGAATACCCTTTGGATCCTGCTCAGTTTCTTGGGAGGCATGTCGATTACTCTTGGGCTGATCTTGCTGGACCGACAGGCTTCCGTACCCAGAGTCGGACCCACCGAGATCGTCGAAGTTATACTGCCGGGCGGGAAGGTCCAGCACTTGAGCTATGCGGAGATCGAACGAGAGCGTGAGGAACTCCTCTCGCTCAGGCAGCGGATGAGTGAGTTCCAGAAGCGGCCGTCTGCGCCGGCCTCCCCGGATGCCGGATCTCAACCCGCGGTGCCGGAAATGCCGGACTCCATTGCAGCACCTGCCCAGGCCCCTTCCCAGGGTTCGCAGCAGGGAGAACCGCGATCCAGCCTGGAGCCGAAGAAAAATCTCGGCAAGTTCTTTGCGAAGATCTTCAGCCAGCCCATCATGCAGGACCTCATGACACACCAGGTGAACCGGCAAGCGGGAGAGCTTGCGGACGCACTGGATCTGACCCCGGAACAGAAAGCCGAGCTCGAGCAAATCCTCAAGAGGAGGAAGGTTTCCTTCCCGCAGGGCCCTGCATCCGGACCGGCCGGCCCAGCGGCTGTTGAGGAAGGTCGCGCATCCCCCAAGAGTCTGGAAGAGGAGATCCTGGCCATTCTCACTCGCGCCCAGGCGCAGCGATATCAGGAATATACGGAGAAGAAGAATGCTCTTTCAGGCGCGTCAACGGTGGAACGGGATGTGTTCGAGATGAGCTGGCGGCTCAAGCTGACCGAGGAACAGGAGAAGCAAGCGCGGGAGATCCTCCAGGTGCAGTCCGAGAAAGGGCGTACCCCTCCTCCTCTTTCGGGTTTGCAGCCGGAGGGGCCGATATCCGAAAGGATCGAAACCTATCTGGAGAAGAAGGCATCCCTGGAACGGGAGACCAGCGAGAAAATGAAAACGATCCTCGACGAGAATCAGTATCAGACGTTCCTCGCGGTTCAGAGCGAGAAGGAGGCCGAGACCCAGCTTCTTCGCAGGTTGCTCGAGGAAGAGAAGTCCGCGGAGGCCGTTGCGACTCCAGGAGGGACCACACAGGACGGATCGGCTACCCCGCCCTGACAGGCTGATGAAAGACGCTCCATCATCCGTTGCGACCTGCCTGCCGCGTCGGCGGCGCAGGCAGGTCGTCCCTCGGCAATGCGGCATGCTTCTCTCAGGAGTCCGTTAGTTCCGGTTTCTCAACGACGACCCTCGTGTACTGCTCACTCTGAAACTCTACCGTGACGACCGCTTCCGCCAATCCGCCGAATGAGGTAGCTGCGATGCTTCCCTGAATCTTTGCAGCCGCCTGGGTCTCCTGCAAGTGGAGGACCGGCTTCAGGTGGTACTGGCCATTTCCCTGGGCCACGATCGCTTGGCTGAGGTCGAAGTGCACCGTAAGATCCACGGCCCCGCCTCCCTCGACGTCAAAATCGAAGTTCTTGTCCGTCTTCAGAAAGCCGGATGGAACCGTAAGCGGGATATCCGGTCCGTTTGCAACTTCGATCCTTCCTTCCGTCACGCCGAAGCGGATCTGGGTGTATTTCCCGGCCTCTAGCTCCACGGGGGGAACCAGGTGAGTCGTCGCTCCATCGGAGAACTGCAGCAGGTCGATCGTGTAGGGAGTCTCCGGGTGGATCCGGAACCTCCTTGAACGCTGCCCCCCTTTCCCTCAACAGCCATCATTTCCAGCGGACCACAATATGTCGTGTGTTTTGATTATTGACATACCATATACGTTCCTTGCTTGACATACGATTACGTTCCTTGCAATATCCCTTCCATCCAAAAGCAGCGTCTATCTTTTAACTCATCGGGGAGGATCTGCCATGAGACACGCAATGCAGGTGAAATTCCTTGTTCTGGCGATCGCCGCCCTCCTATCGAGTCCGCTAACCAGCCAGGCGGTGCCGTTAGGATTCTACAACATCACCGGAAATAACCCTGGCGATGCCGCCATCGGAGAAGCGCAGCTCTGGGTTGAGGTTATGAAAGCCGGCTCAGAAGAGCAACCACAGGCTTCCTTTACGTTTCACAACGACGGGCCAAAAGCTTGTTCAATTGCCGATGTCTATTTCGATGACGGGAATCTGTTGGGTATTGCCTCAATCATTAACGGTCCAGGGGTGTCTTTCTCACAGAACGCTTCCCCACCCAACCTACCGGGTTGGGACTTGTTGGACCCAGATTTTGAGACCACAGAGGGCTTCTTGGCAGATTCTGATCCCCCCGTGCAACCCAACGGTGTGAATCCAGGAGAACAACTGACCGTTGTGTTTGATTTACAACCTGGCAGCACGTTTTTGGATGTTCTCAATGCTCTGATTTCAGCTGACTTGAGGATAGGTATTCACGTCCAAGGCTACGATAGCGAGGGCAGTGAAAGTTTTGTGAATACGGAACCGCTTTGCATCGATCTCGACGAGGATGGCTACGGAGATCCAGCGAGCGAACACTGTGATTACCCTGATCTGGACTGCGACGATTCCAATCCAGATGTAAACCCTGGAGCCACGGAGATCTGCAACGCAATCGACGATAACTGCGACGGAGTCACGGATGACGTGGACGAGGATTTCGATGGCTATGCGGCCGAAACATGCGGGGGAGACGATTGCGATGATAACAGATCCGATGTGAATCCAGGCGTCACAGA
>Ga0315290_10004373_pt1 | contig 10182 bp, 12 predicted proteins | sample YL17G12_0_MG_FD_203627 | JGI IMG/M metagenome (GOLD analysis project Ga0315290, IMG submission 203627) | Sediment microbial communities from Yellowstone Lake, YNP, Wyoming, USA - YL17G12_0 | ecosystem: Environmental > Aquatic > Freshwater > Lake > Sediment | place: USA: Wyoming | collected...
GTGAGTTAGCGTCGCCACGGCCTCGCCGGTGCGACGGGCGGGGCGGCAATCCTTCCTCAACCGAGATCCAAGGCGAAGCTGCGCAACCGCAGCCGAGCTACGGGTTCGGGCCCCGATTACGGGTCGGCGGATGCACGGCGCCCCCGAGCGCAGCGTCGATGTCGTAGAAGTCGTCGAACGTTTCGAATGCCACCCCCCGGGCGGCGAGGAAGTCCGCCAGGCCGGCTCGCGCAAAGAGTCTGTCGGCCGCGAGCGAGACGCACCGGTCGGAGACCCCGTCGCCGACGTAGACGAAGCCGTCGAGCCCGGCGACGTCGGCGCGTTTGCACGGCTCGCCGCACACCGAACACGGGTCCTCGGTGCGGAAGAGGGCGCGCCATCCGTCCGATCCAGGGTCGAGGCGATTGGCAACGACCTCGAGCTCGAGGCCCTCCCGCTCGAGCACCGGCTCGATCAGCTCGTGGAAGCCGCTCGAGACGATCAGCGGCCGATGTCTGCGTGCGAACGTCGCGAATCCGTCTCGCATCCGTACGTTCCCTCGAACCCAGGCGACGACGTCCGCCAGCGGAGCGCGGACGCTCCTGAGTTCGAGCGCGATCACCTCGTGCAGGGTCAGCTCGCGCCCGAGCCGTCTTTCCGCTGCGTCGTAGACACCGTCGTCACCGAATTCGAGCAGCACGAGGTGCAGCCCGTCGACCTCGGTCACGGTTCCGTCCCAGTCGACGACGAGCGATGGGGCCACGGATGTCTCTTACCATCTGGGCCCCTCGCCGGACGGGTGAGAAGGCATCGAGGGCCGTCGTCCAGCCGCACGCTACGGGTACGACGTGCAAAATGAGGCCTCCCCGCAAGGAGGCCCTTGTGCAGCGCCGCGTCATCGTTGGATCCCTCATCGCGTTCGTCGCGGCGGCTGGCGCGGTCGTGCTCCTCCTCTCGCACACGCTTCCCGGCGTCAGCGGTGGCAAATCGGGCCCACGCGAGGATGCCGCCGCGTTCGTCTCACAGATCGTCGGGCTGATCGTCGCTGACGACTACGCGGCTGCGTGGAGCTCGCTGAACCCCGTCCACAAGCAGGTCGCACCGAGACGCGAGTACGTCGAGTGCGAGTTGAATACCCCTTTGGACTCGCGTCTCAAGTCAATCGAAGTGATCCGCGCTGCCGAACGTCTCCTGCGCGTCCCGGGCGGGTCGCAGAGCGTTCCCGCAACGGCGGTCACGCTGCGCATCGAGATCGAGAACACGGCGCTCGGGACGAGCGGGACGTTGAAGCACACGTTCAATGCAGTCCCCGACGGCTCCGACTGGACGTGGATCCTGACTCCGAGCCGCTACGCGCTGTATCGAGACGACGCCTGCAGCACCGCCTAGCCGTCGCCCACACCTGCCACATCCTGACGGGTTGTGCAGCTCACGAGGGTCCCGATGCCTTCGACGTCGAGCTCAATCGAGGTCTCCGGTGGGATGCCCTCGACCAGTTGCACGCCCGGACCGACGATTAGGTCGCCGGGCCTCAGCGTCGTCCCCTCGCCGGCGAGCCCGACCGCAGCCGCCCAATCGAACCCGACGAAAGCGCCGGTGAGCTCGAGGCGCGCGTCGACGCTGACGAGCGCAATGAGCCCGTCGGGTCGCAGCGCACCGACGGTCATGACGGCCGGGCCGAGGGCGAGCGCGAAGTCGCGGTCCTTCGGCGGCAAGCGTGTGGAATCTCGCCACTCCACGAAGCCGGTGAACCCCGCCAGCGCACCGTCGGCCCCGACGACGCCCGCGAGCCGAGGGACGAAGGACAGCCGTCCGCCGTCGTGTCCCGCGACCCGCGCACCGGGTCCGAGGATCGCCGCCGGGTTCGCGAACGCAAACGTCGTCTGATCCTCGAAGACTCGAACTGCCGGCGGATGGAGCACTGGTGCGAGGAGGTGAACTCCCGCGAGCGGAAACTCAGCGTGCTCGCGTGCCGTGCCACCACCCGTGAAGAGCGACTGCAGTGTCTGCGCGGCGAGCTGGATCACGCGGTCGCCGTCGATCCGCCCGACCCACCCGCGCTCCAGCGGATGGTCGAGGGGGTGGAACATGCAGAGCCTCATGGCTCCGTGTGCACCACGACGTCGGCGATCGCAGGCACTTCGCGGCGGATTCGCTCCTCGACGGCGCTCGCGCGGCCGTGCGCGTCGGACAGTGAACCCTCGCCGTCGAGGGCAAGCGTCAGGAAGGCGACGATGCCTTCGTCGGTGCGAACGAAGCGAAGGTCTCGCGGAGCGGCACCGGTTTCCTCGATGACGACGAGCTCGACCGCAGCGGCATCGACGGCGATCTCCTCGCCTGCTGCCGCCTCTTTCAACGGCTCGAGGTGCGTCTGTACCGACCCGACCTCACGCACCTCGGAAAGAATCGCCTTCTCGACCTCCTCGGCGATCGCGTGCGCACGATCGAGCGGGAGATCGCCAGGAAGCTTCAGGTGGAGAGACACCTCGAGCCGATCTCCGACCTCGAGCACCTTCAGGTTGTGGATCTCCCGCACCTGTGGAACCGTCAGCGCCGCGGCGAGTATGCGCTCCCGTACGCCCGAGCCGGGTGCGCCCGGCTCGACGTGGACGACGACGTCGATCCCCGGCAGAGCCTCACGAAGCGCATCCTCGACTCGATCCGCGGCGGTATGTCCCTGGCCGACCGCGGCGCCGGGCGGCACGCCGATGACGACGTCGGCGAAGTGCTCTCCCCCAGCACGTCGAAGCCGGAGCCGTCGCAACTCCACAGGCGGTTCCAGCCCCGTGATTGCGCGACGGGCAGTGCGGGTCGCATCGTCGGGCGACCGGTCCATGAGGGTGTCGACGTTGCGCCTCGCGAGGCGTACCGCGGCGGCGACGACAAGCACCGAGACGAAGAGCGCGGCGATGGAGTCGCCCGCAGGAAAACCGAGCGCGACAACGCTGAGGCCGGCGAGGACGGCGAGCGTGCCGGCGAGGTCGCTCCCGAAGTGGAGCGCGTTGGCGAGCAGCGCATCACTCTGGTACCTACGTGCGCCTCGTAGAGAAACGACCGTCCGGGAAGCGTCGATCACGATCACGAGCGCGATCGCCGCGAAGGTCCACCAGGTCGCGTCGACTTCGAAGTCGATGACACCGGCCAGCCGCGCGATGGCCGCAGCTGCGATGAAGATGCTGACGACGACGAGGAATGCGGACTCCGCGAGGGCCGCGAGGTTCTGCGCCTTGCCGTGCCCATACGGATGACCCTGGTCCGCGGGACGAACCGCGACGGAGACGGCGAAGAACGTGAGCAACGCCGCCGCGAGGTCCGTCCCCGAATGTGCGGCCTCAGCGAGCAGGCCGAGGCTCGAGCTCGCGAGCCCCGCGACGAGCTTGATCACGATCAGGAGGCAGGCGGCCCCGACCGAGACGAGCGCAGTGCGCCGCTGTGGCGACATGGCGGAAGGCTACGGGGTCAGCAGTTCGCCGCGTAGAGCGCCCAGCGCTCGGGCACGCCATCGAGCTCGTGCTCGCCGGTCCTTCGAAGCCTAGAGATTGCCGCGCAAGGCCTGCTCGCGCTCGATCGCCTCGAACAGCGACTTGAAGTTCCCGATCCCGAAGCCGCGCGAACCGTGGCGCTCGATGACCTCGAAGAAAAGCGTCGGGCGGTCCTGGACGATCTTCGTAAAGAGCTGGAGCAGGTAGCCCTCTTCGTCGCGGTCGGCGAGGATGCCCATCGAGCGAAGGTCGGCCCAGTCCTCCTCGATCTCGCCGACACGCTCCTCCACGATGTCGTAGTACGAGTCGGGCGTTGCGATGAAGAGGACGCCGTGCTCGCGCAGTGCGGCAACGGTCTTGACGATGTCGTTCGACTGCATCGCAACGTGCTGGACGCCGGGGCCGCTGTGGAACTCGAGGTACTCCTCGATCTGGCTCTTCCGCTTCCCCTCGGCCGGCTCGTTGATCGGGAACTTGATCTTCCCCGCGCCGTCCGTCATGACCTTCGACATCAGCGCCGAGTACTCGGTGTGGATGTCCTCGTCGGAGAAATGCGTGAGCTGAGTGAAGCCGAGCACGCGCTCGTAGTAGCCGACCCACTCGTCCATCCTCCCGAGCTCGACGTTGCCGACGACATGATCGATGGAGATGAGTCCGAGCCCCGGCGAGTGATTTCCGTTCGGGGCGACCGACTGGAAGCCGGGGAGATACGGACCGGCGTACTCGGCACGGTTGACGAACGTGTGGATGTTGTCGCCGTAGGTGGCGATCGCAGCCAGCTCGACCCGCCCCTGGTCGTCCTCGACCCAGTGCGGCTCGACGACCCCACGCGCCCCGCGCTGGACGGCCTGGCGATAGGCATTCGTGGCATCGGGCACGGCGAGTGCGACATCCCTGACGCTGTCTCCCTTCATCGCCGCCCACTTGCAGATCTCGCTGTCGGAGCGGAGCCCGCTCGTCAGGACAAAGCGGATGTCCCCCTGCTCGAGCACGTACGACGCTCGGTCACGGATACCCGTCTCTGGCCCCGCGTACGCCGTGCGCGTAAAGCCATAGGCGTTCTCGAAGAAGTACGCGGCCTGCTTCGCGTTTCCCACCCAGATCTCGATGTGATCCCAGCCGTCGATCGGCATGAAGTCGGTATCGCTCATGGATCCGATTCTAGGTTGCCTGAGGGGCGGGTGCCCGCCGACGGACAAAGAGGATCCCGACGCCGATGAGGATCCCGCCCACGACCTGCAGCCAGGACAGTGGCTCCGAGAGCAGGATCACGGCGAGAACCGCAGCGACGAAGGGCTGGAGGTTCGCGGCGAGCGTCGCCTTCGCGGGCCCGATCCGGTGGATCGAGCGGAACCAGAGGACGTTCGTCAGGACGAGCGGACCGATGGTCGCGAAGAGGAGAAGCGACCAGACCTCCCAGCCGACAGACCAGTCCTGATCCGCAGTCTGCTGGAGACCCGCGAGTGCGAGCAGCACCCATGTGATCGGGATGACGATCGCACTCACGCGCGAGGGCGAGTACGTCCGCATCAGCGGCGCGACCGTGACCGAGTACAGCGCCCAGGTCGCTCCGGTCGTGAGGCCGAGCAGGATCCCGACCCGCGAGGCCGAGACCTCGCCCCCCGCGCCCAACGCGACGAGTCCGACGCCGACCGCCGAGATCGCCGCGGCTATCCAGAAACGCCGCGACGGTCGCTCGGTGCCGAGGATGAGTCCGAAGAACGCGGTGAAGATCGGGATCACACCGAGAAGCAGTCCGATCGTCGAGGCCGTCGTCAGATCGACGGCGAAGACGAACGAGAGCTGGTTCAGCCACAGAACAACAGCAGCGAGCACCACGATCGGGAGATGCCGCCGCTCGATCCGCAGCGTCCGCTCGGCGACGAACGTCAGCGAGACGAAGATGAGCGCAGCCAGGCCGTAACGCACGGTTGCATACGGGAGCGGGCCGAAACCGTGCGTGAGGATGTACTTGGTCACGCTCAGGTTGAGCGCCCAGAGCAGGACCGTGGTCAGCAACATGAGCTCGACGGTCGAGGGCCTTCGCACCCGCTGCACCGTACCGCCGCTAGGCTTGCGCCCAATGTCCGAGCCGACCTTCGACGACATCGACGCGCTCGTCGGGCCCGCGACTCCGCACTTCGCGTATCAGCTGAGGGCGCGCGTTCGGGAGCTCATCGAGGATCTGTCAGACGAGCACCCCGTGAAGCGGTACGGCGAGAGGAAGATGGAGCTGCTCGACCGGCTCGGACATGCTTCGTCCCTCGCCGAGGATGGTGCCCGCGAGCCTCTGTCGCGCATCGGGTGGGAGACCATCCCCTCGTCCGCGCCGGCGTTCGACCCACTCCCCAAGCGCAAATGACGTTCGAGGGAGCGTCGATTCTCGTGACCGGTGGGTCTCGAGGTATCGGCAAGGCGATCGCGCTTCGCTTCGCGTCGCTCGGCGCCACTCGTGTTGCGATCGGCTACATGCGGGGTGATTCCGCGGCGAAGGAGACGTCAGCGGAGCTCCGCGCACTTGGCGCCGAGCCGGTTCTCGTGCGCGGAAACGTGGCATCCGCTCGCGTCGCCGAGGAGGTCGCGGAGCTCGGGCCGCTCGACGTCCTGATCCACAGCGCGGCGACAGGCGTCATCAGGCCGGCTCTCGAAACCGAAGACAAGCACTGGGACTGGACGCTCTCGGCGAACGCACGAGCGCTCCTCTCGTTGACACGCGCTGCGGCGCCCTCGATGCCGAGCGGGGCATCGATCGTCGGGCTTTCGAGTCTCGGGTCGGTTCGCGTCCTCGAGAACTACGCCCTCGTCGGCGCCTCGAAGGCTGCGCTCGAAGCGCTCGTCCGCTACCTCGCGGTCGAGCTGGCGCCGCAGGGGATTCGAGTGAACGCGGTCTCGGCCGGAGTCGTAGAGACGGGAGCCCTCGACCACTTCCCCAACCGCGAGGCGATGCTCGAGATGGGGCGGGCAAACCCCGTCGGCCGAATTGTCACGCCGACCGACATCGCTGCGTGCGTGACGTTTCTCTGCTCGCCCGAGGCCGAGATGATCCGCGGCCAGACGCTCGTCGTCGACGGCGGCTGGTCTCTTATCGCGTCCCTCTAGCCGCGGCGGGGAACAACCCGTAGGACCGCCGCCTTCGCGAGCATGCCCGCCAGCGCCGGATTCTCCTGCAGCCGGCGGAGCGAGTACTCGTACCAGCGGTCGCCATAGGGCACGTACACGCGTAATCGGTGCCCGGCCGCCACGAGCTCCGTCGCCCGTCGCTCCCGGACGCCGAGCAGCATCTGGAACTCGTAGCAGTCTCTCCCGAGACCCTCGACCCGCTCGAGCGAACGCTCGACCAACCACTCGTCGTGGGTAGCCACACCCACGTAGCAGTCGAGCTCGAGCAGAGCGTCGAGCGTCTGGACGAAATTGCCCCGGATGGCATCGCGCCCCTGGTAGGCGATCGTGGGCGGCTCGACGTAGATCCCCTTGCAGAGCCGGACGTTCGGGCGGAGGTCAGCGATGTCGCCGACGTCCGCGAGCGTCCGCTGCAGGCGTGACTGGAGGACGATCCCGACGTTTTCCCGGCCGGCAGCCCGCAGCTCGCGGTAGAGGCGCAGCGTGTCGTCGGTGCACGCCGAGTGCTCCATGTCGATCCGCACGAAGATCCCCCGTGCCGCCGCGTCGGCGACGACGGTCGCGAGAAGCGACCGGCAGAGATCGAGATCGATCCCGAGCCCGAGGGCCGTGAGCTTCACCGAGATGTTTGCGTCGAGGCGATCGCCGGCGAGCGCGTCGAGTGCTGCGTGGTAGGAGGATGCGACCGCCTCGGCCTCGGCGGGGCGGCGTACCTTCTCCCCGAGCACGTCCACGGTGGCGAGCTTCCCTTCTGCGTTCAGGGCCGCGACGGTACGACGGGCATCCTCGAGCGTGGGACCTGCGATGTAGGGCGCGGAAAGCAGCTGGACAACCGCCCGGGGCACAGCCGGGAGGAGCCGAACGAGTGCCCAATCCGCGACTCGCACTGCTACTCGATTCTACGAAGACCCCGGGAGCGGCCATCAGTAGTTCGCCACGGGCGAATCGGCGTCGCCGCCGATGCCGGGAGGGGCTCCGACGCGCTCCACTTCGTGCATGCGCAGGGTCGTGATCATGGGTGCAGGCGGCCGTGACTTCCATGACTTCAACACGGTCTACCGCGAGGACTCCTCGATCCGAGTCGTGGCCTTCACGGCCTCGCGGATCCCGGGCATCGCCGATCGCGTCTACCCGCCCACGCTTGCCGGTCCTCTCTACCCCGACGGCATCCCGATTCGGCCCGAGGCAGAGCTCGTCGACATCGTGCGCGCCGAAGGCGTCGACACCGTCGTCCTCTCCTACTCGGATCTCCGGCACGAGGACGTCATGCACAAGGCGTCGCGTGCACTTGCCGCGGGCGCCGACTTCACGCTGCTCGGGCCGCAGGCGACGATGCTCGAAGCCTCGAAGCCGGTCATCGCGGTCACCGCCGTTCGGACCGGCTGCGGCAAGAGCCCGACGAGCCGAAAGATCGGCTCGTTGCTCCTCGGCTCGGGATTGCGCGTCGGACTCGTTCGCCACCCGATGCCGCACGGCGACCTCGAGGCCATGCGGGTGCAGCGCTTCACGAGCCTCGAGGAGATCGACGCTACACATCCGACGCCGGAGGAGCGCGAGGAATGCGAGGTTCCCGTGTCGATGGGCATGACCGTCTTCGCCGGCGTCGACTACGCAGCCGTCCTCGAGCTTGCGCAGGGAGAGTGTGACGTCCTCGTCTGGGACGGTGGGAGCAACGACCTCCCGTTCGTCCGCCCGGACCTGCACATCGTCGTCACCGATCCTCTGCGCGCCGGGGACGAGACTGCGTACCACCCCGGCGAGGCGAATCTCCTTCTGGCCGACGTCGTCGTGATCAACAAGATCGACAGCGCAGAGCGGTCGGCAGTGGCGGAGGTGCTGGAGCACGTCGAATCCGTCAATCCGTTCGCAACGATCATCCTCGCCCGGTCGCGTGTCACTCTCGATGCCGGCCCATCGCTCGAAGGGAAACGGGTGCTCGTCGTCGAGGACGGCCCAACGCTAACGCACGGTGGGATGGCCTTCGGGGCCGGCACGGTCGCAGCCCTGCAAGAGGCCGCTGCGGAGCTCGTCGATCCGCGGCCCTACGCGCACGGGGCGATCCGTGACGTGTTCGCCGCATACCCGCATCTCGGGAACGTCCTTCCCGCGATGGGCTACTCCGACGACATGCTCCGCGAGCTCGAGGCGACGATCGACGCGGCCGACGTCGACGTCGTCGTCGCAGGTGCCCCGATCGACCTCGCTCACGTGATCACGACGCGCCACCCGATCAGGCGCGTCCGGTACGACCTGCAGGAGGTAGGGCGGCCAACGTTGTCGGACGCGCTGGCGCCCCTCGTCCGGCTCCTGCACCGGCCCGCTGGATTGATCGAGCAGCGGTCATGAGTCGTCGACGGCGGCTGGAGCCTCTCGCGTCACTCGACGCGACGTAGGTGCCGGGCGTGCGCGGCCCGGGCAAGGCGCGCCTCGCCCCTACGACGAACGCATGAAGCCCTGACGGGCTGCAGAGACCAGCGCGACCGCCTCGGGGAAGAGAACGCGCATCGCGTCGCGGAGAGCGAGCGCCTGCGCATCGGCCGGACCTTCGACCTCTATCTGACCGAGGGCCGCCGCCGTAAGCTCGACCGCGGTCGACAGCGTCAGCGTCGCGAACTGCTCTCGCTGCGTGTCCTGCACCGACTCGGCCTGCTTCTCGGCGAACTCACGCAGCGCCCCGAGAAGCTCCTCGGGATCGCCGCCGCCAAACGGGAAGAAGCCGCCGCTTCCGCTTTCCATACGGGGAGTCTAGGGGCAAGGGCATGCCCGGCCCCTACGACAAGGGGAGCCGATACCCGGCTTCGATCTCGCGCTCGAGCTCCGCGACCGCGTCCTGCGAGGATCGCAACGCGGCGGCAAACGGCGACGAAGCGTTCGAGTCGAGCTCTCGCTCGAGCCGGCGCACCGCGGCACCGATCCCGTCGAGTCTTGCCGGCGACGCGAGCTGAGGCGGATCTCCGAGCACGTCCCGAAGTGCGCGTGCGGCCTCCTCCGCGTCTTCGATCCCTGCGGGCGCTTCGTGCTCGCGAATCTCGCCGAGCCTCGCGATAAGAGCCTCGAGGTCGCCTCCACCCGCGGCATCGACCGCGACCTCGCAGACCGCGGCAATGGAGACGGCTCCGCGTAGCTCGACCCTGTTCGTCACCGCGCTACCGTCGTCCCGAATGGCGAGCCAGCTGCGCCGGCCGTCGGCGTCGTCGAACGAGCAGAGGTACACGCGGTGACCGGTGGTCGGCTCGGCCGCGATGATTCCGGAGACCGCATCAGCCGGTCCTGCGTGGGTGGCTGCGAGCGCGCCGATTCCTTCGAGCTCGTCGGCAAGGGCCACAGCGCCACAATAGGGTTTCATGCCTTCCGTGGATGCACGCGAGCTGTTCGCTCCGATCGGGCCGTCCTATGACCGAGTCGGCGCCGCTCTCTCACTCGGCCAGGATCCACTCTGGCGCCGCTTTCTCGTGTCGCGGCTCCCACGCGGCGGCCGGGTGCTGGACGTGGCAACAGGCACGGGGCTCGTGGCAGCCGAGCTCATCCGACGCGGATTCGAGGTAACCGGTGTCGACCAGAGTGCGGAGATGCTCGACGTCGCCCGGCGCCGGTTTGGTGG
>Ga0315290_10004377_pt1 | contig 10179 bp, 8 predicted proteins | sample YL17G12_0_MG_FD_203627 | JGI IMG/M metagenome (GOLD analysis project Ga0315290, IMG submission 203627) | Sediment microbial communities from Yellowstone Lake, YNP, Wyoming, USA - YL17G12_0 | ecosystem: Environmental > Aquatic > Freshwater > Lake > Sediment | place: USA: Wyoming | collected...
AGCAGCTTTCCGCGCCGCTCGATCACCTCAACGACGCGCCGAACGTCGCGACCCCCATCACCAAGGGGATCGAGGACCAGGGCACCCAGGCGCCGGCAGTCCGCCGGTACATCACCCCCGACGAGCGCGACCAGATCGCGACCGTCCTCCGCACGAAGAGCGTCCCCGAGATCTCGGCTCTCGTCTCCAGGCAGGCGAGCCGTCGCGACCAGGGCATTCCGCTCGACCTGTGGCTGAACACGGCGGGCTTCTCGGCCCAGCAGGCGTTCAGCGGCCTTCATCGCGAGCTGGACCCGGACATCGCCAAGGCGCTGGACACGGGCCAGGTCAGCGCGTTGATCAGGCAGGACCTCGAGCCGATGCTCTACGAGGTCTTCATCCGCATGTTCCCGGCCTACGACAGGTTCGCCAAGGAACCGGCCAACGGCCTCCTGCATGCGTGGAACCAGATCACGGCCTACGGCGATGCGCAGTTCATGGCCGAGCTGGGCACCGTCACCGACGACCAGAGCACCTTCGAGCGGAAGAACACGAACATCGCGATCCTCGCCACCCGGCGCGGCATCTCGCTGAAGAGTCAGTTTGCGGTCATGGCCGGCGGCATGTCGTACAACCCGGAGGCCATCGAGCTTCAGGGTGGGCTTCGCGCCATCAGCCACAAGATGCAGAAGACCATCTTCGGCGGGCAGGCGACGGACTCCGGCGGCACCGCCGCGAACGAGCTGGGCCTCTACGACGCCAACGGCTTCACGGGTCTTCGCTCGATCCTCGACACGGGTGACGCCATCGACATGGACCCGTCCGCATTCGTGTTCGAGACCACCTCGACCTGGCCGGGCAGTTCCTTCCGCAACGCGCTCGACAAGGCCGTGCTCCCGATCGTCCAGAAGCAGGGTCGTCCGACGATCTTCTGGGGTCATCCCCAGGAGAAGATCACCTTCGATGAGCAGCAGGATCAGAACGTCCGCCTCGTGGGTCCGCAGTACGTCAACATCGGTGTTGGCGCCACTGCCCAGGCCGTGAACACGATCGCGGGCCAGATCCCCTTCGCCGTGGTCCCGGGCGACTCGATCGCCAGCTACACCGACGGTGGGGGCACGCTCCGGCGCGACCTGTACCTCCTCGACGAGTCCTCGATCACCCTCCCGTACCTCGGCTCCCCCGGGCCGACGGTTCTCGAGATCCCCATCGGCATCGCCGGCCAGCTCACGCACATGTACATCATGTTCATGATGAACGGCCTGGCGGTGAAGGTCCTTCCCTGGAACAACAAGATCCGGGTGAAGGTCGCCTCGTAGTCGGAATGGTGGTGAGGGCCGGCTTGCGCCGGCCCTCACACCGCCAGGATCAGCGGTTTCGCCGACTGATCCGAGAGATCGTCATCTGGCTGACTCCGTACTCGACGGCTAAATCTCGCTGGCGCCCACCCGCAGCGAGGCGCTCTCGAACCTCGATCTCCTGGTCGGGGGTCAGCCTCCACGGTCTCGGTTTCCCCGGATTGCCGGGCCCGAACACACCCCTTACGCGGCCCTTCGTGGCTGCGTCTCGCATGTTGTCGGTCTGAGAACCCTCGAATAGGTGGTCAGGGCGAACGCAGGGCGGGTTGTCGCAGCGATGAAGAAGCTTGTCGAGCGGCCACGCGCCTGTAACCAGGAACCACGCCACCCGGTGAGCCTTTCGCGGTCTCCCATTGAAGGAGAACTGGCCGTAACCATGAGGATCGCAAGAACCAGACCACAGCCAGCAGCCATCGGTCTTCGTGACTTTCGCCCAGAAGCGATCGGCGAAATGTTCCCATCGAGGACTCATCTATGAGTTATATCACCCCGCAGCGGTTCAGGGAGATGGGCTTCGGCATCGACATCTCCGAGCTGGACGATACGGAGCTGCTCTCGCTGTGCAGGCAGGCGTCGGCCGTCGTCGACGCCTACTGCAACGTGCCCCGCATCCCGCAGAAGCATGACTTTCGCGGCGGCACGATCACGCAGGAGACACACACCTGGGGCTATCCCCAGACACCCTTCGACATCGGCCGGCGGCGCCAGTACCTGTTCCACTCCCCGATCCTGGCGATCCAGCAGTTCCGCATCTACGTCACGAACACCCAGTACATCAATATCGCCCCGACCGAGCTGATGATCAACCCGACGGAGCGGTACTTCGAGGTGGTGTCCCTGGCGATGACGGGCGCGGGCCTGTTCAACGCCCTGATCATCCCCAACGTCGCCCTGGCTGTTCCCCTCGCGAAGACCAGCTACACCTACGGCTGGGACTTCAACGAGGTCGACGAGGAGCTGACCTGCACCGACGGCCAGACGTGGCGAGCCCAGAACCAGTGGTGGCACGTCGACACCGGCCGCGAGCCGGTGATCAAGAAGAACGGGGCCGTCGTTACGACGGGCTTCACCGTGGATCCCAAGGAAGGCACGGTGACGTTCGACAGCAACCTGCTCGCCGTCGACGAGGTCACCGCGTCCTACCACTACAAGCTCCCGTCCGACATCCAGTACGGGACCGGGCACATCGTGGCCCACCTCCACGGACAGGCCGAGCTGCAGTCCCGTGGGATGGCACACCTCACCAGGCTGCGCGTGGCCGAGGTGGACATGGAGCGCGACCTGCGCCGATCTCTCCCCACATCGCTGATCGCCGGCCTCGACAACGAGGTCCCCGAGGCGGCGCTTCTGTTGGGTGCCTACAGGGCCGACAACATCTCGGTTCGTTGACATGCCCAGGCAGGAGCGTTTCCTCACTTCCAGCCAGCTCGAGCGGGTCAGGGACATGGCCCTGCTCGGGATGATCACCCCGGTCGTCATCGAGCGGAGGGCTGATGCCGATCCTCCCGTGGACGGGGATTACGGGGACGACTTCATCTCCTACAGCGTCACGTCGGAGACCAGGCGGACCAAGGTCAACGGCTGGTTCCACTCCACCCCGACGCCGGAGCAGACCGTGGACAACGGCCAGGTGGTCACCGTGAACACCTACAGGCTCTACGTCCCGGTGGGGACGGACATCAAGCCCGGCGACCACGTCCACGTCGGGAACGCCGACCCCAGGGATGACTACACGGTCAGCGACACGACGGGTGAAGGCACCTGGCTGCCGCTCCTGACCTGCTCCTTGAGGAAGCGGGAATGACGCTCGAGTCCCTCGCCGAGCTGATCTTCCAGGCTGCGACGGAGGCGCTCGGGACGGGCGCGAAGCTCGTGGAGGCCGGCGCCAAGCGCCATGCCCCGGTGCGGAGCGTCTTCGCCGGCACGCCCCAGCCGCACATCGAGGGGCACGAGCAGGAGGACGAGGACGACCCGTCCACCAGGTACGCGATCTACAACGACTACATGCGCCCGATCAACATCGGCGAGACGATGTCCAAGAGGACGGCCCTGGTGAAGGCCGGGCGTCCACCGCAATGGGATACCACCTCGCAGAACGAGCATGCACCTGTCTGGTGGCGCCAGCGCCGCCTGGGCCATCTCCAGTCGATGAGGTCATCGGGTCTCGTCGAGCCCAAGCGCAACATCATCGACGAGCCGATGAAGGACATGCTCTCCAAGCGTGGAGCCTACGAGGTCCGCAGCATGCGGGCCGCATGGTCGACCTGGGGTCACGTCCACATCGGTGGAAGGCTCCGGGGCGAGATCTACTCCCTCAGCCCTTCCATCAACGGCCATCGCGCCGAGGCATGGGTCATCTCTCCGACGCCCTACGCGAAGTTCCAGGAGTTCGGGACGCGTCACAACGTTGCCCACCCCTTCCTTCGCCCGGCCGCCGAGGAGAGCCGTGAGGAAGTTGTCGGCCTGATCAGGGCCGCTGTCTCCGAGGCCGCACGCACCAGCGGCTCGAAGGCAGCCATCGAGATCGTGGTGCGGATATGAAGGGGAACGGATGACCACAACCTCCGCCCCCATCAAGCGAGCGATCGTGCAGAAGCTCAGGGCTTCTCCGGCTCTCGTGGCCGCCATCGCAGGCGGGATCCACGAGGGGATCGCTCCCCGCAAGATCCGATACCCGTTCATCGTCTACCAGCTCGTCGCGGCCCCGTATTCGTATACCTGGTCGAGCGTGATCCTGTCGCCGATGTTCGATGTCTGGGTCTATGCGGAGAACCCCGTCGATGCCAATAACATCGACGCGCTCATCAACTCTGCGCTCGCCGAGGCTGCGCTGGGCGTTGAAGAGCAGGCCACCATGCTTTGCCGACGAGTGGCTGATCTGCCGACGGGGCCAGACATCGACTCGGAGGGCAAGCGCATCTACCAGGTTGGAGGAACGTACTCCATCTGGACAGAACAGCCGGGGAGCTAGCCCATGGCTGTGACCACGATCCACGGCAAGAACGGTGCCATCTACGTCAACGGGACCAAGGTCACGAACAAGACGGAATGGAACCTGAACATGTCGCGAGACTACGCCGATGTCTCCACGTTCCGTGACCGGAACAAGGTGTACGCGGCCGGTCTTCGTGACATCTCCGGGACCTTCTCCGGCCTGTACTCGACCGACGGAGACCTATCGATCCAGTACAGCGACGGCGTTGCCTACAACGTCAAGTTGTACGCGGATGACGGGACTCTTCTCGTTGCCGAAGGACCCGCGTTCCTCGACGCGAGCGTCACCGCCTCCGTCTCGGATGCTGTCCGTTGCACGGGCAACTTCCGGGCTGCCGGGACCTGGACCGTCTACTAGCTCATCTGAAAGGAAAGCCCCGTGGCAGTCGCAGGAACCGCCCTTCACGGAAAGAACGGAGCCATCTACATCGGTGGCCCCAAGGGCACCGGCACCAAGCTCGTCAACAAGACCGAGTGGACCCTGAACCTCAACAGGGACTACGTCGACAGCACGGTCTTCGGCGACACGAACAAAACGTACTTGGTCGGTCTCAAGGACGTGCAGGGCACGTTCGCCGGCCTTCTCGCCACTGCTGGCGATGCCCAGGTCAACGCTGCCAACAGCGATGCGATCGACATCTACCTCTACGGTGATGATCGCCAGAGCTTCGAGCTGCTGATCGCCAGCGGCCCCGGCCTGATGGACGCCTCCATCACCGCGTCGAACACGGACGCGATCAAGACCAGCGGCAACTTCCGCGCAGCCGGCCCTTGGGCCGTCTTCTCGAGCGGGTCCCTGACCTAGCTCGTTCCCCGTAACATCCGCGAGAGAGCCGGGGCAGTTTGAAGAAACGCCCCTCCTGGCTGCACTCTGCCTCGGCAATCTCGCGTTGAAGGATGGCGATGGGATACCTGTTCAAGACCATCAGGTCTGGCGTTTTTCGACCGGCCGGTATCGTCGACATCCCCTTCCTTGGAGCCAAGGTCGGGGAGTTCACCAACTGGACGCTTCAGCGGCGTGGAGACGAAAGCCCGGAGTCGGGTTTGTACGATCTTCATGCCGTCTTTTCATTCGTCAGCGATGCTCTCTGGGAAGATCCCGAATACGTCAAGCGGATTGTGATCAACATTTCGCCAACCAAGCAGTACAGGCTCGAACAAGTACCCGGCATGCGAACGGTCCTGACGGGTCGGAGCCTACTGATCGAAGGAGTCACCCTCAATGCCCCGAACGACAACGCTCACGCCTGAGTTCCTCGAGGAGTCCGTCACCATCCGTGGCGCGACCTACCGCCTCCGCGAGCTTTCCATCGGCGACTACGACGAGCTGGTGAGGAAGGCAACGCGGTCCGAGATGAACCCGCTCTCCGGCCAGAGCGAGGAGACGACCGACAACGCCCTCCTGCTCAAGCTCATGGTGATGAAGTGCTCGGTCGAGCCCAAGCTCACCCCCGAGTCGCTGTCCGGCCTCCCGATGCGGGTGGTGCTCAAGCTCAACCAGACCGTCAACCGCATGCATTACGGCGACGAGCCCGTGGATGCGACCACCAAGGACGATGAAGAGGGTGCGTCGGGAAACGCCTGACCACTCGTGACCTCATCTTCCGTATCGCTCGCTGGTACGGGAAGTGGCCTCACGAGGTAGCAGCCCTCCCTTTTCACTACTACCTCGCCTTGCGCGAGGACTGGGTAAAGGCCCACGTCCAGGGCACCCCCGACGCAAACGTCGGGGCCACGCCCGAAGAGGTGGTCGAGTTCAACGCTGAGACTTTCAAGGGAGAGTCGGTGTAGCGTCGGGAGTCCCGATGGCTGGCGAGACGGGCGAAGTAAGCAGCATCGGCGTGAAGCTCACGCTTGATGCGAGCGGGTTCATGGGCGGTATCGAAACCGCCTCCGGGCAGCTCAACAAGCTCCAGGCACAGGCCACGAAGGCCGGTTCCGGGGCAGGCCAGATGAAGGCCGGAGGCGGCAAGCAGGCTGCTTCTGGAGTGACCGGTACTGGCACGTCCGTCGGCGTCAGCCTCACCGTCAGCGCAGCTCAACTGCGGCAGCTTCGCTCCGAGATCACGAGCGGTCTCGGGGCGATCCCGGTCACCATCACCCCCAGGTTCGCGACCACCGGGCCCGCGAGCATCCAGAACATCATGGGCTCGATGCTGTCGATGCAGTACGGCGCGAGCCCGGCTGTCGGACGCCGCATCGCCAGGCAGGCCATCGACCAGTTTGTCCCCAAGGCGCCCACGCCTCGTGCCTATGGCGGACCGGTCCAGGCCAACCATGACTACCTCATCGGCGAGCGCCGGGCAGAGGTGTTCCGCCCGCGCACGTCGGGCAGCATCCACCCTGACGCAGCTCGCTACTACCGCGAGGAGGAGCAGCGCGCCCGGCAGGCAGCATCCGAGGACCGGCGCCACCAGGATCGCATGCAGCGGATCCGGGGCGGCGGCGTGCGTGGTTACGGCGGCAAGTACGGATCGGTCAAGCCCGGCCCCTCCTGGGGAACAGTCGGCGGTGGCCGACATGCCGGTGATGATCCGTACCACCGTTTCCATGGTACGGACGAGATTGACGCTGTCCGTCGCAGCGGCGGTGTCCGCCCCCTGAGTTATCAGGGCCACTACGCGCAGGAGCGCAACCCCGCGAAGGCGTCTTTCTGGTCAGCGGACCCCCGCCCTGACTACGGCGAGAGCATGCTCCGCACGCCCCGGCGCGACGGGTTCCGATACTTCGACTCGAGCCACATCACCAGCGAGGACACGATCTCGAACCGTGACCTCGAGTACTGGGGTGCGGACAAGGGCTGGCACAAGTTCCGCAAGGGTCGTGCCCGCATGGCCGGTGGCCCTGCCCAGGCGATGCGCGGAAGGCGCACTACCGAAGGCAGGATCATCCCCAAGCGCGTTCCTCTCTACCACGGTGAGACTGGCCTGCGTTCGGGCGGGAACGGGCCGCCGGCATGGATGCGGGATTACCCTGCTGCTATCGCGTCACGGAATGCCCAGGGTCGCTGGTTCGCTCCGACGGAGGACGAGGCTTGGGCCTACGTCGATGACTTCGGCGATAGAAGCGGCAGGGTCACCAGGACCACCGTTGGCAGGACGGCCTACAACAAGTACCGGGTGTCCAACTTCCCGAGGCTCTCCGGGCCTGCCGACGAGCTGGCCGGTGACGACCCGCGCCGCTTCAGCGCACGTCCGCATGAGGAGTGGTTCCTGCCTGGTGGGATTGCCCGCAGGGCGAGGCCTGTTCCTCCTCGGCCTCGAGGATGGGTGTCCAGCTTCGATCCCGCCGGACCCGATGCCCCCTTCGTCCCGCTTCCGCCGGAGGCATATGCGCGGCGCATGGCCGGCGGGCCCACAGAGCCCCAGGGGCCCCTACAGCGCCGTCTGGCTGGCTTCCCTCCCCTCGAGCGGCCCCAGGTCCAGGTTGTTGAACAGCGCCCCGTAGAGCCCGAGTGGATCCGGCGCGCCCGACGGAGCCAGCTTCCCTATCGCGAGACCCGACACAGCGGCGGCCCGGTGGCCGCCCGTTTCGGCATGCGCTCCGTCACCCGTTCCTACCCCAACGCCCAGGTCGACCTCTCCGCGTCCTCGCGGCGTGACCGCCTGCGTCTGGGTGACGAGCTGGTCAACCTCGCACGCGAGTATCCGCACACCGCGAGGTCCATCAGGGAGATCCGGTCGATCCCCGACCGGGAGATGAACGCGGCGGTTGCGCGGGCCTACAGGGCCAAGATCACGGAGCGCGATCAACACACCACGTTTGGCCTGACGACAGGCGGCAAGACAGGTCGCCCCAAGATCGCCATCAACTCGGCGTTCAGCGACAAGGACGTGAAGGGGATCGGTGCCTATCCCCGGAACATCGTCGAGGGCGTGCAGCACGAGTTCGGGCACGCCGTTGACTTCAGCAACAACATCATGGGCAACGACATCCTGGAGCGCGGTGTCAACAGGCTGGCAACGGTCAGCCCTTACGGTGGGCGTGGCCGCGAGCATTTCGCGGAGCTGTTCACCGCCCACAGGCGGGGTGCCCTCTCGAAGACGGACGCCAGCATCTTCGAGTCGATCAAGCTGATCGACCGGGCCAAGGTTGCTCGCATGGCCGGCGGTCGGGCCATGGCCGGGCGGTTCGTCCCGGGGACAGGAGAGGTCGAACCGTACAGGGGCGGAGCTGTCCGAGATTTCCTGGGCTTGCTCGGGCATGGCATCCGACGCCCGCAAGGTAATCGGCAGGATCTCAGCAGCCACCTGGCAGGCATCGATTGGAATACACGCATTCCCCAGAACGAGCTGATCGCGCCACCGAACGACTGGGTGCGGGTGTTCAAGGGTGGTGTTCGCGAGACGCAGGACTACTGGGATAACGGATCGCCGTTCATTCAGAAGGTGTCCAGGAAGGGCAAGTTCGGTCGTGGTGCCTACACGACAACGAACCCGGCCTACGCCAGGGTGTATGCGACCGACGACAACGCCGCCATCGAGTCGGGATTGGTGGATCGGCTGAAGGTTGCTCCTCGTCGGTATCCACGAGCTTTGCTCAGGGCGGCCGGCTATAGCGGCTTCATCGAGCATGCCCAGCGCCGCTCGTTCGAGGGTGACCAGAACGAGATCGTGATGCTCTCGGGCAACGATGTCGTTCCCGAGTACCGTTCCGTCCTCCCGACCTACTGGAACTCGCGCCGCCCTGCGTCCAACAGCCGTAACTACCATCGAATGGCCGGCGGTCCGACGCGCCCGTCGCGTTCGCTCGAGGCCCGCGCCCTGCGCATGTTCGGCGAGACGGACGAGATCAGCGAAGCTGGGTATGTCACCCCGTCCGGGCGTTACCTCGATTTCAGCGGCCGGCACGAGGCCGGCGGCTACCGGCGATCCCGGGACCAGGATCGGTTCATCCCTGAGGGTCGGCGCAACCCCCGCGACGACCTCGCCGGCCAGCGGAACACCGACCATCGCCAGGTCTGGCCGTTGTTCGACAACGCGAGGGACCGCCATCCGTCGGGTCCCCAGGCGATGGAACGGATGCTCCAGCGCGGCTACGTCCGGGTGTTCAATGCCGACCAGGACGAGGGCTCGTTCCTGGGATCCATCGGGAGGCCGATGACCGAGGCCCAGCGCCGCCGGATCGCCGGGAGCATGTCCGAGTGGGGCCAGCGGCCCACCGGGCTGATCGATGTCCACGAGAAGACCGGGAGGATCCGGGGGTCTGTCGGCGACTGGCCCGAAGACGGTCCCGGCATGCCCCTTGGCCGGGCCATGCGCGAGGCTTCCGAGATCGCCGGTCGCCGCCGATCCCGTGGCGGCTGGGCGGAGCAGGACCCGGACTCGTCCCGGTTCGTCCACGTCACCAACCGCCGCAACTGGCGCGGTATCGTGGAGAACGGTCTCGACTACAGCCGTGAGGGAAGCCTGCTTGGCACGGCCAGGCCGTGGGGGCCGGGCGAGTCCGCGTTCCCGGATGACCCGCGCTTCAGCGAGCGCCTGGGCCAGGTGTCGATGGCATTCGACATTCCCAACGCCGACTGGCGCAAGTACACCAGCCCGTTCCGCCAGGACAACCCCGATAAGCTGCCACCGGAGTTCTACCGGGGCATGATCCGGGGCGGTCGCAGGGCCATGGGCGGGGCCACCGTCGAGGCAGCCCTCACCCGGCGCCAGCGCAGCTACACCGCCAACGTCCGGGCAGCCGCGAGCCGTCTGACGCCCGAGTCCCTCCAGGCCGGGCGGGACTGGTATCCCGGTGCCGAGAAGTGGATCGCCGGGATGGCGGCGAAGTACGGCAAGCCCGAGCCCATGGTGCGCGGCATGGCCGCTGCGCTCTCCGCCGGCACGTCCTGGGCCGGGAACAA
>Ga0315290_10004379_pt1 | contig 10177 bp, 7 predicted proteins | sample YL17G12_0_MG_FD_203627 | JGI IMG/M metagenome (GOLD analysis project Ga0315290, IMG submission 203627) | Sediment microbial communities from Yellowstone Lake, YNP, Wyoming, USA - YL17G12_0 | ecosystem: Environmental > Aquatic > Freshwater > Lake > Sediment | place: USA: Wyoming | collected...
GATAGAGTTTATTTAAGTCGTGAATAGAAATGAGGTAAAATCCATTTGAATATTTGGTTTAAACCGTTGCAGATGAACCGCGGGTGGCGCGGGAACGGTCAATCTTCGTGAGATATTTTTTCCGTAATCTTAAATTTAATGGCGTCACTTCCACCAGTTCATCATCTTCGATGAAGTCCAGACATTGCTCCAAGGAAAACACAATCGGAGGATCCAGCTGTATTGCGATATCAGCATTTGCCGAGTGGATGTTGGTGAGTTTTTTGCTCTTGCACACATTGACGTCGATATCTTCATTCCGATTATTTATCCCGATAATCATCCCTTCATACACGGGAACACCGGGGCCGACAAAAGCTTTTCCCCGTTCCTGCACTGTTTGAAGCGCGTATCCTGTTGATTTGCCGGATTGAAAAGATACGAGGACTCCGTTTCGGATTTTCGGTATGGGTTGGCCTTCCTGAAAATATCCAATCGTTCTGGTGGCAAAAATTCCATTGCCTCGGGTCTTGGTTAAAATGTCTCCGCGGAATCCTAAGAGATTCCTAGAGGAAATTTTATATATCAGTGACGTGACCCCACGGTCATCTGTGTGTGAATCAAGAAGTTCTCCTTTTCTTTGGCCCAAATCCTCTGAAATGATTCCTACATAGGCTTTATCAATTTCTATTGTTATTTCCTCATACGGTTCGGATGCGACACCTGAAATGACTTTTTTGATAACTTCCGGTTTTCCTAATTGAAATTCATATCCCTCTCGACGTAAATTTTCAAAAAGGACTGCCAGATGGAGTTCTCCCCGTCCTGCAACGATAAATCCGACGCCTGCCGGATTACTCGTGATCCGGAGGCCGATATTTACTTTTTTTTCTTTCAAAAGCCGTTCCTCGATCTGGCGGGCTGTAGAAAATGTTCCCTCACGCCCGGAAAATGTGGAGGTATTGGGTGATACTAATATTTTTAGTGTTGGCTCCTCAAGCTCAATCATCGGAAATCCTGTTGGATCAGACGGATCAGTGAGTGTTTGGCCTATCTTTACATCAGTCAAACCTGTGAGAGCGACGATGTCACCGGTTTGAGTATCATCAATAGGGAGTCGTTTCAGTCCTGCACTGGTGAAGACTTGTTCGATTTTTCCCTGTCCTACACGGGTGTTTTCTTCCATGATAAGCACTGACTGTTTTGGTTTTACCGTTCCCTGCTGTATTTTGCCAATGGCGTATGTCCCTTTGTAGTCATCAAAATCCAGATTTGATATGAGGAGTTTAAACGGCTTGTTGGGGTTTCCTGACGGAGCTGGAATGATTTTTATAATAGATTCAAATAATGGTTCGAGAGTGGCTGGTTCATTTAGATGTTCCGGTTCGTGATCCCATGCTTTTCCGTCTTTTCCAATGGTGTAGATGACGGGAAACATGAGATCCTCATCATTTTTTGCCAAGTGCAAAAACAATGTTTCTATTTCATGGAGCACCTGAACAGATCTGCTGTCTTTCCGGTCAATTTTATTGATAACCACTATTATTTTAAGATTATGCTCAAGAGCTTTTTTGAGTACGAAATGTGTTTGGGGAAGAGGTCCTTCTGCGGCATCGACCACCAGAAGTGCGCCGTCTGCCATATGGATCACCCGTTCTACTTCACCGCCGAAATCCGCGTGCCCCGGGGTGTCAATGATATTAATCTTTGTTCCTTTATAAATAACTGCTGTATTTTTTGCGAGAATGGTAATTCCTTTTTCCCGCTCCAGGGCATTGGTGTCCATAATGGTTGTTTGGGTCATTTCAGCCTGGTTATCACGGAACGTATGGGTCTGCTTGAGCATCCCGTCGACAAGAGTGGTTTTGCCATGATCTACGTGGGCGATAATGGCGATGTTTCGGATGTCCATTTTTTTTCAGAAAACTCAGAATACTCAGAATTTCAGAATAATCGGATTCTCAGAATGTCTGATTTTCTGAAGTTCCGATTCTCCGGTTCTCCGAGTTTTCAGAGTATTCCGACAGAACTAAAAAACCCCGCAGGGCAAAGCGGGTTAAAAACCTTTTTTTCGTCTACCTAAGGTACAGTATACCATAAAAGGAATTGTAATTGGGAAGGATTGCCCATATACTAATAACCATGAGTATGTTTCGAAGAAAAAGAAGTTATAAAAAACGCGGGCCATTTAAAATGATGAAGCTGAAAAAGCAGACGGTGTATACGGTTGCGGCTGTCTGGCTGTGGCTGTTTGCCTGCACAATCCTCCTTTCATTTTTTACCGATGCCCAGATGCTTTCCCCTTTGCGGGAGGAACTGTATAACAGTTTAGGATGGGCGATGTATCCGCTCCCTCCGCTTTTGGTTTCCATCAGCCTTCTTTTTTTCAAAATAAAATCCGAAATTGCAAAACCAAATGTTCCTATCGGACTTTTCGTTATGTATGCGGGTCTAACCGGTGTGACGCAGGCAGGCATGTTGGGAGAGTATGCGTGGCGGATACTCGCAAACGCTATTGCCGCAGAAGGTGCAGTATTGGCATTTTTAGGGTGCATCATCATTGGATTTATTGTTACTTTTAATGCCTCACTTGATAGCATGGTCGATGTACTTTTAAAAACAATAACGTTTATAGCAGAAACAATCGGTAAGGTATTTGAAAAAAAACCTTCGTTTGGATCCATGAATGATAAACCAAAATTAAGGATCAAAGGAGAAGATGAAGAAAAACCATCGCTCAAAATCGGCACACCTGCCCTTGCTACGATGAAAGCCAGACCAACCGCTCTTCAAAAAGAACAATTGAAGGCTAATGATCCTATGGCCAATGACCCAAATGATACCGCTATGTGGGAATATCCTCCTGAATCGCTTCTTTCGGACGGTCCGAAAGAAAAAGCAGATCGCGGGGATGTCCGGAAAAATGCCGATACGATCGAGAGGACGCTTGAGAGTTTTGGAATCAGGGCAAATGTAGTGGAGGTAAATCCGGGACCTGCAGTTACTCAATATGCTATGAAAATCACTCTTGGTACTAAACTGTCAAAGATCACATCGTTATCAAGTGATCTGGCTCTTGCCCTTGCCGCACCAACCGGACAAGTTCGTATCGAAGCTCCAATACCCGGGCGGGATCTCGTTGGTATTGAAATTCCCAATAGAGGACTGGAGTTTGTGACACTCAAGCGCATGCTTACATCTGACATTTTACGGCATGCCAAAAGTAAACTTACGGTAGCCCTTGGTCTTGATGTTTCTGGTAAGCCGGTGGTAGCAGATATTGGGAAAATGCCTCACGTGCTGGTAGCCGGAGCGACAAATTCCGGAAAATCAGTACTTATGAACGCACTCATTTGCTCAATCCTTTTCAAAACCACACCAAAGGAAGTGCGGCTCATTCTTATTGACCCAAAACGCGTTGAACTGACCGCATACAATGGCATTCCGCATTTATTAACCCCCGTTATCGTTGAGCAGGATAAAATTTTATCAGCACTGCACTGGGCAATCAATGAGATGGAGAACCGGTACAAAAAATTTGCAGAAATCGGAGTGAGGAATATCGATGGTTTTAATGAGTGGTCGGGATTTCAGGCACTTCCACATATCATTATTTGCATTGATGAACTTGCAGAGATTATGGCATATGCTCCGGCGGACGTGGAAGATTCGATATGCAGACTCGCGCAAATGGCCAGAGCAGTCGGTATTCATCTCGTGGTGGCAACACAAAGGCCGAGCGTGGACGTCATCACAGGACTTATCAAGGCAAATATTCCCTGCAGAATTGCCTTCAATGTCACTTCTATGGTGGATTCACGCGTCATTATCGATATGCCCGGCGCTGAAAAACTCTTAGGCCGGGGAGATATGCTGTTTATACCACCTGACCAAAGTAAACCCAGCAGGATTCAGGGAACGTATGTTTCCGAGGGGGAAGTGAATAGAGTTGTTGAATTTTTGAAAACAAAGAATGTGGTTGCTCAATATACAGAAGAAGTGGTGACCACACCGGTCATGTCACTCAAAAAAGGGAATATTTCTACCAGTGGCGCAGAAGGAAAAGATCCGTTATTTGAAGACGCTATCCGGCTTATCTGTCAACACGATAAAGCGTCCGCATCTCTTCTTCAAAGACGACTATCAGTCGGGTATGCCCGGGCAGCACGCATATTAGATCAATTAGAAGAGATAGGTATTATCGGACCGGGAGAAGGAGCAAAACCAAGAGATGTGTTGGTCAAAAATGCTGAAGAATATATCGCTTCACAACACACGGTGAAAGAATAATATTGGGATTTTTGGATCTATGAAAAGTGTCGGTTCAATATTGCGTGAAAAACGCCTCAGAAAATGCATTCTCTTGGAAGATGTTGAAAAGGCTACAAAAATCCGGAAAAAATTTCTTGAAGCTATTGAGGCGGATGACTATTCAATCATTCCATCCATTTCGTACGCAAAAGGATTTGTCAAAAATTACAGCGAATTTTTAGGATTAGACAGTCAAACAACACTCGCATTTTTCCGAAGGCAATCTCAAGATGCTCCGAAACAAAGCCTCTTACCAAAAAAATCAATTGCAACGGAAAACACACTGTTTCGTCTCACACCGGGACGGTTTATTATGCTTCTTTTAGGAGCATGCACCATGGTGTTTTTTTCTTATTTTATTCTTCAATACCGAAGGCTTCAAGAGCCTCCGGTATTACATATTGAAAAACCCCAGCAGGAGAAAATTGTTGAAGACAGGAAAGTTGATGTGTTGGGAAATACTTCCCCTGATGCTACGGTAACGGTAAACGGAGTGAGTGTGCTGGTTCGAAGCGATGGCAATTTTTTTGATCAGGTATCTCTGGATCCTGGAGTCAATACTATTACGATTACCGCGACTTCTCGGTACGGAAAATCAACCACAGTTGTCCGCAAGGTGGGATTGAAACAATAGGAGCTGTTGACAGAACCATTCTTTTCATATATTGTTACCATGCAAATATACATTCATTTGTAAATTTGTCGGATTTGTAGATTAATTAGTGCTGCCCATATGGATCCTACTCAAATAATTATTGTTTTTGTAAGTGTAACCCTCACCACAATCATTGCAATCCTTAGTATTCAGGTATGGAATATCCTCAAGGAGTTCCGTATTTCTATCCAGAAAATGAATGGTATTTTAGATGAGTCAACGATTTCCGTTCAAAAAGTAAATAAGATGCTGGATGATGCCGGTAAAGTATCTGGAACGGTGAGCGAGGGCGTCGTGCAGGCATCTGGATTTATTAACGGTATTAAAACAGGAATATCGGTATTAAGTTCATTAACTGGTAAATTCACTCGACATAGTCAAGATGAAGACAAAGGAGAAAACCATGAGTGATGAACGTCCGGACGGAAGATTTTTACTGGGATTTTTTATCGGTGGCTTGATCGGGGCTGTCATCATTTTCTTTTTGGGAACAAAAGAAGGGAAGAAAGCCGGAAAACTTATTGAACGAAAGGGGCGGGAAACCATTGACGATTTAGAGGAAAAATTGGAAGAAATTGAAGAAAAAGGAAAAGAATTGGTAGAAAAGGGAGAGGCGATTAAAGACCGGGTTATCGAGCGGATCGAAGATAAAACAGACGATATATCTCAGGAAGTGACCCAGCGTTTAGACAAAGCGCTCGAAAAACTTGAAGATGTTCAAAAAGATACGCTTCTCAAAACCACGACGATCAGAAAACACTTCGTAAATCTCCCGAAGAGGAAATAATCCATACTCCTCCTCCGACGACTTGCCGTGATACAATAAACCAATGCATCGGAATGATTTGGGCATCTATCCGCGCAATATGCGCGTTTTTTATTTCGTCGACACACTGCGGGCGATGTGGTTTTTGACGTCCGTGTGGGTTATCTATGAACGGCAATATTTGACGTTGTCCCAGCTTACCCTCATAGAGGCATTCATTATCGGCGTTACCCTCCTCATGCAGCTTCCGACCGGCGCGTTTGCAGACCTATTCGGCAAAAAAACAGCGATGATTATAGGTGGCGTGTTATATTCCCTTTCATTATGGTTTTACTCAATCTCCACAACATTTTCCATGTTTCTCGTTTATGCAGTCATTTTTGGGATCGCGTCAGCGTTTATTGACGGCACACGTGAAGCACTTCTTTACGATACATTGAAGCAAGACAAAAGAGAGTCTCAATTTTCAAAAGTGGCATCAAAATTATCCATGATTGTTCAGGTGTCGCTGGCATCTGCCACAATCATCGGAGGATGGATCGGATTATATTCCTATGTTTTTGCAATCAGATTAACTGCGGTTGTGTTTCTGGGTATGGCTGTTGCAAGCGCATTTTTTATCGAGCCGGTAGTAGATACAGACAAATTTACGTTTAAAAATTATATCAATAAGACGAAACAGGGGGTACAAGAACTTTTTAAAAATCCATATATAAAGAAGGTTTCGTTGTATTACATCATGATCGGCTCTCTCACGTGGATGTGTGCCATAACATTTAATATGGTGCTTTTATCAGAGTTGCAGTATTCTACATCTGAAATCGGTATTGCAGTGGCAGTGACCCGGGTAGTCAACAGTGTCATTATATTTCGACTGCTCCATGTTGGTACCTTTTTCACCCGTAAACGGACATTTGTTTTGCTTCCGGTTATTCTCATTATTGCGTTTTTTCCGGTTGTCTTTATGACAAAATGGTGGGCAATTATCCCTGTGATGGGAGCAATGTTCGTTTCAATGGCCAGGTGGAATATATTATCCCAATATACAAATGCCGAATTTGATTCCAAAAACCGGGCAACAGCAATATCTGCGTTATGTATGGTCATTGGGATAATTTTTGTAGGAGTTGTGGGAATGTCAGGATTTATTATGGAACGATTCGGCGGAATACGGACAATGTATACCATCTTAGGACTGATTACGTTGGTAACCGCCCTTCCTTTGGGTATTCACCTGTCAAACATCCATAAGAATGATCCGTCGAAATGATATAATGCATTCATGACCTCCTCTCTTATCCGTAAAAAATATATTGAGTTTTTTAAAGCGCGCGGTCATAAAGAAATCGCTTCAGCCCCGCTGGTTCCGGAAAACGATCCGACGACCTTATTCACGTCATCGGGCATGCAACCGCTCGTACCATATATTCTTGGAGAAGTGCATCCGTTAGGAAAAAGACTTGTTAACAGTCAGAAATGTTTCCGAAGTCAGGATATCGAAGAGGTAGGAGATAGCTCCCATACGACATTTTTTGAAATGTTGGGAAATTGGTCTCTTGGTGACTATTTTAAAAAAGAACAATTGCCATGGATTTTTGAATTTTTTACAAAAGAATTTGGATTGGACCCGAAAAGATTTTATATTTCAGTATTTGAAGGGAGCGGTTCGGTTCCGAAAGATGAGGAATCAATCGAGATTTGGAAAGATTTGTTTTCCGGTGTAGGCATTGATGCAACGATTGGAGAAAGGATCTTTCTCTATCCGGCAAGCAAAAACTGGTGGAGCAGATCCGGTGAGCCGGACAAAATGACTCCAGGTGAACCAGGCGGGCCTGATTCTGAAATATTTTATGACTTTGGTCAGGAGTTACATCTCCATGAGCATTCTCAATATAAGAGCAAAAAATGTCATCCGAATTGTGAGTGCGGGAGGTTTATGGAAATCGGCAATTCCGTGTTCATGCAATATCAAAAACTTAACGATGGGAGTTTGAAAGAGCTTCCGCAGAAAAATGTTGATTTTGGCGGAGGACTGGAACGGATTAATGCCGTCGTAAACAATCAACCCGATATTTTTTTAACGGATTCTTTTGATCCAATGATACGTATCATTGGATCATGTACGAAAAAGACATATGGAGAGGAGATTAATGAAACGAAAGCCATGCGGGTGATAGCAGATCATATAAAAGCAGCTATGTTTATGATCGGTGACGGGGTAATTCCGGATAATAAACAGCAAGGATATGTGTTGCGAAGGCTAATCAGGCGTGCAGTGGTAAAAATGCATCAATTAGGCTCGTCTTTTTCAAAGACGGAATTAGGCAAACGAGTCGGTAGTGAAGTGAAAAATATATATAAAGATATATATTTTCAATCAAATAATAATGAAGAAATAGTTATTGGAGATGAAATAAATAAGTTTGAACATGTCCTGCATACCGGCGTAAAACTTCTTGAAAAACAGAAAGTCATTGACGGAAAAATAGCATTTAATCTTCTGCAAAGTTATGGATTCCCCTGGGAATTAACGTATGAGCTTGGATTGGAACGTGGACAGAATATTGATAGAAAAGAATTTGAAAACGAATTTAAAAAACATCAGAATCTTTCCCGATCTGCAGGGAAAGGAATGTTCAAAGGTGGGCTTGCGGATGCGAGTGTGGAGACGACCAAACTTCATACTGCCACCCACCTTCTCCATCAGGCGCTCCGGATGGTACTTGGGAATCATGTTTCACAAAAAGGAAGCAACATTACGGTTGAGCGATTACGGCTTGATTTTTCCCATCCAACGAAAATGACTCCTGAAGAGCTAAAAAAGGTTGAAGATATAGTAAATGAACAAATAAAAAAGAATTTAGCGGTTACGGTAGAAGAATTAGATAAAGATGAGGCGCTCAAAAGCGGAGCATTAGGTTTTTTTGTGGAAAAGTACGGGGATCGGGTAAAAGTGTATTCTGCCGGTGATTTTAGCCGTGAAATATGCGGAGGACCCCATGTGAGCTTTACAGGAGAGCTTGGCCACTTTACAATAATAAAAGAGGAATCAGCTGCCTCCGGAATTCGCCGTATATACGCCCGCCTGCATTAGCTATGCTAAAAGCATTGCGGGCAGGCCCGCCTTCGTCCTTCGACAAACTAAGGACTACGGCGAGGCAAAGCATGAAATTGTTTGAAAAAATTCAACATTTGGTTCAAAAAACACCGAAGGTCGAACCCGAGATCTTTCTCTCTCTCATTCTTGATGAGTCGTATATTCAAGCCGGAGCATGGGTGCTGGATTCGGCCAAAAAATCACACATAGTAAATTCTACCTCTGAACGCGCAACATCTCCTTCTTGGGAAGACCGGATCCGGATGGCTGATCATGCAATAGGAAAATTAGAGGAGGAAACAGGGTCGACAAAACTATCAAAAGTCGTGTTTGGTCTGGGAGAGTGTTTTCTGACAAAAGACGGAGATATTGAAAAATCCGTCCGTCCTGCTCTCAAGCAATTGACGAAAAGTTTAGGGTTGTCACCATTGGGATTTGTTCCGCTGTCCACAAGTATAGCTCATTTTTTACGAAAAACAGAAGGTATCCCAACCAGCGTTATATTAATCGGAGTAACGGAACGCGATTTAGATATCAGTATTTACCGAGTTGGACGGCTTGCATTTTCCATTTCTGTCAAAAAAACAGAATCAGAGGGAGAAGATATTGAAAACGGACTGAAAGCCTGTACGGATGCGGATGTTCTCCCTTCCCGGATCCTTCTCTACGGAGCCGATGATGTACGGATCACAGAAATAAAATCAGTGCTCCTTCGTCATCAATGGACAGCGCGGGCAAATTTTCTTCATTATCCAAAAATTGAAATATTCCCATTTGATCGCATGATAGATACAGTGGTCGAGGCCGGAGCAAATGAGATTACGCATGAACTGAAAGAGGAAGATCAGCGTGAGTCGTTGATTTCGGAAACAAAAGAAAATGGAGAGCGTGAATTGGGAGCAAATACAGTTATTGAGGAGGAAAAATTAACAAAAGGTGAACCGTTAGTTGAAGAGCCGCATTTAGTTGAAAAAGAAGAGAAAGGGAAAACGCACATGGTTGTCGTGCAGCCTGAAATGCTGGGGTTTCATGAATCATCAGATGAGCATGGTACTGAAACTCATTTTACAGAAAAAGAACGGGAGACAGATCAGGGAGAACCCGGTGAAAATCCGTTGGAATTTGATGATGTTGAAAAAGAAAATTTACTCCAAAAAGCTCATGATTATCCGACGGAAAAAAGCTCTATTGATGAGGCTCTTCACAAAAGTTCATCAAGAGGCCCGTCTTTTCATATGCCTACCGGTTTTTATACTATTATGCACATAGCTAAAAAAATATTCCGCAAAACACCAAAAGCGTTTATTGGTATTGCAATAGTTTCTTTGGTGGTCATTGTTGTCGGGTTTTTGGGAGTTACCCGGTATCT
>Ga0315290_10004380_pt1 | contig 10172 bp, 7 predicted proteins | sample YL17G12_0_MG_FD_203627 | JGI IMG/M metagenome (GOLD analysis project Ga0315290, IMG submission 203627) | Sediment microbial communities from Yellowstone Lake, YNP, Wyoming, USA - YL17G12_0 | ecosystem: Environmental > Aquatic > Freshwater > Lake > Sediment | place: USA: Wyoming | collected...
AGGAGATGTGGACGGCACTGATCCGGGATTCCAACCGCGAAGCGGACTTCGACTGACATGGGCTCCCCCGTCCGCATCCGATTCGATCAGGGCCTCGTCACGGCGCGGGACAGGGCCGACCTGCGGCTCGGGGAGATGCAGGTGGCGACGGGCGGGTTCTACAAGGTGGGCGACCCGGCAAGGATTCACAAGATCGGGGGCCGGGCGAATTCCGGATCGACCACCCCCAACAGCGCCACCGGGACGGGAACCGAAGTCAAGGGGCTCTATCTCGCCCAGTTCGACACTGGCGGGACGGACCTTCTCCTGGCGTTGTCCGGGACGGCGATCTATCGGAAGAACCCCACGGCGGGGGCTGGTAACTGGGGCACGACGCTCGTGACGGGGTTGTCGTCGGCAGCGACGAATCTCTCCGGAGTCCACTACAACAACCGGCACTACTTCTGCGACGGGCAGGACTTGAATCTCGTCTTGGAGTCGGACGGGACGACCCGTACGATGGGGATGCAGCCCCCGAATGTGGCCCCCATCGCCGGCGTCTCGACCGTCGCGCTTGTGCAGGCGCGAGCGAACACGGCCGATGCCGTCACGGACTACACGCTTGCCGAGGACTGGCAGAACGTCGCTGGGGCGATTGACGCAGACCCGGAAACATTTTCCTATGTCACGGTCGGTAAGGCGGACATCTTCGCGACGGCGAAAGAGCAGGTCTGGAACTTCACGGCTTCGGACACGAATGCGGGGCGGCGGCTGGAAGTCGTCTACCGGGTCACGACAGGGCATCTCCGGGGCAATCTTGGGGAGGACATCGGGAGCGGTGGCGGGCGCAAGGGCCGGTTCCGCGTACGGGCCATCATCACGTACACGACGGACGGATCGACATACGCGAATACTCTCGTGAATGCCGTCTTAGAGCGGTCCATGAACGGGCCGATGACGCTTCAGGTGCCGATCTCCGTCAACTCGAATCTGGTCAAAGTGAAATGCTCACTGACGTGGCTGTCGAAGGGCGATCCCGTCCAGTTGCAGATTGCGGACGTGCGGATTGCCCGGGGCGGGGCGGCCGCGAACATCACTCCCACAACGGGGTTCTACTACGCCTACACCGAATTGGACTTCGAGAGAAACCAGGAGTCCACCGCCTCTCCCGTATCGCTCATTGTGGGGACCGGAAGCACGTTCAACCTCGTGACGGTGACGCTTCCGAGCGCGGCTCAGAACAGCCGGGCCACGCACTGGCGGATTTACCGTACCCCGGACGGCGGGACGGCCCCTTCGCAGCTCGGGCTCATAGCGGAAATTCCCATCGCCCAGACGACTTACGCTGACGGATTCACCATCGCCTTCGACTTTCAGGCTAGCCCGATCATCCGGCTGCTGACGACACAGGCGGCGGGAGGGACGCTCTACATCCCGTTCGATGCCCCGCCGCCGACGTGCAAGGTGTTCTTCACCCATCGGGGCCGGTTGCTCGGAATCCCTGCTACATCGGACAGATCCCTCGCCTACAGCGAGCCCGGATTCCCGGAAAGCTGGCCCGAGATCAACGCGGATTCGGACTTCCCTCTGAAGGAAAGCGACCGGCTCGTCACCGCCGTGTCCCTCGGGGACACGATTGTCGCGTTTTGCACGAACACCGTCGTGACGCTTCTCGACGTGCCTTCGTGGACGGATGGGACGTTCCGGACGACGCCGAAATCCACCCTCGCGAACGCGCCCGGCTGCGTCGGGCAGGACGCGGTGACGACCTTCACGACTGGCGGCGGGATGCTCGCGGCGTGGGTCAGCCGCGTCGGGATCTACGTCACGGATGGACATTCGGCGAGGCGGATCAGCGACGATCAGAACTGGGGAGCGCAAGCGACGAATACGAACAGCCAGGTACTCCATTGGGACACAAATCGCCAATGCCTTGTGTATTCCTACGACTCCACCGGAAGCGGGGCGAACGATCGCTTCATGCTGATCCACATGGCCCCGGAGCATCAGAAGGAAAACGGGCTTCCGCTCTGGACAGGACCGCATTACGGAGCGGTTGCTTCCGCTGCCTCTGGCTTCGTGTCAGGGATTCATCGCATTTGGGGCGGAAACTTCACGGGCGAGATCTTCGTTGAGGACAGCGGCACGACGGACGTGGACCAGACGTATTCTTCGACGCAGGTGCCGTTGATTCTCCTGACGGGGCGGCTGTATGGGGACACGCTCGCTCCGGCGCTGTCGTGGCGGGACTGGGGGGCCTACAAGGCCCGTCTGCGGCACACGGCGGCGGGCGGGGCGGAGACGGTATCGGTCCAGTGGACGACGGGGCGTGACGGGACGGGGACGACGCAGGTGGTCACGAAGACGCCCTCCATCGTCTCCCAGCAGGCGAACGAGTTCTACGTCGGGCTTGGGGGGGAGTGGGCGGAGGTGCAGTTGACGCACACGGGGGCGGCCTCGTGGGGGATTCTGGACTTGACGGCCGACGCGCAGGCGATGGGCCGGAGCGGGAGGGTGGCATGAGCGCAGCCAGGCAGATGAAGCGTGACCAGTTACGCAACCAGGTCAAGGTGGCGGAGCAGGCGCAGCAGATGGGGCCGTACCGCATCCGGGCCGTCCAGATCGTGGTCGAGTTGGAGTTCTTCTCCCCGATCAGCGGGAAGGTGACGGACCGGAAGGCGACGGAACCGGCGGCGGTATACGAGGCGGAGTTCTTCCCCGGCCTGATGGACTGGCTGCGGTCGAAGGGCCTGACCCCGGTGGTCGAAGAGACGAAGCCGGTGAAGGCCGAGAAGGAAGCGAAGGCCGGATGACGACCCGCTACGTCGGCAGCCTGGGCCCCGTGGACAACATCGTTGTCCGGAACGGGCTTGTGCGGCTCGACGAGAACCTGGGGCGGCTGGAGGATACGGTCGCCCGGTTCTTCAACAACAACCAGATGGCGGCGATTGACTCGCCCGGCGAGGAGTCCACCGCCTTCAAGGTGAACAAGCATCTGCGGCTGCGGGACAACAAGTTCCTGTACTGGGCTCCCGTGGGTGTGGATGAAGTCACGAAGCGGTCTGCCGGCATCCGCTGGAACGTGAAGTACGCGAACCCGGACAGGTTCGACTTCGACGTAAAGACCGGGACGAAGATGTCCCTCAACTCGAACGCGACACTTGCCGTCGGCAGCACATGGGCCTCGACTGTTACCGGGCCGAGTAACGGGATTGTCGTCGAGGGGAAAGCGTACTTCACGGCAAGATTAAACGGCATCGGCGGAATCGGATCTGGCAACGATCCGGCGCTGGCGGTATCTGCGACCGCAGGGGCGGGGCCTGCGGGAGCAACCACAACGGCGCTTGGAATACGCGGGACCGTGTTCGTTACCGGAGGCGCGACGGACATATACACCGGGTTCGCCCTGATGCACCTGTACGACGATTTCACTGTGGACGCATGGAATCGCCCGTACCTCAGCATTCAGGAGAACGCGACAAACACCGGGGCGGATAGCCTCGGATGCTTGAGCTTCCTCGCCAACGGCAACGGCGATGTTGTCAACGTCGCCGTGCCTTACCAATCGGCCATCACACCCTTAGTCTTGAGGGATGCGTTCCGGGTCGAAACTCCTGGACAGGCTGCGGCAACGTCGTGCCTGTTCCGGGTCAATCGCGACGCGTGGGTGTACGTCCATCCGAGGCAACTCCTGAACGCTGAGACGACGCCTTCATTCGAGATCGCACAGACTTGGAACACCTCAGGCAACCCCACCGCGTTCAAGATGAACGTCACGAACACGGGGAGCGGCGCGACGGCCAAGCTGTTCGACTGGCAGGTGGGCGGGGCGACCAGACTGTTCCTTAATAAGTTCGGTGCGGTAGAACAGACCTTCGTGGACGCGTCTGGCGGGGATCTGTACCCATTCACCCAGCGGTGCACATTTGTTACGAATGCCGCAAGCCACACATTCTTTGCAATCATTCCGAATAACAGCGCGGTTGCTCCGGCTGTATCAGGAACCGTTCGTGGGTTTGACTTTCAATACAACGGCTTATCAGGACAGTTCGATGAGTTGACTGGGATAAATGCCACATTCACAACGTCTACTCTGGGAGCTACGTCACTAAACGGTGGCCGCATAATTCTTGCAACCTATAACGCCACCATGACAGAGGCGCACGGATTGGACATTCAGTGGGGCGATGATGGGGATGCGTTCAACTTCGGCGAGACGACTACTATCGGTGATATGTACGGCATCAGAATCCGTGACGAAGTAGTCAATCGTTGGGACGGGCAGAACGCGTACGGAGGCACGTCATCACCAGTCAACCAATTCGGCATCCTCGTGGAAGCGACGGCGAGCGGAAGCACCAACTTCATTGCCGGGGCGTTCGGGGGCCGGGTCCAACTGACCGCCGACAAGCCGCTCTGCTGGCAGACGAACACCTACGACACGGCGGCGGACGCGAAGTTTGCGATGGAATACAACTCGACTTATGACCGGTTGACGATAGGATACTCGGACACGACCCGTTACGCGGCGTTCGATAATGTGTCGAGCAGCCTCTTCCTGGGAAACGACAATTATGTTGCGTGGGTAGCGACACCAGCTTCTACTACGGTGGCCAACGCGGACGGGACGTTCAGATACGATGCCTCCACATTGGACGGATGGGAATGGATTGGCAGCAGCAGCTGGGGAGCGACTACTGCACGTCGGACGATCTATGCGAGCATTGATACATTCTCGCTCCCACAACACAACATCGGGCTGAAGAATAATTACGGCGTCTTCTGGACAGCCACAGAGGGCGATGTCTGGTCCAATCGCACCGGGTATTTTGAATACAGTGGAAGCACATTCAAGTTCTCGAATTCTGGCCCATCAACCCTACTGACTATCGGCACCACAATCGTTCCGAAGGTAAACATTGTCCCGGATGATGGGGTAAATTTCGTCTTCGGCACGACAACCGGAACGAAGTTCGGACAGGCGACGAATCAGAAGATCGGGGTGTGGAACGCTACTCCGGTTATCCAGCAATCCGCCTACACGCAGACCTACGCGACCGCCGACAAGACACACGCTGCATTCACAAGCGGCGATCTGACAGGGATTACCTCTTCGACCACCGGCACGGCGCTGGCCGAACCGTCGTTGCTCTACACCCAAGCCGAAATGCAGCAGAACTTCCGGCGCATCCAGGACCAATACAATCTGCTCCGGGCTGACCTGGCCGACCTGAAGCAACTCGTGAATTCAGTGATAGATGATTTCCAGACAATCGGATGGCTCGGTTAGGAGACACCATGCCAACACGCACACGCTACGAACCCAACCCCGTAACCGGGCGCATCAACAAGATCAGCGAGACGACCGCCACGGAGCTAGACACCGGGCTGGAGTTTGTCATCCGGCGTAACATCACGGTCCTCGATCCCGAAGCGGACGCGGTGAGCATCCAAGCGAGGCGGGACCGGGTGGCTGCGGAATCAGCCGCGCTCGACACGCAGGAAGCCGAGTTGACGGAAGCGCAGGATGCGGTGGCTGTCCCGGCGGAACCGGTCGGACCATAAGGGAGGCGTCATGGCAAAGACAGGATTCAGAAGGGCGCTGAAGGATTACGGCGGCGGGGTTTCCTCGACCGGGTTCGGCTCGATCCTCGACATCCTCGGCCGGCAGGGGGCCACCGACCCGCGCCTGATGAACCGGAACCTCGCGGACATGGACCTCCAGCAGCAGATGCTCCAGCGGCAGGCGCAGGGGAACCTCCAGACGTACGGGATGACCGGGACGATGGGGGGTCAGGCGCTCCTGAACACCGTCGGGGCTGGAGGGGCGACCCGGCGGGCCGACTATCTCGGGAAGGAGGCCGCGCTTCAGGAAGAGCGCCGCCGGCAGGACCTCCAGCTCATGCAGCTTCTCTTCGGACCGAAGTTCCAGCGGAAGGGCCTGCGGAACCAGATGGACATTGCGAAGATGCAGGCGAACGCGAACCAGGGTGGCGGGACGGACTGGGGATCGCTTCTCGGCGGCGGGGCGCAGGTCGCTGGCGTGTTCACTTAGGGGGCTGCCATGGCTCTGAGCGGAACAGGCGGGCGGGGCGCGGACTCTGGCGAGACGGGCGGACGGCCCGGGCAGCCGAGCGACTACCCCCACGGGCAGACGACCAACCAGACGGCGGAGTTCGTGAAGTGGCTGGACATTCTCCTGCTGTCGCTCTTCGGTGGGATGGCTGCGGCGGGGGCCGGGGGGGCGTCGGGGGCGGCGGCAAGCGGACAGGGGATTGCGGGGAGCGGCCTTGCCCCAGCGGCGGGCGGGGCGACGGGCAGCGCCGCGTCGGCGGCGGGCGTCCCGTGGGTGCCCCTCGGGGCGGAAGGCGGCGGATACACGATGGCGGCGGGAGGCACAGGGGTTGCCGGGGCGGCACCCTACACGGCCCCTGCGGCTTCCGGCGGTGGGGGCCTGTCGGCGGGCCAGTGGGCGCAGCTCCTTCAGGGCGGGTCGAAGCTCGCAAGCGGGGTGCAAGGCCAGCCGCGCCAACCGCAGCAGTTCACCGTTCCCGAGGTCGCGCCCTACCAGACCGGCGGCGGGCAGACGACGGGGATCATGGAGTTGCTGAGGGCGCTGTTCCCGCAGGACCAGGGCGGCGGGGCTGGCGACTTCGGAGGAGGCTACTGACATGGACCCGGAGCTTCAGGCGTTCCTCGATTCTCTGATGGGGCGGCAGGCTCTTCCGAGGTCTACCGCGTCGGACATGCCCGCATACGGCCCCTCCGCGCCACAGGCGGCGGTTGGTGGCCCGAGCTACGCCCCGGCAGCCCAGCAGGCGCAGGCGGACCCCCGCGAGGCGCTGCTGGCCGCGCTGTTCGCCCCCCCGCCGGAGCAGCAGACGGAGCCGAAGTGGAAGACGATGGGGAAGGGCGGGAAGGCCGGGATGATTCTGGCGGCGCTGGGGGACGTGGCGAACGTGCTTCAGCGGCAGTCGGCCAAGGGGGCGCGGACGTTCGCGCCGAGCAACTACACGGGGCAGTTCCTTGCCGGAGAGCATCAGAAGTTGCAGGAGAAGAACCAGATGGCGAACCGCGCCGACCAGCTCAAGCGGGCGAAGATGGCCCACGAGCTTGACCGAATGGACAAGGCGGATGCGGAGCGGCGGCAGATCGAGCGGGAGGCGCTGCACCGGGCCATGTCGGAGGCGACAAGCCTTCAGGAAGCGCAGCAGGTCGGAGCGCGGGCGGGGATCTCCGGCGCGTCGAACATGACCCGGGCGCAGTTGAACGAGGCCCTTTCGGCCAAGGCACAGATCGAGGATGCGGGCCGGAAGACGGATCGGGACAGGGCTTACGAGTTCCAACAGCAGACGCACGCGGACCTACAGGCCCAGCGGTCGCAGGCCAATGCGGACAGGGAGGCCGGGCAGGCTGCCGTGGACAAGGTTGAGCAGAGAGCGATTGGCAGTGAGCAGCGCCGCGCAATCAAGGGAATCCGTGGGCTCGTGATGGACTCCCGGAACAGCGTCCTTGACGAGATCGAAGCCGGGACCGTGAACCCACAGCGCGAGTACTCCCGGCTCAAGCGCCAGCTTGAGGCGCACATCGAGGCGCAGGGGCTTGATCCCGAGGGCCGAGACGAAGTGGACCAACTGTTCGAGCAGCAGATCGGGGATCTTCTCCGGACGGTGGTCTCCCAATCAGCGGAGGCCCAGCCTCCGACGGGGGGGGCGGTGGCTGAACAGGCCGCCACGTTTGCCCGCTCTCCGGCGGGTGTCAGGCAATCCCTTGACCGGCCCCGGTTCCGCGGTCCGATGCGCTAGGCCATGCCCGGACTCGACAGTCCCATCCGAAAGGGTGCAGGGCGCGGGCTGGACTCGCCTGTTGGCGGCGGGCGTGCAGCCGGGCTGGACTCGCCTGTCAGCGGAAGTGCCGACCCCGCCTCCGCAGAGGACAAGGTCGCCGCCCTCGAAGCGCAGCTTGCCGAGCAGGGTGCCGGGTCATTCACCGGAGCCCTCAAGGGGCTGGGCGGCGGTGTCGTGGAAGCCCTCCTCGCCCCCGGATACGCCGTTGCCGGGACGGCCGAAGAACTGTTCTCCCCGAAAGGCGGTGGCATCTCCGCCGCGCCCGGCCGCTTCGCGAGGGAACTCGTCTCCGGCCTGCCCGGCGTAGAGATCGGGGCGGAGCGGAAAGGCTTCGCTCAGGTCATGGAGGAGGGCGGGGTCGGCACCCTCGGGAACCTCTCCGACATCGCCCCGTTCCTCTTCTCAGCGACCGGAAAGGGGCTCGCGCTCGAAAAGGGCGGGGCCCTGGACATCACCGGGCGCGGGGTCATTGGCACCGGCCTCGACGTGGTGACGGACCCGACGACCTACGTGGGCACCCCGGCCAGCCAGTTTCTTCGCGGGTCGGCGAAGACCGGGCTGCGGCTGGCGGCGAAGGAAGTGGTGCCGCTGATCGCGGAAGAGACGGCGCGGCTCTCCCCGCACATGGCAAGCGGCGCGGTGGACCTGGCTCGCGCCACGGCGCGGGGGCGTGAGCTGGCCGTGCAGGCTGCCGAGTCCGTTGCCTCGAAGCGGGCGGTCGCGGCGGCTGTCAGTGATTCCGCGAACGAACTGCTGGCGATGGGCCTGCGGTCGAACGCGACGGACCCGCTGGCCCGTGAGCTTTACGGGACGTTCCGGGGCCTCGTGCGAAAGGAGGCGGAGGACCGGGTGCTGGCCGCCGCCGAGCACGCGCCCGAGCTTCTGCACCGGGGCGGGCGGACGTTCATGGGGAAGGAAATTCCCGGCACCGTGGGCCTGTCGGCGGCGCTGTCGGGGGCATCGGCCCCGCTGACGGGGTACCTCGCCAAGACGGCCCCGGGCCGGTGGGCGCTGGCCGCCTCGACGGCAGGCAAGTCCCTGCTGGACAACATCGGGAAGATCGCCGTCCCGGCGTGGTGGATCAGGCACAGCCCCGACATGCTGGAGGCTCGGGCGAACTGGCGGAACATGAACGCCGTGATCGCCGGGGAGGGCGCGGCGCGGTTCGAGGCGACGGGGTTCCACAAGCTGACGGATGCGGGCCGCCTGAAGGTGACGCGGGCGCTCGAAGGCGCTCCGCTGGACGGCGCGACACAGGCCGAGCAGGCCGCGTATGACGGGATGCGGTCGCTTCTGGACGACATGAGAACGCGGGAGATTGTGGCGGGCGTGGCGCAAGAGGCCGGAAGCCGACCTAACTACTTCCCCCTCATCTCCGCGAACACCGCCGAGGAACTCGCCCTCATCACCCGGAACATCCCGAACCCCGTCCGGCGCGGCTCGACGCACGACATCACGAGCCTCGGACGGTTCAACGAACTCCGGCATTTCAAGACCCGCGAGGATTGGATCGCCTACAACGCGGCCGACCGGGCGGCGACGAAGGGCATCCCCGAACTGAAGCTCCTCGACGAAACCCAGTCCGTCCTCCAGCGGATTCACGGCCACGCTTCGTCCGTCGCCGGGAAGGGCTACGCGGACGAGATTGCCTCCCGCTTCGCGGTGGATGTCCCGAAGGCCGCGTACGACTTGACGCCCTCCCCGCTCGCCGGAGCCCTCAAGGCGTCGGAGGTCAGGGAATACCTCGACATCACGGCGGCCGTCGCAAAGGGCGGGACGGACCTCGGGTTCGTGAAGGGCCTTTCCGATCAGGGCAAGTCGGAATTCCTCCGGCAGCGCGTCTCACGCGCCACGTCCGATCAAGAGATAGCGAACATTCTCCGGAAGTATGGCGACTTCGCTGAGCATCTGCCGAAGCGCGTCGGGGATGTGGCCTCGACCGTGGACGGCCTGCCGATGATTCCGTTCGACGCCTTTCCGGAACTGCGCGGCAAACTCATCCCGGCGTCCCTTGCGTTCGAGTTGAGTCAATCGGGCCAGCAGGTTTTCAAGAACCCTCAGATCAACGCGATTCTCGACCGGCTCGACTCGATCAACAATTTCATGCGAACGACCGTCTACTCGATCTTCCCGTCGTCGCAGTTCCGGAACAAGTACTCGAACGTCGCGACGGGCGCGGCGGCTGTCGGGATCAGCTACCTCGACCCGCGATTGCAGAAGGACATGCTGCTGCTGCGGTATCCGAAGCTCCGGGCGATTCTCGGGGACACGGGCGGGATCACGACCCGGACGGGGGAGCGGTATTCATGGGCCGACATTGAGGACATGTTCTCCCGGGGCGGCGTC
>Ga0315290_10004381_pt1 | contig 10171 bp, 5 predicted proteins | sample YL17G12_0_MG_FD_203627 | JGI IMG/M metagenome (GOLD analysis project Ga0315290, IMG submission 203627) | Sediment microbial communities from Yellowstone Lake, YNP, Wyoming, USA - YL17G12_0 | ecosystem: Environmental > Aquatic > Freshwater > Lake > Sediment | place: USA: Wyoming | collected...
TACATTTACCTCCCTGAGTTTGGTGGTAGCCGGTATGAGCAACAACTTCCCGATGTTCTCAGTTTTATTTGCTAAGGTAACCTGCTTCCTGAACCTTTCAAAGCCTATGTAGGTGATATCCAGCCAGTACGTGCCTTTCGCCAGTTTATTGAACAAAAATTGTCCCTGCTGGTCGCTATTGGTATAGCTTATTTTAGTTGTGTCCCTGGCATTTATGAGCTTAACAGTAGCTCCGATCAAGGATAGTTGGTCCTCTGCATTATACAATGTACCGGAGAGGCTGATGCCCTGTGCACTTGCGCCTGATACTGCAAAAAAAAGGAAAGAAAATAGTAATAATTTAAATTGTTTCATCATGAAGAAAGAAGTTACAGTCAATGTTAATATTTAAAAGTATAAGCGAATTTGAGACTTTACAAATGTGACAATTTATCCCGTTTTCAGTATAACAATATCTGACACTAACTAACCTGATTAATTCATAAACCTCAATAAAGACAAAAGATAAAAGGTTAAAGATAAAAGGTTCAAAACATTATGAAAAAAAGCATAAAAATCAACTTTACAAAAACAAATATTGAAAGTGGTTTGCAAATGCCTGACTTTTATCTTTTTACTTTTGTCTTTTATCTTCTGCATGAATAATGCAGGCTAACAATATCAAACTTTTCAACCTTTCAATTGGCTTTGAATTTCCGGGGTATAACTGAAATCCCAATCACTATCATCCAAACAGTGTTGTTTAGACTTGCAAAGGTGGGAAAAGTTTACCGTGCAAATAATTTATTTTTGTTCCTCTATTTCCGGGCTTGGAGCACATTCTTATGATTGTTACATCCTGATTAATTAATTTCGATACATTAGTTGCCTCACGGTGTACTATTACATCTATGTCAAATATGGATTTACAGATGTTTTTAATGTGAGTTCCACTCTCCGTTATTAATAAACAATCTTCACGAATGTACATTTATACCGGCATCTGTATTTTTGCTTGCTTTATCTCCTGGTACCTTACAAAGGATATCGAACTTGCTGCGTTATTCCTTAGTATTTGCCGCAATCAATTTTGTTGCATTCCTTTTTAGGAAAAATAAACCAAGCTGATATTTTTTAATTAATTTTATGCATCTGATAATATTGATTACATGCAATGCTGTTGTGATAAATTTTGCTTGATTAAATCATTCATCAACACCACAGGCGATATGAAGAAATATGCCATTACGCTGTTTAATGCAGCCAGAGAATACATATTACAGGGATGAGAAACATCTTTATAATAAAGCTCATTTGTCTGTCTGTATTCGCCTCATCTACAGTCTCTGTTGCACAAACATCCTGCCTTGTTACTCATTACAGCCGCACCCATTATTCCGCCGGAAGCCAGAACTGGTCGATAGATATGGATAAGCAAGGCTTTGTATATGTGGCTAATAACGATGGGCTTATGAAATACGACGGTGTACATTGGAAAGTATACCCTATGCCTTCACATACAATAGTGCGCTCGGTCTCAGTAAGTCCCGACGAACGGATTTATACAGGATCGAACGAAGAATTCGGCTACTGGACAAGGGATTTATCAAATAGATTGAAGTATACTTCCCTGGTGCCACTATTTAAAGATTTTAGTCTGCATAATCGCGAAATCTGGAAAATTGTTCAGTCACAAAATAAAGTATATTTTCAGGGATTCTCTTGTTTATTTGTTTATGATCAGCATACTGTAAAACAGATTAAACTGCCGGACAATATCATTTTTCTCCTGAAAGCCGGGGACCGTCTTTTTGCTCATTCAGTGCAAGGCGATTTGTATGAAGTTATAAATAACAAATTGGTAAACATCATTCAAAGTAAGATGCTTTACGGAACCGAAGTTAAAACTATACTCCCCTATAACGACGGATCTTTTCTGATTGGCACCTCGTCAAAAGGCGTTTTTGTACTTGATAAATACAGGCTCACACCATGGAATGTTCCGGCCAATCCCTTGCTGAAAGAGTTCCAGATTAACAACGGGATAATTTTTAACGATAAAATAGTTTTTGGCACAATTGTTAAAGGTTTATTTATTCTTGATTTCGATGGCAATATTTTAAACCATTTATACAGTGAAAATGACCTGCAGAATAATACTGTTCTCTCACTTTGCAACGATAACAATCAAAGCATTTGGGTAGGCCTTGATAATGGCATTGATAATGTATCATTCAATAATCCTGTTGATATTTACCCGGGACGTAATGAAGCTTTAGGTGCCGTTTATACTGCCGTGCTTAATGGAAATATCCTCTATATAGGTACTAACCGCGGTATTTTTACGTATTTCAGGGAAGGCAATCAATTCACCTATCATGGATTCCTTCAAAATTCGCAGGGTCAGGTGTGGCAGCTTAAGTTTATCGATGGAACTTTATTCTGTGGTCACACCAGCGGCACTTATATTATCGGGTACAATACATTCAAACAAATCTCCAATGTAAGGGGAGGTTATATGTTGCAGCAGATTATTATCAAAGGTATGGAGTATTTGATTCAAAGCACATATACCAGTTTGGTCATATACAAAAAGTCAGGAGACACCTGGGTGTATAGCCACCAGGTTGAAGGATTTCTGGAACCGGCCCGGTTTATCGAAGCTGATCACCTGGGCAATATCTGGATCGGTCATTCAGTGAAAGGCTTGTACCGGCTTCGCCTGTCTGAATCTTTAGGGAAAGTGATTGATAAGCAAATTTTTGATGAAAAAGATGGACTTCCTGCCAATACGAATATAAAAGTGTTTAAAATAGCAAACCGGGTGGTTTTTTCGAATGGGGAAAGACTTTTTACCTGGGACGACCTTAAGCAAAAGATAATTCCATATACCGACTTAAACAGTAACCTTCAAGGTTTTGAAGCAGCTGCTTCTATCACCACTATTGATGAATACAACTACTGGTTTGCTACCAAAACGGAAGCTGCGCTTTTCAGTTCAAAGGAAATTATCCCTGCGATGTTATACCGGCTTATTTTTACGCAATATAACCTGTCATTGGTGGATAATTACGAAAACATTGTCCCGCTGACAGAGAACCTGCATTTGATCTGTCTAAGCGACGGGTTCGCTATATTTAAAAAAGATGTTGTATTACAAACAAATGCAAATGCTTCAAAACTCGTTATCAGGGATTTTGTTTGCAGGGATGCTGCCGGAAACGCCCTCGATCTGGAGCCATCAGGCACCTCCGTCTCGCTGAAAAACGCTTACAACAACATCTCTATTTCATATTCAACACTTCAAAATCCATGTTCCAGGAAACTATATCAATATAAGCTCGAAGGCATTGACAGCGATTGGAGCAGGTGGTCGGGATCTGCTGAGGCTAGATATACCCGGTTACCTGTTGGCCAATACAATTTCAACGTGCGTACATTAACTTCAAATGGAACAATTACGGAACCTGTTTCTTTAAAGTTCAAAGTTAAGCCTGCAAGGTATGCATCAATGGCAGCAACCTTACTATATATACTTATCGGCCTTGGAGGAATTCTGGCGAGCCAGTATTTTTATCGCAAACGCCTTGCAAAACAGCATGACCGTTTGCATTTGATCGCAGACGAAAAGCGGAAAGCGGAAAAACAATATTCAGAACAAGAAATCATGAAACTACAGAACGAGAAGCTTCATGCCGAAATATCACACAAAAACATGCAACTTGCCGATTCGACCTTATCGATTATTAAGAAAAACGAAGTATTGATCGAAATTAAAAATGAGCTGGAGAAGCAAAAGGAAGATCTCGGTCCCCGCTATCCGGCGCGATACCTTCAGCGGTTAACTGCGCTTATTGATAAAAATATTTCCAACGATAATGACTGGGAAATCTTCGAGGCTCTGTTCGATCAGGCCCATGAGAATTTCTTCAAACGCCTGAAACAATCCTTTCCTGATCTTACCCAGAGCGACCTTAAATTGTGTGCTTACCTGAAACTAAACCTGTCGTCGAAAGAAATCGTCCCATTATTAAATATTTCAATACGTGGTGTCGAAATCCGCAGGTACAGACTACGTAAACGTCTCGCACTTTCTTCAGATAAAAACCTGGTTGAATACATAATGCAGTTCTGATTCCATCTGTTTTTGATTCCGAAATATATGATTACGGAATATACAGAGCCTGAAACTGGTATTTTGCAGAAAACTTTATAATATTTATTCTGAATCTATTTGTTATCCACTTCATCATTATGAAATTATTCTTAATAATATTTTAACATATCAGATTTCATAAAAGGTTGTATAATAAATAATTATGCACTATTCTACTCATATTGATGTATTGATGTATAGGTACCGGTTTAATTCTTCATATCAGTGTAGTAATCATGAAGATGCTTTTTATTGCATGATAATGAAAATTTACTTATTTATTTGTACTTTTATTGTAGACGATTGCTGAGATTTCAAACATTGCTTTTTATTAACCACCAAAACAAAATCAAACCAACAATCAAACCTAATGCTAATTAATCTTAATGTTATGAAAAAATTTCCACATCTCAAACAGGTTATTCCCTGGATGAAAGGCATGCTTTTATTCCTGTTATTGTCTTTTGCGGGCACCTCCGTATTTGGACAGGGACGAACCATTACCGGTACTATAACCGATCAGCTGACAAAAGAAACGCTGCCAGGAGCGTCGGTTCTCATTAAGGGGACGACAAAAGGCGTCTCTACTGATATTAATGGCAAATATTCGTTAACCGTATCTCCGGCAGATAATGTATTGGAGGTATCCTTTATCGGATACAACAATACAGAAGTTGCCATTGGTGCACAAACTGTAATTGACGTACAGTTAACAATGAAACAAACCACTCTCGACGAGGTTGTAGTAGTAGGCTATGGTACAAGCAAAGTTAAGGATCTGACATCATCCATTACAACAGTCAAATCGTCGGATCTGCTCAAAACACCTTCCAGCCAGCCAATGAATGCTTTACAAGGAAAAGTAGCAGGGCTCCAGGTCGTGGCCAATGGAGGGCCAGGTAATTCTTCTACCATCAGGATACGTGGAATAGGCTCATTCCCCGGAAGAGAAAACGAAGCCCCACTTTATGTGGTTGATGGTGTGTTCTTTGATAATATTGACTTCCTGAACCCGGCGGACATTTCATCTATTTCTGTTTTAAAGGATGCCTCAGCAGCAGCGATCTATGGTGTACGGGCAGCAAATGGTGTCATACTTATCGAAACCAGGTCAGGAGCATACAACCAAAAAGCTGAAATCACCTACGATGGGTATTTCGGTTACCAGGTTGCCCAGGATGTTCTCAAGATGGCCAATGCAGAACAATTTGCGCAAATGGCAAATGAATCGGGATCAGCTGCTGATGCTTCATTCATCGACAATGCCATGCAACGTTATGGAAGAAGCCGCGTAAATCCGAATGTTCCGGTTGTGAATACGGATTGGTATAAAGAGATAATGCGTCCTGCCAAAATTAGTAATCATAGCCTTAGCGTGGATGGAGGTAACGAAAAGGCAAAATATTCAATCGGTGCTAATTACTTTTTCCAGGAAGGTCTGCTGAATATGAAGAATGAGTACGAACGACTGAACCTTCGTACTAAAGTTGATTTCAAAGCAACAAACTGGCTCACAATCGGAGGAAACTTTATATTCAGTAATGCGAATAAATATAATAGTATGGATGGCGCCTGGAGCGATGCGTATTATGCACCCCCCGTTAATCCAATTTATGATCCACTAAACACAGCAGCCTGGCCAACTGATTATGCAAATGCACAGGACCTTGGTTACAGAAGTGGAGGAAATCCATTTGTTACCATGGATCTCAATGAGGATCTTATGAAAATAAGAAAAGTACTTGCCAATATGTATATGGAGTTCACCCTGGTGCCAAAAGTGCTGACCTTTAAAACCACTTATAATAACAGCTCTTCTTTTATTAATCAGAGGGTTGTAAACATGCCTTACTATATAGGTATCAACTTCCAGAATCCTGACGCTACAGTTACCAAGACCACTTCGAACTACATTAACCAGACATGGGATAATATCCTGACTTTAACCGAAAAATTCAATAATCACAATGTGACATTGATGGCAGGATCTTCCTATAAAGATGAAAGTTATCAGATGCTTACCGCCCAGGGTAAGAAATTTGATCCGAATTTTGAGCAGTCATGGTACATAGATCAATCTCAAACTATCCCAATTACAGCTGTAAATGATGGCGGAGCCCGTCAATACGGTATGTCTTATTTCGGAAGGCTTGCATACAACTACAATGACAGATATTTACTTTATGCTACCATGCGTGCTGACGGAAGTTCAAAATATCAGCAAAAATGGGGGTATTTCCCAACTATTGGTGCCGGATGGGTAATTTCGGAAGAAAATTTCCTGAAAAACAATGAATATGTTCCCTTCCTGAAATTTCGTGCCAGCTGGGGACAACTTGGTAACGATCATATACAGGCCAGCGATGGCACCAGGACTACACAAATTGTATATACTGCAATGGGAGGCACATACTCTAGTCCGGGTACTTTATACTCGGGGAATATAGCAACTAATTATTACTCGTCGCTAAAATGGGAGTTAACTGAAGAAACCAATATTGGCTTTACAGCTAGGCTCCTTAAGGATAGGTTATCGGCTGATTTTGACTATTACATCCGTGACACCAAAAATGCTGCTATTCCTGTTCTTCTTCCGGGTGTGGATGTTTATGTCCTGCAACCTGTAGGAACCATCAGGAACAAAGGGGTAGAACTCGCACTAAACTGGTCCGATAAGATTACAGATAAACTCAGTTACTCTGTTGGAGCCAATTTCTCTACTCTTAAAAATGAAGCCATCGACCTTTACGGGCAACCCTACCTCGAAGGTGGTTCTGCTGAATTCAGGCAGCGTACTTATGTTGGAGAGCCTCTTATGGCTTTCTATGGATGGGAAACTAACGGCGTTTACCAAAGTGATGCCGATATACAGGCCGATTCTGTTGCTGCTAAATATAACCGGGCGAATCCAACAGGAAAGTTGGTGCCGGGTGATTTTAAATACAAAGACTTAAATGGTGATACCATAATTGATGATAAGGACCGTGGGATATTAGGTTCCTACTTCCCTTCATTTATTTATGGATTTAATATTTCAGTAAGTTACATGAACTTTGATTTGTCGGCCAATATGTACGGACAGACCGGCGCTCAGATCCTCAACCGTAAACGTGGAAATATGATTTGGACAAATGACGGTAACCTGGATGCCGACCTTGCAGTCAATCGTTGGCATGGCGAAGGCACCTCAGATAAATATCCATCCTCTTCAGGATTAAGAAGGGGCTGGAACCAGAAAATGAGCGATTATTTTGTTGATGACGCATCTTTTTTCCGTATCCAGAACGTTCAGATAGGATACACGTTTAAGAACAAGGAGTGGTTAGGAGGCAATTTCCCTGTATGCAGGATTGCTTTCACAGCCGACCGTCCGTTGACCGTTTTCCAGTACAATGGATTTACCCCTGAGGTAGCTAATGGTATAGATGCACAGACCTATCCGATTCCTGCCGTATATACAGTTGGACTAAATGTTAAATTCTAAAATACATCTGAACTATGAAACCAAAACAATATATTATACCGATGGTTACGCTGATTGCTGCACTTTTCATCGCAACCGGCTGTAGCAAAAACCTGGATACACTTCCCGAAAACCGGACATTTACCGGAGAAACCGATTATACCAAAACCAGCGATATGATTTTACCTGTTATAGGTGCTTATGCGGCATTATCTCCGGTTGATGTAGATTGGATGGACATGCCTCTTATTGCAGTTCGTGGCGATGATGTGAATGCCGGGGGACTTGGCGATCAGATTCCATTTGATGATACCGATAAATACAAATATGACAAAGGCTACTGGATGTATAATGCCTTTTGGTCTAGTTACTATCAACATATGATTGCTTCCATTTCGGCAATGGAACAAGTTGCTTTATATAAGGAAAAAACCGCCAGCGCAAGTAGCGCTGCACTTGCCGATCAATATACTGCCGAGGTAAAGGTTTTAAAAGCATGGCATTTATTTCAGCTTAGCCGCGTTTTTGGTGGATTGCTTATTCCAACAAGTTCCAATCCTTCTGCGTTATATACTCTACCCTTATCAACCAAAGATGAAGTAATGCAATACATATCCGACCAAATGGATGAAGCTATTCCTTTGCTGCCTGATTTAAGGCCTAATCAACGTACTGATATCCCTGGCGGAGTAACCAAGTACACTGCTTTAGCCATGAAGGCCTTTGCTAATCTCGAACTGAAAAAGTACCCGGAAGTTGCAGCAGCAGCAGGTGAGATAATCAATTCAGGCAAATTTACTCTTGAATCTGATTATTATAATCTCTTCAAACTTAAAGGCAAGTTAAATAACGAAAACCTGTTGGAGAAGCAATACTCTGACTTTGGCACAGGTTCAGGTGATAATTATTATTATCTGTATGCATTTTTCGGACCACAGGGATGGACACCTAAAGTTTCAGGTGCCGGTGATGGCTGGGGTTTCTGGGAACCCAGCTTGAAATACATCAAGTTTATGCTCGACCGTGGTGAGGTTACTCGGCTTCAAACAACCGTTTGTTTTACTAACCGTGGAATTGCTGAGATTCAGAAAGATCCAAAATACGCTACTTTGCCGTCATGGGTTTCAAATACCACACTTTCAGGAGATGTATTCAATGATTACGCCCGTGCGATGTTTGCAAGCGGCAAGCACTATCTCCCCTCTGATCAACTCACTGCAGGTCGCACAAGTTACGGAACCAATAAAAATTTCACTTGCATCCGGTATGCCCAAATGCTGCTTATGTACGCCGAGGCACTTACCCAGGGAGCATCAGGAACAGCCGGTTCGGCAGATAATGCAGTGAATCTGGTGAGGGCCAGGGCTGGTATGCCTGCCCTCACAGGCGTTAACAATGACCAGGTAATGGATGAAAAATTCGCAGAACTTGCCACGGAATGGGGCGACCGTTATTACGACATGATCAGGCTTGGTAAAACCGACCAGCTAAGTTATGATGGCAGGGCATTTTCTACAGATAAGACTTTCCTTCCATATCCACAAGCCCAGGTTGACATACTTCCTGCTTTACAGAAATAACCTAGTGTAGTTAACTAATTTAATATGAAGAACAATGAAAATACTTAAATATTTAATCATAGGCTCACTTGCGATGGTTTTTGCTGTCGCATGTGAAAAAGGGATCGACCCAATTTCTTCTGTTGATCCGGGTCCGGATACCGCTGCTCCTGTGGTAACAGTTAGTTACCCAATCGAAGGAACAAAGATCAGGGTAGATGAACCAGTAACTTCTATCAATATTAAATTTGTCGCGGCAGATGATATTGAGCTGAAATCCATCTCCATTAAGCTTGACGGAACCGAAATAGCTACTTTTGATAGTTTTAAGGACTACCGCCGTTATATGGGAGAATACCTGTATAACAGTCTCGCAAGTGGTGATCATTCACTTTCTGTTATTGCCACTGATCTTTCAGATAAGATAACAACCCAGACAGTTAATTTCCAGAAGATTGCTCCATATATACCTCTTGACGGCGAAGTATTTTATATGCCCTTTGACGGAGATTATTTTGAACTGGTAGGCAAAAAGTTTGTAACAGTAGTAGGTGCACCTGGTTTTGTAGCCGGAAAAGTAGAACAAGCTTATGCCGGGGCTACAGATGCCTATATGACCTATCCTACCGCCGGATTACTGGGTGGCGAATTCAGTATAGCATTCTGGTATAAGTTTAATCCTATCCCAATCCTACCATTAAGAGCAGGGATATTTTCTATCAGTCGTCCTTACGCAGTTTACAACGACACTGTCAGGGTTAAGGGGTTCAGGATTTTCCGAGAAAATAGTGGCACTAAACAAAACCTGGGAGTCAATTTAGGGACCGGTAAAGTAGAAGTCTGGATGAACCCATTTACTACTATCGCACCATCAGATACCTGGATGCACATAGCGGTCTCAGTTTCAGGCACACAAGCTATAATATATTTAGATGGTGTATCTAAAAAGACAGCGAACATAACCGCTCCTATTGATTGGGCTGAATGCCCCCTGATGTCAATCGCTTCAGGAAT
>Ga0315290_10004382_pt1 | contig 10171 bp, 13 predicted proteins | sample YL17G12_0_MG_FD_203627 | JGI IMG/M metagenome (GOLD analysis project Ga0315290, IMG submission 203627) | Sediment microbial communities from Yellowstone Lake, YNP, Wyoming, USA - YL17G12_0 | ecosystem: Environmental > Aquatic > Freshwater > Lake > Sediment | place: USA: Wyoming | collected...
TTTTAGCAATTCCTAAGGCAATCGTTTTTTCTTTCACGCCGGATTTTCCTATCGCCCCGGAGTCTTCTCCTCCGTGCCCAGGATCGATCACCACGATATACGTTCCACGGGATTTTTTCTGAAAAACTGCTCTTTTCTCTTCTTCTTTTTTCTCCAGATCAGACCGAAAAATATCAATCACTAAACGGTCGGGCTTATCGTAAAATTTTTTCAGGGTGAATACTTTAGTCTCCGCAGATTTAACCAAATCCACTACTACCCTTAATGTGCCCGGGGTAAAATAACCCCACCGGACTTTTGAGATTACCTGATCATTAATGATAAATTCTTTTTTTGAAAGAAGCGTATTCGCTTCTTTCAAGTCGATAACCACACGGGTTGGTTCTGTCAACTCAAAGAGATCATAATAGGCTGGCCCGGTTAAATCTACCACGATTCGCGTATATTCAGGAGCACTCCAGTACCGGATATCCAGTACGTCTACCTTTCCCCACGCAGGAGAAACGAACAAGAATATGAGGACAACAAATAAAATTCCTTTTATCTTCATTGCACCAAGGTGGAAACAGATACTAACGCTATCCCCTCTGCCTTAAGCTTAGGAGTCATTTCCTTCAACGCTTCAAGAGTTGTTTCCCGAGGATGACCGATAATGATGCCTTGCCCCCTCTTTCTTACAAGCTTGATCGCTTTATCGATAAAATTTTTCGAATAATTTACCTCAGGTTCATTATCAATAAAAATCACATTCTCCCCACTGGGGATTCCCATTTCCCGGGCCACGCGATAGGCTATGGATTGAGATGAGGTCTGGCTGTCAACAAAGTAAAGACCGGCTGGTTTCAGGGCCTTTAACACGGCGCGCATGGTCTTTTCATCTTCAGTAGCTCGGGAGCCCATGTGGTTATTCACTCCTTTGATATAAGTAAATTTCTTAATATGGCTTTTGATTATTCCCGCAATTCTGCCTTCATCCATATTCGTATAGATAGCTCCTGCGCCAGGATTATGATGGGGACTGTTTTTGGGTTCCATGGGCAGGTGCAGCATCACTTCATAACCCCGTTCATGTGCCAATTCCTCCGACCCCTTGGAATGAGTTTGATCCGGTAAAATGGAATGCGTGAGGGGGATGCCCAGATCAAGGAATTCCTTGGTTTGTTTTAAATCTTCTCCAATGTCGTCAATGATAATGGCAAGCTGAGGAGGTCGATGGAGGAGCGTAAAAGAATGGCTCAAAACTTCATCTAACCACAGCGATAAGAAAAACTGCCTTTCTTCTTTTTCCTTTTTTGCAGAAAGGTCGGGGAAATCTTTTAGTTCCTCAACCAGAGTTTGGGCTGTTTCAGAAAGATCAACGTTTCGGGGAAAATAAATTTCCGCCTCAGTATGGATCCATTTCTTTCCCTTGCTTTGTAAAGACTGCTCTTTAAGAATCCGGAAGTCATTTTCATGTGTTCCCAGATCTTTTGCACAAAGCAAAATCTTCTGATTGATCTGCCGACAGGTTGCGGTGTAGTCCTTAATCTTCGGCACGGGTGGCCGCTTTGGTTTCGGAGTCGATATAAATTCAGGTTTCTTCTTTGGTGGAGAAGGAACAAGAAAATAAAAGGTGTAAACACAGAGCGCAATAACGACGAGAAAAAAAATAATTACCCCTTTTACCTGAAACGGGGGTTCCCTTCTCTTTTTCTGTAAAGACATTTTATAAAATTTTGTTTATCAGCTCCAGTAATTTGGTTTTGGGTTGAACTCCCACTACCTGATTCACCAGTTCTCCTCCTTTAAAAAAAAGGAGCGTGGGAATACCTCGAATGCCATATTTTGCTGCCGTTGCTTGGTTTTCGTCCACATTCACTTTGCCCACTTTGATCTTTCCCTCAAATTCCTGGGCGATTTCTGCAACGATTGGCCCAATCATCTTACATGGCCCGCACCATACGGCCCAGAAATCAACCAGAACTGGAGTTTGGGAATTAATTACCTCCTCATTAAAATTTTTATCGGTTAAGGTTACTTCTTTTCCCATAGTCTTCTCCTTTTGTCTATCAGTTAAAATGCACGAGTTTTTCTTCGAGCACCTGTATCCACGCCATGAACCCGCTGAACTTTGACGTGATGTCGCCTGCCCACGATTGAAGATCATTGGTAAAAATTAATACCCCGACAATAATCAGAAGTATCCCACTTATAATTTCAAAGTTCCTGAGAATAGAAGTAGTAAAGGGAAGCTTTCTAATAAGGTCAACAAAGAAGACAGTAGCAATAATAGGCATTGCCATGCCGAGAGAAAAAAGACTCAGGAGTAAAATCCCCTGGTTAAGAGTTTTTTGCGTGGCAGCATACGCCAGTATCCCCGCCAGGATAGGACCAACACAGGGAGTCCAGCCAAACGAAAACGCCATACCTGCCAGGAATGACCAGCCAAAGCCAATTGATTTTTTCTGGAACTGAAATCGTTTATCATAGTGAAGAAATTTAATTTTGAAAAACTTAAAAAGCCCGGCAAAATACAAACCCAGAACTATGATCGAAATACCTGCGATCTTGCTCAAGAGGTGGAGATGAACCAAAAGAAACTTTCCGATAAGTGTGGCGGAAGCACCGAGAAGCACAAAAATACAGGAAAAGCCTGCGGAAAAAGAGATGGCATTCAAGAGAAGCTTTTTGCGTATTTTCCACTTATTGCTTCCATCCTGCATGAGTTCTTCTACTAAGACATCTGAGATATAGGTGATATACGCGGGTATAAGAGGAAGAACGCAAGGGGAAAAAGCCGTGAGTAAGCCGCCTAAAAATGCGGCAATATAAGAAATCGGTGGCATAGAAAACCTACAAAATAAATTTTTCTAAGTATTTTTCGACCGCAAAAGCAGCGGTTGCTCCATCGCCTACTGCCGTAGAAAGTTGGCGTAAAAGTTTTTTTCTCACGTCTCCAGCAGCAAAGATTCCGGGCGCTGAGGTCTCTAAGATTTCATTCGTCACAATAAAACCTTGTTCGTCCAGAACAACAGTTCCGTGGAGAAATGCGATATTCGGCTTAATGCCTACAAAAATAAATAAGCCGGAGATTGCTTTTTCCCAGGTTGCTCCGGTCTTGACATTCTTTAAAACCACTTTTTCTACTGACGTATCTCCTTCAACCTTTGCTACTACGGTATCCCAAATAAATTCAATCTTATCGTTTTTTAACGCTCGCTCTTGAGAAATCTTGGCAGCACGCAAGGTGTTACGACGATGAACGATATAAACTTTCTTAACATACCGGGTGAGGTAAAGAGCCTCCTCAATAGACGTGTCTCCCCCCCCAACAACGATTACTTCCAAGTCTTTAAAAAAAAATCCGTCACACGTTCCACAAAAAGATATTCCCTTTCCTATGAAACGCTCTTCTCCTGCCAGCCCTAAACGATTGGGAGAAGCTCCGGTGGCGATGATAATTGCTCGGCACAGATATTCCTCGTCGTCGCACAAGACTCGTTTGATATCTCCGTCATCCTTTACTCTGATCACTTCGCCGGTCTTTATCTCAAGCCCGAATCCGCGTGCCTGCGTCTCCATCAAAGCAGTGAGATCAACGCCCGAAATCCCCTCAGGAAAACCAGGATAATTTTCTACTTTTTCAGAATATACAATTTGTCCACCCATAAGAGGAAGCTTTTCTAATAACAAGGTCTTTAGTTTAGAACGCACCCCGTAAATCCCAGCCGTTAATCCTGCGCCCCCCCCCCCAATGATAATGAGATCATACTCCTCACAGCCCATAGTTTTTTTATCCTAACATCCCAAAAATGATTACTGTTTAAGAAGGGTTTTAATGTCTTTTTCTAACTCGATCGGAGTCGTTGTAGAAAAGCCCACGTAATTCTTAAAAAACTTTCCTTCCTGATTGATAATGAAAGAGTTTGGGATTGCCCGCACTTCCCAAAAATTTCTTGCGACAGACGGAAACTCATCTCCATTAATCACTGGGTAGTCAATCCCCCATTCCTTTACTTTCTCTTTTATTTTTTTCTCATTTCCTGAGCTAATGGCGATCCCTAAGATAACCAGACCTTTATCTTTATATTTATCATAAAGAGACACTAAATGAGGAATTTCTATCTGACAAGGAGGACACCATAGTGCCCAAAAGTTGAGGATAATGACTTTCCCTCTATAATCAGAGAACTTAAAAGTATTTCCGTTTATGTCCGTTAACTTAAGGTCAGGCGCTGGTTTTAAATTTTCTGACTCGCCTCCCCATCCAAACCCAACCCCCAAAAAAAAGAAAAAAATTATAATCCAAAAAATTGGCACTCGTTTATTCTTTTTCATATTTTTCCGCCCCTTTTCCTAAACTCGGTTTAGCCTTGCAACTCATTGACAATCCGCATCGTGGAAAGAAATGAGTTTTTATATTGAATCTCTTAGTTATCTCGCTTTTGCTTTTGACTGAGGTCAACTGCAATTTTTACTCCGAGGAATTATTAATACCGTATCAGCTATTTACTATAAAGTCAAATCTATTAAAGCAGTTATTCCCTATCCCGTGATTATTAAACTATTTGAGATGACTTTTCTTTTGAGGGTTTGATGTGCGGTCAGCCCCTAACCTGAACATTGTTTTGCAGGCTTTAGGCAACTGTTGCGAAAAGGGTGAGTATATAAATTTCGAAGCTTGGCTATTGAGTGCCTATTTTAGTTTCATGATCAGTGATACTTCATCGTCTCGGAAAAAAAATGCCCTTTTATCGGTAAACGCCCCTTTTTGAGAGCTTCGGTGAGGGCATCAGGAAAAAACTGGTCACATTCTTTTAAATACTTGAGTACTGACAGGCTCCAGTAGCTTTCATCCGGAGTTTCAATGACCGCAATATTTTTGTCCTGAAATTCCTCCATGATTCTTTCGGTAGCTTCCGAAGGGTGGGGTCCCTTTCGTTTATCAAAAATCGTTAACGGTCGAAGAGGGTCAATCTGATAAATCTCTAAGTCCCTCAACTCCATAGGCACATCTCCTTGAGCAAATTCTCCAATCGGCATCCCTCGCATGCCAACCTCCTCGGGATTTCCCAGCGTAGCAATATAGAGCAAAGCCTCGTTAACCCTCATATGGACTGCAGAGCCCTCTCTGATGATGGTGTGTTCATTCCCTTGCGGTCCAAAGACGACAAAATTCCAACGGCCAAGTTCCAGTTCCAACTGACGTTTAAGAATGCGGCTCTGCTCAAAAATTTCTTCGACTTTTTGATACGTTTCCCGATGTTCGGTTTTTAGTTTAAAATCCGGCATAATAATTTTTTCTAGAAAAAACTCTTCTTATTACTTTTTCTTTCCCTTATCGTTTTTCATCCCTCTGAAAACTCAAGCGATATTCTTCATCAATATTTGAGGATACATCGCGAAGCCTTTGCAGATGCTCTTCATACTCTTGATGAGTAACAATTCCTTCCTGAATTTTTTTCTCTATTACTCTAATATCGAATCTTTTTTCAATATCTTTATACATATTTTTCTTTCTCCTTTAATCGCGTGGTATTTTTAGAAGATAAACAAGGGGAACCAAACCGAGACAAAAGGCTCAAAAGGGCCTTTTTAACTGTTACCACCGGTAGGGACTGTAAACAAGCCTGGTTCTGGCACTCAGCCATTTGCTTGGGAGCGCAGGGAGCGCAAGGGTAAATGCAAGAAAGACACTTAACTTTTTCATTCCGCGGTCCCCAAATCCGGAAGTCCGTGGGTCCGAAGAGGGCTAACGTGGGAGTGCCAACCGAAGCCGCTAAGTGGGTAATTCCCGAATCATTTCCCACATAAACAGTGCACCGTTCGAGAATGGCTGCTAAATGAGTCAGGGGTAAGTTCTCTGCCACAAGGGGACTACATCCCTTGATTAATGGCCAAAGCGCTTCTAAAATATCTTTGTCAGCCGGGCCAGAGATAAGGAGGATCGTTGCTCCAAGATACCTTTTTGCCCACCTCATTAACGTCACAAACTTTTCCTTTGGCCAGCATTTTTTAGAACTCCCACTCCCCGGATGAATTGCCACCACCGGATAATTCCCCTCACCGCAATTACATAACGGTTGAAAAAACTCCTCAACAATTTTTTTGTCACAAAAAGAGGGTACAATTTTAGGAGGTTCAAAAAAAATTGGTATTCCTTCTCTTTCAAAAGGGGAAAGCAAAAAATCGGTTATCGGAGCAGGGAGTTTTTCCAGGGGAGAAAATCCCCCATCGACGATCCAAGGAATGCCAATTTTTTCCAAATTCTTGATAACAGTGCCCTCTGGGTCTGGAGTATACGAAACAGCTAAATCAACGCCGCTGAACAATCTTTTAATATTTTCCGGAAATTCACCCTCGGAGCGAAAAAGGGTATAAAATCCAGACAAATCGTTGGGTACTAGGGTATTAACCTGGTGTTGAGCTAATTTTAAAAAGCAAGGGTTTCCCATGAGTGTTATCTGGGCAGAAGGGAAGACTTTCTTAAGGCTATTTATCACCGGTAACGTTACAATAAAATCACCTAAAGCGCCATCGCGAATAACCAGGATATTTCTGACCTGTTCTAAAGCTTTTTTCCTTTTCATGAGACCTTGTGTCAAGTTTACCCCGTTAGAAATGCCCCGGGCGAAAGCACGGGTAACCTTAAAAATTTTTACGCTTTTTCATATAAGATAAATCCCATTAAAAAAATTTTTAACGGGATAAATGCCCCGTGTGGAATCCTTCTAACGGGGTTTATTTTCAAAGTATCACGTGTGAAGACCAAGCACATCTTCCATACTATAAATTCCCGGAGCCTGATCAACCACCCAAAGCGCCGCCTTCACCGCACCACTGGCAAAAGTATCCCGGCTGTGTGCCCGATGAATTATTTCAAGCCGCTCGCCAAGTCCAGCAAAAAGAACAGTATGATCACCCACAATATCCCCGGCGCGCACAGCATGAACCCCGATTTCCTGGGTCTTTCTTTCCCCCAAAACCCCTTTCCTCCCAAATATCCCCACCTTATCCCAATCGCGCTCCAAAGCTTCAGCGATGATGTTGCCAAGGCGGAGAGCCGTTCCGCTCGGAGCATCCTTCTTCATCCGATGATGTGCCTCCACGATTTCAATATCATAATCATCTTTTAAGATCCGGGCAATTGAACTTACGATTTTGAACATTACATTAACCCCAATGCTCATATTGGGGGATAATACACAGCGGGTCCCGCGCAGTTTTTGCTTGAGCGCTTCGGTTTCTGGGGTTGAAAATCCCGTTGTGCCGATAACCAGGGCCCTTTTTTCGGAAGCAACTGCTTCCGCATTGGATAAGGAACTTTTTATTTCGGTAAAATCAATCACCACGTCTATTCCGGGCAAAATTTTTCTCACGTCATCCTGCAAAATGATTTTTAAACCTTTTATCCCCGTAAAGGCCTCAACCTCTTGACCGAGAAAAGGATGGCCTGGCCTTTCAACCGCGCCAGCCAATACTATCCCCTTAGCTTGGGCAATGCGGTCAATAATGCGCACTCCCATACGACCCGCTGCTCCTAACACAGCTGCTTTAATAGTTTTTTCTGCCATAGCATTACCGCGTTTAAAATGTAAAGGTTGTGCTTCTTTAAAGGAAAGACGTTAAAGTCTTCTCTAAGTTCACACTTAGTTTAAGCGGTGAGGGCACTTCAATGGAAAGAAGGAATAAAACCAATGCGCGTTAATACAAAGCAACCGTTGCGATTGGTTAAGAACAAAGCATTTTAATTATTAGAAACCGCTGCTATTTTTGGAGCCAGCCGGTTTTGAGCATCCACATAAACCAGTCTTGGACTGTGGTGCTTTGCCTCCTCTGCATCCATGGTGACATAATTTGCGATAATAATCAAGTCTCCCTTGGCAACTTTTCGTGCAGCCGCACCATTAAGACATATAGTCCCTGAATTGCGAGGTCCGGGGATAACATAGGTTTGAAACCTTTCCCCATTGTTAATATTATATATGTGGACCTGCTCAAAGGGGATCAAATTTGCTTTTTCCATCAACATTTCATCAACAGTAATGCTCCCCTCGTAATTAAGGTTAGCGTCAGTTACCGTCGCGCGATGGATTTTGGATTGGAGCATAGTTCTTTGCACGGGAAAAACCTCCTTTGCTTAATTTTTTAAAACCCGATTATCAATAAGCCTTGTTTTTCCTATCTTAACAGCGAGAGCCATTAAAGCCCTATCATCAATCCACTCTAAATCTTCTATCGTTTCCGGATGGCAGGCTTTGACATAATCTATGGCAGCGGCAGGTTGAACGCGGATTATTTCCGCGGCACGGGCAATAAGTTTTTTGGAGTTTTTCTCCCCTCCCTGAAATAATTTTTCCACCTGATTAAGCGCGCTAACTAAACACAAAGCTTGTTTTCTTTCTTCCGAGCTCAAATACTTGTTGCGGGAACTCATGGCCAATCCATCTTCTTCCCTTATGGTCGGCATTCCAATGATTTCGATATCAAAGTTAAGGTCTCTGGTCATCTGCCGGATCGTTACCAGTTGTTGATAATCTTTTTCTCCAAAAATCGCTACATGGGGTTTTACAATATTAAATAGTTTAGCAACGACGGTAGTAACTCCTTGAAAATGAGTGGGGCGAGAAGCTCCGCAAAGGTTTTGCGTCACCTTCTCCACCGCGACAAAAGTTTGATAGCCCGAAGGATACATCTCCTTTACCGAAGGGGCAAAGATAATGTCCCCACCTGCTGATGAAACTTTTCCAGCATCTCCTTCTAAATCACGAGGATAATCTTCATAGTCCTCGCCCACGCCAAATTGGGTGGGGTTTACAAAGATGCTCACGACTAAATAATCTCCCCTCCTTTTTCCTTCCCGCATCAGAGCCACATGGCCTTCATGGAAAAAGCCCATCGTCGGGACAAAAGCGATCTTCTTCTCCGCCTCCCGGGTCGCACAGGCCCACTGCTGCATGTCGCTTACTGATTGAATGGTATTCATAACGCAATTAAAAGCTATGTTCAGCGCCAGGAAATTTGCTTTCCTTAACTTCTTTTATGTAACTTTTTACTGCTTCAGAAATTAAAGGTTCAAGGGTGGCAAACCGTTTTACAAACTTGGGTTGAAACTCTCCCGAAAGACCTAAGAGGTCATTAATCACGAGTACCTGCCCGTCACAATCAGGGCCAGCCCCAATGCCGATTGTTGGGATACTGAGTTGAGAACTTATTTCTTTCGCCAGAGAAGACGGTATCACCTCCAAAACCACTGCAAAAGCTCCTGCCCTTTCGACTGCCAAAGCGTCCTGGAGAAGTTTTTCACGTTCCCTCTCTGCCTGTCCTTGCACTTTATATCCCCCCATCCGGTGAATTGATTGGGGGGTTAAACCAATGTGAGCCATAACCGGAATATCAATATCGCAAATCGCTTTGATAACTTCCTCCATATTTACCCCACCCTCGATTTTTACCGCCTCAGCTAACCCTTCTTTAAGCATCCGCCCGGCATTTTTCTTCGCCCCTTCTATGCTTACCTGGTAGGACATAAAAGGCATATCCGCGACTAAAAGTGCCCTGGTTCGGCCGCGAGCCACTGCTTGGCAGTGATAGATAATTTCCTCCACTGTTACCGGAAGAGTATTCTGATATCCCGCCATAACCGATCCCACCGAATCTCCCACCAGGAGAATTTCAATTCCACTTGCATCCAGCATCCGGGAAGTAGGACAGTCATAGGCGGTAAGCATCGTGATTTTATCACCCTCTTCTTTCATCTTTTTCAAGTCGAGTATGGTAATTTTTTTCATCACACCCTCCCGCTCAAAATAAAAAACCTTCCGAACCGAAATGGACCGGAAGGTTTTATTTGCGCCTTTTATTGTTTTTTTCCCTCGAGGCTAAAAGTCCCCGGGCAAATAAATTTAACTTCTTCACGGTCTCGGTCCTGAATGAGGATCCAAGCTACAGCACATTAATAAGCTAAAAAAATAACTTAGTCAAGAGAATTTTTGTTTTAGTTTTTATTTTTAAAAAATATTTATTTCTAATTTGTCACAACTTTTCAAATGGTTGGTTATTTTCCCCAGGGAAGCAAAAATTTCTCTAAAAACCCCCCAAGGTTTTCCGGGTAGCTGGTGCTTGAGTCACTATTTTTTTAATCCAGGGACAGAGCGCGTCAGAAAGAAACCGGGCGAGAAAATTATGGCCA
>Ga0315290_10004383_pt1 | contig 10170 bp, 6 predicted proteins | sample YL17G12_0_MG_FD_203627 | JGI IMG/M metagenome (GOLD analysis project Ga0315290, IMG submission 203627) | Sediment microbial communities from Yellowstone Lake, YNP, Wyoming, USA - YL17G12_0 | ecosystem: Environmental > Aquatic > Freshwater > Lake > Sediment | place: USA: Wyoming | collected...
GATCGTCTCCTCCACTGCCTGCGCCTTCGGCTCCTCCTCGACGGGCTGGACCTCCGCGATGAGCTCCGGCATCGCGGCAGGTTCCTGGACGGGTTCGAACGCAGGAGCTTCGTCGGCGGCCTGGCTGAGCGCCGTGACCTCCTCCGCGGTCTCCTCGGCGAAGACCGTGCCGCAATCGGTGCACCTGAGCGACTCCGCCGCGACGGTCGCTGCGCATATCGGGCACTGGTAGCTCACGTCCTCCATGAAGCCGACCCCGCACTTCGGGCACCGGTCCTCGGTCCCGTCGAGCATCCAGGAGCATCTGGGGCAGCTGAGGCGCTTGTCCTGCGCGTTCACCTGCTTCGCCTCGAGCTCGATGATCTCCATCAGCAGCTCGTCTATGCTCTGGTCGGACGTGCGCTTCCTGTTGGATTCGTAGAACTTCCTGTACTGGACATGGCACGACGGGCAGGCGGTCGCCGCCCGGTCGACATGCTCCCCGCAGAACGGGCACTCGAACTTCGTGGTCTTCTCGAACTTGGTGCCACAGCGCGGGCACGACTCCTCTAACCCGGTGACCCTGAACCCGCAGACGGGGCATCCGAACAATTTCATGTTATTCTTCGCCATCGGTCTCAGTGCCCGCTCATGAAATGCTCTAAGCGTTCTTAAGACCTTTCCGCATGAAGGGACGGTCCCTCGGGCCGTCTTACCGGGGAAGTCGGAAACGGTTAAATCGTCTCATGGCATAACTGTCGTTTTGAGAGAGCCAAGTCCGCGCACGGTGCGGGGGTTCCATGAGGATTCCGACGACCAGTTCGTGGGGGTGTTGCCTTTGCAGTTGCGGCTCGGTCATGCACTGATATTGCTGTTGTCAATCGTGCTGACGTTCTCGGCACTCGCGCTCGCGCCGGACCAGCCACAGCACGAACCGACGAAGGCCAGCGTGATGGCCGACACGGTCGACCCTGTCGCCGTGGTACGGGTCTTGAACAGCGACGGCGACATCATCAACGCGGACATGGTCTCGAACGGGACCGAGGTCAACCTGGATGGGTCGGGCTCGAGCGACGATTCCAGCTTCATCATGAGCTACCTGTGGGAGATCGAGTACGGCGGGAACACGACGGTCGCCTACAGCCAGGTGCAGATCTTCAAGTTCAGGAGCCTCGGGACGTACCTGATCACGCTCACGGTCACCGACGCGGAAGGCAACAACGGGTCCGAGTCCGTGGCCGTCACGTCCGTGCTCGATTCGGATTCCGACGACCTGCCGGACTGGTGGGAGGACGAGTACTTCGGCGACCTCCTGCAGGACGGCGCGGGGAACCCTGACGGGGACGGCTACGACAACCTGCAGGAACTCGTGCAGGGGACGGACCCGACTGTCTTCGACGAGCAGCCCCCTGGCTGGCTGGAGGAGAACTGGTACTTCGTGGTGGCCGCGGCAGCCGCGCCCGTCGTTGCGCTCCTGACGTTGGTCCCATTCTTCAGGAAGAGGCAGAGGGCCCGCGAGAGGCGGAAGATCGATGCGGCCATCGAGATACACAAGGCGCTCGAGGACGAGGATTGACCGTCCCGTCAGAGCGTGAGGGCGAGCACGATGGCGCCGAGGGCCGCGCAGTACACCGCGAACATCCAGAGCCTGCCCGACTTCACGACCCTGAGGAGATAATCGATCGATCCGACGCCCGCGACGAACGCCGCCGCCATGCCCAGCAGGAGCATTGTCGGATCCGCGTCGTAGCTGTCCAGGGTGGCGAACCCGTAGGCGAACGCCCCGAGCAGCGCGGGGACCGAGAGCAGGAACGCGAAGGTCGCGGCCATCTCCCTGTCGAGGCCTCTGAACATGCCTCCGCATATCGTCGAGCCGCTCCTCGATATGCCCGGTATGATGGCGACCGCCTGGAACAGGCCGATCACGACCGCGTCGGAGAGCCTGACGTTCCTGCGCTCGCCCTTGCCGGCGAACCTCCAGGCCGAGAGCAGCACGCCCGCGTTCACGATGAGCGCCGCGCCCACCATGCCCACGGTGAAGACATCCTCCATGGCGCTGGTCAGCAGCACGCCGATGATCGCTACTGGCACCGTTCCCACGAGGACCATGAGCCCGAGGGTCCTGAGCGCCTCCTCCTGCGGCCCCCTGGACCGCTTCGGCGTGAACAGCGCCTTGATTATCCGCCAGAGCTCCTTCCTGAAGTAGACGCACACCGCTAGGACGGTGCCCATGTGCACCACGAGGTCGAAGAGCAGGTTCTGCCCGGACGCCAGTCCGAAGAACTCCTGCGCGAGGACGAGATGGCCGGAGCTGGACACCGGCAGCCACTCCGTCAAGCCCTGTATGATCCCGAGCACCAGGGCTTCGAACGCGTCCATCTGTCTCCTGAGATGCGTGCAGGGTAATTCAAGGTATTGCGCGGGGAACGTGGCCGCGGCGGCCGTCCGCAAGCGGTATCAACACCGATAACAGAGGGACAACGTATTTATCGCAAGGAACATCTAGCGGACATCTGGGTCCGGCAAAGCGCTGGCCGAGATGGCTCGTGCCGCACCCGAGCGTGCGCTTCATGTCAGGCGGTGTCCCACTGTCGCGTCCAACTCCGTGTTTGGTCCTCACGATCGCGTTCATCGTCCTAATGGCGTCAGTCCCTTCTTCTCAGGCGTACGATGACGGCGCGACGTCGCACACGGCCGCGCTGAACATCAGCGGTGCGGATTCCCAGCTGACGGTCGAGGTCGAAGACGAGGCGGCCTTCGCCGCGGTCGCGGCCTACGCCGCGTCCCACGGGATGGACGTCACGTTCAGGGGCGAGGCCGCGGGCATCCTGTCGGTCGATCCCGGCGGCGACGCCTTCGCTGCGGCCGAGGCGATCTCCGGGATCGAGGGCGTCGTCAGCGTCTCGTCCCAGTCGGATGCCAGGGTCATGTTCACCCCGGACGACCCGGCCATCTCGGACCAGTGGGCGCTCGGGAAGATCGACGCCTACAGCGCCTGGGACATCACCCGCGGCGCTGACAGCGTGATCGTAGCGATCCTCGACACGGGGATCGACTGGAACCACCCGGACCTCGCGGCCAACATGTGGTCGAACGCGGACGGATATCACGGATACAACTTCATCTCGGACAACTGGTACCCGATGGACGACAACATCAACGGGTACGATGACAACGGTGACTGGGTGGCCAATGTCTTCACCTACCACGGCACGCATGTCGCGGGGGTCGTGGGCGCGGTCTCCGACAACGGCGAGGGCATGGCCGGCCTTGCCAATATCAAGCTCATGGCGGTCAAGGTCATGAACGAGTCTGGCGAGGGCACGGACGCCACGGTGTCGGCCGGCCTGCACTGGGCTACCGACAATGGCGCCGACATCGTCACGATGAGCCTCGGGGTCGACGGCGTGTCCATCGCGCTCGAGAACGCCGTCGAGTACGCGGCGAGCCACGGCGTGATCATGGTGGCCGCCGCGGGCAACAGCGGCACCAGCGTCGTCAGCTATCCAGCGGCCTTCCCCGATGTGATCGCGGTCGGCGCGACGGACAGCTCGGACCGGCGGGCCTCGTTCAGCAACTACGGCGAGGGCCTCGACGTCGTGGCACCGGGCGTGAACATCTACTCGACCCAGGGCAACGGGAACTACCAGTACCTGTCGGGGACCTCGACGGCCGCCCCGCATGTCGCCGGGGTCGCCGCGCTCATGCTCTCCATCAACCCGGCCCTCACGCCTGAGCAGCTGGCTGCGGACATCAACAGCACGGCCACGGACATATCGATGACCGGGTACGACCTCTCGACGGGCTGGGGGATAGTCAACGCCTTCGCCGCGGTCGAGATGGTATCGGACCCGACCGTCACGGTGACGGACTACCCCGAGTACGCCACGCCGAACAGCACCTTCTCGGTCACATGGCTGGTCAGCGGCGGGGACCCGGGAACCATCTCGGGGACGCATCTCACCTGGGGCTGGTCAGCGACATCGCTGACCGAGACGTCGGAATCATTCTCAGGCACGACATGGGCGTCGTTCACGGTGGATGCGCAGGCGCCCGACGGGAACGGGACGGTCTACCTGAAGGCCTACGCGGTCGTGGACGGGACCGAGTACGAGTCGGGGCTGGTCTCGTTGCCTGTGCACGAGGCGACCGCCGACAACGTGTTCATGCAGTTCCTCAACGACGTCGAGGACTTCATCTTCAACCAGCTCGGCCTGCTCAACTTCATACTCATCGTCGTAGCGCTCATGATGATCGCCATCGCGATCGGCGCGGCCAGCTCGAGGCGCCGCAGGACCCATGTCAAGGTCGTCCCGCCAAGACCAGCGGCGCCAGCGTCCCTGCACCAGTATCAGACCGTCCAGGGCGTGCACCCGCAGGTCCCGCCCCCGCCGCCACCGCCTCCGAGGTTCGAGGCGTACGTGGACATAGTCGCGAACGACGTGATCCCGCCGACCCTGCGCGTGGTCGAGGGGACGAAGGTCGTCTTCATCAACAGGGCCTGGTCCCCGCCGCCGGGGGTCGCCGTCAGGAGCGGCACCATCGACGCCTACGGGGAGCACCACGACAGCCTGTTCCAGAGCGGCCTGCTCATCGCCCCGGGGGATTACTGGAGCGTCACGTTCCACAGGCCCGGGGAGTACAGCTACTACATCACCGGCATGTGGAAGTCGGGCAAGGTCGTCGTCGAGGTCTACAAGCCGGAGCAGCACGGGCAGCAGCTCCAGCAGCGCGTGGCATGATCCCGCGGCGACCGCCTGGGATGGCTCGCGCTCGATTGTGAAGAAATGGAGAAGAATGTGAGGACGCAGCGCAACCGTCCGGCCTCCAGCGTCGGGGGGCGCCGCACGACCGGGTCCTCGGATGGTCGTCGTTCGCGAAGACCATCGACGGCCGAGCCGTCGTTGGACCCTTCTCGCTGGTGCCCGCCTATGCCTCTTCCGGTCCCGTGCGCCACGTCCTCAGTTTGAATCAGGGCGAGTTTCTGGAGTTGCTGCTGTTGTCGCCCTGACCCTGCCCGTCGTCGCCTGCATCGGCATCGCTGCCGGTGTCGGCGCTCTGCTGCTGCTCCTGCTGTCCCTGGGGCTCGGCCGGGACATCGTCCTGGGCCGCCTGCTCCTGGGCGTCAGCGCCGTTCTGGTCCTGCATGTCCGCGGCCGGCTGAAGCTGGTCCACGGAGCTGACAAGGCCGAACGTGCAGCTGCTCTGCAGCTCCTGCTGCTGCGCGGCGTTGCTGACTTGCGATCGGTGCGCGTGCATCTTGCCGTTGCCGTTTCTGCCGGCGCCGTTCCCGTCATCGGATGAGTCGTCATCATCGTCGGTCTCATCGTCATCGGAGTCGTCGCACCCGTCGTCGCCGTCGCATGTGTCGTCGTCATCGCTCGCGTCGTCGTCGGAGCTGTCGTCGTCTTCGGGCAGCTCGGAATCATCTACGTCATCCTGGTCCTCGTCCGGGACATCGGATGTTCCGTCCTCATCCTCCGTGCCATCGTCTGTCGGCACGGTCGATCCGTCGTCCGAGCCGTCTGTTCCGTCAGTGTCGTCGGTCGGGAGGGTTGAGTCGTCCGTCGGTGTTGTGTCCGAGCTGGGGTCGGGCTGCTCCTCATCTGCCGGTATGTCGGTCGTGATGTCTGGCTTGTCATTGCCGCCGATCATCGACACGACTAGCACGGTGCTCAGTATGAGCATCGCGCCAGCGACAGTTGTAGCTAGCAACCTCTTGCTGATCCTAATTACGTCACCTCCTCTTGCTCAGCATCCCAATGAGCTTGAGAATCCCTAAGGCCGGAGCTACTATTTAATGAAAACGCGTCAGACACGCTTCCCTGGCATCGGACCGGTCTGTCGGACGCACTTTCTAGGAGGTCATCTTTCCCCTCTGCGGATCCGGGCCTAGAACACCGGAGGAAGTGGAGTCCCGCCAAGGCAAAGGACGACCTCGGCGTAGGCGTCATACAGCATCGCGGCGCTGTCGTCGCTCATGTGCTCGCTCCTCCAGAAACCTGACACGTGATGATAGAACGCGTCCATGATCTCGAGGCATTCGGTGATGTTCCCCAGCTCGAATTCGACCTGGGCGGCCATGAGCTGCGCGGCGAATCCGTGCTCCGAGTGCCCGGGCAGCTCGCCCGCGATCCCGACCACGAGCGGGATGATGTCCTCGGGCTCGCAGAGCCCGTCGTCCGGCGGGATGGGTCCCACGCCTTCAGATGCGTAGGCCTCCGCTGAGGCCGTGGGGACCGTGCCGCTCACTCCCCCCGCGACCATGACCGTCCCGTCCGGGAGCACGGCGCACCCGTGCGCGCCCCTGGGCACGTTCATGGCGGGCGCGGCGGACCACGCGTCCGCATGGCCGTCGTACAGCTCGCAGGATGCGGTGGTGCCATCGCCGCTCCAGGAGCCTGCCGCGAGCAGGCTCCCGTTGGACAGCGCGGTCAGCGTGAAGTGCGCCCTGGGGGCCGTCATGTCCGCCGCGGGCGCCCATGTGTCGGATGAAGGGTCGTACAGCTCGCACGCCGCGGTCGCCTTCTGGTCCGAGAGCCCGCCGGCCGCGAGCACGGTGCCGTCCCCGAGGGCGGCCGTGGCGTGGTTGTACCTGGGCGCCGCCATCTGCGCGAGGCCCAGCCACGAACCGGTCGCCTGCGAATAGACCTCGCTCGTCCCGGTGTCATCCCCGCCGACCGCGATCACATCGCCGGTCGGCAGCATCTCGATCGTGAAGAAGAGCCTCGCCTCGGCCATGGTCCCAGCGGGGACCCACGAGTGCGATGCGGGGTCGTACCTCTCCGCCTGTGCCCATGGGCCTGAGACCCAGTCCGTGCCCCCGGTGACCAGCACCGAGCCGTCCGCGAGCCTGATGGCGGCATGGGCCGAGCGCGCGAAGTTCATGTTCTGGAGTGCGAGCGCGGTGCCCTTGGCGGGGTCGAGTATCTCCGAGGTCGCCGTGGACCCGGCGCCCGTCTCACCGCCCGTCACGAGGATCGTTCCGTCCGTCAGGAGCGTGGCCGTGTGGCCCACGCGCGCCGAGAACATCGCCGGACCTGCGGTCCAGACCTTGAGCGCTGGGTCGTAGACCTCCGTCGACGCGGTCGGGCCCAGTGCCGTCAGCCCGCCGGCCACGAGCACCCTTCCATCTTGGAGCAGGACGACCGCCGGGGACGACCGCTCGATCGCCATGTCTGGCAGTAGGTACCACGAGGTGACGGCTTCGGTCGCGTCCCCTGTCAGGTCAGTTGTGTCCTGGTGCGGCGATGTGCTCGCCGCCAGCCCTGTGAGCATGAGCGCGAGGAGGAGCGCGATCGCTGGGAACCGGTTACCTGCTGCCGCTCCGAGTGCATCCACTGCCCTTCCCCCCGAAATCCGGGACACGCAACATCGTGACTCGTCGCAAAGCCGTCCGTCCCCTCGTGCGCGGACATGCTGCATCCCGATATGCGACGCTGCTAGGCCGTTCCTCCGGCCTCATCCCCGGAGGTGCACTGACTTCGACCGATTTAGCTCTTTGCCGGGTGAGCGTCGGTCGACGCCGCCGGGCTGTGATCGCGGACCGACCGTTGCGCCTGCGGTCCGATGGTCGGAGCCCGGGACGACCGTCTCGGACAAAGGCTAAATCAGCGCACGCCGATACAATCCTCGGTCCACGGCTTGACCGCCGTGGGCACGATGCGGGGCGGTCGCGAGGGGAGATGGCATATCAGCCGAGCCTAGGTTGTGTTCTATCTCGGTCACGATGGTCCAGCTTCGGCCGGGCTTATCCGCGTGGCGGCGCCCGGAGATGGGATCGGGTGGTTCTGAATGACAAGGACGAGGATATTGAGGAGAGCATCCGAGAGGGTGCTGAAGGGCAACAGCTACTGGGGCTTCGCCGGGTTCTGCGCGATGATCATGCTGAGCTGCGCAGTCGCTGGCCTCGCGATGACGACGAACGGAGCGAAAGACGTAACGGAGCTGGTCGTCCATGATGGACAGTACCAGTGGAAGGTGTACGACAGGGAGGTGTTCCCTGACACCACAGGGGCGTTCCATGTGCGCCAGCCGACGGTGACGGACAGCGGCAGCCTTCTGTTCTCACTCAACGACGTGAACACGGAGGACCCCGCGAAGGCGTTGTTCACGGTCTACATGCTCTGGGACGGGAAGATCGACCTGAGCGACAAGAGCACGATCACGGCGATCGTGAACATCAAATGGAGCTCCGACGCGGTCTTCGCGTACAGGAACCCCGTGTCCCCGTACGACGCGGTCGTGGATCCGGCGAACTTGCCGTTCTTCCGGATGCACTTCCTGAGCGTCAACGGTGACAGCTGGGCCGCTTCGGACTACTGGTGGTCGTGCGACCACGGGCACTTCGGCACGGTTAGCCAATTCACGATCACGGCGTCTCTGGACGCATCGTTCGGCGAGTGGTCTGACAGGGACGGTGTCAACTGCTTGGACGAGTCCGAGCTGTTCACCGCCGGGCTCTCGGACGTCCAGGAGTTCGGCCTGTCGTTCGGTGGCGACGGCCGCTACGCGAACGGCGTCGGCGTGGTCTCGGGGAGCGCGACGTTCGAGCTCGTGAGCTTCAGCATAGCATGACCGGGCCCCCTGGGGTCCGACAACCCTCGCGCCGGCCATCCGATGGCCGTGCGTGAGGTCTTTCTCCATTTCCCACTGCGACATGTGCGGACGCCACCGACCAGGCGCGTCCGCGGGACACCCGCGCTATGCCTCCGCCTTCTCGGTCACCTGCGCTTCGGCCGGCGCTGGTTCCACGGGCTCGACGATCTTCGCCGAACGTTCCAGCAGCGCGAGCTCCCTCGTGCTCAGGACCCTCGGGTCGACCATGAATATGACGGCGCAGTCGTGTGCCACCACGAAGTCGTGCATGTGGTTGACGAACCTCAGGACGGCCTCGAAGTCGTTCTGGGTGATCAGGTACTCCATGCCCTCGATGAGCACCACGGCCCGCTCGGCCGACTCGACGAACTTGCTGATCCTCAGGCTCAGCAGGCTCAGCTCCGTCGGGTCGTTGTGGTCCTTCCCGGCCCTGCGCGTGAGCCACAGGATGGTCTTCGCGTCGAACCTGTAGACCTGCCTGAGCCTGTCCGGGTGCTCCCTGACGACCAGCATGCCGGCCGCCCCCTGGGCCATCGCGTCGTTGAACATCGCGAAGGCCGTGACGGGGCGCTTCTCCTTGACCAGGTAGATGAACCCGCGCTGCACCGGGAAGTGCTCCCCCGGGGTCGGCCGTATGACCGGGTACGCCTGCCCGATGAGGCCGTTGAACGCGGTCTGGGTCGCGGCCTTCCCGCCGTTCGGCTCCTCCCTGGACCTGCGCCTCCGGTCCCTGCGGTACAGGACGGCCCCTCCGGCGCCCACCGCGACCAGGAGCGCCGACGCGACGACGACCCCGGCGAGGTCGACGACGGCCGGCCCCGCGGAGACCGTGACCGCGTGCTCGTAGACCGTGCCGTCCGAGGTCGAGTCCTCCTCGCCCCAGGGCGCGTCCAGTGTGAAGCTTATCGTGATCGTCAGGCCGTACCCGCCCTCCGCGAGCTCCTCCGGCAGCGAGAACGGCAGCCCGTATGTCTGGTTGTCCAGGTCCGGGTTAAGCCATAGCGACAGGTCCGACACATCCGTCTCGACGGGCGCGGCGTCCCACGCGAACATGACGGTGACCGTCTCGACCCGCAGCGGGAACACGTCGTCGCTCTCCGCCCCGGCGGGCACCGGGTTCGACACCGTCACCTCGAGGACCGCCTCGTCCCCTGCCCTGTAATCGTCCTGGTCCGGCGAGACCGCGTATGTGACCGCGGGCTCGTTCGCCGCGGTCCTGGTGACATAGAAGTCGTGGTAGGTCACGTCCCCGCCCCAGTAGTAGGTGATGTTCCCCCAGGCGGTGTGGGCGATGTACTCCACGATGAGATAGTAGCTGTACGTGCCCGCTGTCAGATCCGTCGGGACAGGCACGGGCAGGTTGTATATCCCGACCCCCGCCCCGTCGGGCTCCAGCCATTCGGATATGGCCGACACGTTGCTCCAGCAGGTCTCCCCGGCGGCCATCCACGAGAAGTGCGCGGAGACATTCAGGACCTTCTCCATGTAGGCGAGGTCGTCGTACACGTATGTGCCGGAGGGCTGCGTGTTGACGACGGTGAACTCGACGGCCGGCTCGGTCCCGGGGAAGTAGGCGTCCTTCGCAGGTGAGAA
>Ga0315290_10004384_pt1 | contig 10170 bp, 9 predicted proteins | sample YL17G12_0_MG_FD_203627 | JGI IMG/M metagenome (GOLD analysis project Ga0315290, IMG submission 203627) | Sediment microbial communities from Yellowstone Lake, YNP, Wyoming, USA - YL17G12_0 | ecosystem: Environmental > Aquatic > Freshwater > Lake > Sediment | place: USA: Wyoming | collected...
CGAGGAGGTCCGCTCTTACCTGGCCGACCCCGATCCGAAGAAGCGGAGCAAGCTGATCGACCGCCTGCTGGATCGGGACGAGTACGCCGACTTCTGGGCCCTGAAGTGGGGCGACCTGCTGAGGATCAAGAGCGAGTACCCCGTACGCGTGTGGCCGCGCGGCGTGTTGACGTACTACCGTTGGGTCCGCGGCAGCATCGCGGCGAACAAGCCCTACGATCAGTTCGTCCGCGAGCTGATCACGGCCAACGGGAGCGACTTCCGGGTCGGACCGGCCAACTACTACCGCGCGGTTCAGAAGCGGGAGCCCCAGACCTATGCCGAGGCCACCGCGGTGCTGTTCATGGGAGCCAGGCTCGACTGTGCCCGCTGCCACGGGCACCCCACGGAGAACTGGGGCCTCGACGACGGCCTCGGCATGGCGGCCTTCTTCAGCAAGGTGGCCATCAAGGCGACGCAGGAGTGGAAGGAGGAGATCGTCTTCTTCAATCAGCACGGCGGCGTGTACCACCCGGCGAAGCGGGATTACGTCAATCCGAAGTTCCTCGGCGCCGAAGTGCTGGACATGCCCCGCGATCAGGACCCCCGGCCGAAGTTCGCCGAGTGGCTCACCTCGCCGCAGAACCCGTGGTTTGCCAAGGCCATGGCGAACCGGGTGTGGTACTGGCTGTTGGGGCGGGGGATCGTCCACGAGCCCGACGATTTCCGCTCCACGAACCCGCCCAGCAACCCGGAGCTGTTGGACTACTTGACCCAGGAGTTCGTCGGTCACAAGTTCGACGTGAAGTACCTCTTCCGCCTGATCCTCAATTCCAGGACCTACCAGCTTTCCAGCAAGGCCAGCGACCTGAACCGCGGCGACGTGACGCACTTCTCGCACTACTACCTGCGGCGCATGGGCGCCGAACAGGTGTTGGATGCGGTCTGCCAGGTCACGGGCGCGCCGGACCAGTTCGCCAGTTGGATCCCGGTTCCTCCCACGATCATGCCCATCGGCTCCCGTGCGTCGCAGGTGTTCGACGGCGACATCAGGAATCCGCTCTTGGATCTCTTCGGCCGCCCGCCGCGCGATACCCCCTACGAGTGCGAGAGGAAGCTGGGGGGCTCGATACGGCAATCGCTGCACCTGGTCAACTCGGACCACTTCGAGGGCAAGGTCTCCGGCAGCCCGAGCCTCCAGCGCCTGCTCCAGGCCAATAAGCCCGATCCCGAGATCATCGACGAGATCTACCTGGCCACGCTCTCGCGGCCTTCCAGGGCGGACGAGAAGCAGAAGGTGCTCGGCTACATGTCGGGCGCGGGCAAGACGATTCCGCCGCAACTGGAGGCCGAGAAGAAGGCGGCCGAGGAGGCCCTGGCCAAGATCCGCGTCGGGCTCCAGCAGGCCGGTGCCGCCTACGAAGCAACGGAGAAGGCCGCCAAGGAGGCGGAATCTGCGGCCGCCGCCGCGATCGCCACGGCAACCCAGGCCACCGGCGCCCAGACCAACGCCGAGAAGACCGCCGCCGCCAAGCGCCAGCAGGCGGTCGACGCGAAGAAGAAGGCAGACGACCTGGCGCAGAGTCCGCAGAAGCCGGCCGAGGCCACGCTCGCGGCATTCCTCAAGGCCCTGACGGAGTCGGCCGCCGCGGACAAGGCGTTGGCCGACGCGAAGGGCGCCGTGGCCGCGGCGCTGCAGGCTTCCGAGGCGGCCGAGAAGGCGGCCCAAGAGGCGGCGGCCAGGGCCAAAGCAGCCGCGGAGGACGCCAAGAAGCCGGACGCGGAGAAAAAGCAGGCCGCCGCCGACGCCGCCGCCAAGCGCAAGGCGGCCGACGACGCCAGGAACCTGTTGCCGCCAACGCAGCAGAGGCAGCAGCAGGCGCAGGTGGGCGCCTACGTCGCCGCCGGGAAGCTGGCGCAGGCCGAGGCCCTGAAGAAGGCGGAGGAGGAGGCCCTGGCGCAGATCCAGGTCCAGGCGCCCGCTGCCATCCAGGCCTACCAGGCCGCCGACAAGGCCGCCAAGGAAGCCGAAACGGCCGCAGCCCAGGCCAAGGCGTCCGCCGACGTCGCCCGCGCCGCGCAGACCGCCACGGCGAAGGTCGCGACCGAAAAGCGGAAGCTGGCGGACGATGCCAAGCCCGCGCGGGACAAGGTCCAAAACGACGAGAAGGCCACCGCCGCCAAGGCGGCCGAGGCCGCCAAGAAGCTCGCCGAAGCGACCGCTGCGCTGAAGCCCCCCAAACATCAAGCGTTCCAGGACCTGCTCTGGGCGCTCATGAATACCAAGGAGTTCCTGTTTAACCATTAGGTCTTGTATCAAGGCGAAATCTCCCAAGGAGCAAAAAGGGGGACATTACTGATTTTGCTGAACCGGGTAACGGATAATGAGTGACGTCCCCTTTTTCTCGTCCACGCGGATTTACTTGTGTCTCCCAGGAATTCCGCGGACAATGCTCTTACGGGCAATCATCCAGGACCTTGCGACGACTGCTTGTGATTACCATCTCGGCCACGTTTGAAAGGGTGTGGGCATGAGAAGGATCATTGGTACCGTTCTTTCTATCGTTGGTGGCGTTGTTCCTATTGTCATTCTCTTTTGCATGATAAAGTGGCCGGGGTCCTTTGGAATAGCAGTTATTGCCTTGATAGGAATTGCGTACCTGATTGGCTGGTTCTACACGGCTGTGTCCGCTGCAGCAAGTAGCCGTAACTACTTTAGGTGTCCAAAATGCGGGGAATTCAAAGCCTACGAGTACAAGTTTAAGGAAGACCCCCATATGTACTTTACTTTTTACAACTATTGTGACAGTTGCCATGAAAAATGGACTCATGAAGGCTGGGGATCCATTTACAGATCGAGGTAGCGCTGGGGGTGGCTGGCACTGCTGGCTTGTTCAGGAGTCCTGGGGTGGGGTGACTGGGTGCATGAGAAAGCCGCCACACCGGAAACGGGTTCGCCACTGTGAAGAGCCAGGCGCCGTGTACGGCTGAAAAGAAAGGACATTGCTGATTTGGGCAAAAGGGATAACGGATAATCAGTGACGTCCCCTTTTCCTGCCCCCGCATCTTGGGCGGATCACGGGAGTTGTTGTTGGAGCGACAGATGAAGGAGGGACGCCTTGCCGGAAATCTGTAGGTTTCTGGGGATCGTGATCTACATGCTGTACGACGATCATCCGCCACCGCACTTCCATGCGGAGTACGGGGAGTATAAGATTGGAGTGGAGATCAACACCGGCGTGGTCGAAGGACGGTTTCCCAGGAGAGCGTTGAACGCCCTTATGGAGTGGTACGAGCTTCACCGAGATGACCTGCTGGCGAACTGGGGCTTGGCGGAGCAGCACCAGCCGCTTCGCAAGATCCCGCCGCTGGAGTGATTCTTATGCTAGAGGTTACCAGTGCAGAGTACACTGAAGGCTACAAGATCCGTCTTTGCTTCAGCAATGGCGAGGCAGGCCTTGTTGACCTCAGGGACTCTCTGTGGGGCCCGATGTTCGAGCCGCTGAGGGATCTGAGTGCCTTTAGGCGATTCACCGTCTCCGAAGTCCTTCACACGGTGTGCTGGGAGAACGACGCGGACTTCGCGCCCGAGTTCCTCTATGACAAGATGATCGAACAATCGCGCGCAGCGGACGCGGCGGCGCCGCGCCGCTGACACGTGACCTTACATACGTGCAGACAACGAAGTTTTCGTAAGAAGGCGACTTTCCCAAGGAGGAAGAAGCGATGCTGGACATTCATGGTCGACATGCCGCCTGGAGCCGTCCGGGCTTCAACCGGCGGGACTTCCTGCGCGTGGGCGCGCTGAGCATGTCCGGTCTTACCCTGGCCCAGTGGCTCAACCTGAGCGCCCAAGGCCAGGTCAATAAGGCGGCCAAGGCGAAATCGGTGATCCAGTTCTTCATGCTGGGAGGTCCCACCCACCTGGATACCTGGGACCCCAAGCCCGAGGCCGGCAACGACTACTGCGGCCCGCTGAAGAGCCCGATCCCGACCAACGTGCCGGGGATCCGCATCAGCGAGCTGTTGCCGCTGTCGGCCAAGCAGGCCGACAAGTACTCCATCATCCGCAGCTACAACCACCAGGACTTCGGCCACGAGACCGGGGCCTACACCGTGGCCACCGGGGCGCTTCCCGCGGGCGAGATGGTGTATCCCTCGATGGGGGCCGTGACGTCCCTGAAGAAAGGCTACGATGCCGGTTACCAGGGTGGGCTGCCCCCGTACATCACCCTGACAACCCCGTTGCCCTGGTTCTCCGATACGGGGTTCCTGGACACCAAGTACCAAACCTTCTGCACGTACGGGGACCCCAACGACAAGGGCTTCCGGGTCCAGGGCCTTGCCATGGCCGGCGGGCTGAACGAAAAGCGCATCGAGGACCGGCGCACGCTGCTCCAATCGGTGGACACGCTGGCCAAAGAGCTCGACAAGGAGCCGGCGTTCCAGCAAGTCGACAACTTCCACCAGAAGGCCTACGGCATGGTCCTGGGCGACGCCAAGAAGGCGTTCGACGTGTCCCAGGAGAAGGACGAGGTGCGGGAGAAGTACGGGCGCAACATTTTCGGGCAGTCGTGCCTCCTGGCCCGCCGGCTGGTGGAACAGGGAGTCCCGTTCATCACGATCAACTGGGGCCCCTGGGACACCCACACCGACAACTTCGGGGCCATGAAGAGCGTGCTGCCCGTATTCGACAAGGGCTTCTCCAGCCTGATGGAAGAGCTGGCCCAGCGGGGGCTGTTGGAAAGCACGATCGTCCTGTGGTACGGCGAGTTCGGCCGGACGCCCAGGATCGATTGGAATCCCCCGTGGAACGGCGGACGCCACCACTACCCGCTGTGCTACTCGGCGGTGGTCGGCGGCGGCGGATTCCGGGGAGGCACGGTCGTCGGCTCCAGCGACGCCAAGGGTGAGTTGCCTAAAGACCGCCCGGTGTACCCGTGGGACCTCGTGGCCAGCATCTACACGCTGTTGGGCATCAGCCCCACGGAGAAGCTTCCCCATCCGCAAGGCTGCGTCGCCTACGTGACCCAGCAATCCAAGGGCGACCGCCCCACCGGCGGCCTGCTCAAGGAGATCATGTAGACCGCTTGAAATACGAAATCCGAAATACGAAATCCGAAACAAACGCCAAGTACCGAAGCACCAATGACCGGAACTCCGGGGCGGAAGCGATATGACCTTGAGGAGCGAACGTACTTGTTTGCTAAACGTGTGCGGGCGTTTGTCAAGAAGCTGCCGCGGACCATCTGCAATATCGAGGATGTGAAGCAATTGGTGCGGGCATCGGGCTCAGTTGGGGCGAACTATATCGAGGGCAATGAGGCGCTGAGCAAGAAAGACTTCCGAATGCGCATCCGCATTTCCCGGAAGGAGTCGAAGGAGAGCCGTTACTGGTTGCGTCTGGTCGATAGCCACGCAGACCCTGCTCTGAATACCGAGCGGGACGAGTTGATGCAAGAGGCGACCGAGTTGATGCGCATTTTCGGCGCGATCCTCCGGAAGTCGGAGGAGACCGAGAATGCGAAGCACCAAGTGCGAAAACCGACACACGAAACAACTTGAAGAGATCGAAATGAGCCAAGCCCACGAGAAGTCGCCGCCGCGCGATTTTGGACATTTCTCGCTTCGATTTGGAGCTTCTTTCGGATTTCGGATTTCGTTTTTCGGATTTTCCCCGGTCATGAGTCGTCTGGTGATCGTCCGGTTGGCCCTGTTGCCGATGGTTTTCGCCGCGTCTCTGGGCTTGGGCGCGTCGGCCGGCGCCCAGGGACCTGTCCCGCAGAAGCAGCCGCTCATCTTTACGATCCTCGCGGCGCCGCCGGGCAATGCCAAAGCCCCGTCGTTGGACTGCGTGGTCCCCTTCGGCCCGGTGGTCCCCATGTCCGCCGTGGCCTTCAGCCCGGACGGAAAGACCCTGGCCGTCGGGGCCTACCAGGAGGTCCTCCTCTGGGACCTGGCCAATGCCAGGCTCGCCAAGCGGATCGGCGTGGGCCAGATCGGCGATTTCGTCCGCTCCGTGGCCTTCCGCAGCGGCGGGCAGTGGCTCGCCGTGGCCGAGGGAACGCCCTACGGCCCCGGGGCGGTCAAGCTCTTCGACGTCAACACCGGCCAGCCGGCCCTGGTGCTCCAGGAGCCCAAGGACGCCGTGTTCTCCGTGGCCTTCACCCCCGACGGCAAGCTCCTGGCCGCCGGCGGAGCGGACGGCGTTGCCCGCGTCTGGAGCGTCGACGAGAAGAAGCTCGTCGCCGAGCTGAAGGGCCACACGGCCTGGGTGCTCGGCACGAGCTTCAGCGCCGACGGCAAGTTCCTCGTCACCTCCGGCGCCGACCGGACCGCCCAGATCTGGGAAGTCGGCGCCTTCAAGCCGGTCGCGAAGCTCGATCAGATGGAGCCGGTCCACGGCGCCGTCTTCGGCCCGAACGCCGAGCTGGTGGCCGCCGCGGTGGCCGGGCCCACCGACCGCATGATCCGCTTCCGGCGCCGCGACAACACCCAGTTGGCCCGGGCGATCGACCTGGGTGTCCCCTCGCCCTTGGGCGTGCTCTGGGCCCCGGCCGGCAACCGGATGTACGTGCCCTTGACCGACAAGACGGTGCGGGTGTACGACCCCAACAGCGGCGGCCACGTCGCCACGCTCTCCGGACACAACGATTGGGTCTACGGCGTGGCGCTCGCCCCGGACGGCTCCAAGCTGGCCACCGCCAGCGCCGACGGCACGGTGAAGCTCTGGCACACCGGCGAGAACCGGCTCCTGGCCACGCTCGTGCAGGTCACTCCGCGAACCGACGAGTGGCTGATCGTCGCCGTCCCCGGATACCTCGCCGCCGGCTCCCTCGGCCCGGTCCAGTGGCGAGCGGCCAACCTGACCACTCCGCCGGACAAGATCCCGGGCGTCCTGCAGAATCCCGATCTGGTCAAGAAGGCGATTGCGGGAGAGAAGCTCGCTGCTCCGGCCCTGAAGTAGCAGGCGCAGGACGGCTCACGGACGACTCACGAATCGACGACCCACCTGGGAGTCCTCACCATGAAATATGCCCTGCCCGTCAGAACCCGTCTCCGACGAGTCGGGATTCCGCTTATCGCTGCGATCGCCCTTTTCGGACCGCAGCGCGCGCAGGCCCAGCCGCCGCAGGCGGTGGTCACCTTCGTGTTTCCGGCCGGGGCCCAGCGGGGAAAGACGGTCGAGGCCACGATCAACGGCAAGGACTTCCAGAACGCCAATGGAGCGCGGATCACCGGACCGGGCGTGACCGCCAAGATCGTCAAGGTGGTGAACCCCAATGCCGTCCAAATCGCGCTCTCTGTGGCGCCCGACGCCGAGCCGGGCGAGCGGGACCTCCGCCTCATCACGCCCGGCGGGATCTCCAACCGGGTGCGGTTCTTCATCGGGGCGCTACCGGAGATCAACGAGGTCGAGCCCAACACCGACCCGGCCAAACCGCAAGTCCTCCCGGCCCTGCCGATCTTGATCAACGGCCAGGTCCTCGATAACGATCGCGATTTCTTCCGTTTCGCCGCCAAGAAGGGCCAGACGATCGTCTGCGACGTGCAGGCGAGGACGCTCCTGGCCTACCTCCCCGACACGGTCCCCGGCTTTCTCGACACCTGCCTGACGCTCTACGATCCCGCCGGCAAGACGCTGGCCTCCGTCGATCGCTTCCGCCACAAGCCCGATTCGCTCTTGGTGTGCACGATTCCCCAGGACGGGGAGTACACGCTCGAGGTCCGCGACGTCATCTACCGGGGGCGGGCGGATTTCCTCTACCGGATCTCCATTGGGGCGTTCCCCTACCTGACCAACGTCTTCCCGCTGGGGTGGCAGCGGAACTCCACCGCCCAGATCGACCTGCGCGGCGTGGGCCTCCCCACCCCGACCATGAGCTTCCCGGTCCCCGCCGACTCGCCGGCGCTCCGCCTCGTCGGGCCGGTCCCGGGCGGAATACCCTCCAACGTGGTCCCCTTCGCCGTGGGCGACCTGCCGGAGGTCCGTGAGACCGAGCCCAACGACACGCTGGCAACGGCCAATCGCGTGCCCATGCCCGCCGTCATCAACGGCCGCATCCAGCAGCCCGGCGACGTGGACCACTTCCTCGTCACGGCCAAGGCCGGCCAGGTGGTGATGCTCGACGTGCAGGCCCGCCGGCTCGATTCCCCGTTGGACTCCTTCCTCAGCGTGATGAACGTGCAAGGCGGCGTGCTGGCGGAAAGCGACGACTTCGTCGATCCGGATTACCCGCTCCTGCTCCACCATGCGGACTCGCGCTTCGCGTTCGCCTTTCCCGCCGCCGGCGATTACATCCTGAGGATCCGCGACACGCAGGGCCAAGGGGGCGACGAATACGCCTACCGGCTCGTGGTGGCGCCGCCCAAGCCCGACTGCGTGCTCCGCCTGGTGCCCGACATGCAGCGCGTGGCCAAGGGCGATTCGGTCGCCGTCACGGTGACCGCCGAGCGTCGGGACGGCTTCGCGAGCGAGATCAACCTGGCCGTGCAGAACCTGCCGCCGGGGTTCACCTCCAGCGACGCGGTCATCCCGGCGGGCCAGCCCCAGGCCAGGCTCACGATCACCGCCCCCCCCGACGCCCCGTTGACCGTTTTCGCGCCCGTCATCGTCGGCACGGGCACGCTGGAGAAGCAGCCGTTTAAGCTCACGGCCTTCGGGGCGGAAGACGTCATGCAGGCCTTCAGCTACCGGCACGTGGTGCCCACCAAGGAGTTCGTGGTGGCGGTGATCGACACCTCGCTGTTTAGCCTCTCGACCGACGCCTTGCCCAAGGACGGCCTGCCGGTCAAACAAGGGGCCGAGGCCAAGGTGCTCATCAAGGCGGCCCGCAAAGACGGGGCAAAATTCCCCATCACCCTCGCCGTGGTCGACGCCCCGGCGGGCATTACCGTGAAGACCGACCCCATCCCCGCCGACAAGAACGAGCTGCCGGTCACGATTACCGTACCCAAGCAAGCCCCGGCGGGCTGGAAGGTCAACGTGATCCTGAGCGGCACGATGTCGACCGGCAAAGAGACCGCCACCCGCACCGCCCCGGCCATCCCCATCAGGATCCTCCCCGAAAAGTAGAGTCACGCCCTCTCATCCCACAGCCCCCGGCTTTGCCGGGGGGCATTCGGCACGGCCGATCGGTTCTCCAACCTTTCGCTCCCCATCCCCGCCCATCGTCCACCGTTATCCCGGGTCCGCCCCCCGGCAGAGCCGGGGGCTGAGGGGGTTGGCCATGGAACCCGGCTCGGCCGCCCGGAGCCATCCGTCGCAATCCGGTTCACAGCAATGGTATATCACCATTGACAACGCCATCCTCGGCCGCAACAATGCGGTAGAGTTCTACCGCACTTCGGCGGTCGAATACCTGTTCGCCGAGGCTGGCAAGTTCCTGCGGGTGATCACGTTGCCTGATGGAGAGACCGTTCACAATGCGTTCTTCGACAGGGACTTCCCCGGGAGATGAAGCATGAAGATCAAGTACTTCAAGGACACGGACACGGCGCTGCTGGAGTTCAGCGATCGGGGCGTGGCCGAGACGCGCGAGGTCAGCGAGAGTGTTCTGGTTGACCTGGACGAGGACGGCAACCTGGTGAGCATGACCGTCGAGCACGCCTCGGAGAGGGCCAACCTCCCCGAGGTCGCCGTCGAAGAGGTAACAAGCGCCTAACCACAGAAGGAGGGAGAGGGGGGGCCAGGCCCGCTTATGCGCTCCTCTGCCCCAATAAGCGCGCCTGGCCCCCTATTCTCCTCGGGAGGACCTGCTATGGGTTGGCGAGGGGCCCTACGAAGTGCGGGAGCCGCGGCTCGCCGGGCGGAACGCGACGGCCAGCGGCGAGCAAACCAGATCCAGCGCCTACACCAGAAGGCCGACTCACTCCTGAGCAGGCTTTCCGAGGAGGCGCAGAGGGACTTGCGGAAGGTCGAGGCGTTTGAAGAAAGGACCATGGAGGCGCCTGTCCGCACCCTCGATCTTCGCTACGACGAGCAGGGCCAATGGATATGCCGGCCATTGGTCGATCGCACTGGCAATATCCAGTTCTCCATAGGCCCCGCATTCACCTCGGATCCGTAACCGTTCACGGCCTGGAGTCATTTTTTCGTCAAAACTGATCTGGACACGGAGGGCGGTGTTGGGCGACAACATGAGGCATGTCGCTTGGAATGACGGAAGAAATCATTGCCCGCCAGCCGCC
>Ga0315290_10004386_pt1 | contig 10168 bp, 6 predicted proteins | sample YL17G12_0_MG_FD_203627 | JGI IMG/M metagenome (GOLD analysis project Ga0315290, IMG submission 203627) | Sediment microbial communities from Yellowstone Lake, YNP, Wyoming, USA - YL17G12_0 | ecosystem: Environmental > Aquatic > Freshwater > Lake > Sediment | place: USA: Wyoming | collected...
GATCGCGGCGTGGCGGCGGCGCAGTTCTGGTTCAAGCCCATTCCCAAGCTGACCCTTCGCGCCGGCCACCAGCAGACGTTCTCCGGGGTTGACGACAGCCGGACGTGCCTCGACGTCGCGTACCAGGTGCTGCCGCATCTCGCGCTCGAAGTCGAGGGCGTGAACGGCACTCAGGGCCATTCGGCGCAGGCCGGCGTGGCCTGGACGCGCGGCGACAGCAGCGTGTATGTCACGCGGAGGATGACCGATGACGTCGCGGGAGACCGATCGACCACCGTCATCGGGGCGAGAAGCCCGCTCGGAAAATCGAGCAAGGTCTACACCGAATACCAGTGGGAGGACTCCGACTCCGGAGGCCGCGTGCTCCGCCTTTTGGGTCTGCAGCGTCAGTGGGACGTTTTCAAGGGCTTGCAGCTCCAGGTCGGTGCCGAGTTGGCCGACGTGAACGCCGCGACCGGCGACTCGAGCCGAAAGGCTCTTTCGGCAGGGCTCGCGTATTCGAACGCCAAGGGTGTCAGCGTGGCGACGCGCGAGGAGTACCGCCTCCAGGATGGGACGAGCGACCTGCAACAGATCCTCTCGGTCACCCAGTTCGACTATCAGGCGACCGAGGATCTCGCGATGCTGGTGCGCTGGCGCTACAGCCAGACCACGAATCGCAATCTCGACACGATCGACGCGAAGTTCGACGAGCGCGTCCTCGGCTTGGCGTACCGCCCCGTTCGCAATCAGCGGTTCAACGCCTTGTTCAAGTACACCTACCTCGACGAACTGCGTCCGCAAACGAATGGCGTGGTGACGCGGGAGGAGAGGAGCATGGATGTGCTCGCCCTGGACACGTCGTTCCGGTTCGTTCCCCGCGCGGAGTGGTTGTCGAAGGTTGCGGCGCGGCGGATGAATGAGAGCACGGAGGGCCGCGATCCCGTGGCGACGAACACGTTCTTGCTCGTCCAGAGAATGAACCTCACCGTGTGGAAGCCGTTCTCCTTGGGGTTGGAATACCGGATCTTCGCCCAGAAGGAAGCCCAGGATCGGCGTCAGGGCTTCTTGAGCGAGGCCATGTGGAATTTCACCAAGTACTTCAGGGCGGGCCTCGGCTACAACTTCACCGACTTCTCCGACGACATGACCTCTTCAAACGACTACCGCATGCAGGGGTGGTTCCTGCGGGTACAGGGGCGCTATTGAGCGCGAGTCAACGCATGACGAAGGACACGCGATGATGGGTCGGTGGTTCAAAAAAGCCCTGCTGTACGGTGCCGAAGCGTTCGTCGCCGTCATCCTCGTGCTGGTGTTCTTCTTCGCCTGCATCACGATCCTCGGACTCAGCTTTCCTAAGGGCGCCGGTCTGCGCGACCTGATGGGGGGCTCGTCCTGGACGGGGGACAGCAGTTCCGCGACGAGGCTCTCGTTCGATCGGAGCGGCGGAAGTCAGTCGGGGACGCCGAGGATCATCGCCCACCTCGTCGATGTCCGCGATAGGGTGAAGGACAAGCAGTCCAACCGGGTCGATTGGGGTGTCTCGCGAGCCGGCTCTCCGCTCGAGGAACGTCACGCCGTTCAGACGTTCTCGCTTTCGACGGCCGTCATCGGTTTCGAGGGGCACGGCGAGGTGACGCTCGGGGAGAACTCGCTGCTCGTGGTCGGAGCCGCTCCCTCGGAGGAGGCTGCTCGACGCGGCGACGTCTCCCTGCTCGTCAGCAGCGGCGGGCTGCGGGGGACCCTCGGAGGTCAGCGCGGGTCATCGGGCGAGTTTCAGGTGCTGACGCCCGGTGGCTCTGCGCGAATTGGCGCAGGCACCCCCTCGACCGAGTTGCAGGTCAGCGTGAACCCCGACCGATCCTCGACTTTCGCGGTGTACTCGGGCACGACCGAGATCACCGCCGCCGGACACACGGTGACGCTGCGGCCCAATCAGGCGGTCACCGTGATGCCCGGCACAGCGCCGGGGGAGCCGGTCGCTTTGCCGGTCGCGCCCGTGCTCGCGGACCCCGCAGCCCATGCGCAGGTGCCCTGCCGAAACGTCCCGCCTCTGCTGGCGTTTTCATGGCAGCCCGTCCCGGGTGCGAGCGGCTACCGGGTGCAGATTGCCCGCGACTCGGGCTTCAAGAGCCTGGTGGACGACGACCGGGTCTTTTCGACCGGCTTCGCCCAAGGGAATCTCGAGCCCGGAAACTACTTCTGGAGGGTGAGCGCGATGCGTGGGAGCGCCGAAGGTAAGGCGAGCGTTTCGAGATCTCTGGCGGTCGTCGAGGACATAGCACCCCCGTTCCTTCAGGTGAGCTTTCCGGAAGAGCGGGTCGAGCAATCGACGATCGTGATTCGCGGTGAGACCGAGCCCGGAGCGGACGTCTTCGTCGGGACGGCTCGGGTGCCGACCGATGCCGCAGGTCGATTCAGCCATGAGGTCGAGTTGACTCCGGGATGGAACCTCGTCGTGGTCGAGGCGATCGACTCCGCGGGGAACGTGGCGCACCAATCCCAGCGATTGATGACGGGCGGGTCGCCCGAAGCGAGGTTTCAATGAGCTCCGGAGTTCGCTTTCCCATTCGCCTGAAGATACTCGTCGCGCTGCTCCTGGCGGTCACCGCCGTGACGAGCGTGATCGTTTTCAGCATGGGCACCTTGTTCCACGAGGACAAGAAGACCTACATCACAGATCTTGCCTCGATGACCGCCCTTTCCGTGGCCGAAGAGAGCCGCTCCCTGCTGACCGGTTACCGGGAAAGAATCACCATCTACGCCCGGATCCTCCTCGACCCGGCTCTGGAGCAGGCGCACCGCGAACAACTGCTTCACGAGCTGTTCCGGGAGTTCCCATTGCTCGTGTCGATGTCGGTCCATCGGGAAGGGGTCGAGCTGGCGGGGGTCGACAACCTGACCGATCTCGAGCAGGCGGGGATCACGAAGGAGGCCCTTCGAGAGAGGATCCGCGCGAGCAAGGCCATCGCGCCCGCCTCGGGCACCGAAGCGCGCATCAGCAACGAAGCTCTGGGGGAAGGGTTCGCGAGCCTACTCATGACGTTCGAGATCCCGGATCCAGCCGGCGGCTCCCCGATTGCGGTCGCTGCGTTCGTTCGTCTGGACGAACTCCTGAGGCTCGCCGGCAGGAGCCGGGTGTTCGAAGTCTTCCTGGCGGACTCCCGGGGCGCCTTGCTCGCGCATTCCGACGCGACCAAGGTCATCGCCGGCGCCCGAGCGGACCTCGGACCCCGGGACGTTCCTCTCGATCTGCGGCTTGGGGCGGGGCGTACGGTGGAGTACGAACGGGACGGAACCGATTACGTCGGCGGCTTTGCCGGCGTCGGTATCGGGGGCGTCACCGCGGGGGCACGGATCCCAAGATCAGCGGCGTTCGTCGCCTCGCAGGATCTTCTGAAGCGCCTCGGTCAGGTTGCGCTGCTCCTGTTGACCGGCGCGGCGCTGTTCGGAATCGTTTGGGCGCACCGCTTCACACGTCCCCTCGAACGGCTGTCCGCGGCGGCAGGCGAGATCGCCAAGGGGAAGTTCCAGACCGCCGTGTCGGTCGCGCCCGGGGACGAGATCGGGGACCTCGCCACGGCGTTCAACCAGATGGCCGGCGGCTTACGCGAGCGCGACGAGGCGCTTCAAGTGGCGCAGGCGCAACTCGTTCAGTCCGAGAAGATGTCGGCGTTCGGCCAACTGGGCGCGGGCATCGCGCACGAGGTCAAGAACCCGCTCGCCGGTATTCTCGGCTGCGCGCAGCTTGCGCTGCGCAGTTCCGAACCCGGATCGTCGGTTCACACCAACCTCGGACTGATCGAGAAAGAAACCAAACGCTGCAAGGCGATCATCGACAACCTCATGAAGTTCGCGCGCCAGCAGAAAGAGCAAATGGACCCGATCGGAGTCAACGCCGTCGTGAGCGACGCGGTGGCGATCGTCCGGCATCAGCTCGAGATGAACCAGGTCCGTCTCGAGACGACCCTGGATCCAACGCTCCCCGAGATCCTCGGCAACGCCAACCAGCTCCAGCAGGTCCTCATGAACTTGATGATCAACGCGCAGCAGGCTATGGAGGGAGATCCCGGACAAGTCTCCGTAGCCACGCGCCGCACGCCCCAAGGTGGGGCCGAGATCATCGTCCGGGACACCGGACCGGGGATCCGGAAGGAGAACCTCGACAAGATCTTTGAGCCGTTCTTCACGACGAAACCCGCGGGAAAGGGGACGGGTCTCGGCCTGTCGGTGAGTTTCGGGATCGTCAAGGACCATGGAGGCGAGATCCGGGTCGAGAGCGAGTTGGGTCGGGGATCGACCTTCATCATCACGCTTCCCGAGAAGCCGAAAGGGCCTCTCCCCACAGGGCTACGACCCGAGCTTGAACGCGCGCCGTCCGGGACCTAGCTTTCAGCCCGGACTGGTGGAGGGCTTTCCGTGACCCAGGCGTCGAGCCGCGTGAACATCCTCGTCTGCGACGATGAGCCGACACTGCGGGCGGTTCTCACCCAGGTTCTCTCCGAGGATGGTTATGACGTCACGAGCGCCGCCTCCGGCGAGGAGGCGCTGGCGCTGTTTCGCTCGAACCCCTTCCCGATCGTCCTGACCGATATCGTGATGGGCGCGATGAGCGGCCTCGAATTGCTCCGCGAGATCAAGCTGATCGACCCGGACACCGTCGTCATCCTGATGACGAGTCACGCGACCCTTCAGGGCGCCATGAAGGCGGTTCAGTCGGGAGCGTACGATTTCCTGACGAAGCCTTTTGACGACATCTCGAGCATCTCGACGATCATGGCCCGGGCCGTGGAGAAGGTCGAGATTCTCCGCGAGAAGAACGACATGGTCCTCCATCTCAAGAAGACGACCGAGGAGCTCGAGAGCCTCAATCAACAGCTCCAGGAGATCGCGATCCGCGATGGCATGACCGGCCTCTACAACCACCGGCACTTTCGCGATCGCCTCGAAAACGAGATCCGGCGCAGCCATCGGCATCGCCGTACGTTCTCGCTCATCTTCATGGACGTCGACAGGTTCAAGACCTACAACGACACCCACGGCCACCTTCAAGGCGACAGCTTGTTGCGCAGACTTTCGGCGGTACTCCGACGCGCGCGCCGGGCAGAGTCCATCCTTGCGCGTTACGGCGGCGAGGAATTCGTCCTCCTCGAGCCGGAAGCGACGAAGGAGGGCGCGCTCGTCTGTGCTGAGAAGATCCGGCGCGCCGTTGAGGAAGAGCCCTTCGAGGGACGCGAATCCCAGCCTGGTGGCCGGCTCACCTTGAGCCTCGGCGTGGCCGCGTTCCCAGCGGATGGCTCCGAAAGCGACATCTTGTTAGCAGCGGCCGATCAGGCGCTCTACCAGGCGAAACGCGAGGGCCGGAATCGCGTGGTCGCCGCGGGAAGCACGATCACCGTGCCCGAAGTGAAAAGCTGACTTGTGTTGGTGGCTCGGGAGGGAGTTGAACCCCCGACGCAGGGATTTTCAGTCCCTCGCTCTACCAACTGAGCTACCGAGCCGATGTGGAAGGCGGAAGCGAGCGCGGATTCTCGCACTCGCTCCCGCGGAATTCAAGACAGGCGAACGGCCTCGGGGCGGGGCTTGGCGCGAACGGACGGGTCGGGTGCGGCGACCGGTCGTGGCGTTTCGGGCACCGGCACGGCGGCGGCTTCCACCGTCACGGGGGCCTTCCCGAATCCCAGGGCCGTGCGGATCTTGCGGTCGATCTCGCCGGCGAGATCGGGGTTGTCCTTGAGGAAGACCCGGGCGTTTTCGCGCCCCTGGCCGAGGCGGATCTCACCGTAGGAGAACCACGATCCCGCCTTGTCGACGATCTTCTGGGCGATGCCGAGGTCGATAAGGTCGCCCTCTTTCGAAATGCCTTCACCGTAGAGGATGTCGAACTCGGCAGAGCGGAAGGGCGGCGCGACCTTATTTTTCACCACGCGTAGGCGAGTGCGGTTGCCGGTGGTTTCTTCGCCTTCCTTGATCGCTCCGATGCGGCGGATGTCGAGGCGCATCGACGAGTAGAACTTGAGGGCGCGGCCACCGGTCGTCGTTTCGGGGCTGCCGAACATCACGCCGATCTTGTCGCGAATCTGGTTGATGAAAAGAAGCGAGGTCTTACTCTTGGAGACGATTCCGGTCAGCTTGCGAAGCGCTTGCGACATGAGGCGCGCCTGCAATCCGACGTGGGTGTCGCCCATCTCGCCGTCGAGCTCGGCCTTCGGCACGAGAGCGGCGACCGAGTCGACGACCACGATGTCGACCGCGCCGGAACGGATGAGGATTTCCACGATTTCGAGCGCCTGTTCGCCGCTGTCGGGTTGCGACACCATGAGATTGTCGACGTCGCACTTCAATTTCCTAGCGTACTCAGGGTCGAGCGCATGCTCGGCGTCGATGAAGGCGGCGAGGCCTCCCAGCCGCTGCGCTTCGGCGATGACGTGGAGGGCGAACGTCGTTTTGCCCGAAGATTCCGGGCCGAAGATCTCGGTCACGCGGCCGCGGGGGATTCCCCCGACACCCAAAGCGTAATCGACCGAGAGGGAGGTGGTCGGAATGACCGGGATATCGACGATCTGACGGTCGCCGAGCTTCATGATCGAGCCCTTGCCGAACTGCCGCTCGATCTGCGAGACCGCGAGTTCGACCGCTTTGGTGCGCTCTTTCGATTCCATCGCCATGGGGGATCTCCGTGGGAGGCTGTTTGGGCCGGTTCGGTTGGGACGCAACGGCACGAAGGATAGGCGAAAACGAACCGAAGTGTCAATCTGGGGCTGCCAATTTCTGGCCTGCAACCCCAGTGGCACTATGGACTTAAGGTGCTTGTTGGGTTGACAGTTCCGGGCCTCGTCCTTATGCTTTGCGACGCATTGTCGGCGTCGTCTGCCACTCCCGAGTCTTGGTCGAAACGGAGAATCCATGGAGATCATGACGATGGGAGAGTCGCAACGCAGGAAAAACTGGTTGGCGTTGCTCCCAATGCTCCTGGCCGTTCTTGTCCTTGCCGGGTGCGCGCGGGTCGCTTCCGCTCCCGTCGCGACCACGCCGTCGGGAATCGCTCCCCAGGAAGCCCCGGCCCTACCGACCGATATTCCCCAAGCCGAAGAGCCGTCGCCTGTGGGAACCGAAGCCGATGTCGAAGTCGCATCCGAAGACGACGCGGAGCCGGCGGAGGAGGTCGAGCCGTCTCCTCTCGACGAACTTCCCGAGACCGCGCCGGAGATCTCGGCCTCGGTCTTGGAGAAGGACAAGCAGCTCGTCGCCGAGGCCTTCCCCACGTTCGACATTCCGATGGTGCTCAACGATCAGGTCGTTGCGTACGTCGAGTATTTTTCGACCCGGCACAAAGAGCTCTTCTCGGCGAGTCTCGTACGGTCCGGCCGTTACGTCGAAGCGTTTCAGTCGGTTTTCGATCAGGCGGGTATCCCGAAGGATCTCGTCTACATGGCCCACGTCGAGAGCGCCTTCAAGACGAACGCGTACTCACGTGCGAAGGCCAAGGGGATTTACCAGTTCATTGCAGCGACCGGCCGGCGCTACGGCCTCCGCATCGACTCTTGGGTCGACGAGCGCTCCGATCCCGAAAAATCAGCCCGCGCCGCGGCGGCTTACCTCAAGGATCTCCACGGGATGTTCGGCGATTGGTACTTGGCACTGGCGGCGTACAACGCGGGCGAGGGGAAGATCCAACGATCGCTCGCGAAGACCAAGAAGGACGACTTCTGGTCGCTCGCCTCGACGCGATCTCTGCGCGCCGAAACGAGAAACTACGTCCCCGCGATCCTCGCGGCCACGCTGATCGCCAAGCAGCCGGAAAAGTTCGGCTTCGACGTGCACCTCGATGCGCCCGTCGTTTCCGACGTCGTCAGGATCGAGGGGCAGACCGATCTGCGGGTCTTGGCAAGGCTCGCCGATGTCGACCCCGAAACCTTTCGACAGTTGAACCCGCAGTTGCGCCGAGGCATGACCCCCCCCGGAACGACGACCGACGTTTACGTCCCCGTCGGCCTCGGCGAGGCGGTGGCGCAGGCCTACGCAACGATGCCGGTGGCCGATCGATTGATCCTCGTTCGGCACCAGGTCGGGAAGGGGGAATCGCTGGCGTTCATCGCGCGTCACTACGGAGTGACTTCCGCGGTCATCACCAGTGCGAACCATCTCGGCAAGAGCGCCGCGTTGCGGCCGGGGCAGGAGTTGATCATTCCCGCCGTGGCTCCGCCAATGAAGGACGGCGACGGCTCGCGCGCCAACGCGGGGGCGTACCGCGTGCGCAAGGGCGACACGCTTTCGAGGATCGCGTCGCAGTACCGCACGACACCGTCCGCGATCGCCTCGGCCAGCGGGATCGGCCTCCATTCGTCGCTCCGCATCGGCCAGCGGCTGGTCATACCCGCGAAGGGTGGATCTGCGCGCGCGTCGGCTTCGACCGCACGGGTCGATCACGCCCCCGCCCCGAGTCCGGTTGTTCACACGGTGCGCCCCGGCGAAACGCTCTATCGCATCGCGGATCATTACCAGGTCACGGTCAATCAGATCTGCGCCCTCAACAGAATCAACGCCGACGGCGTGATCTACCCGGGCACGCGCCTGAAGATCCGCGCGAACTAGACTCCTCGCCTTCTTCGGTCCCACCGGCCTCCTCCGTCAGGACGATCACATGCTCGGACGAACCACGGGGGCGGTCCTCGTCGGCGTCGAAGCCTGTCTCGTTGAGGTCGAGGTTCATCTCGGTGGCGGCCTGCCCAACATCGCCGCGGTGGGGCTGGCGAACAGCAGTGTTCGAGAAGGGATCGATCGCATTCGCGCGGCGCTGTCTCATTCGGGATTCAAGCTGCCCCAGAACCGTGTCACCGTAAACCTCGCGCCCGCCGACATCCGCAAGGAGGGCGCGTCGCTCGACCTTCCGATCGCCGCGGCCATCCTCGCCGCCGACGGACGGCTCGGCGGCGCTCCGGCGCGCGACGTCGTCCTTGCGGGTGAACTGGCGTTGGACGGGGCGGTCCGGCCGGTGCGGGGCGTGCTCGCCATCGCCCTGGCAGCGCGCGCCGCAGGTCGCCGCGGGGTTCTGGTGCCGGCAGGCAACGTCGCGGAGGCGCTCCTCGTTCCGGGGATCCAGGTCTGGCGCGCCTCGTCGATCGCCGACGCGATCGCCCTTCTCAGAGACTCCTCGCGGGTCGGCGAATCACCCACGGAGGGAGCAGCGGATGAGGCGGAGTCCGCCGATCTTCCCTGCGAGGATCTCTCCGACGTCCGCGGGCAACACGCCGCCCGTCGCGCCCTCGAGGTCGCCGCGGGAGGTGGCCACCATCTCTTGCTGACCGGGCCGCCCGGATCGGGAAAAACCATGCTCGCGAGGCGACTTCGCGGCATCCTGCCGCCCTTGGCGCACGAGGAGGCGCTCGAGGTCACGCGCGTGTGGAGCGCGGCCGGACTCGCGCGCGGTCTCGTGCGCCACCGTCCGTTCCGTGCGCCGCATCACGGCGTGTCTCTGGCCGGGTTGATCGGCGGCGGCCAGGCCTTGCGACCTGGCGAGCTTGCGCTTGCGAATGGAGGCGTGTTGTACCTCGACGAGTTGACCGAGTTCCGGCGCGATGCGCTGGAAGCGCTCCGACAGCCCTTGGAAAGCGGCGATGTCGCCCTCGTTCGTCTCCACGCACGCGCCGTGTTCCCCGCGCGCTTCATGCTCGTTGCGTCCATGAACCCGTGCGCCTGTGGGTGGCTGGGCGATCCTCGTGGCCGCTGCCGCTGCACACCTCGCGAGATCCGGAAGTACCAGGGGAAGCTCTCGGGGCCGCTTCTGGATCGATTCGATCTCGCGGTCGAGGTGCCGGCCGTCGATCCCGGCGATCTCTCGTCGGCTCGGGCAGGGGAGTGTTCGTCGCCAGTGAGGGAGCGTGTGGAGAAAGCGCGCAGCCTACAGCGGGCGCGATTCGGCCCGTCAGGTCCGGCGTCGAACGCCCGAATGGGCCGCGCGGAGCTCGAGCGCCATGCCGCGCTTTCGGAGGGGCCGAAACGCCTGCTGGTGGCGGCCTGTTCCCGGCTCGGATTGACCGCGCGGGGCTACGACCGCGTCCGACGCGTGGCGCGCACGCTCGCAGATCTCGAAGGTTGCGGGACGATCGAGGAGACGCACGTGGCCGAGGCCGTGCAGTATCGGCGCGCGACCGTGGATGCGTCGTAGAGGCGAGGCCCCCTGTGCCCC
>Ga0315290_10004387_pt1 | contig 10165 bp, 7 predicted proteins | sample YL17G12_0_MG_FD_203627 | JGI IMG/M metagenome (GOLD analysis project Ga0315290, IMG submission 203627) | Sediment microbial communities from Yellowstone Lake, YNP, Wyoming, USA - YL17G12_0 | ecosystem: Environmental > Aquatic > Freshwater > Lake > Sediment | place: USA: Wyoming | collected...
CGGCGAAGATCCAGTGAGGCAACGTCTCCTCCTCAGGAGCGCATCGACGAGGCCGCACGCGGCATCTCGCCGGGATGGCGACCGGTCACGCACCCGACGGTGCGACGCCCCCGTGGCGTCCGCCCGGCCGGCTGGCCGCGGCGGCCAGCGCCGCAATCATACCCGAGAAGATCGCGCCGTGGACAGGGTACAGGGAGTACCAGTACAGAAGGCCGGGCAGACCCCTGGGCGCGAAGTAGGCCGTCTGCACGAGCAGTGTGCCCCCGCCCTGAGGCAGCGTCTCGAACTGCAGCCAGGCGCGGCCCGGCACCTTCATCTCGGCGCGGAGACGCAGCAGCCGCGCCGGCTCCACGGCTTCCACGCGCCAGAAGTCGAGGGCATCGCCGACGCGCAGCTCCTGGGGGTCGCGGCGGCCGCGGCGCAGCCCGACGCCGCCGACCAGACGGTCGATCGCCCCCCGTACCTCCCAGGTCCAGTCGGCGTAGCCGTAGCCTTGCTCGCCGCCGATGCCGAGGCAGACGGCGAACACGTCCGCCGGGTCGGCGGCGACCTGCTGCTGGCGGCGCTCGATCATCATGCCGGCCAGTTGGGTGAGCACCTTCGGAGTGGCGTCTCTGCCGCTGGTCACCAGGGCGTCGGCCCAGGACGTCTCGACCTCTCCGCTCTCGAGGGTCGCGACGGCGGCGCGCACGGCGGTCATGTAGTCGACCGGGTGGATCCGCGGGAACAGGCGGCGCGCGGCATCGTCCCGCACGATCACTTCGCTGCTGAGGCCTTCGATGAGCGGCCGCGCGATGGTCGACGGGATCGGGGTCACCAGATGGACCCAGTACGACGACAGCACAGGAGTGAGCACAGGTACAGGCTGCAGGCGCCGGCGCAGACCGCGGGCCTGGGCGTAGCCGAGCATCATGTCGCCGTAGGTGCGCACGTCGGCGCCACCCACCTCGATCACCCGGCCGGCGCTGTCGGGCACGTCCAGCGCCTCCACCAGGTACCGCAGAAGGTCGTCGACCCCGATGGGCTGCACCTTCGTGTACACCCATTTGGGGCAGATCATCACCGGCAGACGCTCCGTGAGGTAGCGGATCATCTCGAAGGAGATGCTCCCCGACCCCACCACGACGGCGGCCCGGAACTCGGTGACCGGCACGCCCGCCTCCCGCAGGGCGTCGCCCGTGTCGTGACGCGAGCGCAGATGATCGGAGATGTCCGCCTCGGGGTCGCCGAGGCCGCCGAGATACACGATGCGGCCGACGCCGGCAGCCGCGGCGGCGCGGGCGAAGCCCTTCGCCGCTGTGATGTCGCGCTCGTGGAAGCCGCTCCCACCGGCCATACTGTGGATGAGGTAGTAGGCGACGTCGACGCCGGTCAGGGCTTCTGAGAGGCTGGCCGGCCGCAGCACGTCGCCGGCCGCCACCTCGACGTGCGGCAGCCAGCCGCGGCCCTGAAGACGAGAGGGGTCGCGGACCAGGCAGCGCACGCGGTGCCCGGCCGCCAGCAGGCGCGGCACCAGCCGGCCGCCCACATAGCCGGTGGCGCCCGAGACGAGGATCAAGCGCTCGTGGGATGCGTGCGGCGACGGGTCGGTGGCGCTGACGTTCATGGGTCCCTCCAGCGGCCGCGCGCGGCCGCGCGCGACAGGTGAAACGCTTACACCATACCCACGAGCGGGGGCAGTACAACGGCGATGCGCATGCCAAGGAGGTAGCCGACGAAGAAAGCGACGAACGCGACTGCGATCACGATGAGAAACGCGACCAGGAACCGCACGGCTGGGTGCGCCTTCTTCTGTGCCATTCGACCCTCCACGAGTTGGCGCCAGTATATCGGACGCGCCTGGGCCGACAACTGCGCGCAGGCCGCCGTCAGCCGCCGCCCGCCAGCACATCGCGCAGATCCTCGAGCAGATAGAGAGAGCCGCCCACCAAGACCGATCCGCCGGGCCCGGCCGACTCTCGGGCCAGCGCCAGGGCGGCGTGAGGGTCGGTCTCGACGCGGATGTCGGTGAATGCGCGGCCGAGGCGCACCGCGGCGGCCTGCAGGGCCGCGGCCAGCTCCTCGGCCGAGAGGCTCCGCGCCTCGCTGGCCTGCGTGCAGACGACCGCGTCCAGCAGCGGCAAGAAGCGCTCGAGCATCTCCTCGTAGCCCTTGTCGCGCATGATCGCGAGCACCCCCACGGTGGGCCTGGGGACGTCCACGGCCGCCAGGCTCTGGGCGAGCACGCGCACGCCGTCGGGGTTGTGGGCGCCGTCGGCGAGCACCACCGGGCGCTCGCCGACCTTCTGCAGGCGGCCGGGCACGGAGGTGGTGGCAAGCGCCTGACGCGCGACCGCCCCGTCGAGGTGGCCGAGGAGCAGCCGCACCGCCGCCACGGCGAGGCCGGCGTTGACCACCTGATACAGCGCCGGCGTCGGCACGCTGAGGCCGGCCCACTCTTCAAGCGCGCCGTCGAGGGCCAGCGCGACGCGGAAGTCCGCCGGAGAGCCGGAGACGCAAAGAACTCCCGGCCGGAAAGCCTCGCCGCCGCCCGCAGTCACGCCCTGGCGCAGGAAATGGGGGCGCGCGCCGGCGGCGGAGCAGACCCGGCGTGCTTCGCTCTCGAGCCCGTCGATCTCGCCGAACACGACGTCGCCGCCCTTGATGACCGCCGCCTTCTCGGCGAAGATCAGCTCACGGGTGCCGCCCAGCACCTCGGTGTGTTCCAGGGCGATGTTGGTCAGCACCACGAGCGGCGCGGCGACGACGTTGGTCGCGTCGAGGCGACCGCCAAGCCCGGCCTCGAGCGCGGCTGCTTCGACTCCGCCGTTCGCCATGGCCAGCAGCGCCGCGACCGTGAGCACCTCGAACTGCGTGGTCTCCCCCACGTCGTCCGGCAGCGCTGCCGTGGCCGCGCGCACGGCCTCGACGCAGGCCGCGAACACGGCCTCGTCCACGGGGCGGCCGTCCACCACGACGCGCTCGGTCCAGCCCGAGATGTGCGGCGAGAGGTAGGCGCCGGCGCGCACCCCGTGGGCGCGGAGCAGCGCTTCGCAGTACCGCGTGGTGGAGGACTTGCCGTTGGTGCCCACGACGTGGATCACGCGATACGCGTCCTGCGGCCGCCCCAGGACCTCGAGCAGCGCGCTCACGCGCTCCAGCCCCGGACGCATGCCGAAGGCGGCCAGCGACTCGAGATAGGCGGCCCAGCCGGGCGCGCCGGCGCTCATGAGTCCTCGGCGCCGCTCACGGTACTCGCCTCAGGCCCCGCGCAGGTGCGCGAGGCGCGCCGCGAGCTCGTCACGGTGGGCCACGTGGGCGGCCAGTTTGTCGCGCTCCTTGGTCACCACGGCCTCGGGAGCGCGGCCCGTGAAACCCTCGTTGGCGAGCTTCGCCGCGCCGCGACTGACCTCGGCCTCGATCTTGGTGAGCTGCTGCTCCAAGCGGGCGAGCTCCTCGGCCTTGTCGACCACCGCGGCCACCTCGAGGCGGCCGCCGGGCACCAGCACCACGGTCGCGCCGGAGTCGGGGTCGCCCTCGAAGCGCACCTCGGTGCGCGCCAGGGCGCGAAACGCGGCGGCGTAGGGCGCGAAGCGCGCGGCCGCGCCGCCGCCCTCGGCCACGAACACCGCCGCGAGCACCTTGCCCGGCGGCACCTCGGCCTCGGCTCGAAAACGGCGCAGCGCGTCGACCACGGCCTGCAGTTCGCCGACCGCAGCTTCGTCGTCCGGCGACAGAAGCGCCTCATCGTGCAACGGATGCTGCTGCTCCAGGAGCGGCGCCTCGCCGTACTGCACCGCGATCTCTTCGGTGACAAACGGCAGGAAGGGATGCAGCAGGCGCACGATCCGCGCGAGCAGCCAGCGCGCGTGCCCGCCGGCCTGCGCCTTCTGTGCTTCGTCCTCGCCGTACAGACGCAACTTGACGAGCTCCAGATACCAGTCACAGAACTCGTCCCAGACGAAGTGATACAGCGTGTCGATGGCCGCGGCGAGATCGAAGACCGTGACCGCCGCCTCCACCTCGGCGAGGCAGCGCTGGAAGCGGCTCGTGATCCAGCGATCGACCTGATCGGCGTCGCTGCGCTCCGCTGCCAGACCTTCGCTCGCCAGCAGCACGAGCCGCGACGCGTTCCAGAGCTTGTTGGCGAAGCTGCGGCCCATGGCAAGCTTCTCTTCGCTGAAGCGCACGTCCTGACTGCTGCTCATGAGGAGCAGCGCGAAGCGCGTGGCGTCGGCCCCGTACTTGTCGATCATCTCGAGCGGGTCGATGCCGGTGCCGAGGCTCTTGCTCATGCGGCGACCGTCGGCGGCCTGGATCACGGAGTGAAGGTAGACGTCGTCGAAGGGGATGTCCTCCATGAACTCGAGGCCCATCATGATCATGCGCGCGACCCACAGGAAGATGATGTCGCGCCCCGTGCTCAGCACGTTCGTCGGATAGAAGTAGTCCAGGTCGGCGGTCTGCTCGGGCCAGCCGAACGTGGCGAACGGCCAGAGCGCCGAGCTGAACCACGTGTCCAGCACGTCGGTCTCGCGCGTGAGCTCGGTGGACCCGCACTGGGTGCAGGACTGCGGCGCAGACTCGGCCACGGTGAGGTGACCGTCCGGGCAGTACCACACCGGCAGCTGATGGCCCCACCAGAGCTGGCGGCTGATGCACCACGGGCGCAGGTTGTCCATCCAGTCGATGTAGACACGGCCCCAGCGCTCGGGGGTGAACTTCACGCGGCCGTCGCGCACCACCTCGGTGGCGGGCTTCTTGAGCTCGTCCATATCCATGAACCACTGCTCGCTGATGAGCGGCTCGATGGGCGTGCCGCAGCGGTCGCAGGTGGCCACGCTGTGGGGGTAATCCTCGATCTTCTCGAGGGCGCCGAGCGCCTGCAGATCGGCGCTCACGCGCGCGGCAGCCTCCTCGACCTCGAGGCCGGCGTACGGGCCGCCGGCCGCGGTGATGCGGCCGTCCTGGCCGATGGCCTGGATGGTCTCGAGCCCATGAGTGCGCCCGATGTCGAAGTCGGTGAGGTCGTGGGCGGGCGTGATCTTGAGGGCGCCGCTGCCGAACTGGGGGTCGACACGCTCGTCGGCGACGATCTTGAGTGCGCGCCCGAGCAGCGGCAGGATGGCCGTCTTGCCGACGACGTCCTTGTACCGCTCGTCGTCGGGGTGCACGGCCACCGCGGTGTCGCCGAGCATGGTCTCGGGGCGCGTAGTGGCGATGGTCACCGAGCCGCCCCCGTCCACTGGGTAGCGGATGAAGCTGAGCGTGCCCGGCATGTCTTTGTGGGCCACTTCGAGGTCGCTGATCGCACTGCCGCAACGCGGGCACCAGTTCACCAGGTAGCTGCCCTTGTAGATGTAGCCCTTCTCGTAGAGCGCCACGAAGACCTTGGTGACGGCCTTCACGTAGCCCTCGTCGAAGGTGAAGCGCTCGCGGTCGTAGTCGCACGAACACCCGAGGCTCTTGAGCTGCTCGATGATCGTGCCCCCGTACCGCAGGCGCCACTCCCACACCCGCTTGGCGAACTCCTCGCGGCCCAGGTCTTCCTTGGTCAGGCCTTCCTGGCGCAGCATCTTCTCGACGACGTTCTGGGTGGCGATGCCGGCGTGGTCGGTGCCCACCAGCCAGCAGGCGTTCTCGCCGAGCATGCGGTGGTAGCGCGTGAGCACGTCCTGGACGGTGTTGTTGAGGGCGTGGCCCATGTGCAGCACGCCGGTGATATTGGGCGGCGGGATGACGATGGAATAGGGCTTGCGGGCCGGGTCCGGCTCCGCGTGGAAGAGGTGCGCCTCGAGCCACTCCTTCATCCAGCGCGCCTCGACGGCGGCGGGTTCGAAGCGCGTGGTCTCGCGGAGGTGGTCGCTGCTCTGTGCGTCGGTCATGAGGCCTCGGTACTGGCGGATGATGACGTGAACCGATCGGCCGCGGGGGCGGCTACGCTCGCCCGCGGCCACGCGACAGTATAGCGGCAGGCGGGCGGCCGTGCCGAGCGCGCCGCGAGGTCGGCGTGCCACGGCGGCCGGGGCCGGCATGTACAATCCCGCCAGCGCGGACGGTTCGCGGCGAGAGCCGCCGTCCTCGACCGTTGACAGCGAGGTGACTTCAGTGGAGACGTGGCAGACGACCGAGGCCGGCAGGCACTTTCGGACGCTTCTCGAGGGGGTCCGCCGTGGCGAGTGGCAGCATGTCGCGGAGAGCGGTCGCGCCGAGGCGGTGCTCGCAGACGCGCAGGAGATCGGCGACCTGCTCAGAGCCGGCTACCGCTTTCGGCCCAAGACCGCGTTCGGAGAGCGTGGTACGGAGATCTGGCTGCCCGAGGTCGCAGCGCACGCCGTCGGTGCGACGCTGGAGGATGCACGGCGCGAACTGGCCGAAGCAATGATCCGGTTCGCGTCGGACTGGGAGGAACATCGGCGTCAAACCTCCGACCAGAGCCTGAAGGCCGGGTACGTGCGCCGCATCCAGCTGGCGGGCGATCAGACCGGAGTGCTCGCCATGCTCGACCGCGATGCCCAGTCAGAGGGTCTAGCGAGCATGCCCCCGCGCTCGTTGCCGGAGCCGGACGACCCCAAGCCGCGGCGCTGGATGGGACCACACGACCGCATCGCCCTGGTCCGCGACACGCAGGCGGACCACAAGCCCTGAGACAGCGTGAAGGCGCCGCGGCGCTTTAGGAGGCGTCCCCAGCCGGCGGCACTTCGTCGCCGCTCGCCTCGATGGCGCAGACCTGGCAGAACTCGTCCGAGCTCTCGATGCCGACGCCACACTGCGAGCAGTGCGCCTCGAGCCGGCCGCCACCCGCATCGACCGCGGGTTCGAGGTTCGAGCCGGGCGTCTGGTGATTGTGTTCCTCGCTCATCGTCTGTACTCCTTGGCAGCGGATGCCGGTCTACGTCTCTGCGTGATTGTACCCGACGGAGGCGCGCCTCTATCGGACGGCGGAGGTCCGCGAGACCCGGCGCTGGCTCGCGGCGGGCGTCCGGCGGCCTCCGAGCACGTGCGGCAGCGCGTCCTCGAACTTGTCTACGTAGACAAGTTTGAGCCTGCCGACCACCTCGGGCGGCAGTTCGGCGATGGTACCGCGGTTACTCCCCGGCAGCAGCACGGTGCGGATGCCGCTGCGCGAGGCGGCAAGAAGCTTCTCCTTCAGCCCGCCGACGCGGAGGATGCGGCCGCCCAGCGTGATCTCGCCGGTCATGGCAACGCGCGGCTTCACTGGTACGCGCCCGAGGGCCGAGAGCATCGCCACCGCGAGGGCGAGGCCGGCGGACGGGCCGTCCTTGGGCACCGCGCCTTCGGGCACGTGCACGCGCACGTCCTGGTTCGCCAGATCAAGACCCTCTTTCGTGAGGTGCGGCGAGCGGCGCACGAGCGCCCGCAGCGCCGGATCGCGCTCGACGTTGGCCAGCAGGTGGCCCCAGGCCGCGGAGGCCGACTCCTGCATGACGTCTCCGAGCTGGCCGGTGAGCACCAGCTCGCCGCGGCCGCGGGCGATGATCGCTTCCACGGTGAGCACCTCGCCGCCGTCTGAGGTGTAGGCGAGGCCGAGGCTCTCCCCCACCCTGGCCGTGCGCCGCAGCTCGGCGTCGAGCCAGATGGCCTCGCCGAGATAGGCGCGCAGATCGTCGGCTTCGACGGTCAGCGGCAGCGCGACGCCGTCCTCGAGGTGCTTGCGCGCCACTTTGCGCTCGATGCGCCGCAGAGCGCGCTCCAGTTCGCGGACTCCCGCCTCGCGCGTGTAGCCGCGCACGATGGTCTGCAGGGCGCCGCGGCCAAACTTGACGTCGCCGCGGCGCAGGCCGCTGTCTCTGGCCGTCCCCGGGATCAGGTGTCTGCGGGCGATGGCCAGCTTCTCGGGCAGCGTGTAGCCGCTGAGATGGAGCACTTCGAGGCGGTCGTACAGCGTGTGAGGTATCCCTTCGACGTCGTTGGCGGTGGCGATGAAGAACACGCGGCTGAGGTCGTACTCGCACTCGAGATAGTTGTCGCGGAAGCTCGTGTTGTGGGCCGGGTCGAGGACCTCCATGAGAGCCGCCGCCGGGTTGCCGCGCCAGTCGCTGTCGAGCTTGTCGATCTCGTCGAGCAGCACGACCGGGTTGTCGACGCCGGCCTTGGAGAGGCCCTCGAGGATGCGCCCCGGCATGGCCCCGATGTAGGTGCGGCGATGCCCGCGGATCTCGGCTTCGTCGCGCACGCCGCCGAGGGCGATACGCGCGAACGGCCGCCCCAGGGCGTCGGCGATCGCCTGGGCGACGCTGCTCTTGCCGGTGCCGGGCGGGCCGGCGAGACACAGGATCGTGGCTGGATGACCGGCGCCGGCCGCCGCGGCAGTGCCGCCGCCGCGGCCGCCGGCCGCGCCGGCTTCGGCGCGCATCCGGCACACGGCCAGATACTCGAGGATGCGGTCCTTGACGTCCTTGAGGCCGTAGTGGGTCCGCTCCAGATGCCTGGCGACCGCGGCCACGTCCACGTCGGCGGGCGCCAGCTTGCCCCAGGGGAGGTCGAAGACGGTGTCGAGGAGGCCGCGGATGACGGCGACCTCGGGGCTCATCGGCGGCGCCTGCCTGAGCTTGCGCAGCTCGCGCTCGACGAGCTTGAGGGCCGCCGGCGACAGGCGCCCCTCGGCCAGCTTCCGCGCATACTCGGCGGAGTCTTCGTCGGGGCTCTCGCCAGTCTCTTCGATCTCGTCACGGATCACGCGCAGCTTCTCGTGCAGGAAGAGCTGACGCTGCGCGCTCTCGATGCGCTGCTGCACCTTGCCCACGATCTCGCGCTCCATGACGAGTACGGCGTTCTCTTCGGCCAGAGCCTCGATCAGGGCGAGGAGGCGCACCTGCGTGGATTCCATCTCCAGGAGCGCCTGCTTTTCAGCGGTGTCGATCTGCAGGTGCGCGGCCACCACGTCGGCGATCTCTTCTGGGTCGTCGGTCTGGGCGACCACGTACTGCACCTCGTCGGCGAGCTGCGGGTTGAGCTGCACGTAGCTGGTGAACTCGGCCGCCACGCGACGCGCCAGCGAGCGGCAGCGCACGAGCGCGCGGTCGGGCGGCGCCAGCGGCGTGGACCTCACGAGAAAGAACGGCTCGGTGCTCTCGAAGCGCTCGATGCGCACTCGCTCCTGGCCTTCGACAAGCGCCTTCACGCTGCCGTCCGGCAGCTTGAACAACTGCAACACGCTGACGCGCGTGCCGACCGGCGTGATGTCGTCGGCGCCCGGGTCCTCCACCGACGCCTCGCGCTGCGAACTCAGGATGAGCGAGGTCTTCTCGTTGAAGGCCGACTCGATGGCGCGGATGGATTTCTCGCGGCCCACGAAGAGGGGCGCGACCATCTTGGGAAAGACGACCAGCTCGCGGGTAGGCAGAAGCGGCAGGGCCGCCGCGTCGCCGTCAGGCAGACTCGGCGTCACGCTGCGGCGCCGCCTTCTCCGCCTCGGTGACCAGCGTGGGGTCGATGCCCCTCTCGATGCTCTCCCGCGTGATCACGCACTTGCGCACATCGCGGCGCGAGGGCAGATCGAACATCACGCCCATCAGCGACTCCTCGATGATCGAGCGCAGGCCACGCGCGCCCGTACCGCGGTCGAGCGCCTTGGCGGCGATGGCCCGCAGGGACTCGTCGGCGAACACCAGCTCGATGCCGTCCAGCGAGAAGAACTTCTGGTACTGCTTGGTGAGCGCGTTCTTGGGCTCGGTGAGGATGCGCCGCAGGTCGGCCTCGTCCAGGTTGTGCACCGCCGAGACCACCGGCAAGCGGCCGATGAACTCGGGGATGAGGCCGAAGTTGAGCAGATCCTCGGGCAGGGTGTGCGCGAAGATGGTGCCCGGATCCTTGTCCGCCTTGCTGACGACGTCGGCCATGAAGCCCACGCCCTGGCGGCCCATGCGGCGCTCGATGATCTTCTCGAGGCCGGCGAAGGCGCCGCCGCAGACGAAGAGGACGTTGGTGGTGTCGATGGAGAGAAACTCCTGGTGAGGGTGCTTGCGCCCGCCCTGCGGCGGCACGCTGGCCACGGTGCCCTCGAGGATCTTGAGCAGCGCCTGTTGCACGCCCTCGCCCGACACGTCGCGGGTGATGGACGGGTTGTCGGCCTTGCGCGCGATCTTGTCGATCTCGTCGATGTAGATGATGCCGGTCTCGGCGCGCTTGACGTCGAAGTCGGCGGCCTGGATGAGCTTGAGCA
>Ga0315290_10004393_pt1 | contig 10162 bp, 12 predicted proteins | sample YL17G12_0_MG_FD_203627 | JGI IMG/M metagenome (GOLD analysis project Ga0315290, IMG submission 203627) | Sediment microbial communities from Yellowstone Lake, YNP, Wyoming, USA - YL17G12_0 | ecosystem: Environmental > Aquatic > Freshwater > Lake > Sediment | place: USA: Wyoming | collected...
CATCTACCGAATCCGTCCACTCGATGGTCTGGTGAGCCAAGGATCGAGCGCGCTCGTCATTGGTGGCGCCTCGGCACTCGGTGCGCCGGTGAGCACGACCCACGTCGTGGCATCCTCCGTGGTAGGTGTGGGGGCTGAGCGTCGGTGGCGCCACGTTCGGTGGCCGGTGGTTCGCGAGATCCTCTCGGCCTGGGTCGTGACCCTGCCTGCGTGCGCAGCGATGGCGGCCGCGGTGTCATGGATCGGAGGCTTGATCTTGTGAAGACCAGTTGGTTCCTCCCCGAGACGCCGGACGTGCTGGCGAAGTTGTGCGAGCAGGCCGACATCACCTGTATCGGCATGGCCGCGTTCGCCGCGTGGGCGCACGGCGATGCCGCTCAGGAACAGCAGGTGCGCGCAGCAGAGCATGACGCCGACACCGTTCGGCGCGAACTCACCACTCAGGTCCGTTCCGCGTTCAGCACCCCGATTGACCAGGAGGACCTGTACGCCTTGTCAGAACTGCTCGACGCGGTGCTCAACGGCGCGAAAAACGTTGTGCGTGAGGCCGATGTCCTGGCGTTGGTGCCCGATCCACCGATCGCGCAGATGGCTGATGCTCTCGCCGATGGGGTCAAGGCGATCAGAACTTCCTTCGACTTCCTTACCGGAGACGGCGGGCACGCGACGACGCACGCCGACGCCGCCATCTCGGCCGAGCGATCGATGGAGAAGCACTATCGAGCCGCGATGCGGGACCTACTGGTCGTCGATGATCTCCGCGTTGTCGTGGCCCGTCGTGAGCTGTACCGAAGGGTCCTGGAGGTCGGTGAGCGGATGGCTACCGTCGCCGAGCGCATCTGGTACTCCGTCGTCAAGGAGTCCTGACGCGCGGAGGGGCGGCCGCGACCAACGCGTCTGCGTCGATGCCGGCGATAGCCGCACGGATGGCAGCCAGTGAACGCTGCAACTGACGCGCTCGGCTTCACTGAGCCCGGCAACCATGGCGGTCTGCAGGGCCACGATCTCGGGGAGGCAGCACGGCGCGCGGGATGCTTGCCCGATACGCCTCTGGAGGTTGGGGCGACTCCGTGCATTTCGCTGCGTCTCTCTACACGCTCGTGGTCGCCGGCTCCCGCACCGTCGTGGCGAACCAGACCAGCCAAACGAGGTAGAGGAACAGGTACGCCGGCACGTAGGCGAACGCCATGAGCAGCCCAGACACACCGGCGATCCAGCCCAGCACCACAAGGCCGCGACCCAGCGAGCCGGTTCGCCGGCCCCAGACGCTCACCGTGATGAGGAGCCCGCCGAACATCGTGATGGCGAGCGCGTTCGCGATGGGCACGATGAGGCTAAGGGCGACGACGGCCCCCGCCGGCGGCACCGAGGGGTTGTGGTCCTGCAGCAGGTGCATGACTTGCGCCCCGATGCCGTTGGCCGCCCCTATGATGCCGAATCCAGCCGCGGCGACCGTGCCGAGCGCCGCGATCAGCGCATGGGCGCCGTAGCCGGTGCGTCTAGCCCGCTCGGCGAGCCCGAGTGCCAGCACCAGGACGACGAAGGCCGTGACGAAGTGGCCGACCCCGCTGGCCTTCCACGCAACCGAGCCGATGGCCACCTGCAGCTTGTCGACGTCCGAGTAGTCGTCGAAGGACGTGAACCCGAGCAGGGTGCGCTCGATGAGCAGGCCGTTGATCACGTGGACCAGAAAGGCCAGGGCCATGACCAACGCTGCGTTGCGCAGCACCGTCCGATTGTCCATGCGGTTGCCTCCCTAGATGTGGCGCTGCGCCCGTTGTACTCGGCCCGGATTCCCCAAAGGGGTGGGGAGGGCTCGCCACGCCGCAGACCCGTTCACCCTGACGCGGCCAGCGGATCACGGACACCCTGACGTCAGCGATCTGCAGCGCGAAACGAGCGTGCCTGACCGGTTGAACGTGGTGGCAGGTCGTGATCAGGCGATTGCTGGCAGGTTGCCAGAGATGGGGACCTGAAGAGACGAGTCCGTGAACCGTCCCGGGACCGCGGTACCCACAGAGAAGGCGCGCTCAGTAGGTCAGAGTTCGGTCGGCCTCGAAGGCCAGTTGCACCAGCCGACCCGGCATCGCCATCTCGGCGGGCTTGCCGTCGAGGTCGGTCACCGTGACGCCCCGAGCCTTGCTCGACTGACCGGACACATAGAAGCGTCCACCCCCGCCGGCCACGGCGTCGAAGGACTCCCGGAGAGATCCCGTACCGAGGCCGTTCAACGAATCCAGGACTGAGTCCCGGATGAGTTGAACGCCGTCCCCCGCGAGGAACACGTTCACCTCGTGCCCCTCCTCGATCGCCGCCCGAGCCACCAAGAGACCCAACGCCGCCCGGGTCGGAGCCTCTGGACCACAGGTGATGTGCACGAGAAGACCGCCCATGACAACCCTTCCCTTGGAGGTGTCTTCACAGTTTGCTCCGCACAACGTAGCGACGCCAAGGGCAGAGGCAGAGTTCGCCGTCGCTTCTCAGTCGCGACGCGGGGGTGTCATCCGTTGTCAGGGGTGTCGTCCGTTGCGTGAATCGGTGTCAAGCGCACATACACCAAACTGGCCGTCAGAAGTCTTGGTCGCTCAGCCGGAGATTTCCGCGATCCGTGCTGCGGCCATGTCCCGCAGCAGCTTGGTGTCGGGCTTCCAGTCGACGGGGACCTGGATCGTCTTCTTGTTGACCTTGTAGTCGGTCAGTCGCGGCCCGAACTCATCCAGCACGGCCTTGCTCCACGGCGCCATCAGGAGGTGGTTGGTGAGCACGGTGACCCCGAAGACGTACTGGCCGTCGAGCTTGAGCATGGGCTGGTTCCAGGCGATGACCGTATCCATCTTGGGGTACTTCGACGTGATGGCTTTTAAGATCGCGCGCACGGTCGTGCGCTTGGTCTCGTCGAAGGGCTCGAGGTACTGGTCGAGGGTGTGGACTCGGTGGGCGCTCTTCGAGCCACGGGAGTACAGCACCACCGCATTTGCATGGGCCTGGCTGAATCCGTGGTTCTCGCGCAGGTAGGCGATCTGCTCGGGGTACTTGCGGTCGGCGATCTGGCTCATCTGGTCGAACCAGTAGGACATCGGCTGGCCGTACTTCTTCTCGATGGCCGGGAAGTAGCTCGAGCGATCGGGGTTGGTGGCCATGGGCGCAATCCTAGGTCGATTCCGGAACCGGAGTGATCGGTGAAGAGCAGCCTCGTCGGTGTTGCCCAGTTGCAGTACGTGATCTGGATCAGGTTCCCACAGATGTCGACGAGCACCGCGGACGTCACCGGTACTCCCGAGCTACACGTCTGCGTTCGTCACGAAGCCCACGACGTCTGTGCAGAAGCGCTGCGCCGCAACGGCTGAATCGCACGAAGAGGACGGTTATCGACAGACTGAGCGTATGTGAAAGGGCAAGGGAGGACAGGAACGTCTTCCCTTGCTCGTTCAGAGAATGATGTCGGGCGCCGAAGATAATTGCGCTGCAAGGGATTCACGTGGTGGCCAAGGCGGGGTCGAACCGCCGACTCAGGTCGTCGGAGCTTGCTCAAACGATCCGTTGGCTACCGGTCGACAAGCCCGGCGCACGCGCACGACCTGGGCAATTAAGATGATGAAGACAATGATGACCAGCCCAAAGAGCCCGAATACCAGGGTCCTTCCAGCCTCGGCAAGGGCTCGCGGCGGCGTCGGAACGTACTGAGAAACAGCTTCCGTAACATCGAGGTTCGCCGTTCCAGTCACAGGATCGCCCAGGACGGTGGGGAAGTAAGTCGCCGAGATGGTTCGAGGTCCGGTAACCGCTGCCACATACGTCACTTTTGCGATGCCGGTGACGTCAGTCTCAACGGCGCCGAGCGGGACCAGATTGTTACCCGGGGCGAACATCGTCGTGCTTTCGTAGAAGTTCACCAGCGCACCCTCGACGGGCTTGCCAGCCAAGGTAACCGTCGCCGTAAGAGTGTTTTCTGGTCCCTTTTCCACTGCGGTCACCGCAACGGTAGCCTGCGTCGCAACAGCTGTCGGTACCGCGGGGTTGGGCGCGGCGTAGGCGGGTTGCGCTTTGGCAACGCCGATCACCCCGATCGTCACCAGGAGCAGGATCACCGCTCCCGCGGCGCCAGCGGCGTGCCCGTGCGACGCCTTACCCGGTGAAGAGGGCTCCGCGACTGGCTCGTCGGTCTTTTCCGTCGCCTCCTGCACCTCAGCAATGGACAGTAACGGAACCAGGCGGAACAGCAGCATCAATAGCAAGGGAATCGCCGCAATACCACCGAGGGTCACTGCTACCGAGACCCAGGTGAAGCGGAAAAGCTCGCCGAAGGAATTGGTCAGGCGGTCGTAGCCGGAGGTCTCGATCACCATGATCAACCGCTTGATCCACATCGCGATAACGACGAGGATGGATGCAATCACGATGCCCGAGATCTGCCTTGTCCACGGAAGAGCAATGAGCACTATTGGCAGGATCGTGCCAGCGACAAGGAAGAGCCAGAACCACACGGCCACGCCTCCAACCAGCATGCCGTTGATGATCTGGGTGGGACCGGATTCCCCGACGTACGCACTGGGGAGCAGGTCTGCGAAGGTCAGATAGACGTAGACCGCGCCAAGGGCCACCATGATGTATCCAAGTCGCACGAAATGCTTCTTGGTGATGAAGGCCTCCAGATGGTAGCCACGTCGGAACCCAGCGGTGACGAGGATGACCAGGGCGACCCCGGAGTAGAGCGCCGCGATCACAAAGTAGGGAGCCCAAATGCTCTCGTGCCAACCGGGTCGGCTGACGAGGGCGAAGGCCCACGCCAGCACTGAGTGCACGGAGACGGCCAGCGGAATGATGACGATCGCAACGATGATCATCGCGGAGTGGAGCACCTGGCGCTGGTGAGTCGTGCCGACCCAACCCCGCGAGACGAAGCGGAACAGGAAACGACGTCCGCGCCCGAGTTCATCGGGATGTGATCCCAGCAGGGTCGCGGTGTCGGGCACCAGCGGGAGCAGGAAGAAGACGAACGTGGCGAATGCATACGTGCCGATCGCGATCATGTCCCAAAACACCGGCGAAGCGACGTTCGCACTGGTCACCATGCCGAGAAGTCGATCGGGCCGACCCAGGTGCGGAATGATGAATGCGGCACCGACAATGACCGTGACCAGAGCCATACCTTCGGACAGTCGCACCAGCGGCGCCCGCCATGAGGCACCGGTCAGCAGCAAGATGGCCGAGACCACGGCGCCACCGTAAGAGACCCCGATGATGGCGACGACATCGGCGATGTAGATGGCCCAGAACGACCTGTCTGTGTAGCCCGCAACTCCCATGCCCTGTCGCAACTGATAGATCCACGCGGCGATGCCAATGACCACCAGAACGGTCAAGAGCGCGATTGCAAGCCAGAACTTCTTGCTCGCTTTCCGGAACGGTCGCATCGCGGCCTCAACGACGTCGGGTTGCTCGTTCGCCACCATTGTCGATTCAAGGACGCTACTCATTTCACGCCCACCAAGGGTCCGCCGACCGGCTGACCGTTGCCGGGAATGTAGTAGCACCGCGGATTGGTGCCCAGTTCCTCTTTGAACCGAACCGCGTTGCCCTCACGAAGGAACGTCGAGAGCCTGACCGTCGACTTACCATTCACAGCCACGTCCGTGACGAGGTCACCAATGAAGTGCGCGCCGCGGGGACAGGCCTCAACGCAAGACGGCAATTGGTTGCTGTACGGCATCAGGTCGGCGCACAGCACACACTTACCGACAGTCCCGATTTGGTTTGCTGGGAACTGTGGCGTGTTCGGCGACGGTGCCGGCATCCGGTTCGTCGGTGCGGGCTCGTTCCAGTTGAAGTAACGGGCTTCGTATGGGCAAGCAGCCATACAGGCTCGCGAGCCGAGGCACTTGTCTTGGTCGACGAGGATGACTCCTTGGTCGGTCTTGATCGTCGCACTGACGGGGCAGACGTCAAGACACGGCGGGTTCTGGCACATCTGGCACATCACCGGCATGAAGAACTCCTTGCCGCTTTCGTCGTGCCACGACAAGGTCCGCATCCAGGTCTGCTCGGGGGGCAGCCCGTGGCGTTTCTGGCAGGCAGAGACGCACTTGCGCTCTCCTTTGCAGGCCCTCAGATCGACGACCCTGCACCATTGATGCTCTTGGCCACTGGCACCCTCGACTGTCGCAGCCTGGGCTTCGTCCCGATAGGCGATCAATCCCAGAGCGCCCCCAGCAGCGGCGATACCAGCGATGCCCATGCCTCGGAGCAGGTTGCGCCGGGACATGTCCAATTCCTCCCCGGCCGGGGTGAGCCCGAGATCAACCGGGGTGGGTCCGCGATCAACCGGGGTGAGTCCGAGATCAACACGTCGAGCAGGTCGCTTGTCGCTCCTGTCGCGACCGATCATCGTTTCCTCCACGTTGTCAGATACTTCGGGCGCTCTGTAAGCGTGTTTCCGGCGAGCGCTCAAGAAGCGGTGTGTGAGGTCCTGCCACGTCCCAGTGTCGTTCGCCGCCTGTTGATGACACATCGGTGTATCCCGCTGGTGCGATAGGTGTTATTACCTACTCACCCCAATCCAGCGACTGAACCCGATCCAGCCGCCGGGCGTGTCTACGGCGTAGGCTTTGTGCGATTGGGACCCGTGCCCACTACGGCGGGCAAGTGGAAGCAGCCCGCTGAAGAGGGGAGCACATGGCTCACTCCGGAGAACCAGACAGCAGCATCCGTGTACTCATTGTCGATGACCACCCCCTCTTCCGGGCGGGCATCCGTGAACGGCTTGAGGTGGGCGATGACCCCATCGTGGTGGTGGGCGAGGCTGACGACGGACTTAAGGCCCACGACCTGGTCGGGAGTTTGCGGCCACATGTCGTGCTCATTGACATCTCCATGCCTGGAATGAACGGCATCGACGCCACCCGGATTATCCATGCGGATTTCCCCGACGTAAGCATCATCATTCTGTCCGTCCATGACGATGATCAATATGTGCACGCGGCTCTGGATGCCGGGGCCAGCGGCTACCTCCTCAAGACAATTGAGGCCTCCGATCTGAGGGGATTCATCGTCGGGGTGGCCCGAGGCGAGCCCGCCTTGTCGCCATCCATCGCACGCAAGGTGCTCACACTCTTGTCAGGGACACCCACCGACACGAACAGACTTAGCGAGCGCGAGCGGCAAGTTCTAGAGCTCGCCGCCCATGGCGCGGCCAACAAGACAATCGCCAAAGAACTGTCCATGAGTACCCGAACCGTTGAGGCCCACATGCGCAATATCTTCGAAAAGCTGGGAGTGTCCTCACGCACGGAAGCGGTCACCCAAGCTGTCCGCCATCAGTGGATTGAACTCGCTGATGTCGACTGAGACGGCGACTACGACGACAACTTCCAAGCCCTCGACAAGGGGATCCTCCCGATCATTCAGGTCTGGAATCTGGCTGAACCTCGCGAACATTCCAGTGCGCGACTACCGGTTCTGGATAATTCAGTTGTTGATCTTTCTCATCAATATCGCCCACCTGCTTCTGGAAGAAACCCACGTGCTCGGGGGCGAATGGGAGCTATATCTATTGTCGATATCGGCGCTCTTGATACCCGTCGTGTATTCCGCGCTAATTTTCGGCCTCGGAGGTGCGATTCCCACAGCACTGTGGGCTCTGGTGCTCTCACTCCCTGAGATCAGTTCCCACAGCTGGACGACAAGGATTGGAATTCTGATCCAGTTCGGGATTGTCATCGCGATCGGCATCATTGTGGGTATCCGAGTTGATCGAGAGGCGGCGGCAACTCGCGCTGCCGACCAGGCTAACTTGCGCCTGTCTCGATTGAACGCGACCGCCGTCGCCGTTGCCGATTCCCTGGACTTGGAACGTGTTCTGCGGGGCACGCTACGCGCCACGCTCGATAGCCGAAAGCGCCAAGTCGCCTGGATTCGAACACTCGCTAGACCCCACACTTCGGGGCTGACGATCATCGATGCCAGCCTGGTCGAGCCGCCCGTGCAACTCGATCAAGTCCAGGAGGGTCTCACCCTCGCTGCCTGTCTTACCGGGTTTGAACAGCGCGACGAGCCCGAGGGAACCGACGCCCACACGGTCGTGGTCGCACTGAAATCAGGGAAGCGAACATTCGGGGCCATTGGCATCACGCAGACGGAAGACGTCATCTTGCGTGACGAGTGCAACGTGCTCGCCGCTGTTGCGAACCAACTGAGCGTAGCTCTCAACAACATTTTTGACCACGCAAGTACGCGCGAGGCACTGTCGGACCTAGCCGAAGCCAAGCAGAATCTGGAGACATACATTGAGCTAGCAACGGAAGCCCAGGAGGCAGAACGGAAGCGTCTTTCGCGCGAACTCCATGACGACGTCCTGCAATCCCTGGCCGTTGCCAAAGCGCAGATTGACGCGGTAAGCACCAGTGGCGCTTCTGAAATTACGCGAGGGCGCTTGCTTGGGGTACAAGAGATCCTGGCCACGACAATAGGCAGTGTCCGGCGTTACTGCAAAGATCTGCGTCCGTCCCTTCTGGACGATCTGGGTCTGATCGACGCCATTAGTTGGCTCGTGTCTGAACTGAGGGCGAGAACAGCCATTTCGGTCGACATGGTTGTTGTCGGGCCCCGTAAGCGGCTGTGCGAACGCGATGAACTCCTAATCTTCAGGGTGGTGCAAGAAGCACTCCGCAACGTGGAACGGCACTCGGAAGCCACAAGTGTGAGAGTCGGACTGGATTTCTGCAGCGACACACTCACGGTTGTAGTTGAGGACAACGGGAAGGGAATGGGTGCCAATAGCGAGAGCGCGAAACGATCTTGGGAAGCGGGGCTGGGGCTACGCGGCATGGACGAGAGAACGAAACTGCTGAAGGGATTGCTCGTCACTAAGAGCGGACCGGGCGCGGGCACGAAGATTGTTCTGAGTGTCAGCCTTCCCCAAGACGATTAATGGCGGCAGACAGGGCTGCCTTTCGGCTACCCAGCCGCAAGCACACAACCTGACATCCACAGTCAGCCCCAAGACCATCGTCAACAGCCAGGATGGCCCGTCAGCCATGGATCGTTTCCACTCCCACTTTGAAAATCCGCTGACACACCGCCGAGCCACACCGGGCCAGGGCGCTGGACCGGTAGCAGTGCGATCCCTGCACCGTGGATGTGGTCGAAGTCCCATCGAAGCTGACCGAGCGTTGCGTCCACAGATCGCGCAGCAGGCAAGCCTGGTCTTCCAGTCGTTTGCCTCGCACGGTGAAGCGCCTCTCACGGTGAAACCCTGTCCGAGGCTCTCGTGTTCGGCATGGTTCCAGCAGTTGCCGACCGCGAGGCGCAGCCGGCCTTTGCTGAGCAGGTCCACGTCGGCGGCTTGTTTGGCGACCAATGCGGACTGAAATTGCGGCTGGAATGGGTTGAGTAGGTAGTAACACCTATCGAATTTGCGGGATACACCGATGTCTCATCTGCGTGCACGAACGACACTGAGACGTGTCGGAATCTCGAACTACGTTTCCTTAGCGCTCGCCGGAAACATGTTTGCAGAGCGTCCGGACTGTTTGACAACTTGGAGGAAACGATGACCAGTCTGTCCGACACCGGCAAGCGCCACGGCCCCTGTCGTTCTCGGACTCACCCCGGCCGGTGACTAAGACACCGGCGAGGAAAACGCTGAGGGCGCTTCCGAATTTGACTTCACCAACCTCGGCAAAATGTTGGTAGGCGTTACCTACTGACCGACTCAAGGAGAGCAATGCGAAACTCAAGACTAGTGTCCGGACTTGTAGCGGCTAGCGCCATGGTGGCTCTTGTCGGGTGCAGCAGTGGCACTTCAACATCGTCATCGACGTCAGCGACCGCAAGCGACACGTCCAGCCCTTCACCAACGGGCACCGCGCCGGAGGATCTGCGCACTTCGGCCGCAGCGGTCGCTACTGGTATGAACGCAATCAACGCGCTCGCCGCACAGATTGCCGCAGCGCCAGCAGCGCAGGGCAAGACGCTTTCCGAGGGCATTGAACCGTTGTGGATGCCGATCGAAGGCACCGTGCAGGCCAACAGCCAGGCGACCTACGATGCGTACGAGGGCGCGTTCACGCTGCTGGAGTCAGGCGATGTGACGAAGGCCCAGGTGGGCGCGAAGGCAGTAAACGTCGCGACCAAGGCTTACCTCCTGAAGTTCCCCGGATAACCC
>Ga0315290_10004394_pt1 | contig 10162 bp, 9 predicted proteins | sample YL17G12_0_MG_FD_203627 | JGI IMG/M metagenome (GOLD analysis project Ga0315290, IMG submission 203627) | Sediment microbial communities from Yellowstone Lake, YNP, Wyoming, USA - YL17G12_0 | ecosystem: Environmental > Aquatic > Freshwater > Lake > Sediment | place: USA: Wyoming | collected...
GCTGGACTTGCGCCCGCAATCAAAAAACGTGGATAGGGTCCCGGATGCCATCGTGGATAATATTGCCGGCCGGTTGGCGCGGCTGGTCGAACGAAATATCAGGAGCGGGGCAACTTAATTCCCTAAATCAATATTTCGTCCTTGCGAAATTTCACCGATAGATGTTTTCTGCATAGTGCCCCTGCAACCGTGATTAACTCTCCGAAGCGCAGAGGGGCTTCTTCATCTTAGCGATCTACATCCCTTCGGTGAGGTTTGAAATCATTTAAGCCTCACCCTGTCGCGACTCTTGACACACATGCACGTTAATAGTGTATAATAAACAAATATCCTACTATATCAATAGACTTTATAGAATAGTAAGTATAACCTATGCGTCTTTCCAAACGTGGTGAATACGGTTTACGTGCAATGATTTTCCTGGCGGAGACCACCAACCTGGATAATCCAAATCCGATCCTGCAGATCAAAGATATCTCCAGGCGCGCAAATATTCCGCTCAAGTTCCTCGAACAGATTTTGCTCACACTAAAGAATGCCGGCCTTCTGCAAAGCAAAATGGGATTTGGCGGAGGCTATTACCTGGCTAAATCTCCGTCCGAAATCAGTCTGGGTTATATTGAGCGTGTGCTGGATGGTCCCTTGGCTCCCATTCGTTGTGTCAGCCAGATGGCATACGAATCCTGTGATTGCCCGGATGAACAAACCTGTGGCCTGCGGATGGTGATGGGAGACGTCCGAAATGCGATCGCAGGGATCCTGGACAATACCACCCTGGGCGACGTTTCCAATCGGATCACGGCAGTTCGAGAACATCGGGATAAATCCGGCTAGAAATAACTGCTGTCTGATTTCGATTGCATAAAACCAAGCAAAGTCTTCTAATATTGTTGACTTTATACCTTATCAGGAGGTAGATCCCATATGATGCAACAAGTATATCGTTCCTACCTGGCCATTCTTTTGGTAACTCTTTCGGTGAGTGCTTGCAGGACAAAACCACAGGCCAGCGAGGCTGGCGGACTGAATGGCACAATTACTGTTTCGGGGGCATTCGCCCTCTACCCGATGATGACGATCTGGGCCGAAGAGTTCCAGAAAGCCAACCCGGGTGTCCAGTTCGATATTTCAGCTGGCGGCGCAGGCAAGGGTATGACTGACACTCTCTCCGGAGCTGTGGATATCGGCATGGTCTCGCGCGCTGTGAAGACCGAGGAAGAAGCCCAGGGGGCTTTTGCTGTCGGAGTTGTTAAGGATGCAGTCTTTCCGGTTGCCAATTCGAATAACCCGGTTATTGCCGATATCATGGCAATAGGGATGAAGCAGGAAACGTTGCGAAAGATATTTATCACTGGCGAGGTCAAGACTTGGGGCGAAGTGGTTGGAAAACTGGAAATCACAGAACTGATCCATGTATATACCCGCTCCGACTCCGCTGGCGCGGCTGATGTTTGGGCACAGTATTTGGGGGGTACGGGACAGGCTGATCTGCAGGGCATTGGCGTGAATGGAGACCCTGGACTGCTGGATGCAGTGATAAACGACCCGCTTGGAATCGGGTACAATAACCTTGGTTACGTTTTTGATCAGACGACTGGCGGATTGCCTAGTGGAGCAATGGTGGCCCCACTTGATATTAACGGGAATGGCATGGCTGACCCGGATGAGGTTCTGACCACCCTGGCCGGTGCGACTGACTCCGTTGCCAGCGGCAGGTACCCATCCCCTCCGGCGCGCGTTCTCAATCTCGTAACGAAAGGGAAACCCTCGGGGCTGGTCCAGGGCTTAATTCTTTGGATCTTGACAGACGGGCAGAGGTTTGTCCCCGAATCCGGCTATATCGAACTCCCGCCGGATCTGATTGCCGAAGCGCTCGCCAAGGTAAAATGATCCAGTCCAAATCTTTATCCGCAAGGGAAAGCCAGTCTGAACGGCTTTCCCTTGCTGTACGCCTCCGAAGTGATAAATTTGCCCGATGGGTATTTATTATTCTTTCTATCATCCCGGTCGTCCTGGCGCTGCTCATATTCGGCATGTTAGTATTCAAATCCTTGCCGATCATGAAAGTAAACTCCATCTGGCAGCTGCTCACCGGTCAGGTCTGGAAACCGGAGGAAGGGCTGTTTGGGTTCTGGCCTTTTATCACCGGGACCATCTGGGTGACCCTGACGGCTCTATTGATTGCCGTACCACCCAGCCTGCTCACGGCCATATACCTGTCAGAATATGCCGGTCGCAGTTTACGGACTGGTATGAAACCGCTGCTTGATCTGCTGGCTGCCATTCCGTCGGTCGTCTATGGTGTGTGGGGAACGCTTGCCATTGTACCGTTTATCCAAAACAAACTTGGACCTTTCGTACGGCAGCATCTTCCCAATATCCCCATTCTCAACAGTGACAACCCGACCGGTTTCGGCATCCTGGCCGGAGCAATCGTACTCGCAATCATGATCACACCTTTCATCATAGCAATTCTTTTCGAGATCATGAACAATCTTCCCAAAGGCCTGAAGGATGCCTCTCTGGCACTTGGAACAACAAAACTACAGACGATCCGCTGGGTGGTTTTCCCCCAGGCTCTGCCAGGGATTATCGCCGCGATCGGCCTGGGTGCCTCCCGCGCTCTCGGAGAGACGATGGCTGTCCTGATGGTGGTCGGAAATGTAGCCCGGGTCCCCCATTCCCTCCTGGATGCAGCCTACCCACTCCCGGCCCTGATCGCCAACAACTATGGAGAAATGATGTCCATTCCGCTATATGATGCAGCGCTGATGACCGCCGCATTGATTCTGCTCGTGATCATCCTGCTATTTAATGTTACTTCCACGATGGCTCTCCAGAGTGTATTGGGAAAGAAGGGCGCATGAAGAAGCGATGGGCGAAACGCCATATTGCCGAGGCAATATTCAGGTTGATAGCGCACGTCTCCTTTGTCCTCGTCGCTGGAAGCCTTGCGGTTATTCTATGGACGATTATCAGCAAAGGATTCCCAGCTATTAATTGGACAATGCTGACCCAGGCGCCAAAGGGCGGTTATTACCTCGGCAAGGAGGGGGGTATATTGAATGCCATCCTTGGCTCCCTTTACATGGCAGCAGGAGGTACACTGCTAGCATTCATCATTGGTCTTCCCATCGCTCTGTACCTGGAAACCTATCTGCGCAATTCACCATGGGCACGATATGTGCGCCTGACGCTGGATGTTCTATGGGGCATCCCCTCCATTGTTTACGGCGCTTTTGGATTTATTTTTATGCTCGCAATTGGGATGCGCGCCTCCTTATTGGGGGGGATCATAGCATTGACGCTGCTCGAACTGCCCATCCTGACCCGTGCAATGGACGAGGTCATTCGGATGCTCCCTCGAGACCTGGAGCAGGCTGCCCTCGCGCTTGGTTCCACCCGCCTTGAAGTGGCATTGCGTGTGGTCACGCGTCAAATGCTGCCTGGGATCGTGACAGCCATCCTGCTCGCCTTTGGGAGAGGCATCGGCGATGCGGCTTCGGTACTTTTTACGGCAGGGTATACTGACAGAATTCCGACCTCCTTGTTCAGACCGGCAGCTTCGCTCCCGCTGGCGATCTACTTCCAGTTGAGTATGCCTTACCCGGAAGTCCAACAACGTGCCTATGCAGCCGCCCTGATCCTGACGGTCATTGTACTTATCACCAGCCTCGGCTCCCGCTGGATCTCAAGCCGGCTGAGCAAAAACGTAATCCAATAGCTGTTACCCTGTTCTTTTTTGCGAAAGACGATTTATGGATGCTCACATAAAAATAGTCGATTTCCATGTGCGTTATGGGGAACATACAGTCCTGGAGAAGATAAACCTGGAGATCCCGAAACATCAGATCACCGTCATCATGGGACCATCCGGATGCGGAAAGACCACTCTGCTCAAAGGCATGAACCGTTTCCTGGAATTGGTGGAAGATGCGCACGTAAAAGGGCAGGTATTGATCGACGGGGAAGATATTTACGACCCGGTCATGGATGTGACGGAAATTCGGAAGAAGATTGGCCTGTTGGCCCAGCATCCCTATCCGCTGCCGATGCCCATCTATGACAATGTGGCTTACGGTTTGCGGATCCACCAGATGTGCAAGAATGGCAAAGAGATGGACGAGCAAGTTCGTCATTTCCTCCAGGAAGCCGGCTTATGGGAGGAGGTCAAAGACCGCTTGCACAAACCAGCTTCTGGCCTGTCCATCGGGCAGCAGCAACGTCTCTGCCTGGCGCGCGGTCTGGCGATCAAACCGGAAATCCTGCTGGGGGATGAACCGACTTCCGCCCTCGACCCGATCTCTGCACAACACATTGAAAAGCGCCTGCTTTCCCTCAAAGCGGAGTACACAATTGTTCTCGTCACGCATATTCTGCGCCAGGCCAAACGGTTGGCCGACCATGTCGTCTTCATGTATCTCGGGGAGATGGTAGAATGTGGTCCGGCGCGTGAAGTGTTCGAGAATCCCCGTCAGGAACGGACACGTGCTTACCTTGCTGGACAATTTTGACGTCCGGGAAAGGAGTAAAACCCATTCGCAAGAACAAGGCTGACGGCCATCCGTCAAAAAACGAAAAGCTGCAGTCAAGAACCTCAGAACGGAGAAATCCCGGGTTTCTGGAAGATTGGCAGCCACTTCAGGCAGGGAAGGGGTTTTGTGTCTGGTTTACGGGGCTGAGCGGGTCCGGAAAATCCACGACCGCCGAAGCGCTCCTCCCCATGCTGCTCGAGCGCGGTCGGAAGGTGACTTTTCTGGATGGTGATATCGTCCGTACGCATCTTTCCAAAGGCTTGGGTTTTTCGCGAGAAGACCGCGATACGAACATTCTCCGCATCGGATTTGTTGCTTCAGAAATTGTCCGACATGGAGGGGCGGTGATCACTGCAGCGATCAGCCCTTTCCGGGCAACGCGCTACGAAGTTCGAAAAATGGTGGGTAATGATCACTTTATCGAAGTGTACATTAATACACCGATCAGCATATGCGAACAGCGTGATGTCAAAGGACTATACGCCCGGGCGCGCCGCGGTGAAATCGCCGGTTTTACCGGTATCGATGACCCTTATGAATCTCCTTTGAACCCGGAGATTATTCTGGACACGGTGTGTAATGAGGTCGAGCGGAATGCTCAAAAAATTATCGCTTATTTGGAAGAAATTGGTTTTTTGTAGAATGATTAGAGGGGAAATCCCACAACTTTGCGCGTTCCTCACAGCGGTTATTTTCGGTAGTAAAATGATTATCAAGAGAGGTAATTAGACTTTGGCAAGCACTTCCAGAATAAACAGCAAGCTATTCATATGGTACGCAGGCGTTTCACTGGCAGAAGGTCTGCTGGTCATGTTTTGGATCGCAAGTATTCCCGCAGATCCAAAAAATGCACTGGTTGCTGGACTTTCGCTAAGGCGTTTGTTGCTGCTAGGCAGTACAGGTTTTGGACTATTGGCCATAGCTTACCTGCTAATTGCATCCATGCGCAATCAGCGGGTAGAACAACTGATTTCCGGTTGGATGGAAAAAAAGGCATTTGGACGACTGAGCAGCCTTATCGGGATGGCATTGGCACTCATAATCCTGATACCATTGGCTGATCGGGGAAAATGGTTTGCATTGTATGAACGGATCCTGCCGCTGATGTCCTGGATCTGTCTGCTGGCATTGCAATGGTCCGCTCTGGTACTGGCTGCAGGTGGAAGATTTGCAGCGAGAGTAAAGGATTGGGTGCTCAACAGGGTCGAAAAGTCACGCTGGGTCATTCTAATCTGCATGGTATTCCTGATAGCCAGTTATTTCCTGTCCACATTGCTTTATCCCATTGGTATAAAGGAGGTCTACTGGTGGGAAACCGGAGTGCCAATTTTGGGCTGGCAGATAATTCTTAGCGTGGTCATAGGTCTGACCTACTATAAAATTGATAATTGGATCAAAGGAAATTTGGGTAGGAAAACCGACATCACCATTTTCATGCTGATATTCATTTCATGCGGTCTTTTATGGGGCTTCAGCCGGCTTAATCCAAGTTGGTTCAACCCATGGCCCGTCCCACCCAATAATACTTATTATCCGTATAGTGATGCAGCAGTATTTGACCTGCAAGCCCAATCCACACTGGTGGGATTGGGCTTTAATGTTGGTTCACCGTTGGACCGCCCGTTCTATCCGATGTTCCTTGCGATTATCCACCTCATCAGCGGGCAAGATTATGCGAATAATATGATGTTACAGGCCTTCTTGTTCGGCCTCTTCCCGGCCATTGTTTATTTGATTTGCGTTGAATTGGGCTCACGGAGCTGGGGGCTGATGACAGCGTCGGCCATCAGCTTCTTGGGAGCCAATGCCATCCAGGCCAGCAACCTGCTTGATTCATCCAATCCAAAGCAGATATTGACCGAATTCCCGCTGGCGATCATGCTCAGCCTGGTACTCTACCTTTCCATAAGATGGATGAAACGCGGGGCGCACTCGGGCATTTATGCCTGCATCATAGGTGGAATGCTGGCAGCGGCAGCCTTTGTACGCTACAGTGCCGTGCCATTGCTTCCCATTTGGATGATCGTGGCAGTTATTAAACACCGACCGGCATATAAAAAAGGTCTGCTTGAGGCTGTCTTGATCGTCGTAGGTTTCCTGGTATTCACCGCACCCTGGTACACCCGTGATGTTCTGGCTGGAAGGTCATTTGGGATCCCATTTTCAGGTAAGGTCCTGTTCGTCATTCAAAGCCGCTACTTACCCATTGAAATCACTACACCTCCCAAAATCAAAACCACGCAAATGTCAGCTTCACCGGTAGCGGGAGATAGCGGCTCTGTCCAACCGACTGCAAGTGCGCCCAGTATTGATCAAACAGATATTGTTACGCAGGGAGAATACATCATTGCCCGTCAAAACAAACCTTTCTTGAACTGGTTCACGTCTCACCTGGTTCATAATCTGATGAGCTCGATCTTAATACTGCCAACCTCAGTGGAGACCGCTTCGCTAAAAACCAGCCTGGACCTCGGTGGAGAGGTCTGGCACCCGGGATGGAACGGGTCATTACCCCCATTCAGATTTATTATGCTTTTGTCGCAGTTTCTTATCCTATCGGCAGGATTCGGTGCTCTCGTTCGAAGGGATAAAACTAGCGCTGTAATCGTAATTCTATTATTTGGAGGTGTACAAACAGCCAATGCACTCGGACGGACCTCAGGAGGCCGGTACATTGTCCCGGTTGATTGGTTGGTACTGTTGGTCTATTTTGCAGGGCTTCTGTATCTAATGGGGAAGCTGGATCCCAATGAAAATATTGTGAGTGGAAATAAACCAGGAAGAATCGATGGTTGGAGACAGTTGGTGGTAACCTTCGCAGCCATTTTGTTTATCGGGGCACTGCCAGTGTTATACGAAAGATTATCCATTGCACTATTTTCACGCCAGGAGAATATTCTAACAGTGGAGCAACTTGCAGACCTTCCTGGGAGCAATATTTCTAATCAGGATTTAATCGAGATCGGTCAATTCATCGGCAAAAAGCCATCTAGATTAATTCAGGGGGTGACAATTTACCCGAAACGACAATATCTCAAGGATGCTAACAACATTCCCAAGACCTTGAGAAATATTGATCAGGACACATACTTGTTTTTCAATCTTATCAAACCAGGGGAATATTTAACTGCGTATTTTTCATATCAAGGTGAAATTGACATCCAGAACCTGGACCAGGTTTATCTGATCGGCTGTAGAAATGGAATGAGGATCATTGTTCGGGATATGGTCGTCATTCAACCTGATCAAACCAGGTTCCTACATTCAAATATCCGTATTGATTCGTGCAACAGGTAATTGGCTGGAGTTTCTGTGAATTTTGGGTGTTGCAAATTTATTGATTTTTTTTTAAAGCCAGGGTTTCAAAACACCTTAGTAGTATAATTCCGCCGACATATTATTGCCCTTACACCGGGATTGAACGATGAATAAACGCAAAAAGAATGAAATCGATGAAATTGTTGTGGAACCACAGCACGGCTGGTTCCAATTTCGGGTTAAGGAGCTGTGGGACTTTAGGGAGTTACTATACTTTTTTATCTGGCGCGACATTGCAGTGCGTTATAAGCAAACCGTATTAGGCGCCGCCTGGGCCATCATTCAGCCAGTGATGACGATGGTTATTTTCAGCATCATCTTTGGGAGATTAGCCAAATTACCCTCGGATGGTATTCCCTACCCGATCTTCTCCTATACGGCATTACTGCCCTGGGGGCTCTTCTCGACCGGGCTGGGTGCTGCAACCGGTAGTTTGATCGGTAATCAGAACATGCTCACCAAGACGTACTTCCCCCGCCTGATACTGCCAATATCAGGTGTTCTGAGCGGGTTGGTGGATTTTGGGCTCTCCTTCCTGGTCTTACTGGGAATGATGCTTTTCTACCATATTCCTTTCACCTGGCGGATCCTTGCATTGCCGGTATTCATTTTGCTTGCACTTATAACAGCCATGGCAGCCGGGATGTGGCTGGCGGTATTTAATGTGCGCTTCCGTGATGTTAAGTTTCTAACGCCATTCCTGATGCAATTTTGGCAATATGCCACACCCATTGCATATTCCATTTCATTGATCCCTGAGAAATGGCGGACGATCTATGGATTGAATCCCATGACCGGTGTCATCGGTGGGTTTCGCTGGGCCATGCTTGGGCAATCATTTAGTCTGGGGCCGATCGTGATCGTTTCCATTGTTGTCGTAATTATATTATTCTTGAGCGGGCTTGTATTTTTCCAGCGCAATGAAAAAACCTTCGCGGACTTGGTATAACCATGAGCGGATACGTCATTCGGGTTGAAAACATCAGCAAGAAATACAGGATTCGCACCACCAAGATAAAGAAAACGCGTTATTTAAGGGATTTTATCCAGGAATATTTTTCTAAACGTATTCATACTCTGGGTGGAAAAGTGGGATTAACCCCCAAAAAAACTGAGAACATTTCTTCCACTCGGATCTTTTGGGCATTACAAGACATTACCTTTGATGTTCATGTTGGCGAATCGATTGGGATTATCGGCAGGAATGGGGCCGGGAAGAGCACTTTATTGAAAATCATATCGCGTATCACCTCACCATCGTCCGGGAAGATTCGATTGCGGGGACGGGTGGGGTCCTTATTAGAGGTAGGAACCGGGTTCCATCCAGACCTGACAGGGCGCGAGAATGTCTATCTGAACGGCGCGATCCTGGGGATGCGGCGCCAGGAGATCAGTAAAAAGTTTGATGAAATTGTAGCCTTCTCAGAAGTTGAAGAGTTCGTGGATACCCAGGTCAAATACTACTCCAGCGGTATGAAAATGCGTCTGGCATTTTCAGTGGCTGCCCATCTTGATCCGGAGATCATGCTGGTGGATGAGGTATTGGCAGTGGGCGATATTGCCTTTCAGCGCAAAAGCCTGAATAAAATGAGCAATGTGATCAGCGGTGGAAGAACCGTGCTGTTTGTTAGCCATAATATCGCAGCGGTGCGCGCCCTCTGCCAGAAGGCCATTTACCTTGAGAAGGGCAGGATCCATTCCATCGGAAAGGTTGATGAGGTGGCAAAGGCTTATCTCAATTCAAAAGAGAAGCAAACGTCCGAACACAAAATCTCGGAATTTAACCCTAAAAAAACCGCCCAAATCCTATCCGCGATCGTATTGGATCAGACCCGCCAGCCTTCATTCTCCATGCCGCATGACCAGCCATTTTATATCCGGGTGAAAATGGTCGTTCACAGACCTATTTCGCAAGCCTATGTGAGCCTGAAGATCTTCAACCAGGAACTGGAAACCATCTTGGTGACACACGATTTTGAAAAAAATGAGAGCAACCTTTTGACCCGCAAACCGGGCTATTACACAGTTGACATTCAAGTCCCCGCGCCACTCTTACCGCCGGGTCAGTATCTGCTCGGGTTTGCAATTACCCGGATGAAACAAAAGGGGGAATCCTGGCTCCAGAAAGTGGACCATACCGCGCCTTTTGAGATCTATGACAATGGGAGTTCATTGGCGAGATCCAATGTTTCCTGGAATGGCTTTACGCACGTCCCAATAACCTGGGAATATGAAAATATAATTGGAGAAAACAATCAATTAATGAAAGGGGAATTGAGATAATGAATTTCGATCAACTTCCCAATTTT
>Ga0315290_10004396_pt1 | contig 10161 bp, 10 predicted proteins | sample YL17G12_0_MG_FD_203627 | JGI IMG/M metagenome (GOLD analysis project Ga0315290, IMG submission 203627) | Sediment microbial communities from Yellowstone Lake, YNP, Wyoming, USA - YL17G12_0 | ecosystem: Environmental > Aquatic > Freshwater > Lake > Sediment | place: USA: Wyoming | collected...
GGCCGCCAGCTCCCGCTGCGTCTCCCGATGATCGGCGAGATCCTTTTCGATCCGGAACAGCCGCTCTTTCGAGGCCGCGTCGGTTTCTTTTTTCAGTGCCTGCTGCTCGATCTCCAGCTGCATGATGCGGCGGTCGATCTCGTCGAGCTCCGCCGGTTTGGACTCCTTCTCGGTGCGCAGCCGGGCCGCGGTCTCGTCCATCAGGTCGATTGCCTTGTCGGGAAGGAACCTGTCGGAGATGTAGCGGTGCGACAGCACGGCGGCGGCCACGAGCGCCGAGTCCTTGATCCGCACGCCGTGGTGCGCCTCGTAGCGGTCCTTCAGGCCGCGCAGGATCGAAATCGTATCCTCGACCGTTGGCTGGTCCACCACCACGGGCTGGAACCGCCGCTCCAGCGCGGCGTCCTTTTCGACGTGCTTGCGATACTCGTCGAGGGTCGTCGCGCCGATGCAGTGCAGTTCGCCGCGGGCGAGCATCGGCTTGAGCAGGTTTCCGGCGTCCATGGCGCCCTCGGCCTTGCCGGCTCCGACGACGGTGTGCATCTCATCGATGAAGAGGACGATTTGTCCCTGGGAGTCCTGGACCTCCTTGAGAACCGCCTTCAGCCGTTCCTCGAATTCGCCGCGATACTTGGCTCCCGCTATGAGGGCGCCCATGTCGAGCGCCACGAGCCGCCTGTTCTTCAGCCCTTCGGGCACGTCGCCCCGGACGATCCGCTGCGCGAGCCCCTCGACGATCGCGGTTTTACCGACGCCCGGCTCGCCGATGAGCACCGGGTTGTTCTTGGTGCGCCGGGAGAGGATCTGGATCACCCGGCGGATCTCGTCGTCGCGGCCGATCACGGGGTCGAGCTTTCCCTGGCGGGCCAACTCGGTGAAGTCGCGCCCGTAGCGCTCCAGCGCCTCGTAGGTCGCCTCGGGGTTGGGGCTCGTGACGCGCTGCCCGCCGCGAATCGCCGCGACGGCGGAAAGGAGTTTCGCGGAATCGAGTCCAGCGGAGCGAAAGATGTCCGCGACGGCGCCGCCGGCCGACTCCGCCAGGGCCAGCAGCAGGTGCTCGACGGAGACGTATTCGTCCTTGAGCCGCCCGGCTTCGGTCTCGGCCGCGTTGAGAACGGCGTCGAGGCGGGGCGTGACGTGGATCTGTCCGGGCTGGTAGCCGGGACCCGAGACTTTCGGCAGCCGGGAGAGGGTCTGCTCCAGGGGTCCGACGAGCGTCAGGGCAGGCACCCCCGCCTTTTCAAGGATGCGGGGCGCAATGCCGCCCTCCTGGGTCAGCAAGGCGAGCAGCAGGTGCTCTGCGTCAATCTGCTGGTGGCCGAACCGCGAGGCGATCGACTGGGATTGCCGTACGGCTTCCTGGGCCTTTTCCGTCAGCCGGTTGAGATCCATGCGACACACTCCTTGCGCGCGGGAGTCTGCAACGCTTCCTGCGACGCTGCTCATTTAAGACGCCGGGCGCGTTCCCGCAAGTTCGGCGTATAGTGACGTGGTCGCATGTTCGGAACATCAGCGGCGGGTATCGCCCGTCCGTCGGGATTTAACCGTCCGAGATCCCCCGGTAGAGACGAAGGGAGAGGGAATGCCGAGCTCATTCGACGCGCTCGTCGCCATGGCCCATGTCGCAAGCATCCCGCGATCGCTTGGCTTCTATCAGAAGCTCGGATTCGACGTAGACAACACCTTCACGCCGCCCGGCGAGCCGGAGCCGACCTGGGCCTACATGGAATGCGGCGGAGCCGGGCTGATGATAGCAAAGGCGGCGGAGCCGGTCGTCGCCTCCCAGCAGGCGGTGCTCTTCTATCTTTACTGCGAGGATGTGGCGGTGATGAAGAAGGCCCTGGAGAAGGCCGGCGTGGCGTGCGGAGCGATCCAGCGTCCGTTCTCCGCTCCGAAAGGGGAGTTCCGGGTCGAGGACCCGGACGGCTACACCCTGATGATCACTCACAGCTGAGCCGGCATTCGAGCGGACCGCCCTCGCGCCTTGACAGCCGTCCGGGGCGGGGAAAGTCTCGCCGGCCCCTGAGGCCGAGAAGAGACGATCATGGCAACACTGAGACCGTTCGCCGCACTTCGGCCGACCCGGGAGAGGGCCGCTGCGGTTTCGTCCGTGCCCTACGATGTCGTCACGGTCCCCGAGGCGCGGGCGCTGGCGGCGGGCAATCCGTGGAGCTTCCTGCACGTCTCACGGGCAGAGATCGACCTGCCGGACGCGACCGACCCCTACGCCGATCTCGTCTACGAAAAGGCAAAGACGAATTTCGAACGACTGCGTTGCGAAGCTCCTTTCGTGCAAGAGGAAGCGCCCTCGACCTATCTCTACCGGCTCCGGAGGAACGATCACGCGCAGACAGGGGTCGCCGCGACCTGGTCACTGGACGAATATCAATCCGGTGGGATCCTCCGGCACGAGACAACCCGCCGCGACAAGGAAAACGATCGCACGCGCCACATGGTGGCTCTGCGCGCACAGACGGGAACGGTGTTTCTGACCTACAGGCCCCGGCAGGAAGTGGATGAAATCGTCGAGCGGGAGACTGCCGCGGAGCCCCTTTACGACTTCACCTCGACCGATGGAATCACCCACACGCTCTGGCGGGTCTCAGCGGCGAACAGCGCCCGGCTCGTGAAGGAATTCCAGGACATTCCCGCTCTGTACATAGCCGATGGGCATCACCGTGTGGCCAGCGCCGCCCGCGCGCGGGAAGAACTGAGACGAGCTGACGCGCGGTCGCGCGGTGAGGCAAACCACGATTTCTTCATCGCGGTGGCATTTCCGTCCGACCAGGTCCGGATCCTTCCCTACAACCGCGTCGTCAAGGATCTCGGCGGCCGGACGCCGGAACAGTTCCTCGAGGCCGTGCGAAGTGTCCTTCCTGTGACCGAAGGGGCTTCCCCCGCGCCACGGAACCCCGGCGATGTTTCGATGTGCCTGGCCGGCCGCTGGTACGGCCTCCGGCTCGACGGGCAAGCCGGCTCACCCGGGCGAACCGGAAGCGCCGATCGCGCGGCTGCGCTGGACGTCGCACGGTTGCAGGCGCGTCTCCTCGAGCCGATTCTGGGCATCGGGGATGTCCGCACCGACAAGCGAATTGACTTCGTAGGAGGAATCCGGGGCACCGACGCGCTGGACCGGCTGGTGGCGACGGGCGGGGCGGCCGTCGCGTTTTCGATGCATCCCGTGTCGCTGGAAGATCTGATGGCCGTCTCCGACGCGGGCGGGATCATGCCCCCGAAGTCCACCTGGTTCGAGCCGAAGCTGAGGGATGGGCTCCTCATCCATACCATCGGAGAGGGCTTATGACCGAACGAATCTTTAATTTCTCGGCCGGCCCGGCGGTTCTGCCCGAGCCGGTTCTCGAAGAAGCGAAACAGGACCTGGTTGCCCTGCCGGGCGTGGGGATGTCGGTGCTCGAGATCAGTCACCGCTCGCGCGCCTTCGACGCGATCATTCAGGGGTGCGAGGCGGACATCCGCGGCCTGGCGGCGATTCCCGACCGCTACCGCGTGCTGTTCCTCCAGGGCGGCGCGTCCCTGCAGTTCTCGATGGTTCCCATGAATCTCATGGCTCCAGGCGGAACGGCCGACTACATCGTCACCGGCTCGTGGGGCAAAAAGGCCGTCAAGGAAGCGCAAAAGGTCGGAGCGGTCCACATCGCGGCCTCGACGGAGGCAGACAACTTCAGCCGCGTGCCCGCGCAGGAGGAACTGAAGCTCGACCCGCAGGCATCCTACGTGCATTTCACGACGAACGAGACGATCGAAGGTGTCGAGTGGAAAACCTCTCCGAGCACGGGAGCGGTGCCTCTCGTGGCGGATGCCTCTTCGGATATCTTCTGCCGGCCCCTCGATGTGTCGCGGTACGCGCTCGTTTACGCGGGCGCACAGAAAAACCTCGCCCCGGCCGGGGTGACCCTCGTGATCGTTCGCGACGATCTTCTCGTCCGCAGCCCGAAGAGCCTGCCCTCGATGCTCGACTACAGCATCCACGCGAAGGAAAAATCGCTGTACAACACCCCGCCGGTTTTCGCGATTTACGTCATGTCCCTGACCTTGAAATGGCTCATTGGTCAGGGCGGTCTGGAGGCGATGGCCCGCCGCAACGAGGAGAAGGCCGCGCTGCTCTACGACGCGATCGACGCCTCCGGGGGCTGGTATCGCCCGCACGCGAAACCCGACTGCCGCTCGCTCATGAACGTGACCTTCCGGCTTCCGTCGGAGGATCTCGAAAAGACATTCGTCTCCGACGCGGCGGGGCAGGGCCTCGACGGGCTGAAGGGGCACCGTTCCGTCGGCGGCATCCGGGCCTCGATCTACAACGCGTTCCCGCGCAAGGGTGTCGAGGCGCTCGCCGGATTCATGAAGGAATTCCAGCGCCGCAACGGGTGAGGGGTCGATGAGTTCGACCATCAGGGACCTCCATGGTCCCATCACGCTCGGCTCCACCGGCCTGACGGTGAGTCGCATTGGCTTCGGCTCAAGCTATGGCGCTCCCGCGGCGGCGTACGAACGCGCCTTCCACGAACACGGGGTCAACGTCTTCTACTGGGGCTCGATCCGGCGCACAGGAATGGCCGAGGCCATCCGGCACCTTGCCGCCACGACGGGGCGGGACCGGCTCGTCGTCGCCCTCCAGTCCTACGACCGCACCGGAGTGTTGATGCCACTGTTCGTCAAGCGCGGCCTGAGGGCCCTCGGCCTGGATCGCGCCGAGCTGCTGATCCTCGGCTGGCACGGCGCCGTACCGTCAAGACGCGTTCTCGATGCTGCGCGCGGTCTCGTGGAGGCGGGCCGCATTCGCTACCTCGCGCTTTCAGGCCACCAGCGGAAAACGCACGGCGCGCTTGCGGCCGATCCCCGCCGGCCGGTGGATGTGCTGATGTTCCGCTACAACGCCGCGCACCGGGGCGCCGAGAAGGAAATCTTTCCATTCCTTCCCCCCGCCGGCGGCCCCGGAACGATCGCCTATACCGCGACCCGGTGGGGACAGCTCCTCGATCCGCGCCGGATGCCCCCCGGCGAAGAGCCGCTTTCAGCGTCGGATTGCTACCGGTTCGCGCTGTCGCGCCCGGAAGTGCACCTCTGCCTTGCCGGCCCCGCCGACGCTGCGCAAGCGGCCGAGGCCTGCCGCGCCCTCGATCTCGGCCCCATGAACCCCGACGAACTCGAACGCGCCCGTCGGATTGGCGAGTTCGTGTACCGGTCGGCCTGATCCGATCGCCAACGGCCCGCCGCACCCACTCAGTAGAAGCGCCTCGAGAAGCCGACTCCCAACCGGCGTGACTCGCCCGTCCCGGCAGGCTGACCCCCACGGACCAACTAGTCGCCGAGCGCAGTTGCCACGACGTTGTCGACCCGGTTGCGGTCAGCAGTGACCACAGAGGGATCGACGATGGCGATCAGATGCTTGCCGGCCAGTGAGCCGGAGTGTTCGAATTCGACTGCAATCTCCGTGGCAGAACCGGGCTTGAGGCTCTTGACGCCGGCGGTGACCGGCAAGAGTTCATCACCCAAGTCGACCAGTGTGTCGTCGGACAACCACAATGACATATCGGTCCTGGACGATTTGTCCAAGCCCGTGTTGCGCACAGTGAGCCTGCCGGTCACTGTGGAGCCCGTCACGACCACATTGGTCCACGCACCCGAAAGATCCGGCAGGGCGATGCGCACCCACTTGGCCTTGGCGTACTGGTCGTGGAGCAACGGCGAGGAATAGGTGCCATAAGCCACGCCGTCGGCGTCGAGGGCGATGCTGGGATAAAAGCCCGTGTTCTTTCCGTCCACGAGGAGCGCATTCCAGCCAACGCCATCACCAAACGCAAACACCAGGACATCGACGTAGCGGTTTCCGGATGTCAGATAGACCGGCACCAGGGATTGGGGCCGGCCCTGATCATCCATGGACATGGCGGTGTCGGCCTCGATGAAGGCCCGGACGTTCGGATCGGCCGGCTGGAAGTCGGCAACAACCTCGTTCGTCCAGTTGGCCCCATCAAAACTGAAATAGAAGAGCTGACTGCCTCCCCCGACCAGAACGCGCGGTTCGCCGGCTGGGGTCAGGACGATGGCCGTAGCCGCCGCAGTATCCGGAACCAGGGCCGTGGTTTCCCAGCTGCCAGACTTGTTGGTGGCATAGAAACACCCGGAATAGTTCACCGAGTACGAGACGTGCGCGTGCCCTTCGGCGTCCACCGCGAGGCCGGATGAGTACCAACTGCCCGGCAGGGCGTACTCTTCAATCTGCCAGTGGGCGCCGTCGAACCTCGCGTAGCCCAGGCCCCCGTAGAAGTTACTGAAGAGAACATGGGGATGGCCGAACGCGTCGAGTTGCAGATGCGTTCTCGATCCTGTCACGCCCAGATCCGTGAGGTGCCAACTGCTTCCGTCGAAGGAGGCGTACGCCAGCCCACTCGCCGTCTCATGCGTGATGTGAATGTGCCCCTGCGCGTCGATCGCGACCGAGTTTCCGCGGCCTCCCTCGGATGCTCCATCCACAAGTTCGCGCTGCCACTTCAGACCATCGAACCATGCGTGGTGGAGATGGGAATCCACCCCCTGGTACGCCACATGGGGAAACCCGGTCGAATCCAAGGCGATGGCCGAAACGCCCTGATAAACGGTGCCGAAATTCTTGGGTTTGACCTTGGCGACAGCGGAGCGCGCAAGTGCGAGAACGATCACTGCAGCAAGAAGACACCTCAGAAGGGTCTTCATGACCTGTCCTCCCTGGTCCATAGACACTACACCCACCAAGACCGCCGGACAAGTCTGCGCATGAGGGCGCCGAGGGACGGGACGGACAGCCCATCTCAGGCCTGAGGACATCCCCCGGGAGGCGCTGGAGGGCTGCCAGATCCGCTCAGATCCCCTGAGCACATGAGCCGCGCCGTGGAGACACTCAGGGCCGACCTGTAGATGGCGCTGCACAGGAAGACCGACGCTCCGCCCGACCAGGAGGCCGCGGGCGGGGCGCCGAACCCCGTAACTGACTGAATTTGGAACAGTTGGCGGAGAGGGAGGGATTCGAACCCTCGACACGAGTATTAGCCCGTGTAACTGCTTAGCAGGCAGCCCTGTTCGGCCACTCCAGCACCTCTCCGCGAGGTGGGCACTTGCCGAGGGAGGGAGGTTATCGCACCCGGAGGGTCGGAGCAACCGCCGGGCTGGGTGTTGCCGCATCGCAACGGTGAAGACCACAGGTTGCCGAGGCACATATCTCGCTGTGAAAGGATAATGCCCTCGACGAAGGGGTGGGCCACGCCGTCTGCGTGGCGACGCGGAATCTCCATCGGGTCGCCGCGGCGGCCGTCCCTGGCGCTGTCCCCGTGAGTTTGCCGCGGGGCGGCGCTGCTGAATGTGGGTCGGCCTCCGGCAGCCGAACGAGCGACCATCGCGCGTTCTGGCAGGAAAATGGAATACCTCTGCTGCTCGCTCGTTCTAGCTAGCGAGAGACGGACGGTCGGACGAGCAGATGATCGAGGACGATTCTGGAACAGGGAACACCGCGTGCGGAAGCCGTAAAGCCGATGCCTCAGAGCCTCGATAAGCTTCTAGGCCACAGCCGGACGGTTTTCCTGGTCTGCTTCGGCCTGACCCGCAACCGAGCCGACGCTGAGGATCTCGCCCAGGAAACCTACCTGCGCGCATGTCGCCAACTCGACCGGATTCCGGGCGGCGAAGCCTCTAAGGCCTGGCTCTTTCGCGTCGCTCGAAACGTCTGTCTGGACCATCTTCGCCGACGCCGGCTCGGCATCTTCAGTTACGGGAAGCTGGCCGATCAAGCGCTCGCCGCAAGCGATCCGCATGAAGATCTGGTTCGTCGTGAGCGGAACGCCGCGATCGCACGCGCGCTGGGGCGTCTGCCCCGGCGGCTACGCGAGGTGCTGGTGCTGCGGGAGTACGGTGAACTCTCCTATGAACAGATCGCACAAGCTCTCCGGATCGAACTCGGCACGGTGATGTCACGCCTTCATCGCGCGCGTCGGAAGTTGGCCGAGGCAGTGGTCAAGTCGGGGGAATTGCGATGAGTGGGAACAACGATCACCTTTCGGCGGAGTCGGCCAGGGAACTGCAGGAAATCATCGAGTGCGACAAGAGCGCCGCAATGTCCGAATTCGACGCCACGGTTTTCGAGCAACAGCTGCGGCGACGGATCACCGCGGATCGCCTCTCGCGCCATATCTTGCCGGGACGTCGTCTCCAGCACGTCTCGCGGGCGAGCGGGCTGGTTGCGGCGGCAATTGTCGTGGGCGTGATCGTTGTGGTCGCTCTCGTCGTTAGGGTCGACCCCTCCCGCGGGCGACGGACCGACCCGAAGCTGATTGCTCGCGTGCTCGCTGGATGCGAGTTCTTCGGCAGCATTCCCTTGGACCGACAACCCGGGAGCGTCGCGGGGGAGTCTCACCGGACGTCGGCGCACGATCTCGAGTGGTCGATCCAGGCGCTGCTCTACCGCGCACGCCGCAGCTCCGATGGCGATGCTCCCGACAAGGGGGGCCTCGCACGAGCGATTCTCGCGGCATTGGCGGGAGCCCCACCGGAGGCATCAGCGCCGTGGCCTCGAGTCGATCCCGATGCGCTGGCGCGGCGCATCGCCATTCTGAGCAAAAAGGGCGCTTTCTTGAGGGCGCTCGGCAATATGCAATGAAAGGAAGCATCTCACGATCGAGGAGGATATTCGCCATGTTCCTGAGACTCATTAAATCTGCCGTCGTGCCGGGCATCGCCGTCGCGGCGATCGCCACCAGCGTCGCCGCGGCCGATCCGGCCGGCTACGCCTTGCTCGACAAGTTCGTTGCTCAGTTCGAGCAAGCCGCCCGACAGGGGTCGAGTGTAACCGCGCTCGATCCGGCGCTCGGAGAAATGATCACGCTGGCGCGCAAGGCGCGCGATGAGCAGCGCATCGATGCGAAGTTCTTCGAGCGCTACGCGCGCGTGATCCGCGTCTTCAAGTTAGCGACGATCAAGGACCCGGACCAGATCCTGCGGCCGGTGGTCGAGCGGGAGATAGGCGAGTTCGTGCGCGATGTGTCGGGCGAGAAGAAGGGGGATATCGGCGAGTTCGCGGCCGCGATCGCCCATGAGATCGACAGCCTGCGTGCATCGCTGGGCAATCGCTGACCCTGCGGCCGCGTGCCTGTAGGCGCCCGAGCGAAAGCGCGGGCAGGCGACCGCGCTGGACGCGGCCCGTCCGTTGAGTCGAGCCGGTCCATCCCCCGATCCGGCAGGGAGTTGCGGCAGTGCTCGGTCCGCTGCCCGGATGTTCGTGCTCAGGCGTTTTCGGGCGCGCGTGTACAAGCAGGACAGACGGTCAAATTCACATGAAGCGCCCAACCCGCATGGACGGCGCGGTCTCCCGATCGGAAGCGCACTGTGAAAGGGTGGCGACACTCTACGGTGGGGGATGTGAAGCGTCAAGAAGAGGCAGGTTCCATTCGACCCGAGGGCGAGAGACTTTCGGGATCGTCAGACGAGCGACACGCCCCTGTTCCCACGCCGCTCGCCAGCCATCTCCCATGCCCGGCGCTGAAGGTCCGCCTCTTCGATGGATGTGAAGCGATAGACCCCATGCGGAAATATCATCGGGTACAGGCGTTCCGCGAAGGCCCATAGCCAAGCCACGCGGCGCAAGTGGTCAGGGTCGCCGGGTTCGCCCCACAACGCCTCCCGGGCTTCCTCGAAGGAGCGGAACTTCTGTACCGGCATCATTCCTCCGTGAGGTGGAACTTCCTCCGCAGGGCCTCAGCGTCCATTCGGTCGACCGGACGGAGAGTGTCTTTCTTCATCCGGTAGAGGGTGCGGGGTGTCGCCACGTGGACGCGCACTCCTTCGATATCCATGTCTGCAGCTTCGAGATCCTCGAAACCGAACGCCTCCCAGTCGGACCAGCGATCAATCACGAAGGATTCGTCGGGGGGCACGTAGCGGACCGTCGGGTAGGCACCGTCCAGGTCCTCGGCGCTGATCTCGTCGATACTTGGATCCTTGAAGACGCTTTTCAGGGCCGCCTTCAACCGATCGATGTTCTCAGTGTCGGACGGCAGGAAGAGATCGAGGTCCTGTGTTGTGCGACCGATACGATGGGACCGGGCCTTGTCACGGAGGCGGCAGGCGAGGGCCCTCCCTCCTGGTGTCCGTCAGGGTGTCCGTGCTGCTCGGAAA
>Ga0315290_10004397_pt1 | contig 10159 bp, 6 predicted proteins | sample YL17G12_0_MG_FD_203627 | JGI IMG/M metagenome (GOLD analysis project Ga0315290, IMG submission 203627) | Sediment microbial communities from Yellowstone Lake, YNP, Wyoming, USA - YL17G12_0 | ecosystem: Environmental > Aquatic > Freshwater > Lake > Sediment | place: USA: Wyoming | collected...
CAGAACCAGCAGAGGCATGATCCGTCGGACCTCAACCGTGCGCGCGAAATTGCGTCGAGCATCGACCCGATTCCCGTGGGGATCCTCTATCACAACCCGGAAGTCCCCTGCTACGAAGAGATACGGCACAACGGGCAACTGCGGACGACCGAACTGATCCAGCAGGGGCTCAACGCGGAACTCGACAAATTCACGGTGTGGCCGCAGGACGCGAACGCGCAAATGCCGCCAGCGGCATGAAGCACCGGCACGGGAATCGGACACTGGTATGGAAGCGGAACTTCAGGAACACGTTGCATTTCATCTGACCGGCAGAAGGCCTGGTGCGGGGCTCGAAGCGGTCGACGAGTTTAACCTCCGTCCGGTGTTGTTCGCTGGATACCGCGATCTCACGCAGCTTCGCTACGATTTTCCGCTCGTGCTGGCGCGCAAGACTCCCGCCGACCGCAGGTGCGTGCAATCCCTCTCGGGGATCGTCGACGGCGTGCTACATGAGATCGCGCAGGGCGACGATGGCGACCGCCTGACTCAGCATGTCCTGCGGCTCGAGCAAGAGATCCGCGCTGCAGTCGCGGCGGGCGCGAGTGGCTCGCTCTCGGCGCTGTGTGACAAAGCCGCGAGCCAGCTCTCAGCGCTCGGGGATGACCTGCTCAAAGAGAGTTTGAAGCGTGCGCGTGCTGCGCTCAAGGTCGATGGAGAACTTGTCGACTGCGGCAAGACGACACCCGCGCAATTGCTCAAACACGCGTGGGCGGTGGTGCAGGAAACGAAGGGCCGCCGGCTGCACGAGGACATCGCCAAGCTGATCCTCAAACTCTCAGACATCCTGCAGGTCGACTTTGCCTACTCCGACGCCGGACGCAGCGCAGACACTCTGAAGGCCGCAGTCGGAACGCCACATGCGGAGGTGTTCGACTTTGAGGCCATGTCGCGCGTGCTCGGTAAATCCTCCCTTAACGCCGGGCTGCCCGTGGGCCGGCACCGGCGGATCGAAAAACTGCTTGCCGTGCTCAAGTCGCAACGGTTCTTCACTGCTCCGCGCGGAACGGAAGCCGCAGCGGATGGTGTGAAGCCGCACTCGTTCCTGTTCGACGACTGCGCGAGTGCGCTCGCAGCGTATCGCGAGCGCCTGCCCAAGGCCATCGAACTGGCCAAGGCGATTGCCATCGCCGAACTCGAGATCGAGGCACAATACAACGAAGCCCGACACGATACCCTGTTCGCGGAGTTTGGCGCGGACGGCCTCGACGAGCAGGATATGGCGCGGTTTCCAGACTACCTCGTGTGCCTCAGCGCCGCGCGACTGCAGGGCGCCGAAAACGACACGCTGATGGAAATTCTTTCCGCGGGTCTGCCGATGAAGGTCCTGGTCCAGACCGATGACATCCTTGAAGAATCGGGGATCGGCGGGGAGGCGCACCTCGCCTTTGGCCTGCGCAGCAGGCAGCTTGCTAACATGGCGATCGGACTGAACGAGGTTTACGTGCTGCAGTCGAGTGGCTCGCACCTCTTCCAGTTTCGCGAGCGCATTCTCAAGGGGCTCGCCTGCGCAGGGCCGGCGCTGTTCAGCGTCTTCTCGGGCGCGAGCGGGAAAGCCGGCGAGCTTCCGATTTACCTGAATGCGGCGGCGGCGATGGAGTCGCGCGCGTTTCCGGCCTTTACCTATGACCCGGCCGCGGGCGCGAACTGGGCGGCGCGCTTCCACCTTGAAGCGAATTCGCAGGTCGATCTTGACTGGCCGGCCCAGTCTTTCGAGTACGAGGACGAAAATCACCAGCGGGTCGAGACCGACGCCTCCTTCACGTTGGTCGATTTCGTCGCCTGCGACCAGCGCTACGCGCGGCATTTTGCGCGCGTGCCGCGGGCAAAATGGAATGACAGCATGGTTCCGGTCACCGAGTGCCTGGGCCGCGAAGCGAAGGGCATGCCGGATAAGATACCTGTCATCCTGATGGTCGACCGCGAGAACTTGCTGCAAAAAGTGATCGTCGACGACAAGCTGATCCGGGCAGCCGAGCGCTGCCGCGACGCATGGCATAGCCTGCAAGAGCTGGGCGGCATCCACAACTCGCACGCGGAGCGCCTGCTCGCTCGCGAGCGCAAAGCATGGGAAGAAGAGCAGCACCAGAAAGCCGCTGTCAGCGCGCCAGCACTCACGCCGGCATCTGACAGCGACGCCGCCGCACCGGTCGCGGTTCCCGCTGCGGCTCCCGCGGCCGCCGAACCGGAACCGGCACCCCCGTCCGACGAAGCCTACATCGAGAGCGCGCGCTGCACGACGTGCAACGAGTGCACGCAGATCAACAACAAGATGTTCGCCTACGACAAGAACAAGCAGGCGCATATCGTGGATGTGAACGCCGGCACCTACCGCCAGCTGGTCGAGGCGGCCGAGAGCTGCCAGGTGGCGATCATTCATCCCGGCAAACCGCGCAACCCAAACGAGCCCGGGCTCGAAGATCTCCTTAAGCGCGCCGAACCTTTTCGTTAGTCAGCAGACGCGGCGCGAATTCAGCGCCGCGCGCCCGCTGCGCGCAGCGCGAAGTCCAGCGGCACTTATTTCATCCGATCAAACGTCTTTTGCAGGAGCTCCACGTCCGTCGCGTTTCCTACCTTTTCCCGGGTCTTGTCAATCCACTTTTTCTCGAGCGCGTTCTTCGTCGGACGGTCGCTTTCGTAAAATACGCCGAAGACGCCGGGGAATGGGATAGAGGCCAGCTTGTAGGCGGCCAGTTCGTCGGTGACGTCGTGCCGCAGCTCATCTTCCGGCATGCCATCCCATTTCTTTTCCTGGATCAGCTCAAAGCTGCCGCCTTTACGCGGATTGGCGGGATCGAAGGCGCCGGGGAAAAATTCGACGCATTCGCTCAGACATTCGATGACGGAGAAACCCGGATGATCCATCGCGCGTTCGATCATCTGGATCATGTGGTTGACCTGGGTGGCGTGCGTGCGCGCGACGAAAGTGGCACCGGCACAAATGAGTTGTTTCATCGGGTTGACCGGCTGATCGATCGCGCCGGTTGGATCGGTCTTGCTCTTGAATCCGATGGGCGAAGTCGGCGAGGTCTGCTTCTTGGTCAGGCCATAGACGAAGTTGTCCATGATGAAGTAGACCATGTTGATATTCTTGCGCGCGCCGTGGTTGAGATGGTTGCCCCCTATGGAGAAACCGTCACCGTCGCCGCCGAACAGAAAAACATGGAGATCGGGCCGGGCCAGGCTGATGCCGGACGCGAGCGGGACGGCACGGCCGTGAATGAAATGCGCGCCGTAGCCATTCACGAAATACGGGAAGCGCGATGAGCAGCCAATCCCGGCGAGGGTGACGATCTTCTCGTGATCGAGCTGCCGTTTCTCGATCACTTTGTAATAGGAGGCGAGGACGGCGAAATCGCCGCAGCCGGGGCACCAGGTTGGGTGGTCGGCCGTGATGGCTTTCTTCGTGAGTTTTTCTCTTGGAATCTCGGCCGGCGGGGTTGCGGTTGTGGTTTCGCTCATTTTGGAATCGTTACATCGTTAAATCGTTGATCAAACATCATACATCGAACATCCCTGAAATGTTTAGCATGGGGACCGGAAAAACGCGAGTCCGCGTTGAGATCCGCACGCTCGTGCGATGCAACATTGAAATCAGGCACAGCGCGGTCAGCTTTCTGGGGAGCGCACTGCCCTCGCGTGCCGATTGCGGCGCCCTCACCGCGATGGACTCCCGCAGGGGAACGAAGCGTACCTTTGCCAGAGGAAGCTTGCCCTAAAAAAGTTCGCGATGACGAGGGCGTCATCGCCAGCTCGCCACGGGACGAGTCCGTCCGACTGGCGGACACGCGAGGGCGCCCGCCACGGCGGGCAGGCAGTGCGCTCCCCAGGCTGCTGCGACCATTCCTCGCCGTTGCGTCCGATTCATCTGTTACACTGCACTCGTGCGCCCGCTAAGGCGCCATCCCCGGCGCTGGGCTCAGATCATAGATTTCAATCAATCCAACGCCTGAATCCTGAGGAGCCGGGCTTTCGACTCCGGTGTAAGCACCCGGAACCAGCGTCACGAGCAGTGCCGCTTCCAGCGGCGATTCGGGCGCCAGACCGAGGGTCCGAATTGTGGCTGCGTCGGGACCCGCCTGCCAATCCTCATTCATGCTCACGGCGCCGCCGTTTGCATTGAAGAATCCTAGGCGGGGATTTCCAAGCGCATCGTTTACACCGTGATCGCGCAGGGAAGGACCAATCGCTCGCACGACAAGCGTCTTCGAGGCGCTTCCGCCTATAATGCAACCGGCTATCATCACATTGTCCCCGGACAGGACGATGCCGCGGGTCGAGATGTTGGCAGCGCGGCTGGCGGTCTGGTGGAGATCATAAATTTCCACAAGACCGATGCCGCTGGTCCCGGCCATACCACTGACAATCACGGTGTAGGCGCCCGCCGGCAGAGTGGCGCGGATCGTTGAGTCGTGCGCATCTGCCGGAGCGAGACCGATTCGTTGGATGGCCGCGGCGGCGGGACCGCTCTGCCAGTTGTCGTTCGAGGCCAACACTGCCCCGGATGCGTCGCGCAGTTCGAGGAACGGATCTCCGAGTGCGCCACTTATGCCTTGCGCAGCGAGTGAAGGTCCGATGGCCCGCAGCACAATCGTGGTCGGAGTTGCGCCCTGTAGAATGAATCCCCCGATCAGGACGCCGGTTTGCGTCCCAACAAATGCGCGCGTGGAGAGATTGATGAGGTTGTTCGCTGAGGCGCGGGCTGGTTCGAACAGGAGATTGGCCGGATTGCTCAATCCACTGGCGAAGGTGCTTCGCATTCCCGCTGAGGTAAACCGGTAGATGTTGCCCGTGTTGTAGTCAGCGGCAAAGAGATTGCCAGATTGATCGAAGACCAGACCGTGTGGTCCGCTCAATCCCGACGCGAATGTGCTCCGCATGCCTGAAGGGGTGAAATGCAGGATCGTTCCGCCGTCAAAGTCCGCCACAAAAAGATCGCCGGCGGCGTCGAAAGCGAGGCCATGCGGGCTGCCGACATTAGAGGCGAACGTGCTTCGCATCCCATCGGTCGTGAATCGGAAAATATTTCCGCTCTGGAAATCCGCTTCCAAAAGGCGGCCCGATGAATCGAAGATCAGATTGGCGGGCCCGCTGAGGGCGGTCGCAAAAGTCGTTCTCGCACCGTTCGGCTCGAATTTATAAATCACCCCACCAAAAAAATCGGCGTCGAACAGGTTGCCTGCCGCGTCGAAGACCAGACTCGCCGGACCATTCAGGCCGGAGGCGAAAATGGTTTGCGTGCCGTCAGTGGCAAATTTGTAAATCGTGCCGGTACCGGTTTCCGAAACGAAACAGTTGCCGGCCGCGTCAAAGGCCAACCCTTCAGGATCATTCAGACCGGATGTGTAAACGGTCCGGCTGCCATTAGGAGCGAAGCGGTAAATGATACCGCTACTGAAATCGGCTTCGAGCAGATCCCCAGCTGCGGCCCGCGACGGGAGAAACGAACTTGTCAGCGAGAACGTGAGGGCAAGCAGAGCAAACGGGGCGCGTTTCATCGGCCAGCCCAAGCGCCGATCTTAGCCAACGCCTTGCGGAACGACTTCTTTCAAGGACTTCACATTCTCGGCTGAGGTATCAGTGTGAACGATGGAGGGGCCCTCGCGCGGAATATTCCGGGCTGCAAACGAGCGTCCTTCGAAAACGCGTTCGAGAATTTCTTTCACGCGGAAGGTGAGGCCATCCGTCTTGGTGGCGCTCTCGATTTTCGGTTCGCAGTAACGCGCCCGAAGAATGGTGGCAAGCTGGCCGAAACCGTAGAGGCCCTGATCGTTCATTTCGACGACAACGATGCGTTTGAATTTGGCGAAGATTTTCTCGAGGCCGTTCGGCAACGGGTGGACGTGCCGCAGATGCAGCGCGCCAGCTTTCTCACCATGTTCGCGCGCAAGTTTTACCGCGTCGTGGATCGGCCCGTACGTGGAACCCCAGCCGACGAGCAACGTGCCGCCATCCTGATCGCCATAGACCTCGGGCACTGGGATTTCCTCGGCGAGTTTGCGCAATTTGTTGCGGCGTTTCGCCGTCATGGCCATGTGCAACTTCGGACTGCCAGTTGGATGGCCCATCTCGTCGTGCTCGAGTCCGGACACGAGCGGATATTTCCCGTCGATCATCGGCGCGCCGGGCGGGACATGTTGCGTAATCTGATCGACCGCATAGGGCTTGAATCCAGCCGCGCGCGCCGAAAGATCCAGTTTCGGATCTATCATCAAATCCTTCAACTCCGGTTCGTCGAACGCCTCAATTCGCGTCGCCAGCGAGGTATCACTCAAAATAAAAACCGGCGTACTGTATTTGCGCGCAACGCGAGCCGCCTCGATCGCAATGTAGAAACAATCTTCCACGGTGGCGGCGGCCAGAACCACGCGCGGGCTATCACCGTGCCCGCCGAAAATGGCCTGGTACAAATCGCTCTGCTCAACGTTCGTCGGCAAGCCGGTGCTCGGTCCGCCGCGCTGCACATTAATAATAATGAGCGGCATCTCCGACATGGAAGCCCAGCCGATCGCTTCGGTCTTGAGCGAAATACCGGGTCCGGCACTACCGGTGACGGCGAGATATCCCGAGAAAGAGAAGCCGAGCGCCAGCGACACAGCGCCGAGCTCATCCTCGGCCTGCACGAAAATGCCGCCGTACTTCGGAAGCTCGCCCCGCAAAATTTCCATGACCGACGACCAGGGAGTGATGGGATAACCGGCGCCGTAGCGCACCCCCGCGGCGATCAATCCGTAGGCCAGCGCCTGGTTGCCATCCATCGTGATTTGCTCGCGAGCACCGGGCTTTTTTGCCACCTTCTCGAATTGATAATGGTGCGTCAGCACCTTGCCGACGGGATAAGCGAAGCCGGCGGTAAAGGCCATGATGGCGGTGTTGACGATACTTTCATCCTTGCCGGAGAACCTTTCCTTGATCAGCTTCGCCAGCTTCTCGACATCAAGATTGAAAATTTTTGAGATCAACCCGAGAACGAAAATGTTTTTTCCCTTGTCCTTGGCGGTGCCGCCGAGCGCCTCGACGGTGAGCCCGGTAATGGGCACACCAACGTAAACGAAACGTTTATCGTCGAGGTTCGGTTCGACGTGGTCGGAATCATAGAGGAGCACGCCGCCATCTTTCAGGAAGCCGATGTGGTCCTGATAACTGTGCTGATAAAATGCGACGAGGAAGTCAGCCTCGTCGCCGGACGAGAGGACTTCGCCCGTCCCGATGCGGACTTGAAAGATAGATGGGCCGCCAGAGATGGTGGCGGGAATCGTCATGTAGGTCATGACGTCCTGGTCGCTGCGTCCGGCGAGGCGGGCGAGAAAAGCTCCGGCGGTTTGAATTCCGTCCTGCGAATCTCCCGCGAGGCGGATTACAGCGTCATTGATAGACTGCGGTCGAAGATCGGCCCGGTGCGGTGCCGGGCTGGCACCGGGAGCGCCGTTCGCGGCATCGGTTTGTGGCAGCATAGGAGGCGGATTCACGTGATTAGGACAATATCAAAAGCAGAGCGCGAATCCACAGAAGAAACGTCGAACGCTGAAAGCTTGCGCGAACAGGCGTCGAACTCCGAAAATCTTCAAGAGCAGGTGGCAGAATTTTTTCCAAGGAGCGGCGGTTTCTCCGCCAATCGGACGGATTCGTCCCGTGGCGAACAAACCGCCGACATTTCCCATGGTAGGGACGGTGCGCTGCGCCGTCCGCGATCGAAAGCCGCATGGACCGCTGCTCGTCCCCGTATCTGTATGCAAGGATTGATGGCCGTTCGCGGACGCCGCAGCGCGGCGTCCCTACCAGTTCGGAGTGAACACTAGACTAAAACGCGTGTCATCCTGAGCCGCGCAGACGGCGAAGGACCTCACAGTTGCTCTAAGATCACCCAGAGCAGAACAGTGGATGTTCAACGGTTGGGACTGCGCGAATCGCGCAAGCGTTTTTCGCGTGATCATCTCTGCGAGTGTGAGGTCCCTCGGCGCGCTTCGCCAGCCCCGGGATGACACGCGTTTAGTGTCCACCATGTCCCGAACAGGTGTCACTATGTCCCCGAACGCCGCCACGCGGCGTCCCTGCCAAGGGGCGGTTTGGAAGCGCTCTTCCTTGGCTACAGTTCAAACTCCGCCCAGACCGGCGCATGATCGGACGGTTCCTTCCCCTTGCGCATTTCGCGCGCGATTCCTGCCGCGGTGCAATGCTCCGCCAGCGATTTGCTGGCGAGAATCGTATCGATGCGCAGTCCACGGTTTTTCGGAAAGGCGAGCATGCGATAATCCCACCAGCTGAAAAAGCCCGGTCCGGGATGATGGATCCGGAGCGTATCCGTCAGGCCCACTGCGCACAACTGCTCGAAGGCGGCGCGCTCTCCGTCCGAGCACATGATGGTGCCGCGCCACAACTCCGGATCGTAAACATCTTCATCCTTAGGCGCGACGTTGAAATCCCCGCAAACGGCCAGGGGTTGCTCCAAGCGCTCATTTTCGCGTAAACATTTCTCGAGGCGCGCGTACCATTTCACCTTGTAATCATAAGCAGGCGATCCCACCGCCTGACCGTTCGGCGCGTAGATGGAATAGATCCGCACCGACCCGATGGTTGCGGCAATAACGCGCGCCTGCGGATCATCCTCTTCATCGCAAAGTGATGCGCGAACGTCCTGCAACGCACTGCGCGAAAGGATCGCGACGCCGTTATAGGATTTCTGACCGTGAAACGCGGAATGATATCCGGCGCCTCGCAAAGCCAACTCGGGAAACTGTTCGTCGGTGCATTTCGTTTCCTGCAAACAAACCACGTCTGGCTGGGCTTCGGCGAGGTAGAAGAGGAGACGCTCCTGGCGTTTGCGCAGTGAATTGATGTTCCAGGAGACGATCTTCATGAGTCGAAAATTCGAAATCCGAAGTTCGAATCTCGAAACAATTACCGAATTTTCGAGAAGGAATGCATAACGCGACCGTGGTCACGCTTTCGCAACCGAGCCTTCTGTTTCGATCATTTCCATCATTTCTTAATTCGAATTTGTTTCGGATTTCGGGATTCGAATTTCGGATTTTCCGCTCAAAGCTCCATCTCCACCCCCGGCACCGGCACAATCACTTCCGACCCCGGCAACTCCGCGGCCAGCCGAGCGCGCGTCCATTCGACGGCTGGCGGGTCGCCGTGCACGAGCACGATTTTCTTCGGAGCAAGCTGCTTCACATACCGCACGATCGATTCCCGCGACGCATGCGCGCTAAATTGAAATTGCTCAATATTGCACCGCACCGGCTGAGCGGGCTCGGCTGGGTCGAGAGAGACGAGATCCCCAGGACGCGTGGCCTTGAGAACGCCGGCCGGCGATTTCGGATCGGCATAACCCACAAAGAAAATCGAGTGCTGCGGATTTTCCAGGACGCGTCGCGCGAAAATATTCGAGAGCGTTTTCGGCGTCATCATCCCGCTCGAGAGGGCGTAGACTCGCCCCGCGTGCGCGGGCGACTCTTGGATCGTTTTGCCATTTAGGACGAACGGCGCCATCTCCTCGAGCAACTGCAACCGGGGCAACAACCGCCGCGTGGTCAGCGCGCGCCGATCATAAATCTCGGTCATCTTCGTGCTGAGCCCACCGATATAGACAGGGAATTCGCCCACCAACTTTTCCCGCCGGAATTTGTAGATCATGGCGAGCAGCTCCTGCGTCTTGCCCAAGGCGAAAACGGGTATCAAAACACAGCCGCCACGGGTAAAGGCGCGATTGATCGCATCGGCCAGGCGCAGCTCCTCCGCGGCGCGGGTGAAACCCTCGGGCCCTGGACTGTCGCCGCGCGTCGTCTCGATGATCAGGACATCGACCCCTGATTCCGGAAACGTGGCGCCTTGCGTGATCGTCTGGTCTTCGAAGTTTACGTCGCCGGTGTAAAAGATCGTTCGACCCTCCGCCCGCATGATCACACCAGCCGCGCCCAGGACGTGACCGGCATCGACGAACTCAACCGTGAGGGCGCCAGCCTCGTGCGGCTTCGCCCGTTCGCCCTCCAGGGTGAAAGGTTGACCAAAAGGACACCATCGCCATCGATCCGTCGCGCGATCGGTTTCCTTGTGGGTGAAGAGCGGATACATGGCGACGCCGATCTCTTCGCGCTGGCGAGTCATGACGCTGACC
>Ga0315290_10004404_pt1 | contig 10148 bp, 8 predicted proteins | sample YL17G12_0_MG_FD_203627 | JGI IMG/M metagenome (GOLD analysis project Ga0315290, IMG submission 203627) | Sediment microbial communities from Yellowstone Lake, YNP, Wyoming, USA - YL17G12_0 | ecosystem: Environmental > Aquatic > Freshwater > Lake > Sediment | place: USA: Wyoming | collected...
CTGAGGGCGAGGAAGGCTGCCGGGGCCGTTTCAATCCACGCCCCCACGTGGGGGGCGACTGCTCTGATTTAATTCTCAGAATACAAGCAACTTATCTTTGTGTATTTGCGAAACATAGGCTTTCCCTTACGAAATAGATATCCACTTTTTGATAACATATTCATAACCCTTTCAAAAACTAATATTTATATCTAACGCGAACGTCCCGGTATTTCCAGGGGCGCTTGGGGTTCGCGGAGGTTCTCAAACAATCAGCGGTCCTTCGGGATCATACGTTGGCTTGGCTCCGATATGCTCCAGACGCTTCTTCCAGTTTTTTCCCAGAAAATAGAATCTCAGGCTATCGCAATCCATGTTAATGATGTCAATGAGCCTTCGCCTTAGCTCGGTCCATTGCGATGGATCCACCAGGCACTCGAAGACAGAATTCTGCACCCGCTGACCGCGATTCTCACAGGCCCGGGCCACGTGCCGCAGGCGCTTGCGGCCCTCGGCTGTTTCGGTATTTACATCATACGCCACCAAAACCATCATAACCATACTCCTGTTAAATTGCCAAAGAACATATCCATATCACTTCCAGAAGAACGGTGGATATTCTTCCAGATCGCCACGAATATATCGTGCCAGCAACAAGGCTTGTATATGCGGCAGCAATCCCCAGTTGATTTTCTCGTCCAGAAACGGATGCACAAATTCCTCCTGTTTGCGTTTCTGCCAGGCTACCAGTACTGCCTTGCGTGTGTCATCATCCATCATCACGGCGCCCGATTCGGTTTTGGTAAATCCCGCCGCCTTGATCTGCTGACGATTGATCAGCGACAGCGCCATCCGGTCCGCCAACACCGGCCGTAATTCCTCCATCAAATCCAGCGCCAGCGACGGACGACCCGGCCGGTCCGCGTGTAAAAAACCCACCGCCGGATCCAGTCCCACCGTCTCCAGCGCCGACCGGCAATCGTGCACTAACAACGTGTACAAAAACGACAATAAGGCATTGATATTATCCAGCGGCGGGCGCCGCGACCTTTGGGTAAACCGAAAACCTTCTTTTTGCATCGTTATCAAATGATCGAACACGCTGAAATATGTCCGAGCCGCTTCACCCTCTATCCCCCGCACCACGTCCAACACCGCCGGCTGTTCCAGCACCCCCAGCGAATGCGCCAGATAATCCAGTGCCCTGCGTATCTCCTGGTGCCCCGGACCATCGGGCCGATCCCGTAAAGTTCGCCCCAGTACCACCCGGCAATTTGCCAGTTTGGCCGTCACGACAACCCGGGCCACTTGGGCGGCTTGCTGCGGTTCGTCCGCCCGGCGATACTGCTGACGCCGCAAAAGAACGTTGCCACAAACCTGCCCCTGCACCCGCGCCAGGAATTTACCGGTTTCCGTCAGAAAACTCAGCGCTACATTGTTCTCTCCACACAACCCCATAAGCGGACTCGAACACGCCACCTCACCAAAACAAACAATCCCACCGAGATTATGGATAGGCACGCGAAGCTTGGTTTCGCCATCCGCGCGCACACACACCGTCTCGCCATCACGACATAAATAAGCTCCCTGCGTCGTCACAAATAATGTATTGAGTAAACGTTTCATAAATCAGAAATCAAACGATGTTTTTTTATGTATTCATTAACCCTTTTATCTAGTCCCGTTGTTTTCGGCAGGCAGATTTCGTACAGCGAACAACTCTGACATTTTTTGCTGTAAACAGCCTTGGGAGTCCGGCCCAGTTGGTAAAGCCGGTGTAGCTCTTCGCACAGGTCTGTGGTTTTTTGACGTAGCTGACGATCAAACGCCACAGGATGCCGCCGCCGAGGCCGCCCGTAGAAGAAAGCACCTTCGGGAACCTCTGTTCGCAGCATTTCCTCCAGACACAATGCCCCAGCGCAAAGCTGAACCTCATCGCAGATGTCGATCTTAGGCTTGCCGCGCTTATATTCCACCGGAAACGGCCGCCAGAGACCTTCCTGCCCCGGCAACTCGATTCCACTGTCGCTCTGGCGAAACTCTACCACATCCGCCTGCCCCACCAGCCCCAGCCGCAAACTATGCACCCGCAATCCTCGCGCCACCCGCACGTCGTGACGCGTTTGCGATTCCTCTTCATGCACCCGCTGATGTAGTACCCGGCCCTCGGCCGTGAAGACATTTTCCGCCCAGGCCTGCTCCAGATGGATCAGCCCCCATTGCCGCGGACAAAAATGCAAATGCTGCAACGCGGATATCGGTTGTAAGTCGGATTCGGTGAACATAAGTTGTTTTGGTGCAATACAGCTTTATCGATTTGTAAACATCAAGCTATTTACAACGCTCTTGTAATGCCTCACCTTCCAATGGATCAAGTTCTTCCGGTGCAAGGTCTTTCAATAAGTCTAGTTTATAGGTTCCGTCTTCTTTTACAGCCAATGAGCGGTGAACCTTTGCTGAGGAATACTGACCGCAGGGACTGTTATGCTTCCACCAGATTACCTTCACCACTTCCATGCTTCCTTCCGGACGGGCGGAAGACACGTCATTTACGAATAATGTCCGTAATGCCTTTTTTAGTTTTTCGGCATCAGTATCCGAAAAAACTGTTTTGTTGGCCAATTGCGTATTGATAGCACCGAAAGTTACGTAAATTCCCTTGTCGACACGGTGCTTCATTCCCATTGTATCGGAGCCTTTTTTATCCGGCTCATTCTCGTTGGTTTCGAGATTGACACTTTTAACAATTTGCAGGCTATCTGGCGTAATCGGCTCAATGCTGAATGCACTCTGGATAGTTACAGGCCCGCGGATACCGATGGATACTGCATCTGAATTTTCTTCTGCAGTGTCCGCATCTTTGCCTTTCTTTCCTTTCTCTTTCTTTTTGAACGCAAAAACCTGGCCAAAAGCACGAACGTCAAGCCACTCCTTTGGAGCATTGTTTCTTGTGTCTTTCGATTCTCGTTTTTTGTCTTTAACTTCCTTTTCCCACTTCTCTATAGCGGCTTTGAAGCGGTCATTTAAAGAGCGGAATTCGTCAACCCGATTATCGTCCGATTGAACGAAAATTGACTCCCCCATATCCTGCAGGCGATTGCGTATTTTACGCTTGAGGCAAACGTCGGATATTTCACCATAACCATCATAGGTCTGGCGAGGTCGGTTTCCGTTCAGTGGATCACCGTTTGGGTTTGCCCTTTTTACGGACATGATCACAGCAAAATCGATTTTGTTCGTGAGCGGTTTGTTATTCATTGTTATTCTCCTGTTCGTTGTTGTTGGTTGATATTTCTTTATTGCTGGCATTCTTTACAAGACTATCGATATAGGCGCGTTCGTGGTAATATCCAATCAGATATGAACCGTTCAGTGGAATGTCGGTCTCGTATTCTGAAACCGAAATGAACTCGTCCATAATTGCCTGGATTTCGTTAAAGGCAAAGCCACCTTTCACTTTCTGGATATACGGATTAAGACAACCGTGTATCGTTTGCCACGTTCTGAACGGACGCTGGGCAAAGGCTTGCATATGTCGAATCGCTGCGGTAACAACACGTTTGTTGTCCTTTTTGTAGAGGGCATATTCCTCCAGTTTATCCGCAGCACCAAGCAATCTACCGTAAAGGTAATCGCGGTCTGTTCTGTTGAATTCAATGCTCATTTTGTAGTCCTCTTTTTTAGTCTGTTGATAAAATTTGCGTACCAACGCACATGTTGTTGATACAACCTGTTCAAAACCAGTGTGGTCGAATTTCCCGTTTTTTGTAATTCCCAAAGGATTGGAAGCCCGTCGAACTGCCGACACCATGTAATCCACAGGCAGGAGCGCACCATCGAAAATACAGCGAAGCAACCGTTCCCGAGCTGCTTTCTTGATTTTTGTGTAGCTCTCGTCTTTACCGCCGCGGGCTTTTCCGTGAACGGCTTCAATGATTTTGTCAACGGACGGAGCGCCGGTATAAGGGATATACTTGTTGTTTTCCTTATCCCAGAATTTTTGATGCCATTTACACCGATCATGCCAGTCAGCTATTTTTTCGAGATATTCGCTTCTATCCAGTTCGCGATAAAACGTAATGGACAACCGTCCTGTCGTGGCTGCATCTAAGGCTATTACCGCCGTTCTGGTATGTTGCTCCAACGCTTTACCGAGACCGTAACCGGCCAGGGATTTTCTCAGCGAATCGGCATAATCAAAGCCCGTTTCAGCTCGAAGACGGATCTGTATATCGTTCTCTGTTTGCGACACAGATTCCTGCAAAATACAGCAAATACTCTTTTCTTCTATAGGAGGCGGTAGCACTTTTTCCATTGAACCAACCGTGAAGGATAAGATCACCTGTTCACCACAATAATATCCTCGATCATTAATGAGATACCTCAAAAACTGATGTGTTTTTTGAGTGGTTTCATAGCCGATTGATACGGCTTCTGATGATTCGCTGAATTTCCCTCGAAACGTGTAATTCGTCTTATCATTATCGGAAACGAGCTTCGAATTTGCCGATGCATTCGAGATTTTTTTCGGATGATATATTGCTGTTGGTTGTTCAACACCTGTAATATAGTCCAACGATGTAATATCTTTCATCTTTGCAAGCTCTTTCAGGCGTTTCTTCTGGGGTGATGACAATTTCTTATTTTCGGCCAATTCTTTTTTTGCCATTCTTTTCGTATCAGCCCGCTGATTCTTTACATGTAGATAATATTGGTGCCACGCTTTAAAGAATGTCTCGTCTTCCCATACTTTTGACTGCGGATTGTCCGGTATTTCAACCTGAAATATGATGTTTGTTTTATCTTTCAGGGCATTTCCGGATAAATCAACGGCAACAGTTTGTTTGGCAATATATTGAGAAATCGCCATAACCTGTTTGGTTGCAAATGATGATTTCGCAAACTCTTTCAGTTGCATACAATATGAATTAAATTTTTTTCCACTGCCTTTCAGATATTCATATTGGTCAAAAACCGGGTGCGGTGCGATACCACTTGAACGCCCCATGCTCTCTTCCGTCACAGGAATCGTAATATTGACGAGCGGATTACCCGACCCCTTTTTGTTTCCGGAAGACTTCTTGTCCATCTTTTCAAAACGAACAAAATTACCGTTACTGTCAATAACGATCACGGCAATCATATCGGCGTTATTTGAAATGGAGGTTGTCGAAAGCGGATACGTTAATTTCAATGCCTCTGTGTTTTTCTCATAACTATCTGCTAAATGATGCCAAAGACCCATATCATCCCTCCTTCACAAAATCTGCCACGCTAAGGTCGTTGTCGATAAGCGTGAAGTTTCGGTTGTTCTCAAATTCTTTCCCCGTCATTTTACGAATAAATCGTCGCAAGGAAGTATCGCAATCCTTTGGCGCGGGAAATTCGATGATGCCATCCTTCATCTTTGCCTTCCACAAGCGAACTGAAAGCTCATCTTCTCCTGTTTCATCTGGATAATCATATCCGTGAAACATAACGCCAAAGTCTAGCTCTCCATATTGGTCGTAAAAACCTTCTCCTTCGCCGAAAACACATTCTTCGACATATCCCTGACATTCACGGGTGCCGAGAAAGATGTCCCGTCGCCCACCTCTATCAATACAGCGTCTGGCAATGTTGTGGTGCTTATGTTCATTACGGTCATCGATAAGTCCCTTGCGATGCTCATTCCATTCAAAATGGGCAAGCACCTGATATTCCACATCCCGCAAATAGGTGTAATAGGAGAGATCAGTTGTTGCGGCCTCCTTTTTCTTCTTGGGATTTTTTTTGCTTGGATAAATTCCATCCATTTGCAGTGTTTTAATCCCTTTAGATTCGGTCTGAATCTTTTTCATGACTCGCACAGCATCAATATACCAGGTCAAAGTTGGCTTCCAGTAAACGCTTTCGAGAATGCCTTTGATCGCCTGATAGGTTGGAACCTGATAGGAGAATTTTTCACCACCCACACGCGTAACGGGATCAGAAAACAAGGCGTATCGCCCCGTGATCTTGAATTCAACTGAGTTCCGTTTTTTGTTCATTTAACACCTGCCTTTAATCATATATTTAAAAGTGAAAACATTGCTTCACGCTTTAACCCATATTCTTCTGCGTCATAGTAATCCGGACCCAGTAAGTAAAATGTGTCATCAATTTTCACGACGGCCTGTTCGACGCATTCGAGCTTATGCATCACGTTGGAATAAACGGATACCGTGTACTTTTGTAATTGCTTCAAAATCCGTAATTTATCTTTCGGGCTATAATAATTCTTAAACTTGTCAATGAGTTTCAAAGCGTCGCCATACGGAACAACCACTCCGATTTGGTCTCCTTCAATGACGGAGAAGGCTTCCGCCGCTGTTTGAAAGGCACACGGCAAGCCTGTATATTTCTTATTGTTCCTGTTTTGGTAAGCAACTGTTCCTAACGGATTGTCATTGAGCAAGCTATATATGGTTGTTCGTTTGTCATGCACGCTATAGTCCATTTTGTTCTTCTGTGCGTAAAAATAATAATAATAAAACTGGGCAATTACCTTTTCACTCAACAGATTGCTTTCCTTATTTTCACGGAATATCCTTGCCGTAACGGCTTTTCCTTCTTGAATATCCGGGAGGTATGTAAGTTTTTCATCCTGAACATCAACGACAAACACCGATTGAGGCGTTGCGTTTTCTCTATTACGATTGCAGCGTCCCGCCGCCTGAATAATGCTATCCATACCCGCCTGTGCGCGAATTACACAGTCAAACGACACGTCTACACCGGCCTCGATAAGCTGTGTGCTAACGCATAATGTCAATTTTCTCGTCTCTGGTTTGAGATTATCCCGCAATCGTTCAAGGATACTCAGACGGTGTGCCGGACAAAGGTCCGTCGTTAAAAAAGCTTTCTCACATTCAAACTCTTTGCACTGCTCATATACCTGGCGGGCGTCACCTTTGGTGTTCAGAATGACCAGCGTGCTTTTGTCCTGTTCGATTTGCTTTTTAACTAATTCTGCGATTTGCTCATGATTCATTGCAGATTGAGTTTTGTCTTCTATACAGATCCGCTCAAATACTTTCAGCTCTTCCGACGTTATGTTGGCGATATCCGGATTGTCAGGCAATCGTACCGGACGGTCTGTTTTGTGAAGATGCGGCTGTGTAGCGGTACAAAGCAAAATGGTTGATTTTCCAAAGGTGTGCAAAAAATTGGTTATTTCATTGAACAGGTGGATACATTTAATCGGTAGAGCCTGAATTTCATCGAAAATCAGAACAGCCTCCGACATATTGTGAAATTTTCGTAGTTTTGATGCCCGATTGCTGTAAACCGTCTCAAGGAACTGCACCATTGTGGTCAAGACAATCGGGCTGTCCCAACGGGAAGTCAGTAGACGATATTTCTCCTCGTCATCGTCGTTTTCCGGCAATTCAATATTGGAGTGATGTTCCAAAATTAATTCGCCGCTATCATCAGCAAAAACCTCATGCATCTTGGATGCGGTTTGATCCAGAATGGACAGATAAGGAATAACGTAAATGATACGCTTCAGGTTGTGTTTTTGGGCATGTGCCAAGGCGAACCTCAGGCTCGACAAAGTTTTTCCACCACCAGTAGGAACCGAGAGCGTGTAAATGCCCTGCTGTCGATCACCTCCTTCCCGACATTGTTCGGAAATACTCTTTCGAACTCTGTTAATATCGCTGTAATCAGCAAATGAGGTGAGATAAGCATCCAACTGTCCAATCAACTTCGCCCAATCTGGTGTCGTATCGTTGGTTTCCAAACCTGCACTGTTGCATCTATCCGCATCTACTACGCAGGAATAGATGGCCTTTGTCAGGAAATGCAGCATAAAGAGTGGGTTTAAATCTTTTGACTGGCTTGTGCTGCAGAAATTCATAATTTCTGTTTTTAGTACCGCTTCATCAATGCTGGGATTGAATTCCTTTCTTGCCTCCTCGTAATGGAGTATATCTTCGCTTTTGTCTGTTTTGCGAATCAATGTTCTTTGGCCATCGGTAATGCTATCGAACAATCCTCCGTGATGCGTTGCGATTACGTTGCAAATGATGTCTGTAATTACAGAATCATTGATCGCCTCCTTAGCAAACTTTGCGCCTTGCAAGGCATGAATAATTTTACCGCGAGTCCCCCCTTCGCCAGCCACACTGCGCTTCAGATAGTCTTGGAATGCACTCGTATACTTTCCCAGATCATGCATCAATCCCGCTGTATATCCCCAGTCTCCCACTCCGAAGGCGTCGGCAAATTGGCGAGCCAGTTGGGCGGTTTCGAGTAGATGGTCCTTGAGTTCATGCCAGCGGCCGCCATTTTCCGGTAGTCGGCCGTCCGGGTCGGAATGGGCGTAATAAGTTGTCATCACACCTCCAGTCTAATCACGTCCTCTCATAATGGATACTTCATCGGGGTTTTACTATACAATACTATTCGCCGCCCAAACCGGGTAGGCTCAACCGCCATCCAATATACCGGATGGCAATACCAAAGGCAAGTGAATATTCCGGTCATTTCTAATCCGGCCTCTAACGGGCTAAATCCAGGCCAGAGGAGACTCAACGACACACCCGAAACCCTAAGCTGCAGTCCGAGTTGTCCGGGTAGCCGTCGCAGCGGTACGAGACCACGCAGTAGCCGCCGGTGGCCCAACCGCCGCCGCGGATAACGCGGAAGCTCCCAGAAACAGTGCTTGTCCACTCCCACACGTTGCCTGCCATGTCATTCATCCAATAGCCGTAAGATGAGTAATGGTTAACTGGGCTCGTATAGGGAACACTGCTCAGGCCGAGCGGGTTTGCATAATCATTATCGTAGTAATTCGCCTTTGTCTGATCTATCGTTGTTCCGCAACCGTAAATATAAGGGTCAGCTACTGTATGATCTGCTACCGCCTGCCATTCCCACTCCGTGGGCAATCGATAACCATAATAGTTACAGAATGCAGTAGCACCGTACCAGCTTACATAAACCACCGGATGATTGGCCATGCTATAGCTATCGCGACTGCGGACACTGAAGACTCCACCGGAGTAGGTGATCTGACTGTATGAACTTCCTCCTGTATAAATATCAAAATACGGCTCTAAGTGGCCGGTATCGCTGGTGGCGTAAACTACATTGTTATACACTGTTATCAAACCACCCGCGGCGTTGAGAAACGCACAATACTGAGCATTCGTCGTTTCATACTTGCTCATTTCGCCAGTAAAGCCTTCGTGGCCGGGAACTCCAGGGTCGTTGATAGAAACCCATGTTATATCCACCTCAGGACCAAGTGAAACCACCAGGTTAACCGCTCCGCCCGGCAGCAACAGTACGCCAGCGACCGGATTCTGACTGATGACATCCCCGACTGGGACGGTGTTATTATATTCTTCTGTGACCGTACCCACAGTAAGACCGGCACCAGTAATGGCCGCTTCAGCAGATGATTGGGTCATGCCGACAACGTTAGGGACTTCTTCCCTTCCATCATCCAGCCATTGCGATGCCATAATGGCAAAATCTTCCAGGTCAACACGGCAATCGCCGCTAATGTCAGCCGATGGACATTCGGCAAAGGCCCGGCCACCTAAAAACACAAACACAACTAACGACACAATAACTAATGATTTGTTCGACCACATTTCTTGTTCCTCCAGATTAGAGTCTTCATTTGTCCACTTCATGCTCATAGGGCCTGACTCTTCCGTTCGGCCGGTCAACGCAAGCAGCATCCATTTGCCGCCCAAACCCGTACAGCCCTCAACCACCATCCAATATACCGGCTGGCAATACCAAAGGCAAGTGAATATTCGGTTCTCATCCAATTGAGTTGATAATATCTGAATGACCAGCAGCGTAACCTGCCATATAACAATCAGTTATATCCAAAAGACCAATAGCTTCAGAACCGAGGATGAGGTCCGAATCAGTCAACCCTCGCCCAAAGCCGCCCCTGCCGGGTCCGCGCTGGTCTGCCAACCGGCTCTTGTGACTTGTGACCTGTGATATTTGACCTCTACCCACAGTATGGGTATAACATCTGACAGATCCTGAATGTTGGGTGCATGTCACGTTTGTAGGTAGAAATTTGCCCTCCGGGATGGCAAAATGGGTGAATTTGACAAAAAACCTATTTGCCATGGAGGGCATTATCATGGATACCAAAATACTGGACGAATTGGAAG